>Ga0157380_10002086_pt1 | contig 13398 bp, 7 predicted proteins | sample S35metaG_FD_119757 | JGI IMG/M metagenome (GOLD analysis project Ga0157380, IMG submission 119757) | Switchgrass rhizosphere microbial communities from Kellogg Biological Station, Michigan, USA - S3-5 metaG | ecosystem: Host-associated > Plants > Roots > Rhizosphere > Soil | place: USA: Michigan...
ATTCGAGAGGAAGTCACCACCTTATGTGGTCCTGGCGAACTCATCGACGTTATTGTGACCGAAAGAGGAATTGCCATTAATCCTTTACGTCAGGATTTGCTTGACAAAGTCAAAGGCTCAGGCTTACCTATCAAAACCATCCGTGAACTTAAAGAGGAAGCTGAAAAAATCTGCGGAGTCCCTCAAGCAATAAAGTTCGAAGAGGAAATAGTGGCGGTTGTGAAATGGGTCGATGGGACAATCCTGGACTCTATCCGTAAGGTCGCATTAGGGTAGGAAGTTCAACTTCTTTCGAGAGGGATTTTACCTCTTTCGAAAGGATCTTCTTCTGGTCAAAGCCTTCCAAATGTTTAATGATTATGTTTTTAAACCAGAAAACTGTATTTACTGACTAAAACTGTATTTATTGTAGTATTTATTTGTATTTCAATACATTATAAATATATTACTCAAACTGTAATTGTTTATATTACCGATATTCGGAGATAATTCACCCCTTTGATTTATTACATTTACGATCATCTTCAATTATAAACTATGAATCCGAAAAAGATAGTTGTCATCGGCAGCTGCAATACCGACATGGTGATCAAAGCAGACAGGCTTCCAATACCGGGAGAAACGGTAATTGGTGGTACCTTCCTTATGAATGCAGGAGGCAAAGGAGCCAACCAGGCAGTCGCTGCAGCCCGGCAAGGAGGCAAAGTAGTTTTCGTTTCCAAAACAGGAAATGATGTATTTGGCAAACAGTCCATCGAACTCTATAAATCGGAAGGTATCAATACTGATTTTATTTTTTCTGATCCGAAACTTCCTTCCGGCGTTGCCCTCATTATGGTTGATGCCCATGGGGAAAACTGTATAGCAGTTGCTTCAGGAGCAAATGGCAGCCTCGTTGCTGGCGATATCGAAAAAGCTAAAGCTGAAGTTGAATCTGCAGATTACGTGCTGATGCAATTGGAGATTCCAATTGAGACCGTGGAATATGCTGCTGAAATGGCAGCGTCAAAAGGCATACCTGTAATCCTCAACCCTGCACCTGCCCGTACCTTATCTGACAAATTATTAAAGAGCTTATTCCTGGTGACACCCAACGAAACAGAAGCAGAAATCCTATCAGGCATTAAAGTGCATGACTGGGAAAGCGCCAAACAAGCCGCTAATGTGATCAGTGCGAAAGGGGTAGACAATGTAGTCATCACGATGGGTGCTATGGGAGCTTTTATAAAAGAGAAGGATGAATATCATATCGTAGAAGCCTTCAAAGTAGTTGCCGTAGATACAACAGCAGCAGGGGATTCATTCAGTGGATCATTATGCGTTGGTCTTTCAGAAGGAAAATCCATCCATGAATCGGTGAAGTCAGCAGCCAAAGTAGCAGCGCTCACCGTTACGCGTATGGGTGCACAATCATCCATACCCTATCGAAATGAATTACCGCTACTGGATTCCAAACTTGCGACTGCCTAATGATGCCCATTGCTCATACCACTCACCACAAGTACTCACCATCAATGATCAATTTTAAAAATTTCATCCGATCTGTAACAACCACCATCAGTTTGTTTTTGTGGGTTTGTTCAATCGGCACGATCTCAGCTCAATCCCCAGGCACCATTACACTCACCGGGTTGGTAACCGATGTTGCAGGTTCTCCTTTGCCAGGTGTCAATGTTACAGTTAATGATTTATCAACCGGTACGATAACAAATACAGAGGGCAGATACATCCTTGCTGTCCCAGATAGCGCAATCTTGACTTTTTCCTTTATAGGTTATGAAAGCCTTGTAGTACCTATTGTTGGACGATCAACTATTGATGTTCTCCTGACAGAATCAGCTGAAATATTAGGGGAAGTGGTAGTCATTGGATATGGCATCACAACAAAGAAAGAAGTCACTGGTGCTGTTACTTCCATAAAATCTGAAGAATTCAATAAAGGAACCTATAGTGACCCTATGGGCCTTATTCAAGGGAAAGTTGCAGGATTATCAATCACTAAACCAAATGGTGGAGATCCACTCGCTGGATACCAGATTCTTTTAAGAGGAACCAATACGCTTACATCCGGACAAGAGCCATTGATCATTATTGATGGTGTCATAGGAGCTGATCTTAAGAATATCAACTTCCAGGATGTTGAATCCTTTGATGTACTAAAAGATGGTTCAGCCGCGGCGATCTACGGTACTCGCGGTACGAATGGTGTCATTATCATCACCACAAAAGGAGCAAGATCAGGCAAAAGTACTTTCGAATTTTCTTCACAGTTTACTGCCCAGGTGTCACCAAGAGGTGTCCAGAATCTTACGGCTGATGAATTTGAAGATGCCATTCTCACTTACACACCATCAAAAGCAGGAAGTCTGTTTGGAAGTGAAACAGATTGGTTTGATGAGATCACACGCGAAGTTCCTTTCAGTCAACAACAGCATCTTGCGCTGTCAGGCGGCGGTGAAAAATTTTCCCATCGCACATCATTAACTTACAGCACAGACCAAGGTTTGCTGCAAGAGAATTCTACGCAACGTATTCTTTTCAAAACAAACCTTAGGCAAAAGGTGCTTAATGATAGACTTACCCTGGATTTTAACCTGGCTACAAATTTGAGAGATTATAAACCGGCCAACTACGATCTGTTCAGGCAAGCCTTTATCCAGAATCCAACCCAACCAGTCTACGATGATTCCGATCCTGAAACCGGTGGATATTCCTACAAGCAAGGACTTGAGTATTACAACCCGGTTGCATTGCTTAATGAAAGAACAAGAGAAGGTAGTACGAATGATATTATTCAAAACCTTAGAGCAACCCTTAAGATACTTGACAATCTATCCTGGGATAATTTTGTTTCAACTCAAAAATCAGACTGGGAAGAAGGCTCATACAAAACCAGGTATTATCCCACGATTCTTGGTGTAGGTGGTGAAGCTGAAATCGCAAATGGCCGTTCTACCAATTCCCAATTTGAATCAGTATTAAATTACAATACCTCGGTCAATGATCACCATTTCCAGGGAGTAGCTGGATATTCTTACCAGGCGTTTGAGCAGAATAGCTCTTATACCGGTAATTCAGATTTTGATACAGATATTTTTCTATACAACAACATATCCGCCGGTGCATACTTCAGTGAAGGCAAAGGAGATTTAGGTTCTTATAAAGAGTCAAGCACCTTGATTGCCATGTTTGGTCGGATCATGTATAATTACAGCGAAAAATATCTTGCTTCCTTCTCCCTTAGAAGAGAAGGTTCTTCCAAATTTGGAGATAACAACAAGTGGGGATGGTTTCCTGCAGTTAGCGTCGGCTGGAGGCTTCATGAAGAAGACTTTATGCAGGATGTCAATTGGATCGATGACTTGAAGTTTAGAGTGGGTTATGGAGTTACCGGTAACCAGGATTTTTCTCCATACCAATCATTGATATTACTTGAACGTGTAGGTAGTCTTTATTATAATCAGGAATGGATCAATTCTTATGGCCCGGGACAGAATCCAAATCCGGACTTGCGTTGGGAAAAGAAGAAAGAACTCAACATCGGTTTGGACTTTACAATGTCAGATCATAAAATCAGTGGAAGCCTTGAGTTTTATGTGCGTAAAAGCGAAGACCTGTTGTGGGAATTCCAGGTATCCGTACCACCATACTTATATCCGTTCCTCTTCACTAACGTAGGAACGATCAGCAATCGTGGTGTAGAACTTACTTTAAACACCCAACTGATGAAGCGTGAAAATTTCAGATGGAACACCACATTTACTGCCAGTCACAATACCAACAAACTTGATAAAATTACCAACGATGAATTTACCCAGTCTTCATATGAAACTGCATTCATCGGCGGTACGATTGGTGTATGGACTCAGCGTATTGAAGAAGGTAAAGAGCTAGGTACTTTTTATGGACCTGTTTGGTTAGGTGTAAGTGAGGATGGATTTGATCAGTTCAAGAACCAAAATCCAATTGGCGAGGTTGATAAAGCGGATTGGGAAGATATAGGAACTGCAAACCCGATCGCAATGCTTGGCTGGAGCAATACCATGAGTTTCAAAAGATTTGATTTCAGTTTTAATTTCCGCGCAGGTATTGGAGGCAAAGTGTTAAACACTTATCGACTTTATTATGAGTCCTGGCAAAGTATAGGTTTGAGAAATATCGTTCATACACAATATGAGAATCCTGATTTTATTGGGAACATCACCTATTCATCAAAGTATGTAGAAGATGCTACTTTTCTAAAGCTTGACAACTTAACCTTGAACTACAATTTTAATCTTAAGTCCAGGTACCTTTCAGGGTTAGGCATTTATGCTTCTGCACAAAATGTATTATGGATTGCGGGATACAAGGGAATTGATCCTGAAGTAAATCTATCAGGACTTGAGCCCGGAATTGATCGTCTGTCTTACTACCCGAGAACGACTTCGCTAACCGTGGGATTAAATGCAACCTTTTAAGCCCTAAATGAAGAAAACATGAAAAAGTATTTCATCGCCATAGCAACAGGATCATTTTTAGCATTTTCAGCTAGCTCCTGTTTTGACCTTTCAGAAACAGTGTACTCTGAAATACCGGTCAATACCTTCTTTCAATCAGAGAAGGATATTATCGCCTATGCTGGTAGAGCGTATGTAGGCTTACAACCTTTTCCTGAAGAGCAACGACTCTGGTCCTTAGGGGAGAACGCATCTGATGAATTAGTAATTCCAGAAAAGCATAATGGAGAGTGGTATGATCAAGGCCGTTGGGAGGATATCCAGAAACACCGCGTAGCTCCGAATAATAAAATCCTGACCCAGTCATGGGATATGGTTTTTGCTGGTATCACTGCATGCAATGAAATTATCGGAGTATTGGCACCCATCGAATTTGATGGCAAAGAAAGAGTGCTGGCTGAAATCCGAATACTGCGTGCTTATTATTATTACTGGGCCATGGACTATTGGGGAAATATTCCTTTCTCCATTGACTTTAGCAACCAGGATTTACCGGAACAGAAAAACAGACAGTTTGTCTATGATTTTATTGTTCAGGAAATTCTGGATAACATCGATAAAATCCAGGATCTGCCAACACCGGAATATTATGGTCGTGTGACGAAAGGGATGGCATACACATTTCTAGCGAAAATGTACATTAATGCAGAAGAATGGATTGGCCAAAATAAATATGCTGATGCTGTTTTAGCCTGTGATGAAGTCATCGCTTTAGGAGCGTATCAAATAGAAGACGATCATTTCGCCAATTTTAAAGTACAGAATGAAGGATCAAGGGAGAATATTTTTGTAATCCCTTTCCATCCGCAACTTACAGATGAACATTTTTACTGGTCACACCTATTCTTGAATCCTTCCAGCCGCCCAACATTCAATATGGTTGGAATTCCATGGGATGGTTTTGTATTACCACCTGATTTCTTTACAAAGTATGCAGAAGAAGATCTCAGGAGAAATGCATTCTTGTTTGGACAGCAGTATACCATTGACGGTGATTCCATTATTGAAAATGGAGTACCTTTTGTTTATACCCCTACGATTGCAAACTATCGTTCACGTGGTGAATGGGAAGGAGCCCGTTGCGCTAAGTACGAATACCAGGAAGAATTGAGTTATGATGTGATCGATATGGAAAATGACTTCGTGCTGTTCAGGTATGCTGATGTATTATACACCAAGTTTGAAGCTCTATATCGACTCGGCAGGGCTGGTGAAATGATCAATGATCCGGATTTACAAAAAATCAGAACCCGTGTAGGGATGCCAACTTATACTTTGGGTGATATTACAGATGAAGAATTATTAAATGAATTGGGTAGAGAATTTGTCTGGGAAGGTCATAGACGCCAGGATCAAATCCGGTTTGGTGTGTGGGGCGATCCATGGTGGGAAAAACCATCTACAGGGCCAAACACAAAGTTGTTCCCAATTCCGCAAAGTGCTTTAAATACTAATCCAAACTTAGTCCAGAATCCACAATGAAAAAATCTATTTTATCTTATTGCATGATTATGCTAATAGCAGCATGCACAACCACACTTTCCTATGCAGGTGGGCCGGAAACAACAAAAACCATAACGGTTGTCGAGTTGAAGGACAAGATTGCAGGAGCCTGGATAGGACAGATGATCGGTAATATCTACGGATTACCTCACGAAAATAAATACGTCAATGCTCCTGGAGCTGAAACGTGGCCTTATGGATACACCAAGAATCTTGATAAGTTAAAGAAGTATAACGGTGCCTTTTCAGATGATGACACTGACCTGGAATACATGTATTTACTGCAGATGGAAAAATTTGGTGCAGAACCAACTTATGAGCAATTGAGAGAAGCATGGTTATATCACATCAGGGATCGAGTATGGCTGGCTAATCGTGGTGCTTTAGGCTTGATGAAGTTTGGTTATAGACCTCCTTTTAGCGGAGCTAAAAATATTAACCCACATTGGTTCCAGATTGATCCGCAGCTGATCAATGAAATCTGGGCTTACACAGCTCCAGGGATGATTGATTATGCAGCGCAAAAATCAGATTGGGCGGCAAGAATCACAAGTGATAGTTGGGGGGTAGAGCCAACCATTATGTATGGTGCGATGTATGCTGCTGCTTTTTTCGAGACGGATATGAATAAACTGATCGAAATAGGTTTAAAAGAATTACCGGCAGATGGCAGATATACGCAGACGGTTCGAGACATGATCGCATTGCACAAAAAGTATCCGGACAAATGGCAAGATGCCTGGAAGGAAATGGCTGAGAAGTATTATGTAACCGAACCAGATATCACCAAAACGATTTGGAATGCCAATCTTAACGGTGCATGTGGTATCCTGGCAATGTTGTATGGGAATGGTGAATTTCAGCGTACGTTGGATCTTTCTTGCGCCATGGGTTTCGATGCAGACAACCAGGCTGCTACTGTAGCTGGTCTTCTGGGCATCATGTATGGTTTTAAAGCCTTGCCCAAGGATCTTTATCTGCCAATAGAAGGTTGGACCAAACCTTTCAATGATACTTACATCAACATTACACGTTATGATTTGCCGGACACGACTATTCAATCCATGATTGATAGAACATTAAAAGCGACGCTGGATCTCATTGTGGCCAAAGGAGGAAAATTATCAGGGAAAGGAACAAAGCAAAAGGTAACTCTAAACACGGCGGCAACATTCGCTGCACCACTTGAATTCTATATCGGCCCAATGCCAGTGATGGAAATCAATCATCCAATCGATTATACGTTTTACAGCGATGCCAATAAAAATTACAACTGGTCAATGGTCGGAGGGAAGGTTCCTCCAGGAACCTCTTTTGATAAAGGCAGACTTTCAGGTACGCCGACTGCTCCTGGCAAATATCAATTGAAAATACAACTTGACAATGGAGCTAAAAAACTGGTTAAAGACTTTGATTTGTTGGTTCGCAATGCCAATATTGCAGCCAGCGCTGATTCCGTTCTAGCCAATGTGCGAACAGTGAATGAACTCGTTCGAGATTCATGCTGGTGCACTTTTGGAAAGTCTATGTATGCTAAGACCGTAGACGTCATACGGGATGGTGTAGTTGATGGCGCGGGATCTGTGTTTTATAGCCTGGCTGCCAAATCAAAAATTCCGAAGGTCGATTATTTTGGCTATGAATGGGAAACACCACAAACAGTTGACATGATCGCTTTTCATGCCGGTGGTATGGAAGAATTTGGAGGATGGTTTACTTCGTTAAATGTGCAGTATCAAAACGAGGCAGGCAAATGGGTACCAGTCAATAGTGTATCCATCAATCCACCCATGCCTGAAACCGGGTATTTAATCTATCAACCTCATTTTGCAGAATACGTGATCAGTTTTGATAAAGTCACTACTAAAGCGATCCGCATCATTGGGGATACGATGATCCAGGATCATTGGAATAAGTATACAAAACAAGTTTCCGGATTTACGTCCATAACAGAACTCAGCGTCTACAAAGCAAAATAAGCCTAATGCATTTAACGAAAACGATCAGTCTTCATTTGCAGGTATTCATGCTGCTTTCGGGTGTTTTTCTTGCCGGGTGCAATCCTGGTGCAACCACTTCATCGCAGGATGATGTTTTAGCAAAAGGTTCGATAGCTATGTCTAAAGAAGTTTTGCAAAATAAAATTAAAGGTGGTTGGGCAGGTCAAACAATAGGTGTTGTATACGGAGCTCCTGTGGAGTTTAAATACAATGGCTCCTTGATTGATGAACACCATATTATACCATGGGATGAACATTATGTCAAATATTGGTGGGATAAGAAACCAGGATTATTTGATGATATCTACACCGACTTGAATTTTGTTAGTGCTTTTGAAAAGTATGGCCTTGATGTAAGTTCTGACACGATAGCTTATCACTGGTCTAACACAGCCTACCATCTTGCTCATGCCAATCAAGCATCACGTTACAACATTCTAAACGGAATCATGCCTCCAGCTTCAGGAAACTGGAAGAATAATCCTCACGCAGACGATATTGATTTTCAGATAGAGGCAGATTTTATCGGAATGATGTCTCCAGGCATGGTCAATTCGGCAACGGAGGTTGCCAATAGAGTAGGGCATGTAATGAATAGCGGGGATGGTTGGTATGGTGGTGTTTTTGTTTCCGCATTGTATTCACTGGCATTTGTTTCTGATGACCCTGTTTACATCACTACACAAGCTTTAAAGACAATCCCGGAGGGAACGAAGTTTCATGGATGTATTGCAGATGTCATTGCGTGGCATAGTAAATACCCGGATGACTGGAAGCAAGCTTGGTTTGAAGTGCAAAAAAAGTGGAACCAGGATTACGGTTGTCCTAAAGGAGTATTTCTTGGTTTCAACATTGATGCGAAAATCAATTCAGCTTATGTAGCGATTGGTTTATTGTATGGCAACGGTGATTTTACAAAATCTGTTGATATAGCTGCTCGTTGCGGTCAAGATGCCGATTGCAATCCGGCTACAGTTGGTGGCGTACTTGGGGTGATGGTTGGTTATGATAAGATTCCTCCGTTTTGGCTCAAACCACTTCAGGAAATAGAAGAAAGCAATTTTGAAAGTACTGAAGTTTCATTAGCAAAGGCTTATGGCTGGAGTATGAAGCATGCGCTTTCCATGATCACAAAAGCAGGTGGCAAAACCGATGGAGATGAAGTGACCATTCCCTTAGCTCAACCAGTTCCTGTTGCCTTCGAACAAAATTTCGAGAATACTTATCCCATTGATCGCATGAAGATTGATAAATCTTTTACAGACACGATTTCTTTTCAATTTACAGGTAATGGTTACCTTCTTTATGGTAATATGGCAAAACGCTCGAAAATTGATGTGGATTACATTGATCGTATTTCTAAAAGGACCTACGGTTCAGAACCCTTAGGTCTTGCAGAACGCGAGGATCCTTATGTAGCAGAAATGGAAGTGTATATCGATGATATGTTAGCAGAGAAAATAAAACTACCCATGATGAATTCTGCCAGGAGACTGGAACCCTCATGGAAGTATCAGTTAGTCGAAGGAAAACATAAGCTAAGATTGAAATGGCTCAATCCTTCACCGGATTACGAATATCGGATCAATGACCTGATTGTTTATTCACAATCAGCACCAAAAAGCAACTTGCCCTCAACGACGCATTAGTGATGAAAATAAAAGCAGACTGGTTATCGGTTGTAGTTTTTGGATATCTCTTGGTGTCAGGTTGTGCTGCACCTGGAGGTGAAACGCATAAAGTGTCGGACCAGGTAACGATGTCTAAAGAAGAATTAAGAGACAGGATCAGAGGAGGATGGGCAGGACAAACCATAGGTGTTACGTTTGGAGGGCCAACGGAGTTTCGGTTTAAAGGAACCATGATACAGGATTACCAGCCGATGGTTTGGCATGATCATTATATCAAGGAAACTTACGCAATTGATCCAGGACTTTATGATGATGTGTATTTAGATCTGACCTTTGTCAATATTCTAGAAAAAGTTGGACTCAATGCACCGACTGACTCCTTTGCTTTGGAGTTTGCGCATGAGGATTATAAACTCTGGCATGCCAACCAAGCTGCGCGCTACAATATCCTCAATGGGATCATGCCTCCGGAGTCCGGACATTGGAAGAATAATCCTCACTCGGATGATATAGACTTTCAAATCGAAGCTGACTTTGCCGGAATGATGACACCTGGTATGACAAATACAGGTTCTGCTTTCTGTGATAGCATCGGGCACATCATGAATTATGGTGATGGCTGGTATGGAGGTGTCTTTATTTCTGCATTGTATTCGTTGGCCTACACTTCTACCGATCTTGATTATATCATCGCTCAAGCCTTGAGCACCATTCCTGAACAAAGTCAATTCTATAAAACGATAGCTGACGTCATTCGATGGCATAAACAATACCCAGATGATTGGAAAGAAACATGGTTTGAAGTTGAAAAAACCCATTCTTCAGAAAAGGGCTGTCCGGAAGGAGTCTTTAATTCCTTCAACATTGATGCGAGATTAAATGCTGCTTATGTAGTTATCGGTCTTCTATACGGGGACAAAGATTTTTATAAAACCATGGATATCGCAACACGATGCGGTCAGGATTCTGATTGTAATCCGGCTTCAGCAGCAGGCGTGCTAGGCGTGATGGGTGGATATAAAAATATTCCGACATACTGGAAGCCAGCACTAGAGGAGGCAGAAGGATTGAAGTTCCCTTATATGGACATCACCCTCAATGACGTTTATGAACTGACATATAAACATACATTGCAGCTAATCGGTCAAAATGATGGAAAAGTAAATACGGATTCTGTGGTGATAAAAGTGCAAAAACCTGCTACAGTCCGATTCGAACAATGTTTTGAAGGAATGTACCCGAAAGAAGAACGCTACCTCCGCCAGGAATTTACAGATAAGAATATTGTGGTAGATTTTAAAGGAAATGGGGTAGTGGTCTTAGGAAATGTAAAGAGTAGGTGCGGTGAAACCAAGAGTGATTATGTCGCTTTATTGGATATCTACATGGATGGTCAAAAGACTGAGCAAATTCGGATGCCATTTGATTACATCGTAAGGAAGTATGACATCTACCATAAATACTTGCTGGAAGAAGGCGATCATCATCTTGAGATTGTCTGGGCGAATAAAGATCCTGAGTTCAGTTTGTATATGAAATCGATAGTCGTGTATAGTCAATCACCAGCAAAGGACCTTAGTCCAGGCCAACATTAAAAAGTCATTTGAAAGTTAGAAACATAAATATTCCAAATCATTCAATCCTTCCAGTTTGGTTGGTATTGCTTGTATTGCTTTTCTCTGGCTGCAAGGAAGATGATCCACCTGTAACACCATTTGAGTTGTTGCTGGAGGATCAAAAAATGCACAGTGCCATCTTTGACAATGACATCACTTATGCTGTATTACTACCTGAAGGATATGATCAGTCAACCGAATCCTATCCGGTTGTTTATCTCCTGCATGGTTATGGGGACACGGAAAGAGTATGGTATACTAGCGGCGGACTTAAGTATTATGTGGATCAATATGCGGGAGAAATCGTCCCAATGATCTATGTGATGCCTGCTGCGTATTATTCTTATTATGTGAATAAGTTCTCAGGAGATTATCCGTACATGGATATGATGACAACGGAGTTGGTGCCGACGATTGATAGCTTGTTTCGTACGAAAAAAGAAAATACCTATAGAGCAGTTATGGGATATTCGATGGGAGGTTATGGAGCTTTAATCTTGCCATCATTACACCCTGAGATATTTACAGTAGGTGTACCATTAAGTATGTCCTTTAGGACAGATGAGCAATACATAGCCGAACCTCAGGATGTTTTCAATAGTCAATGGGCTACTCTTTTCGGAGGACACAATACAACTGGGACAGCCAGGCTGACAGATTATTATCTACTCCATAGTCCATTTCATTATTTCGGTGAAGGAGATCTATCCAGGTTTGATGACCTGAAAATATTAATAGACTGTGGGGATGATGAAGAATCTCTTTCGATAACAAGTGATGAATTGCATGCTTACATGCGTGACCAAGGCATAGACCATGAATACCGTGTGAGGAATGGCGGTCATTCTTTTGATTATTGGAAAAAATCCTATCCTGAGGCTTTCAAGTTTATCAGCAATGCATTTGAACAACTTCCTCATCCTTCTGAACCAGTACCTGTGAATATTGGAACACTGATCGAGGAATCAGCAGTTGAAACCCTTGAAGTAGCCGGTGTTTCCTTGAATATTTTAACTCCAGTGGATTATGCCAGCAGTTCAGCCAACTTTCCGGTTCTTTACCTTATTCATAATTTTGAAGACGGACAAAGAGAAAAAAATATTACTGATGTTTTCTCACTGCTTAGGAATAATATGGTTTCGGGAAAACTTACTAAATCAATCGTTGTAGAGGTTCCTGTGGATGAGGTTGAAATTTCTAATAGTCTAATTGAGGAAATTGTGTCAACCATTGATGCTAGTTTCCATACGATATCCGGTAAGCAAGGCAGGATTATTCTTGGTAATGATGATGGTGGCAAGATTGCCTCTGCATTTGTTTCAGGTCATCCTGATCTTTTTGGGTCTTGCTTTTTGTTCTCAGCTGATTTGACTGACACTCCTGAATTGGCAAATCAGGCTATTTTCTACTACTTGGATGTTACTGATGACGACAGTCATTATAAAGGATATCAAAAATTATACTATCAAATCCGGCATGATGAAATAGATTACCAATATCGGGTCAGGCAAGGAAGCGAATCTTTTCAATCCTTTCTGAATGGCCTTGGAGAATCACTGTCGTCCATTAAACAAAGACTTATGAATTAATATGGGAAAGGTGAGTTTGTTTTTTATAATTAGTTTTTTCTCCTTAGCCACATTGCATGCTGAGGCAAACAAACGTATTATAGAAGGACTGACCATGGCCAGTAAGGTTCTTGGACAAGATGTGAAATATACCATCGTCTTGCCTCCGGACTATTTTAAAGGAAAGAAAAACTATCCCGTAGTGTATCTGCTACATGGCTTAGGTGATGTTGAATCCTCCTGGCTTGAATATGGACAAATATCTCAGATTGCTGACAAGTCAATAGCCGAAAAGGAAATTGTGCCAATGATTTTTGTTTTGCCCCAAGGGTTCAAGAGTTATTATGTCAATGATTATGCAGGTACCTTTCTTTACGAGGATATGTTTATTAAAGAGTTGGTTCCATTTATAGACAAACAATACAGGACTATTTCTGACCACGATCACCGTGCTGTTGTGGGGTGTTCTATGGGAGGATTTGGAGCCCTGGTACTCCCCATGAGGCATCCTGATATCTTTTCGGTTAGCGTTCCTTTAAGTATATCCGTCAGGACAGATGCGCAGTATATGGTAGAGGATG
>Ga0157380_10002087_pt1 | contig 13397 bp, 7 predicted proteins | sample S35metaG_FD_119757 | JGI IMG/M metagenome (GOLD analysis project Ga0157380, IMG submission 119757) | Switchgrass rhizosphere microbial communities from Kellogg Biological Station, Michigan, USA - S3-5 metaG | ecosystem: Host-associated > Plants > Roots > Rhizosphere > Soil | place: USA: Michigan...
CAGCAGCGGTAACAGATATCCGGCGAGCCCGACGAATTGAAAAACTGTCGCGGCGACATTTGCGCCAATTGTTCCGGCCCAATTGTGAGTTTCAGTCTGTCCCACCGAGTTCCATGATGGATCGTTGGGATAGAACGGCGCGGAGATGAGACAGAGCAAGAGCAGCAGGCCGACCGCGACGAGCAGAATCGCCAGAATCTCATTGAAACGACTCGCGCGAGGTGTGATCACTCGGGGCTTTTCTTCGATTTGCGTAGTAGCCAATCTGGTACTCCGTAGCGCGTCATTCAAAATACTCGATGTTGTTGTAAGTGGTAAGCAAAGTAGCAATAAAACTCTTCATAAGTCCGCAACTACGACGCTTTCTTGGAAAGCAAGTAAGTCGTAATGAAATCGTCGATGTCTCCGGCAAGTATGGCCTCGACATTTCCACGCTCGAGTTTGGTGCGTGTGTCTTTCACCAATTGATAAGGCGCCAGCACATAACTGCGAATCTGTGAGCCGAATGAGATATCGGATTTGTTAGCTTCGAGTTTGGCCGTCTCAGCCTGCCGCTTCTCTAACTCCAATTCATACAAACGGGAACGCAGCACTTGCATCGCTACGGCGCGATTCTGGTGTTGTGAACGCTGGTTCTGACAGGAGACAACGATGTTCGTGGGCAGATGAGTGATTCTTACGGCTGAGTCGGTGGTGTTGATGTGCTGTCCACCTGCGCCCGTGGAGCGATAAGTGTCGACGCGCAAATCTTTTTCGTTGATTTCTACTTCGATGTCTTCGTCGATTTCGGGATAGACAAAGAGGGAAGCGAAAGAAGTGTGACGACGGGCAGCCTGGTCAAAGGGAGAGATTCGTACGAGCCGATGCACGCCGGCTTCGGCAGTTAACAATCCGTAGGCATATTCGCCTTCGACTCGAAATGTAACGCTCTTCAGTCCTGCCTCCTCGCCGGGTTGATATTCAAGAATCTCCGTCTTGAATCCGCGCTGTTCAGCCCACTTCAAATACATGCGAAGGAGCATTTCAGCCCAATCTTGTGATTCAGTCCCGCCGGCGCCCGGATGAATCGTGCAGATCGCGTTGCGGTGATCGTTGTCACCTGACAGCAGCATTTCTGTCTCGGCCAGGCTAAGATCATGCTGCAGGCGTTCGATGAGGGGACCAAGCTCCTTGAGAGAAGCTTCGTCTTCTTCTGCAAATTCAAAGAGCACGCCGGCGTCGGCTATCTGCGATTCAAAACCTTCCTGGCGCTGAATCTTTCGTTCGACCCGGCTGCGTTCCTGCAACAGCTTCTGTGCAGCTTCCTGATTGTTCCAAAAGTCCGGTGCCGCGGCCTGGGTTTCGATCTTACTTAGTTCTTCCCGACGAGCGGGAACATCAAAGAAACCTCCCGAGTCGTTCTACACGACCACGGAGGTCTTCATACGAGTTTCTTAATTCCTGAATTGATAGAGTCTCGATCATCTTGAGTGTTTCAAATCCTTCCTTCTTAACAACAAAGCCGACAACGTGGCCAACACCGTGACAACTAAGCAAGCGATCGGTACGACATCGCCGTTCTTTGTATAAAAGGTGGTGGCGCCAAAAGGCTCTGACATCTTCCAAACGCGAACATCAGTTTCGAAGCCCTTTGTTGCGTCCCAGATCCTTCCGTCATTGTCGATAAGAGCTGTAATTCCGCTGTTCGTAACGCGCACAACGCTGCGATTGTTTTCCACGGCTCTGAACACTGCATTCGCCAGGTGTTGTCGCATCACTGCAGTCGGTCCAAGGTACCCGTCGTTCGAGATGTTGATCAGAACGTTCGCGCCACCTTTCGTCATGGTTCGCGCAATTGACGGATAAGCCGACTCGATGCAGATGAAAACACCTGCGCGGTGATAACCACTGACAGGCATCAACGTGTAGTTCGCGCCTGGACTGAAATCGCCAACGATACCTGTTATCAAAGATGCTCCCGGTAACCAACGCGGGAGCGGCACATATTCACCGAACGGCAGCAGCCGAATCTTATCATACTGCGAAATAACGCGGCCTTTTTCATTTATGAGCACCGCTGAGTTGTATATACCTCCGGCCGGCGCGGGCTCCTGAGAGTTGAAGAGAAGTGACGTTTGATTCTCGATGGCGAAGCGCGTGACGATTTCCTGAAACTGACGATCCGAGGCGTAAGCAAAGTTCATAGGCGACTCCGGCCAGATCAATAAACGAGATCCTGGCTGCCCACGAGTCTTTTCAAGTTGTTGTTTGCTCATCGAGAGATGTCGTGCGAGTAGTTCCTGTGTCTCTTCCGTTGTTTTGACCAGCGTCATGGGAACGTTCGGCTGCAAACCGATGATCGTTAGGTAGGTATCCCTGTTCACGATGGGATCCACTATAGGATCCGGAAACAGACGATGATAGAAAACCACAGCGGTTGTCAGCAGCACTGTGATGGTGCCAATAATGACGGCCCTGGCGGTTCGTCGCACAACCATGAATGCCAGCGCAGCATTCACCATCAGGATCATGAAACTGACGGCATAAACTCCTCCGATTCGTGCGGTCTGGATCAGGGAAGGGTGATAAGCCTGCGAGTATCCGATTGCATTCCAAAGTTGGCCGGTTATTCCGAGTCGAGCATATTCGAATCCCACCCAAATAATTGGTGAAAATAACAGCGCTGTTGGTCCCCACTTTCTTATCGCCAGAGCGAGCACAAGCGCGAAGAGCCCAGGGAAGAATCCAACCACCACTGCTCCGGGAATGAGCAGAAGATAGGCGACAACTGAGGGCAATCCGCCGTAGTGGATCATGGAGTAGGTTAGCCAGTAGCACGAGCCGTAAAAGAAGATCGTGCCTCCCGTCCATCCGAGAATAAGTGCGCGGACAGGGGTTGGCCGGCGAGCGATTACCACCAGGAGCGGAACGAGTCCGATCCAGGCCACCGGCGCGAATTCGAAGTTGGGAAATGAAAGAATTAAGAGCAGCGACGTCGCGACGGCTGCGGCCCAGTCAGTGAGCGCGGGAGTTTCGACTTGAGCGCGTGAGGCGATCGATCTAAGCCAGCTGTTTCGTTGACGCGAGGTTGCCGAGACTGCAGACATCGGGCGAAGTTTAACAGACGAGCGGCGACACTGCCCTTTGCAGACCACACCCCTTTGCATACCACGCCCTTGCGGCGTGTCATTCAAGGCTCACTGGTAAATGTGACCCTCGTGTTTTAGCCATCCCGCCTCGTGACGCCCTTTGGGATCGTGATGGGTCCAGTGAATCGTTCCACCTTTCGCGTTCCACTCATATTCCCCGAAGAATTCTACTTCGTCGCCAACCTCGAGCGAGTCAATGCGCGGTGCCAGGTCAATATTGTGGGCTATCAGAAGGGTCTGGCCCGTTCCCAACTCAATGATAAATCGTTGATGCCGGCTTCCGTCATTATCGTCCGAGAGCAGCCGCGTAACCCTTCCTTTTCCCTCTACCTGAACATGGCTCTCGCGTTCTGCAAAGGCACGAGCCAGACGCTTGTCACTTTGGCCAGGTTGGTCACTTTCGCTAACAGCCGTCGTCGTATTGATCCCGGGGGCAGGCGACGATGTGCACGAGGCAGTGGCAGTAAGAATGGCGGTAAGACAGACAATCAGGACAAGCAGGCCTAATTTCATATGCGCTTGGTGAAATCCTTTCGCTTCATTCTAATCAGAAACACTCCTGCCCGACTCCCCAGCAGGGCGTCTACTGAGACTCGGTCTACCACTCATCTGGTTACTACTTCCCGCAGGTGGAAGCGCTAAGCATTTCAACTGAAGATTCGAATGACGAGATGGACGATTTCAAACACCCGTCTGGAGACTTGAATGGTCAAGCTGGGATCGGAGAAAAATATTTTTGTGAGTCCATTAATCAACTGCATTGAAGTAGCTCCAAACCCAGCAAAGTTGCTCAAAAAGACATAAACCGTCACCCCTAAAGTGACAAAAACCGTCGGTGCATCGGAATGGTTGGAATTAGAAGAAGGACTAAGAAATTGTTCAAAACGGGCTTTTAAAATGCGGGAGAACCCAGTCATCTCTGACTGGGTTCACTTTTCGGGGGGAAGCACTGAAGGGTTGCTCGGAAGGTAGCTGGCGCAGCGGCAGGCGGCGCTCAGAGGGATGTAGGCGGCGGGGGCACGGTCAACGCTTTGTCGTGTTCCGTGCGTGCCGGTTAGCCTTTGAGCACTCGCCGTGCCACAAAAGAGTTTTTCTGGAAATGAGTTGGCATTGTTCCTAAAGGAAAAGACTTCGACAGGATTTCAGAATTACAGGATTTCACATCTGAAACTCAGAGTGGGAAGTCGGGCCTGGTGCAATCGCCCCCACAAGCCACCCCGCACTTGAAATCTTGTAAATCCTGAAATCCTGTCCAAGTCGAGTAAAGCAGTGTCTCCAAACAAAAAGAGCGTCCCGATTCGAAGAGACGCCCTCGTCAGTAATGGGTTGGGTCGTTTCTCAATTACCCATCGTCACCTGTCTCTGCAACGCAATCGCTTCCTGATTATTTGGATCGATCGCGATGGCCGCCATTGCATACTTGCGTGCTTCGCCGCGATCCCCACGCTCGAGAAAGATCCTGCCTAGCAGAATGTGACCGTCGATTAGTTTCGGATCCCAAAAGATCGCCGATTTGAGGGCGGCAATCGCCGCTTCCTGATCGCTCCGTCGCAGATTAATCCGACCGCTCAACAAATACGCCTCGGCATTTGTGGGCTCAATCGTTACTACTCGGTGCAGCTCAGGCAGCGCCTCATCATCACGCCCGGCTTGATAAAGTTCGCGTGCCTTGACGAGCAGATCTTCAGTCGCCGACGCCGGTGAATTCACATTTGCCAGAAGGTCTTCCTGACGGGCGAGTCCAACAACATCATCGCGATTCAAAACATCGCGCATGCGCACATTAACCGCGGTAGTCATTTGCGACTTCTGCCACTCTGTCTCCCACTTTGCATAAGCCGATTGGAGGTAGCGACGGGCCTGGTCGTCAGCTGCTGTGGCTGCCTGCGCGCCGCCGGTTTTCTCTAAAGCTTTGCCCAGCAGAAAGTAGGCTTGACCGTTCCGCTGATCCCCTACGACTACCTTGCTCAACTGCTCGGCAGCCTCCGCGAATTTGCCGGTGAGAAACAGTGCATAACCGTAATTGAACTGCACCATCTGATCGTCTGGGGCTGACTCGGCTGCGCGAGCTAGAAACTGTATCGCTTGCGCGTAGAGTCCCGATCGTTCCTGTGGATTCTTGTTTTCTCTGCCTGCCTGGATAGCGATTGCGCCGGCGTTGTTGTAAACGCCGATCAGTCGCACGTCCGATGAGAGTGGAACGATCGTCGCGAGCGCACGACCGTAATCGCCCATCTTCGCGTATCCCAGGCTCGCGTAGAACGCCGCTTCCGTGTAATGGGGATCGCGCTTTTGAAGTTTCGAGAAGTACTCCGTCGCTTCTTTCCAATTGCCTTCGTTCATGTAGTAGCGTCCGAGTTCGAACGAAGCCTGCGGGTAGATCGCGCCGCCGTTTGCTTCGGAATAGAAGCGGAGAGCATTCTTTAAATAGTTCGCGCGCGCCACATCACGCGCTCCGACCTGAACACCTTTTACATAAGCCTCAAACGCTCGCTGCGGAATCTTTGTCGCTTCCTGAACGATTTGATTTTGGGAGTAAGGCAACGCCTTATCGCGCTGATAGAGAATCTGATAAGCAAGCCGGCCGTGGATCTCCTGAAGACTGGTTAACAGGCCACCGTAGTCAAATTGTCGGGTGGCCCATCCACCATCGATCACTTCGCCCAGCGTGCGGCCCTCGTTGACTTTAATTACACGTGCGGTCACCTGAACATAAGCCTCGGTCGGGGGCTTCTCGTTTTCCTTTTCAGGTTTGATGTTAGGCGCTTCGCCCGCAGTTGTTACTGAATAACTTCCGATAACGATCATCGAAGCTTTAGCTTGCCTTGCGAGTTTGATAGCAGTCGCTCGTGATGGAATTACCGTTTCGGGCAAACGCAAACGTTGATAAGCGAGTTCGCGCTCGTCGCTCGAAATCCTGATGATGCCTGGTTTGTTGAGCAAATCCGCCAGCGCATCTGCGAAACTTTCTCCGACCCAGTTGTATTCAGGTCTGTTGGATGTGTTCTCAAAGGGCAGCACCATCACGGCGTCAGGCGCATTCTGCGCGTGCGCTAACACTGGAAGAAATGTGACGATTGCCAGTAGGAGGGTGCTTTTTATCAGTCTTTTAAAACTAAATCTCATTAACTACTAACTCCTGCAAAAACGGGCTCAAGGCCCGGTTAGGATGTCTCTGGGCGATTCGTGGTTGACTTCCATCGCCTTACGATGCAAACAAGCCTTAGAATCTAGCAGAAAACCGCCGAATCCTCGAATTGCCTCAGTTCCAGCCGGTTGAACTTTTGAAGCACGAGCGGTGATCGCCCAAACGGAATAACACGCCCGGCACCCGCGTGAAGTTCCGTCAGAGAACAGCAGTCCCAGGCTCAAACTTAAACCGACATCTCTAAGCATTTATGACTTTGACAGACCGTTTTATAGTTCGAACTCTTAGGCTGGCGCCTCAAGAGTCACATCTAGCGCGAGTCGGAAGGGTGTTGGTTCGTGTAGGCTCGTGTGACTTCGTGGATCTTCCTCTTTTACTGGACAGATGGAACGATCCGCGAAGTCAAACGAACTAAACACAAATACTCGTTACCACCAAATAGATCTTTTAGGCAAAGCCTTTTAGTCCGAAGTTTGCACGTTTAGGAGTGTGAGGTGAGAAGGTTCGCACACTAGCAGACATATCACATCGAATAGACGACTTCTTTGATCTCGTGCTCCAGATCAAAGGTGAACTCGCCGTTGCCGGCCGCATCCTCCTCAAGCAAAGCCCACGCTCTATCCGTCGAAACTGGTGGTGAGAACAGGTAGCCCTGACCATATTCGCAACCGAGCACTCGGAGATGGTTGTATTGATCCTCGGTCTCGATTCCTTCCGCAATCACTTCCATGCCGAGGTTCTGCGCCAGTGTAGTGATGGTCCGAACAATGGCGTTGTCGCCGTCGATAGTCATTCGATCAACGAACGACCTATCGATCTTCAAATAATTGACTGGGAAACGGTGCAGATAACTGAGCGAAGAATAGCCGGTGCCGAAGTCATCAATACTCAGCTGAACGCCGAGTGCACGAAGCTGTTTGAATGTCTGGGCAGCAGCTTCTGCGTTTTCCATTACCACGCTTTCAGTAATCTCTAACTTGAGGTGATGAGGATTTAGTTCGCTTCGTTCCAAAGCGCCCTTGATCTGCTCGACCAAATCGGGTTGCGCCACTTGTCGCCCGGAAAGGTTTACACTCAGGTTCAACGCGCGATGAATCGGCGAATCTACTTGCCACTCGCGAACTTGCCGGCAGGCCTCTTCAAGTACCCATTGGCCGATTGGAACAATCACGCCGGTTTCTTCGGCGATCGGAATAAAATCTGCCGGCGAAATAATTCCGCGACGCGGGTGGTTCCAACGAACCAAGGCTTCAAAACCTGCGAGGTGCCTGCTTTCTAACGCAACAATCGGCTGGTAATGAATCTCGAATTGTTTTTGCTCCACTGCCTGTCGCAGATCGTGTTCGAGTTGAAGTCGAGAAACGGCCCTCGCGTGCATGCCCGAGTCGAACATTTCAGTCCGTGCCTTGCCGTTTTCCTTTGCGCGGTACATTGCCGTGTCGGCATCACGAAGAATGTCTTCCGGCCGGCTATAGCCACTCGAACTAAGTGCTATACCAATGCTGGCGCTGGCAAAAGCCGAGTTCTTGTCGAGTTCGAAAGGCTGCGATAACTCCTCGTGAATACGTTCCGCAACGCGTACAGCCGCGGTCGTATCTTCAATACCGCTAAGCAGAATTGCGAATTCATCGCCACCAAAGCGCGCCAGAGTGTCGACCGGTCTCAGTGTGCGTTCAAGCCGCCCCGCGAAAGCAACGAGAAGCAAGTCGCCGTGCGTGTGGCCCAGGCTGTCGTTGATGTTCTTGAAGCGATCGAGATCGAGGAACAGCACGGCAAACAAGTGCTCTGTATGACGCTTGGTACTTTCGATCTCCGCCTGGAGCAACTGCGTAAACATCGCGCGATTCGGCAGACCGGTTAGTGAATCGTGAAACGCTGCGTGACGGAAGTGTTCTTTGGTTTCTTCGAGAACGCGACTGATTCTTTCCTGCTCTGAAATGTAGTTATTGAGTTCTTGTACGTGACGTTCAGCTTGTTCAGCACGTTCCCGTTCACTCTCCGCGCGCGCTCGTTCAGCCTCTTCTGCTACGCGTGCTGAGGCCTTCACCTCACGCATGTAGCGGTCATAGCTGAAGTACACAATGACAATCACAGGCACGGCCACCAGCAGTGCCCAGAATCTGGCCGCCCCCACGCTCCCGACTACCAAACCGGCTCCGGCGGCGCCGGCAAAATAGCTGATCGAAATCCAAAGGAAGTTTTTCGTCCACATCTGCCAGACTGATTCGTCATTCTTCAGCGCACTGGCGGTGGCGCCAATCCCTGTATGGACCAGGTATTGGACCAAACTCATCATGCAGAGGGCGATCATTGCTGTGGATCCGCTCCTGTGGAACAGATTGAGCGTGGATCCGAAAACAGCGTGAAGCACTATCGACGTGACGGAGACTGCGACGGCAATTGCTCCGCTCGCGAACGCGACGGTGCGAAACCGACGGCTGATGCGCAGTGCAGCAAATACACCCGCGAAGGCACCCAGCAGAATTGCAGTTTCGCCGCCATACAAAAGCAGCGCGATGAAGACGAAAGTATCGTCGAGGGTGATGTTCGTGTTGATTCGGGGAATGCGGATCGCGACGCGCGATCCGATGAGAAGTGTTCCAGCCAGTAACGGGATGAAGTATCGATCGAGACGATGAATCGGAAAGTTGATAGCTGCGAACACACAACTCGAGGCGCCAGCAACGATCACCAGCCAAAGGAAGATTTCGTACGAATTTTTCCGAGTTTTTGTCATCCGCGCGATGTTGAGGGGCAAAGGGGCGTTTGCCGTCGCCTTCCTGCGATTTTTAGTGCATCCCTGCTGAACCTTCACCGAGCGCGCACGCGTCTCCCATTACAAAGCCGTCGCCCATTACGAAACCGTCTCCCATTACAAATCCATCCCCCATCACGAAACCGTCGCCCATCACAAATCCATCACCCATTACAAAGCCATCACCAAGAAGGATCACTGTGCTGACGAAGATGGAACCGCTACCCATCGGCAAACCTTCACTTCTCATCAGGAAGTTGTTGAGCGCTACACCGCTGGTCCACATCTGCGAATTGATGCTTTGCGAATTCAGCCCTTCGTTGATCCCGTCGCCAAGCACATAGCCTTTACCGTAGGAGACCTGATACTTCGTGATGAGCTCTTTACCGGTGACTGTCGTCCGTTTGAGAACCAGGCCCTGCGCCCAGGGAAACGTGAACGACGAGATTGTGCTTTGAGGGGCCGGCGGAGTTTGACTAAGTAGTGACGAACCAAAGCTTGGACCCAGCAGACCAAGAAGCACATCGCCCTTAACCAACTTCGCGAGGGCAACACCACCGGCGATGTTCAACTGTCCGGTACCCTGATCCAGCGTGTTCGAGCCGGCTAACGGTTGCGCCGTATACATCAGGATCATTTTGATCATGTTTGGCGTCAGCTTTGGATTGCTTTCCCACAACAACGCAGCTGCTCCAGCAACCATTGGCGTCGACATCGACGTACCGCTCAGGTACATCAGCTTCATGTTTGACGTTGAATATTTATTAGCCTCGAGAGAAGGGAACTCGTTAAGAAGCTTGTTGTTGATAGCTTCCGCCGAGATGATCTTGTTTCCAGGCGCGACAAGATCGGGTTTGATGAGATTGTCGTAATGCTTTTGGCCATACTCATCAATTGAAGAGCTTCTGGTCGGACCACGGGAGCTGTAGCTTGCAACGGAGTCGTCACTGCGCGAGTCTGTTCCATAACTGTTGCTGGCTCCGACAGTGATGACTGCCGGTGAATTACCCGGACAGTGAATTGCTCCATAGATCTTCTCGCCAGCTGAATTCTTTCCGTTGTTGCCGGCAGCAGCAACGACGACCACCCCCGCCTCAACCAGTTTCTTTACCGAATTGCAGATTGGATCATCTTCGAAAGAACTAATGGCGGGCGTGCCCAAACTCATATTGACGACTTTGACGTTGTAAGAGCCTTTGTTTGCGACCAGCCATTCGAGCGCAGCCAACACGCTGGAGACTTTTCCGATTCCCTGTGAATTGAGAACTCGAAGATTGACGAGTTTGGCGCCGGGAGCGATTCCTTCGTAGGCACCTTGAGTTGGTGAACCCTCTCCGGCAGCGATCGCGGCCACGTGTGTGCCGTGTCCGTAAGGATCATCCGTTCGATTCTCGCCGGTGAAATCCTTGCTGAAAGCGATTTTGCCCGCGCGACTCGAGAACGATTTGTGATTCGCGTCGATGCCTGAATCAAGCACAGCAATTGTTACGTCCGAACCATCGAGGGTTGAATTCAAACCAAGTAGACTATTTTGCGCTCGAACCTGTGCCGCACCGGTCGTCGTAACGATATGCCCTGTCGTGCGGACCTCGGCATCGAGCGAGATGTACGACACCGTTGGATCGGCGGCTAGTAACGACGCAGAGTTGGCTTGAATGTCGGCTATGCGAATGTTCAGGTTTGGAAGAATGGCGACGACGAGTCCACCCAGCGTTTGTAGAAGACTTCCGATGAGTCCCGCGGACCCCGACGTTGATTGAATAACTACTCTGACTTTAGCCCCACCATCCGTTTGCATTAATGTCCGCAGGTCAGGCGAAATCTTGCTATTGATGAGAGTTGCAGGAGCGCTCTTAACTGATACCTGACTGTGGATGAATAGCGCCGAACAGAGTGATACAAGAACGGCGATGGAGGTAAGACGCTTTAAGACCGGGGGCTTCATAAGAGGGTTCTCTTGGCAACAAAAAAATCACTCCCGTCACCGCGACGCACCTACACTTCGGTCGTGCGTAGTCCTTCGGGAGCTCCCACTGCCATATCCCGAGATAGTCGAGGGTTAGGCTGGTAAGCGCGTGCCCGCTCCCGCTTTCGCAACGGAGCAGACCTTTATCGGTGACGGTAGTGAATTGGAAAGAGCACAAGCTCAGACCGCGAGCACGGCTACTAGAGCGAGAGTTGTGCCAGTGGTCCAATCGCGAGAGATGCTGATTTTTTAAGGAAAACCGCCCACTTTTAGGGAGGTTGACCGACTTGCCATCAGTCAAAGGAATTCAAAATGACACTACACCACTCACATTGAATGGTTCGGTCTTTTGGAGGTTAAAACAGGAGTGAGAGCGAATCTTCTGACTGGGACGCATTTTGCGGAGAAAAGACAGTCGCTGCGCTGGTGTTCTAAGTCGTTTGAGTCGGAGTCGCGCAAACAGATCGATTGTCCTCGTTGCAAAGAGAAAACAAACCGGCATCCCTTTGACCTCGACGGTGATTGGCGTTCAATTGCAAGCGTTGGGTGGTTAGTTATCTCCGCCGCTTCTTCCTGAAGAACCCCGCAAGCCCTGCTAGTCCGGATCCGAGCAATACCAGCGCTGCTGGTTCGGGAATTGCGGCAGCCGTGCCGACGTCGCTCCCCTGACCATTTGCACCAACCTGTTGGAATCTGACGAAGATTGCGTTGAAGATCACCTCCTCAGAAATTCCGGCGAAAATCGGGCTGATGACCGAGAATGTGCGGCTGCCTCCTGGAGCTATGCCATTGTTGGGGCTACCCCCGTTGAAATTCGCACTGTTGCTGGTGGTGAATCCAAAATCGAGTACGGCGCTATTGAACTGCGGCACATTGCCGAGACCCTCGTCGCGGAAAGTGAAACCGAGGACGTTCGTGCCGGTAAAGCCATTGAGACCCGCCGAACCGTTAGCCGTGAAATCGCCTGGAGCTAGATCGAAGCCGATCCCCGTGATGCTCGCAGAAAACGGCGATGTGTTTGTGATTGTGAATGTGAACTGGTTTGTGCCAGGGTCAAAAGAACAGCTAACCGTGGCGGTTGCCAGATTCCCATTTGAATTGCCGACGATCGAAATCGTATTGGCGTGAGCAGAGACTCCGCAGGCTAATACTACAAATGCGAAGGTGATTGATTTAATAATGGTGAGGCGACGGTTGCGTAAGTATTCCGGTGACTTCATCCCCTTGTTCTCCTGTTAAATCTTCCCGATTGTTCTCGCTTCCGAGAGCGGAAGCCCATATTGCTTCAATGCGATTTGTTTGAGGCTGTCGGTGACGTTAACTACAGTCTGCAATTCAAAAACTGCACTTATAGACTCTGGAGAGAGAAGACGAAGTGGGGAGTCCACACGTCTCATGGTCGGGTTGAACGAACGCCATTCTTCGTTACGGATGTTGCCAAATTATTTCTAAGCCGTTTCATTTATCGAAAATGGGATCGCGTCGTTTCAATTGCGCAAAACGATCCTGCTCACTCGATTACCTCACGCTCGTTGAATCGCAAATTTGCACACAAACGCTCACTCTTTGGAATGGGCGGAAGTGTGAACGACGTTGGCACAATCCTTGTTCTATTTACTAACCGGAAAATTGTAACTAACGCTCAGAAATCCGTAGAAGTAGGTCATGAGTCAGAACAGGAGCGAAGCGACTGCTTTCTACGAGCCCGGCTATTTCGCGACGAGGACAGTCGCTTCGCTCCTGTTCTGAACTTGTCAGTCGCCTAGCCAGATGGAGACAAACATGAAAACACTACTCGCCACCGTCTTGTCATTTATCTTCGTTCAATCAGTCTCAGCTCAAGAGTGGACTCAATGGCGCGGACCGACGCGTGACGGAGCAGTATCCGCTAAGAACAGTCCGTCAGCATGGCCAAACGCGTTCCACGAAACATGGCGAGTGGAAGTCGGCGAAGGTTATTCCTCGCCGGTGATTTCAGGTGACCGTGTGTTTGTTCACGGCCGACGTGATCCGGATGAGATGGTCTTCGCGATTAATCTCAAAGACGGCAAGGTTGTTTGGGAGAAGAAATATCCAGCGACTTATAAGAAGAACCAGTATGCCGTCGAGATGGCGAAGGGCCCACACGCGACTCCACTCGTTTTGGCGAATCGTCTCTTTACGCTCGGTGTGTCTGGAGTGTTTGTCGCATGGGACACCGCGAGTGGTCGCGAGTTGTGGCGTCGCGATTTTTCCAACACCATCGATACGTCCAAGATGTTTTGTGGCACCGCCGCTTCGCCGATTGCAGCCGACGGTCGTGTGGTTGTGCAGGTCGGCAGCGATATCCACGGCGGAAAGATCATGAGTCTCGATCCGGCGACTGGCGCAACCGTGTTGGAGTGGACTGGTCCTGGACCA
>Ga0157380_10002088_pt1 | contig 13396 bp, 13 predicted proteins | sample S35metaG_FD_119757 | JGI IMG/M metagenome (GOLD analysis project Ga0157380, IMG submission 119757) | Switchgrass rhizosphere microbial communities from Kellogg Biological Station, Michigan, USA - S3-5 metaG | ecosystem: Host-associated > Plants > Roots > Rhizosphere > Soil | place: USA...
AGGTGCGGTAAGAGCGCACCGCGCGGCTGGCAACAGACGTGGCAGGCCAAACCCCGCACGGAGCAAGACCAAATAGGGAAGCTTATCGAACGGCCCGTTCGCGCTTCCGGGTAGGTTGCTCGATCCCGTCAGCAATGCCGGGACTAGAGGAATGATCGCTGGCTGCCGAAAGGTGGTTACAGAATTCGGCTTACAGGCTCACTGCGGCACTTACGGATCTCGGATCTCGGATCGAGCGGATTTCAGATTTGGCCAACTACCTCGTCACGGGCGGCGCCGGCTTCATCGGCTCGCACATTTCCCAAGCCCTCGTCGCCCGCGGCCACCACGTGCGGGTCGTCGATAATTTCGCCACCGGTTACCAGCGTAACCTGCGTGACGGCGTCGAGTTCATCGAGGGCGATCTCGCCAATCCGCAAATCGCGGCCAACGTCGTCAAGGGCATGGACTACGTCCTGCACCAGGCGGCGATTCCGTCGGTGCCGCGATCGGTCGACAAGCCCGCGGAATCGCATCGCGCCAACATCGATGCGACGCTCAACCTGCTGATCGCGTCGCGCGATGCCGGCGTCAAGCGCCTCGTCTTCGCCGGCTCGTCGTCCGTGTACGGCGACACCGAAGTGTTGCCCAAGACCGAGACGATGCCGACCAATCCGCTGTCGCCGTATGCGCTGCAGAAACTCATGGGCGAGATGTACGGCCAGATGTTCACGCGCCTCTACGGCTTCGAGACGGTGACGACGCGCTACTTCAACGTGTTCGGGCCGCGGCAGGATCCCGGCTCCCCGTACTCGGGCGTGATCTCGCTGTTCATCAAGGCGCTGCACGAGAAGACCACGCCGATCATTTACGGTGACGGCGAGCAGACCCGCGACTTCACCTACGTCACCAACGTCGTCGACGGCGTGATTCGCGCGGCGGAAACGCCGGGCGCCGGCGGCCATGTCTTCAACGTCGCGACCGGCAGCCGCATTTCGTTGAACCAGTTGCTCACAGCGTTGAACGGGATCTTCGGGACCAACGTCAAGCCGATCTACAAGGACGCGCGCGCCGGCGACGTGCGCGATTCACAGGCGGATATTTCGAAAGCCGCGAAGCTGCTCGGCTACCAGCCGACGGTGGGGCTCGAAGAGGGGCTGCGCGAAACGGTGAAGTGGTTTACTGAAGCTGAACTTTCCCGTCTTCGTAAAACGCCGTGAGCTTGTCGCCGGTGATCTCGAGCGCCGACGCGCGCCCTCTGTAATAGCTCGTCAGCATGCCGGTGTCGATCAGGATGGCCCGGCCGCCGTATCGCACCGTGATCGATCGGCTCTGCTGTGGCGTGTGGCCGGTCACGAATCGCTTCGCGCCGTACTTCGCGAGCAGGGCGGCGAACGGTCCACCGGCCGGATCGTCTCTTTCCGTCGCCAGGCCGCGATACCACAACGCTCCCTCCGGATCGATCGACAGCCAGGTATTGATCTTCATGATTTCCTGGGCTTCCATCAGCAGCGGGATATTGAGCTTGTCGCGGTCGAGTTCCTTGCCTTCTTCCTTCGCGGTGGCGATGCGTGCGTTCGCGAGGCCGATCTCGCCCGACGCGACCTGCAGGATCTCCTGGAGCGTGAAGTCGCGCGTGGCGAGCTTGAGGTTGATCAGCCGATCGAGGAATTGATCGAGGCGGCGGATTTCATCCTTCACCTGCACATTGAGATCCTCGATCTTGGCGGGCGCGCTGGCCGGCGAAATCCCCGCGTGCATGAAGATGTTGCCGTCGACCATCGTGACCATGGGCTTGCCGCGCAGCCACTGCCCGTACTTGCCCTTCGGCGACAGCGCTTCTTTATATTCGACGAAGCCCGGCGGGTGCGTGGTCAGCCACGCCTCGCGCGTCTGCTTAAAGACGCTCGGCACGGGCTCGCCCTTGTTCTTCTTCGCTTCGGCGAGCTTCGCGTAGTCTTCCCACGCCTCCTGGCGCCGCTTCTCGGAATTGGCATCGGCGAAGGTGGCGAAGATCTCGCGCGTCACGTCGCGCGTGTCGCCGATCAGGTTCATGACCTCGTGATTGCCGAGCAGCGCGAAGGCGCGGCCGCCGGCATCTTTCGCCTGCGGCTCGAGGGCCATCAGGAGATCGAGCACCGCGCGCGTGTGCTCGCCGCGATCCATGTAGTCGCCGGTCTGCAACAGTTGCGTGCGGCCGCCGGTCCACTTGTTGGTGCCGTCGATCAGGCCGGTGACCCTGAGGATGCTCTTGATGCCGTCGATGCTGCCGTAAATGTCGCCGATTGCGATGATGCGCGCGGTGGCCTGCGCGGTCAGCGGCTGGACCGGTCCGCACAGCAGGGTCAGGAGGGCGAGAAGGAGGGCAGTAGGCCGCATAGGTAATCGTAACCTAGCCGATGATGCCGCTATTGCACGAGAAGTGGCTGGCCGGCGGCGACCTGCCAGGGTTGCGACTCGATTAGCCGCGCCGCCGTGCCCCGGTCGACCGCCTTCGAGAAGTAGAAGCCCTGGGCGTATTCGCAGCCGAGCGCCTTGAGCGCCGCGGCCTGTTCCGCCGTCTCGACGCCTTCGGCGACCACGTCCATGCCCAGCGTGTGGGCCAGGCCGATGATCGCGCGGACCATTTCCGAGCCCTTGGCGCCCTTGCCGATTTCGCTCACGAACGATCGATCCACCTTGACGGTGTTGATCTGGAGGCGATGCAGGAAGCTCAGCGACGAGAAGCCGGTGCCGAAGTCGTCCAGGCTCCAGCCGATGCCCATCGAGCGCGCGTGATTCAGCGTGCTCTGTGCCGCCGGGACGTCGTTGATGAAGGCGCTTTCGGTGATCTCGAGCTTGAGATTCTCGGCCAGCAATCCGGTGGTTCGCAGTGTCGCCGCGATTTCGCTCATCAGGCCCGCGTGGGCGAGCTGCTTGCTCGACACGTTCGCGCACATCACCTGCGGCGCCGCGGCGCCGAAGTCGGTTAACCACGACGCCATCTGCTGGCACGATTCGCCCAGCGTCAATCGCCCGATGTCGATGATCATGCCGGTGTCTTCGGCAACCGAGATGAAGTCCGCCGGCGGCACCAGGCCGCGTACCGGGTGACGCCATCGCAACAACGCCTCGAATCCCGAGATGCGTCCCGATCGCAGCGAGACGATCGGCTGATAGTGCATCTCGAACGCGCGGTCGTCGATGGCGTTGCGCAGATCGGTTTCGAACTGCAGCCGCGTGATCGCGCGCTGCCGCATCCCCGGATCGAAGATCTCGTAGGGCGTCGACGACTGGGTCGCGCGCGTGAGCGCGATCGCGGCGTCCCGCAGGATGTCGTCGGCGCGGGTGTAGCCGCTGCCGCTCCCCGCGATGCCGACGCGCGCCGACGCAAAGATCTGATGGCCGTCGATGTCGAACGGATATTCAAGCGACTTCCTCAGCCGCTCCGACACCAGCACCGCGGAGCCGGCATCGGGGATGTCGTCAATCAGCACCATGAACTCGTCGCCGCCCAGCCGCGCCAGCGTGAAGCCCGGCTTGTCGCGAGTGACGACGTCGGTGGCGCGCAGGCTCGACTGGAGGCGGCGGGCCACCGCCACGAGCAGGCGATCGGCCGCGAGCGGCCCGAGGCTGTCGTGTACGATCCGGAATCGATCCAGCGAGAGCGCCAGGATCGCGAACTCGTATTCGGGACGGCGCACGCTTCGCTTGATGGCGCGCTCGACGAGATCGATGAACAGCAGCCGGTTCGGCAATCCGGTGAGCGCATCTGCCAGCTTGACGTCGGTGATGTCGGTCAACGATCCGGCCAGGCGGCTCGCCACGCCTGCTTCGGTCCTGACCGCGGCGCCGCGGCAGCGCACCCATCGATAGGTGTCGTCCCGATGACGAATGCGATGCTCGCTGTAGAAGTGTCCGGTCGCGTCGGCCAGATACGCGGTCAACGCCGCCCGCACATCCTCGATATCGTCCGGATGCACGCGCAACAACCACTCATCTGCCGACGTCCCGAGCTCTTGCGCTTCGAGACCGAGGATCGACTTCCAGCGCGCCGACCAATACACCTGGCCGCTGTTCAGATTCCAGTCCCACAAGCCGTCGTTCGCGCCCTGGACGGCGAGCGCGTACCGCTCTTCGCTCTCGCGGAGATCGGCGACCGCGCGCTGGAAGCCGAGATGCGTTTCGATGCGCGCGACCGTCACCGAGAAATCGATCGGTTTGGTGACGTAATCATTGGCGCCGAGCCGGAGCGCTTCGACGATGTCGGCGCCGGAGACGCGCGCCGTCACCATGATCACAGGCAGCTGCGAATGTTGGTGTTGCTCACGAATCGCCGCCAGCACGTCGAGCCCGCTCATCCCGGGCATTTCGACGTCGAGGAGCACGAGGTCGAACGGCGAGTGCCCGATCGCAGCAAGCGCTTCCTCGCCGCTCGCGGCCATGCTGACCGTATAGCCGCGCTGACGCAGGCGGCGCGACAGGACGTCGCGGTTCGCCTCGTTGTCGTCGACGACGAGCAGGGAAGCCGGGCCCTTCACAGTGCGGCGACACCCTTCCCGAGCAGGGCCTCGATCTTGTCGAGCAGCCGCTCGAAGCGGATTGGCTTGGAGTCGAAGTCGTCGCCGCCGGAGGCAAGCGCGAGCTCGCGATCGCCCGTCATCGCGTGCGCGCTCAACACGATGATCGGAATGTGCTTGGTCGAGTCGTCCTGCTTCAGCTCGCGAGTCGCCTCCCAGCCATCCATCACGGGAAGTCCGAGGTCCATCAGGATCAGATCCGGTGTGATCAAACGCGCGATCGTGACGGCCTGTTGGCCGTTGACCGCCGGACGCACGTCGTAGCCGCGTCGGGCCAACCTGCGGCCCAGCGCGTCGCGGCTCGGCTCGTTGTCTTCGACCAGGAGAATGGTTGTCATGGTTCAGGGATCCTGTTAGCAATGCCGGCCGGCGAGTAAACGCTTGCGCTGGTGTCGATCATCTCGACCGGGAGCTGCACGACGAAGCGAGAGCCTTCACCGGGGCGGCTCTCGAGGGCGATCGTGCCGCCCATCAGCTCGCAGAATCGCGACACGATGGCGAGGCCGAGCCCGGTGCCGCCGTACTTGCGCGTCGTCGTCACATCCGCCTGCGTGAACGGCTCGAAGACCCGCCGGCACTGTTCGACGGTCATGCCGACGCCGGTGTCCGTCACGCTGAACTCGATGCACGGTCCGCCGCCGTTCGCCGCCCTTCGCACGTCAACCGACACGGCGCCGTTGGATGTGAACTTGCCGGCGTTGCTCAGCAGGTTGAGCAGGATCTGACGTGTCTTCGTCAGATCCGCGTACATCGTGGCGGCGTCGTCGCTGCAGCGCACGGTGAACGTGTTGTGGTTTTTCTGGACCAGCGTACCGACGGTGTCGGTGACTTCGTCCAGCATTCCCCTGACGTCGAAGTGCTCGAGCTCGAGCGCCATCTTGCCGGCTTCGATCTTCGAGAGGTCGAGAATGCCGTTGATCAGATCCAGCAGGTGCTTGCCCGAGGACTGAATGCGCTGCAGATCGGGAATCGAGCCCGCCGCCTGCTGATCGTTCGCTTCCTCTTGCAGCAGCTCGCTATACAGGATGATCGCGTTGAGCGGCGTCCGCAGCTCATGGCTCATGCTGGCGAGGAACTCGCTCTTGGCCCTCGTCGCGGTCTCGGCCTGGCGCTGCGTGATGCGCAGCTCTTCGACGAGTGACGCCAGTTGCGCGGCGTTGTGACGTTCGGTGTCATGCGCGTCCTGGAGGTCGCGCGTCTGTCGCGCGAGCTCTTCTTCCGCGCGTTTGCGCTCCGTGATGTCGCGCAGGTAACCCGCGAAGAGCGGCACGCCCACCGTCGAGATCGGCGCGATGGCGATTTCCACGGGAAACTCGGCGCCGCCCTTGCGGAGGGCGACCGCTTCGACCCGGCGATTGAGCATCGCGGCGCCGGCCGACAGGTAGTGAATGAGCGCGACGCGATAGGCTTCGCGCTTCGCGGCCGGCACCAGCAGATCGGCGACATTGCGGCCAATCACTTCGTGTGAGCCGTAGCAGAAAGTGGCTTCGGCCGCGGGATTGAACTGGACGATCGTGCCGGTGGCATCGACGACCACAACGCAGTCGAGGGCGACATCGAGAATCGCGTCGTTGCGCGCGTTGGCGTTGCGGGCGTCCTGTTCCGCTTCCTGGCGGGTGCGCACTTCGTGCTCGAGCGCGGCGGTGCGTTCCGCGGTCTGCCGCATTTCCGCGATGCTGCGCAGGCACGCCACCACGAGGAACAGATCTTCGAAGACGACCCACGCCGCGTGTTCGAGCCAGCGCCAATCGCTGGCGACGAGGACGCCGTAGACCGATTGCGGCCAGAACATGCCGCGCAGCATGTGATCGAGCGCGACCACGATGGTGGCTGGTATCAGAACCTTCCAGTCACGATAGAAAGCGAGGAACGCCAGCGAGCCAAAGACGTGGAAGTGCGTCTCGATGCGGCCGCCGGTCAGGTGAATCAGCAGCGCGCCCATCAGCATCTGCGCGACGGCGATGATGTAGCGCGTCGACCGCTCGCCGGGACGGAACCATCCGAGCAGGGCGGGGAAGATGCTGACGATGCCGCCGAGGACGACCGCGGCCCAGACGTGCGGATGGGTGCTGCTTTCGGCGCCCGTCCATGTTAGCGGCGCGACCCACAGCGAGAACGCGATGCCGAGCAGCCACTGAAATCCCATCAGCCCGGCGAACAGCCGATCGGTCCGCCGATGGATGTCGTGCTGATACTCGGTGAACAGCTCGTCGGCGCGGTGCCTGATCGATCCTGCGAGTGTCGTCATGACTTCTTCGCAGCAAACAGCGCGCAACCAAAGACGTTGGTCGCCGTCGTCACCGGGGAAACGTGGTTGAGCAGATCGACGATGGAGGCGCGGCCGGCGTTATCGCCGGCGTGTCCGCGCGAGCCGGTGATGCCGCCGTTGAAGAGGAGCGCGCCGTTCGCGCCGTAGAGCAACGTCGTGCCCGACGTGACGGATCCAAATCGCTCCGCCTCGCGGCCGTCTTCATCGCGAACGATGGTTGCGTTCGGCAGTGACTCCGCCGCATGCCACAGTTCGGTCTTCTCCCAGCCGTCGGGCATCGAGGACGGCTTCAGGAACACGACATAAGTTTTTGGCAGTTGCTTCGCGCGCGCGAGCGCTTCGGCCAGCTCGCCAAGGCTCGCGCTGGTGCAGGTGCACTGCGGATGAGCGAGGAAGACCAGCGTTGGCCGATCGTTCGCGGCGATCAGGCTCGTATCGCCGGGCCACTGAGGGCCGGCCGTGGCCGCCACGCCGGGACCATTCTCGTAGGCCCAGGTGATGTAGAGGCCGCCGACGGCACTCGCCAGCCAGAATGCGGCTAGTGCGGTTACCCAAATCGTCGCGGATTGGCGTTCAGAGGACGGAGCAGGGACGTCCATGTGATTCAATGGACGTTAGTGCTGCAATATACAAGCCGAGACGGACAGTTTCGTAAATCAGTTGTAAGTAGTTAATTGACTGTTATTTATAGCGACTCTACGAACGGCTGAGCCTCGCAATTTTGTTGGCGCGTGCGCTTATTTAAAACAATGAAGTAGACACCTAGTCACATAAATGTATGTGTCTATGGAAGATAAGCGCGATGTGCCGTTAGGGAACAGCGTGCTAGTCGTAGAACACGAACTTCTCGCCGCGCTTCGTGATCATCTCCTGGATGTTCTTGGCCATCAAGTCGCGGCGGGTGAGCAGCGCCATCTTTTCCTTCTCGCCGACCCATGGGTCGAGACCGGCGTTGAGATCCTCGATCGTCAGCGCCTGCATCTTTTCCCAGAGCTTGCGATCGACGCGGCCGAGCGGGGCGATGCCCTTGAGATCTTTTTTGGTGATGAACGCGCGCGAGTGATCGATCAGGATCAGGTGCCAGTCGGCGTCGTAAATCAGGTTGCCCTGGTTGCGATCGATGTTGGCGATCAACAGGTCGAACATCTTCATGCGCGTCAGCTGCAGGCTCCACTGGGGCTCGGGGCCCTTGGGCGGGTTGGCGATGCTCCACGGGGTGGTGTTCTCGACCCAGTAAATCGCCGCGCCGGTCTGGCCGTCGATCTTCCGCTCGACGATTGGCGGCACCATGTGCATGTCGAGCATGCGATCGAGCTTGTAGGCGGCGATCTCCGCCTTGTAGCTTTCCATGAACCCCTTGGCGTATCCGGGCCGAAGGGCCTTGAACGCGAAACGCGCGGCGGGGCCGCCGGGCTCGAGGTAGGCGCGCTGCGGCTTGGTCACGCCGATCGGGACGGCCTCTATTTTCGTCACCTTCGCAGCGATCATGTATTGCTCCATCTCCGCCTCGTGGCCGATCCAATTGATCGCGCACTTTGTTGGATCGGACGCTGGGCTGGCGACCTGTCCTGACAGCGTTGCCGCCGACAGCAGGAGGCCGAAGACACCGAGGAAGGAGAGGGCTCGTCGCATGAGATTTCCTTTCGAGCCGTATTGTAGCCGGACTTGTCCCGCCGAAGCCCCGAAAGGCGACGGCGGAGAACTCCGGTTGCAGGCGCGCAACTTGAGTTACCCGGCCGCGGATCGGATTCCCGGCCTGTTCCCCGGGATCCGTTGACCCCCGCGCAACCCGGGTTGCCGTTTCCTTCTCTTACGCGGAGCGGGGGCCGACAGTTCCGGCAGTACAAACCCCGCGCGGCGAACGAGTTGCGGCGATCGCCATGCCGCGGCGGTGGTCTTGCTCCACTCGGACGCGACTGCGCGCGAACTTTCTGACGGTTGCTTCCTGACCGCAAGTGACCCGAACGGGTGATTCGCGCGCAGCGCTTCCCAACATCCATGGAGGACATCATGCGCATCAGCCTTGCCACCGTGCTCGCGATCGGCGTCACGGTACTCGTCTCTCAGCCGGGACTCGCCGCCACGCAATCGCCAGCACCCGTCGCGGCGGCCGCACCTTCGAAGCCGGCCCTCAACCTCAACACGGCCACGCTCGAGCAACTCGAGACGCTTCCGGGCATCGGCCGCAAGACCGCTGAACGGATTCTCGAATACCGGACCAAGAGCGGCAGCTTCAAACGGATCGAAGACCTGATGAACGTGAAAGGCATCGGCGAGAAGAGCTTTCTCAAGCTGAAGCCGCTCGTCGCCGTTCCACCGAAGACCGACAAGGCGCCCGGTGACTGAAGGACGCGGCGCCGCCTTCATCGACATCATCGTCGCCACCTCGATTTGCGTCCTGATGGCGGCGATCGCGGTTCCCGTGATCGGCGGCACGCTGGATCGCGAGCGAACCATCATCGGCGCTCGGTATCTTGCGGGACTACTGCAGCGCGCGCGTCTCGAATCGCTCAAGCGCGCACGGCCGGTCGCCGTGCGCGTCGAAGTGATCGGCGATCGCACGCAGCTGCGATTGTTCGCTGACGGCAACGGCAACGGTGTCCGGCAGCACGATATCGATCACGGCATCGACCTGCCGTTGACGCCGATGGAGTGGCTTGACGATCAGACGCGAGACATCTCCCTTCGCATCAATCAGAACGTGACCGACGTCTCTGGTGGGATGACGCTCGAACCCGGCGACGATCCGTTGCGCATCGGCAACACGTCGCTCCTGACCTTCAGTCCTGTCGGCAGTGCGACGAGCGGTACGCTCTACGTCGCGGCGCATCGGGGTCCACAAATGGCGATTCGCGTCTTCGGAGCGACCGGTCGAGTCCGCGTGCTGATGTTCGATGCGCAGACGCGGCAATGGCATCCCTGGTCATCGATCTGATTGAACGCCGGCGCGAACGCCGCACGACAGGTGCCGGGCCGCACTGGCAGGCATCCGCCATCCTTCGTCCCGGTCAGCCGGTCACGCTCCTCAACATCAGCAGTCGCGCGGCGCTCGTCGAATCGGCCGCGCGGCTGCGTCCTGGCGCGCACACCGAAATGCGGCTCGCGGGAGCGGACGTGCCCGCCAGCATCGGTGGACGGCTCGATCGCTGCTACGTCGCGGCGCTCGAGCCGATTCGTTATCGCGGCGTGCTGGTGTTCGACGAGCGCGTCGACGTCGGCGACAACACACCGTAGATCGCGAGTAGCAGGTGCCCAAAGCGCGTGATGCGCCCGGGCACTTGCTACTCAGACGTTCAACACCCGCACCACACTCATGGCGTTCCCGGCCTGAATTCCCCAACGCGTTTGCGACTGCTCGCGGCATCAATCTTGTTATTGCTCATCGCACGATGGACGCCAGCCCCAACATCACGATCGCGAGCCCGCGACAGCTGCGCCGCGCCGATCGTCGCGCCGGGCTTTATCTGTTGCTGCGGCACATCGCGTCGGATCTCGTGAACCGATCCGATCGCCGCAACCTGTCGATCATCCTCACCGAGCGTCTTCGTCAGCTCGCGCACGTGCGCAGCATTGGATTGAAAGAGATCTCCAGCACGATGCGATCGGTGCAGCCGATTCGCGCGCGTGACTACGTCGCCTTCTCGGTGCCGGTGAAAGAGGAAGGCCGGCAGGTCATGCTCGAAGCGTCGTTCGACGCCCGCACCGGTCCCGACGACTGGACCTGCCAGTTGATCGAAGCGGCCGCGAGCATTGCCGGCGTGCTGCTCGAGACGGAGCGGCTGGCCTGCACGCCGGCGCCCTTGACGACGGCGGAGCGTGATGGCGCGGCGCCGTTAATCGGTTCGAGCGAAACGATGCGGCTGTTGCGCGAGCGGGTCGAGCGTGTCGCGAACACCAACTTCACCGTGCTGATCGAGGGCGAGAGCGGCGTCGGCAAGGAACTGGTCGCGCGACAGATTCACGCGCTCGGTCCGCGGCGGCAGGGGCCATTCGTTGCGATCAATTGCGCGGCGCTCGTCGAGACGCTGATCGAAGCGGAGCTGTTCGGCATCGAGGAGCGGACCGCCACCGGTGTTCGCGGACGGCGCGGTAAGTTCGAACACGCCGATGGCGGCACGTTGTTCCTTGACGAGATTTCCGATCTCTCCGCGGCGGCGCAAGCGAAGTTGCTGCGCGTGATCCAGGACCTGACGGTCGAGCGGGTCGGCGGCATCGGGCCGCGTCAGATCAACACGCGCATCGTCGCCGCGACGAATCGGCCGTTGACGGGGCTCGTCGATCGCGGGTTGTTCCGCACCGACTTGTTCTATCGATTGAGCGGCGTCGAGATTCGCGTCCCGCCGCTTCGCGTCCGCAAGGGCGACATCCTCGAGCTGACACAGTATTTCCTGTCGCGGCACGAGGGGCGCGGCCGGCTGACGATGACGCCCGCCGCGGTTGATGCGCTGATCGCGTACGACTGGCCCGGCAACGTGCGCGAGCTGGAACGCATGATCGAGGGTGCGATCGCGACGGCCGAGTCGCGGCAGATCCGCGTCGACGATCTTCCGGTGAGCCTGCGCGGCGGGTACGGCGAGCATCTCGTGCCGTCGTCCCAGCTCGGCGACACGATGCGCGCGTGGGGCAGCCGCTACGCGAGGCTGGTGCTCGAAAAGAACGCCGGCAACAAGCGCCAGGCCTGTCGCGCGCTGGACATCAGTTATCACACGCTGAATTCATACCTGCGGTATCGACCCGCAAGCGCGCCCGTCACCCGGCATCCGCGCGAGCTGGTGTCGCCGCAGAGCTGACTCAACTGGTTGCCGGAAGCCTCCGGCGTTTGAAGCGGGCGAGGCGGGGCGGAAGGGCCGCGCGGTCATGCGCCTTCTTCGGCGATAGGGGGATAGATATGCAGCAGAAATCTCGACGTCAATTCGTGACCGCATCACTCGCCGGTTTACCGATGCTCGCGTACTCGAGCTCGGCTCCGGCTGCCATTCCGCTGCAAGGCGCAGCTGCGGGGCAGGGTGGGCCCCTACTGGTCGATCCGGTTTTGGATCAGACGATCACCTCGCTGCGCGAGCTGGTCGCCGAAGGCGATGCCAAACCATCGTCGCGCAAGGCGAGTGCGCGCGCGATCGAAGTCACCCTGGGTGTTCAGGCTGCGCACATCGCCCTGCACTACGATCCGCAGCTGCAGCGCGCGCTGCGGCGCCGCCAGGCGCGCGTCGGCCGCGCGGCGCTGATCGACGAGATGGTGAGGTCTGCGCGCGAGCACAAGCATGACGCGGTGACCCACGAACTCGTCGACACGGTGCTGACGAAACTGGAGCAGGGCGGATTCGCGGGTTGCCTGCGCGACCTGCAGCGGGCGCTTCGCGCCGCGCGTCTCAACGCGCCTGACGCCTTCCAGGCAGCGACGCTTCGGCCGGCACAGTTCGACTTCTGCGGGGACTGCAGAATGATGATTGAGTTCGCGGAGGTCGCCATGGGGATCATCTGCTCCATCGCGGTGTTGGAGCCGACCCTGGCGCTGGAACCTTTCTGCGCAGCCGCCGGCTTGATTGTGGCGTCATACAAGCTGATGTACTGGTGGTGGTGCTAACTGGTGCCCGGCGTGACGACTATTGAATATCCGCGGCGCTATTTGAGGACTCGTCGGCAGCTTGTGGTGCAGTGCGTCGTGTCGGCCCTCATCCTGCTGCCGCCGCTCGTCTGGCGGTTCAGCAGCGAGCGCGTCGTGGTCTCAGTTGCCCTGGGTGGACTCGCACTGGTGGCGTCTACGCTCTCCTATCGAGGCTTGCGCTTTCTTGCGACACAGGAAGAGCAGCACCCGCAGCCGACGCCTGAAATGACGTTTGTGTTCATGCTGGTCGCGGTCTATCCGCTGGCGATGAGTGCGTTCCTGCTGATTCTGCTGGCCGAGATCTGAAAGGCGGGTTGCACCCGAGCCGTGCCGCATAGTACCTTTCGGGGGTTCACCTCATTCGAGGTGAACCCTTTCTTTAATGGCTGACTCAGACGGCGCATCACTCAAGAAAACCCCGCTTCACGCCTCACATGTTGCTCTCGGCGCTCGCATGGTCCCGTTTGGCGGCTGGGACATGCCGGTCGAGTACTCCGGCATCACCGCCGAGCACATGGCGGTGCGTACCGCCGCCGGGCTCTTCGACGTCTCGCACATGGGCGAGGTCGAAATCGCCGGCAAGGGGGCGCTCGAAGCCGTTCAACACATCACCTCGAACGATGCGTCGAAGCTCCAGGTCGGACAGATCCAATACTCCGGGCTGACGACCCCCGAAGGGACGTTCGTGGACGATTTGCTCGTCTATCGATTCGGTCCGTCGCATTATCTGCTCGTCATCAATGCCGGAAACATCGACAAGGACTACGCCTGGATATCGGCGCGCGCCAAGGAAGCGGTGCCGGACATCGCCACCGTGAATTCCAGCAACCGTTACGCGCTGATCGCCATCCAGGGGCCGAAAGCCGAGGCAGTCCTCCAGACGCAAACCGCGATCGATTTGAAGGCGATGAAGTACTACTGGTTCGCGCATGGCGAAGTGGCCGCGGTCCGCGGCACGGTGTCGCGAACCGGCTATACCGGTGA
>Ga0157380_10002089_pt1 | contig 13395 bp, 10 predicted proteins | sample S35metaG_FD_119757 | JGI IMG/M metagenome (GOLD analysis project Ga0157380, IMG submission 119757) | Switchgrass rhizosphere microbial communities from Kellogg Biological Station, Michigan, USA - S3-5 metaG | ecosystem: Host-associated > Plants > Roots > Rhizosphere > Soil | place: USA...
CGCGAGGTCACGCGCTACGAAGGCCCCTTCCCCTACGTCGACGGGCTGGCGCTGATGGTGACGCGCAACGTGGCGAACGTGGAGCTCGAGCACCATCCGCGCCTCGATGGCACCGGCCACTACAGCCTGCGCCAGTCGCTCTCGCTGTGGGCCAAGGTGGCGATGAACTTCTCGGTGGTGCCGCTGCGCGTCGCCTCCTGGCTGGGACTCGGCTTCGCCGCGGTCGGCTTTCTGTATGCCGTTTCCCTGGTCGTGCAGCAGCTGTTTTTCGAGCGCGTCGACGTGCAGGGATGGGCGTCGCTGGTCGTCGCGATCCTGATCGTGGGTGGGGTGCAGCTGCTCGCCCTCGGCGCGATCGGCGAGTACCTCGGGCGTGCCTACCTGCACATGACGGCGAAACCGCAGTACGTCGTCAAGTCCACGCGCGGCTTCGACAGCAAGCCCGGCCCGCCTTGAGCGCCGCACCCGCTGTCTCGGTCTGCATTCCCACCTACCGCGGCGCAGCGCACATCGCGGAGACCATCGAGTCGGCGCTGGCGCAGACCTTCGCGGATTTCGAGCTGATCGTCATCGACGACGACTCGCCGGACGAAACCGGGCAGCTCGTGGCCCGCTATCGCGACCCGCGCCTGCGCTACCTGCGGGAGCGCAACGCCGGGGTGAAGAAAACTGGAACCGCTGCCTGCGGCTCGCGCGCGGGCGCTATTTCAAGCTCCTGCCGCACGACGACCTGATCGCGCCGGATTGCCTGGCGCGCCAGGTCGCGGCGCTCGAAGCAGACCCCGATGAGCGCCTGGCGCTGGTGTTCTGCGCCCGCCGCATCATCGACAGCCGTTCGCGCGCTGTCATGACGCGCCGCTATCCCCGCAGCAGCGGCGGCGTGATTCCCGCGCGCGCCGCGGTGCGCAGCTGTATCCGGAGCGGGGCCAACCTGCTGGGCGAGCCGGGCGGCGTGCTGTTTCGCACCGCGCTCGGCCGACGCGTGGGCGCATTCGACGCAAGCCTGCGCATCGTCACCGACCTCGACTACTGGGTGCGCCTCCTGCTCCACGGCGATGCCTATTACCTGCCCGAGAGGCTGGCGTCGTTTCGCGTCTCGAAGGGGACCTGGAGCGTCGCGATCGGCGCCGCGCAGGCCGCGGAGCTGCTGGCCTTCATCGAGAAAGTCGGCGCCAATCCGGCGTTCGACCTGAGCGCTTTCGACCTCGCGCGCGGGCGACTGCTGGCGCGATTGAACACGCTCGCGAAGCTTTTCTTCTACCGGCTCGTGCTCCGGTAGACCGCCACCCTCCCGTCCCGAAAGACGGCGAGATGGCGCTGCGGGTCCCAGAGCGGACCGCGTTCATCCGTGACCACATACCAGCGCACGCCGAGCGCAGCAAGCCGCGCGAGCGCCTCGGACGAGCGCGTTTCGCGCGCCACTGCCTGCAGCACTTCATGGCGCTCCAGCGCGACCAGCCCGCGGTCCCCGCCCTGCGCCAGGGGGAGATAGGGACGCGCGAGATAGGCCGGCATGCCGCTCAAGGCGGTGATCTCGACGGCGGCGTCGGTCGGTACCCAGCCGGGCCGCTCGATCGGCGACCAGCCCCGCGGCAATGACGCGACCGCGAACTGCTCCCCCGGCTTGCCCTCGTTCCGGAGAAAACCCGCTGCCTGTGCGAGACCCGGCGTGAGGGCGCGCGCGTAGTAGTTCCAGCCCCAAGCCAATTTCGGGCCCTCCCGCTCGAATCCGTGATCGGGCCACAGCGCCACCACGGCCGCTGCGCTCGCCGCGACCAGCCAGCCGAAGCCAATGCGCTCCGCAAGCACCGCCGCCGTCCAGATGCTGACGACCGCGTACACCAGGGGGAACGGCCGGTGGGTGAACTCGGTCGGATCGCCGTTCGCCGCAATGGGGGCCAGCACCATCAGCGCCGCGTAGCTGCCGACGAGGAGAAGCGGCATCGCGTCGAATACCGAGCGATGGCGCAGCCACAGGGCGATCGGATAAAGCAGCGTGAAAATGCCGAGGAACGCCGGAAACACGAGCAGCATGCCCAGCGGGATGGCGATGCCCGCACCGTAGCGCTGGAACAGAGAGTCGTACCAGCCGGCGTAGGCGATCCCCGGCTGCTCGTGCACGGTGCGGAGAAACGGCCGCAGGGCGTACTGCGCATCGACGATCAGGTAGAAAGCGACCAGCAGAACCAGCCCCGCGCAGGTGTAGACCAGCCAGCGACGGCGGAACGCCGCCGTCGCGACCGTGGCGATCGCGAGCACGCAGGGCGCCGCCAGCACGAAGATCTGCGCGCGAAACAGGAGCAGCCCGGCGGCGAGCACAATGCTCGCCGCCAGCAGCTGCGGGCGGCGTTCCGCGCACCAGCGCTGGAGCAGCACGAACGAGACCAGCGCGATGCCCACCCCAAAGGCCGCGCTCGGGCGTGTCAGGACGTGCCAGTCGAAGCCAAAGAGCGCATTCCGCAGCCCGTAGTCGCCCGCGTCCGGCAGCAGCGTCAGCACCGCGACTGCGGCCACGCCACCCGCCTGGCCTGAGAGCGTCGCGCCGAAGGCGTAACCGCCCGCGCACATGGTGAAGAATCCGAGGGGAAGCCAGACCGAGGTGGCGAGCGGCAAGCCGGGGAGATCGAACGGTTGCGCAAAGACCGCGGGCACGAGGTACGACGCGTAGTGGTACAAGGGCCGCGGGAATCCGGCCAGCTCGATCGATTGGGCGCCTTGTGCGAGCGGATCGCCAAAACTCGAAATCACGCCGGCGTCGATCATGTAGTCGATCCACATCGGCAGCACGCCGAGGCGCTCGAGCGTCACGGGCGCGCTGGCGCTGTGGTGGCACCAGAGGAGCGTGACCGCGCCGCACAGCACGACGCCGAGGAGCTCGCGTTGGTCGATCCGCGCGCGCCACAAACGCTGCCGCCACGCGAGGCCCGCCGCCGCGGTCGCCAGCATCGCGCCTGCGATCGCCACGCGTACCTCCAGCCATTGCGCAAGCACATAGAGCGTGAGTGAAATCGCGCACACGCCGAGCACCCAGGCGGCGCAGGGCGACGCATCCGGCATGCCGAGCGAGCGCAGCAACGCGCATCCGATGGGCAAGACGACCAGCGTCGTCAGGACCATGGCTGCGAAAGCGGCGAAGAACGAGACCACACCGGAGAGCCAAAAAAGAACCGCGAGCGGCGTCGCGATCGCGCCCACCACGGCGAGCGGCATCAAATGCATGCTAGGCGCCGCCCGGGCAGGCGCGGTCGCCCTGCGCCCAGTCGGAGATCCGCCCGAGCTCGACATAGCTCGCCACGCGGTAGCGATGCAGGATCAGCCGGTCGGCGAAGGCCTCCAGCCGGGCGTCCAGGCCGTTGTAGTTTCTCGACCAGCCGCTGCCGAAAGGCTCGGTCACCGCTTTCTGTCCGCGAAACAGCCGGGGACAGGCGTTTTCGATCCGGTCGAACAGCGCCGAGATGGTCCGCTCCCGTTCGATGTCGGCGGGATCGCGCGTCGTGGCGTGCAAGCCGCAGCTCACGACCGAAAGCGGCTCGGTCGACTTGCGGCCGCCCGCCAGCACATTCGCGACGGCGGACAGCGGATCGGCGTCGTCCGGCCGCCAAGGAATGGCGAAGCAGTCCGCGGAATCGACGCGCAAGCCGAAGCGCAGCAACCTCGCATCGTATTCGCGCACTTGTGCCTGCGCCGGCTTGCCGTCGGCCAGCTCGAGAAAGCGGCCGAGGGTGCGCACCCTGCCGCGATGGCGCTCGAGGAGCTCGCGCAGCCGCGGCGAGTCGGTGGGAAGGCTGTGCTGTCCGCGCACATTCACGAGTGACGACGCGGGGTGCAGGAAGGGCGCGACCACCGCCATCGGGAGAATCTCGACCGTGAGGTAGAGGGCGGGCTCGCGCGCGGCGCGCTCGGGCACCTCGTAGGGTAGCCAGCGGCCCGACCACTCCGCGGCAACGAACCAGCGCGGCGGCGATGCCACCCAGCTGATACCGGCCTGCACCACCAGAAGCAGCGCCAGCGTCACGGCGGCGGCGCGCGCCGGCAGCAACAGCTCCACCAGGCGCGCAAGGCAAACCCCTGCAAGCAGCAGTACGACCATGCCGTAACGGGCATTGGCCGCGCTGACGAGCCACAGCGCGAGCGCGCCCCCGAAGAAGGCCAGCACACGCCAGCCGGGTCCGCGCAGGGTAGCGGCGCGCGCCCTGTGCTTCGCTGCGAGCACGGCTACGCCCGGCAGCGTCAGAACGAGCGCCGCAAAGCGCAGGTCGGGGGCGAAGTTCTCGGCATAGATGCGCGGGTCGAGCGTCGCCATCTGGAAGGGGAAGGCGAGCAGCGCGACGGGGTCGCTCAACGCAAAGCGCTCGTTGATCATGTTGTATTCGAGCGCGTGCGGGGAGCGGAACCACCCGTTGAACAGCGGAAAGACCGGGTTGCCGAACTCGCGCAGCATCAGCAACAGCCACGGGCCGGCAAGCACGCCGACCGCCGCCGCCCCGCCGATGACATAGGCAAAGCCGCCGCGCATGGCGATCGCCAGCGGGAGTGCGGCCACCGCGTAGACCGCATTGGAGTATTTGAGCGAGGCGGCGATGCCGAACAGGACCCCGGCCAGCGCCGCCGCGCGCGCGGCGCCCCGCCCTTCGCCTTGCTTTTCGCGCAGCAGCAGGAGCAGCCCGGCAAGCATCGGGGCCACCAGAAGCGGGTCGAGGAAGGTGCCGCCGACCGTCATCCAGTACACGCCGGTAGCCGCGCCCAGAGCGGTGGCGAGCAGAGAGAACTCGGTCTGTTGGCGCGGCGGCAGGTGCGCAAAGAGCCTGCGCGCGATGAGGAAGAGCAAGCCGATGCTCAAGCTGTGCGCCGCGGCCAGCACGACCGACACCAGCACGCTGTGCCAGCCGTGCGTGACCATCAGGTAGAACGGCAGGTAGCCGAGCGGATTCAGGTAGCTCTGCGCGCTCGCGGCGAAAAAATCCTGGCGCACCCTGCTGCCGAGCAGCTCGTAAGGCAGGTAATAGTGGTAGTTAAGGAGGTCCCAGTTGACGTCCTTGCCGGCGTGCAACGTCCACAGCGCGCAAATCGCTGCCGGCAGGCCGAAAACCAACCAGGGCGAGGTGCGTCGCATGCGCCGCTTCCGCTACCCGCGCTTGCGGAGCTTGAGCTGTTTGACGCGCTCCTCGACCGCGGCCGCGGCCGCCTCGTTCCCGGTCCGGCGATAGTGGTCCTCGAGCGACTTGAACGCCGGATTGGCGGCCGCCGGCCACACCGACACGGCGGTTTCGAGGTCCGCCGCCGCGCCCGCGTTGTCGCGCCGGTTTTCGCGCAGCACGCCGCGGATGTAGAAAAACTGGGATAGATGCTCCTTCGGGACGTCCGGGGGCATCGTGTCCCTGGCCTTGTTCAGGAAGCCGGCAACGACGCCCGTGGAGTAACCCTCGCCGTGGGCTGCCATGCCTTCCGCGATCCCCAGCGCGCCATAGAAGTCCTTTCCGAGGAGATCGAGATGGCGCTCGCTGCGCTCGTCGGGCGGCTCACCGAATGGCAGCGAGCGAGCCAGAAGCATCGCGTAGCGGCGGCGCAGTTCGCCCTGAATGAACGCGACCCAGGCGTTGCCGTCGTCCACTTCGAGCATCGATTGCTCGAAGAACCGCACCGCCTCCTCGGGAATGTCCACCGTCACCTGCTGGTCATCGTCGGAGGACTTGTCGATCTCGACATAGAGCCAGCGGTCGCGCTTCGCGTAACGCGGATAGGTTTCCAGCGTGTACACCACGGGGCCGCTCTGCTCGTCGACCATCTCGTCCAGCAGGCGCTTCTGCGTATCCGCTTCGGTCTTCAGTGGATGAAACAGGCGGTTGCCGAGAATCAGGCCCTTGGGCTGGTACAGGGTGATATCCGGCCTCTGGTTCTCGATCATGTGGAAATAACCGATCGGCGCGAGATCCGGATCTCCCATCACCAAGACCACCGCGTCCTGCGGCAGGATTCTCAGCACCGCTTGCGCATAGCGCGCGCCCCAATCGTTGGCGATCAGGTTGATGCGGGCTCCGCCTGCAAAAATCAGGGCAAGCAATAGCGCGGCACCAGCCGCTTCCTGCCAGCGGTGCCGGGCGAAGCGCCGCGCCGCCCACGCGAATCCGAGGCCCATCCACAGCGCGCCGACCGCGTAGGCCGGAAGCGGGAAGACATGAAACACGTGGGCGCGAAGCGAATCGTAATCCAGGCGCAGGAGCAGCATCAGGACGACCGAGGTCCCCAGGAAAGCGATGGTCAGCGCCGCTGCCGTGCGCCGCCCGAGGATGCGCCACTGCACCGTGAAACCCACGGCCGCGAGCAGCGTGCCCACGAACGCGAACTGCAGGAACAGCTGGCCGCCGATGAATTGGAAGAACTTGATGCGGTCCAGCAACCCGGCCGACGGCGAATAATCGGCGTCGGCGTATCCCGCGCGGCTCAGGAAAAAAAGCACTTCCGGAATCGTTTCCAGCCGGCCGTCGAAGCTGATCGGCAGCCGGCCCCACGAACGCTGCACCATCCAGGCGTAGGGAAGCAGCCCCAGGATCACCAGCCAGGAAAGATTCCCCCAGCGCTGCAGCAGCTCGCGGCGCAGCGGCCACAGCAAGACGACGAACGCGGGCGCGGTGAGCAGCATCAGCGGGTAGTGATTGCTCAGGCTCAGGCCGAACACCAGCGCCATCCACGGCAGCAGGCGGCTGCCCCCCGGGCTCGCCTGCGCTTGCGGCCCGGGCGGACAGGCCCGCAGCCCCATGAGCAGCAGCACCAGGAAGAAAAAGGTATTCAGGGTATAGACCTCGGCGATGATCGCCTGCGACCAGAACACCGGGGACATGCCCAGCCCGAAGGCCGCGAGGTAGGCCGGCAGGCGCCCGGCGATCAGCGCGCGCGCGCAGAGCCAGGCGGCCCCGCCGGTCAGCGCGCCGAACAGCGCGCTCGCCAGATGCACGCGATACGCCACCGAGCCGAACGGCAGGTAGGTAAAGAGGTGGCCGACCAGCGTGAACAGCGGATACCCCGGAGGATGCTCGATGCCGAGGAAATAGCTTGAAAGGATGAACAGCCCGTCGTCCTCCAGCGCCACGGTACGGGACGAGGTGGCCGCGTAGAGGACGAAGAGCGCGAGCGCGACGCCGCCGGCCTGCAGCCAGTCTGCCCGCCGCGGCCGGAACGGTTCGGCGGGCAGCGTCATCGGCGCGCCGTCGCCCGCGCGCCCCAGGTGAAGGAGGCGGTGGTAAAGAAGTTCCACAGCGCGGCGATGACCGCGCCGCCGAGCCCCGCGATCCAGTATGGCGTGGACTTGAGGAACAGCCAGTCGGCAATCGCGAGATTGATCAGCGCGCCGATGCCGCAGGCCGCGTAGAAGCTGAGCAGGCCGCGCCACATGGCGCGCCCTCGCAGCCGCTGGTCGCCGTAAGTGATCACGTTGTTCAGAACGAAATTGCTCGTCATCGCGACCCAGGTCGCCAGCGCCTGGCTGAGCAGGAAATGCCCGGAAGCGGTGAACAGCAGCCAGAGCGCGCAAAGGTGCACGCCGACGCCGGTCACGCCCACCGCCGCGAACAGGAAGAACCGTGCCGGCAGCAAGCGGCCCATCATGTGATAGAGCAGCAGCATGAAAAACTCGGCAACCACGCGCGCGCCGAGCTTGCTCTCGCCGTGCTCGCGGCTTCGCATCCGGTAGGGCAGCTCGACCAGGCGGAGATCGCCGCGCGCGGCGGCGATCAGGTCGAGCAGGATCTTGAAGCCGCGGCCGTACAGGTTGCGCACCACCCGGTCGAGGAACGTCCGGCGCACCACGAAAAATCCGCTCATCGGATCGGTCAGGCCCTCGCAAAGGCTCGCGCTCAAGGCGCTCGCGGCCTTGCTCACCCGCACCCGGGAGGGAGCGAGCTCGCCGGTGCTGCCGCCGGCCATGTAGCGGCTCGCCACCGCCAGATCGGCTTCCTGGCGACGCGCCATCTCGAGCAGTTGCGGAACCAGGGTCTCGTCGTGCTGCAGGTCCGCGTCCATCACGGCGAGGTACGGCGCGGAGCTCGCCAGCATGCCTTCGATGCACGCCGAGGCCAGACCTCGCCTGCCGATGCGCTGGATGCAGCGCACCCGGGGATCGCGCTGCGCCCGCTCGCGCACCAGGTCCTCGCTGCCGTCGTCGGCTTCATCGACCACGACGATGGTCTCCCAGTCGAGGCCGGCGAGCGCCCGCTCGAGCGCATCGAGCAGCCGCGGAAGGTTCTCGCGCTCGCGAAACGCCGGCACCACCACGGAAAGCTCAGGCATCGGGGTCCCAGTTGAGCAGGCTCAGCAGGAACGCGGCGAGCATGATCTCCATGCCGCCGACCATCAAGCTCGCCGCCGGGATCGTGTCGCGCATCACGACCCGCGGATCGAGCGCGCCGAAGCCGGCCTCGCGCCATTCCCAGAAAGCCGCGCCGCTCCACACCAGCCCGCACACGGCGACGGTCAGGCCGAGCAGCAGGCCGCGCTCGAGCGTAAGGGTGCGCAGCAGCTGCTGCAGACCGGCGTGCCTCGCGAGCAGGCCGGCGTTTTGCGCGGAAACCCGGGCGAACAGCGCGAACAGGCACAGCTGCATGCCGAGCAGCGCGGCGGCCGATGCGTACAGCATGCTGTGAATATCGAGCCCTGCACCCAGGAAATGCAGCGGCGTGAAGTACAGCGCCGTGGTCAGGGCGATGCCGGCGGCCAGCAGCGCGAGTCCCGGGTAGAGGAACAGCCAGCGCGGGCTGAAGAGCAGCAGAAAGCGCAGATGCCGCCAGCCGTCGCGCCAGGTGCGCAGGTGCGGCGGCCGTCCGCGCCCGTCCGGCGAGAGCGTGGTCGGGACTTCAGCGATGCGCCATCCCGCCAGCGCTGCCTTCACCACCAGCTCGCTCGCGAACTCCATGCCGGTGGTCCGCAGGTGGAGCGAGCGCACGGCTTCGCGGTCGAAGCCGCGCAGGCCGCAATGGAAGTCACCGACCCGGGTGTGGAACAGCAGGCGGCCGACGAAGCTCAGCACCGGGTTACCGAGATATCGGTGCAGCAAGGGCATGGCGCCTGCCCGGATTCCGCCGCGAAAGCGGTTGCCCATCACCAGCGGATGGCCTTCGCGCAGCCTGGCCACGAAACCGTCGAGCTGGCTGAAGTCGTAGCTGTCGTCGGCGTCGCCCATGATGACGTAGCGGCCGCGCGCCGCAGCGATCCCTGCGGCCAGAGCCGCACCGTAGCCGCGCGTGGGCGCGTCGACTACCCGGGCGCCGGCGCGCTCCGCCAGCTGGCGAGAGCCGTCGTTGGAACCGTTGTCTGCGATCAGCACTTCGCCTTCGATTCCCGTGCGCTCCAGGAAGCCGCGCGCCTTGGCAATGCAGCCGCCGACGGTCGCCGCCTCGTTCAGGCAGGGCATCAGAATCGTGAGCTCGGTCATCGGCGCCCCCGCGCCCCCCAAAAAAAAAGGTACCCCGAAGGGTACCTTTTGTTGAAGCTAAGCTTTGTTATTAGCCGCGGCAGGAGCCGGGCAGGTACTTCGACTGCACGGTGGTCGGCGGCGTGGACGCCGTCGAGCCGCACTGCCAGCCGAACAGGGTCTGGCTGCCGGTGCTGGCCGTGGCAGTCGCGCCGGCCGAAGCCAGCGGAACCAGGGTCACGACCGAACCGTTCACCACGGTGGAGATGCCCTGCACAGTCGCCGCGACCACGCCGTTGAGGGTGGTATGCACTTCGCTGACGTACTTGGTCTGTTGCGACGCCGTCAGGATCTCGCAGCCCCAGCTATCGGCAACCGGCAGAGTCGCCGGGCCCGACTGGTACACCTCGGTGATCGAGGTACGGCAGGAGCTCATCGCCAGAATCACTTCCGACATCTTGGCGCGGATCGTGTAGTCCTGATAGGCCGGCAGAGCAACCGCCGCCAGAATGCCGATGATCGCGACCACGATCATCAGTTCGATCAGGGTGAAGCCCTTCTGAAGCGTTTTCATTTGGTACTCCCTCTCTATTGGTGGACAACTTGGCCGGTCGTTTTATACCGGACCCGCCCTCTCTACGCAAACCGCATGCCACCCGCCGGACGGCCCAGAAACGTTAAAAATGTCACCCGAAACCGGCCTTGGCTGCCCATTTGCGCCGCGCGGCTGTCAATTTCCGTCACCTGGTCAGGGCGCCGGCCGCGGCCCGGAAACGAAGGCCATATAGGTCATGAATTTCTTGGTGGCGACTTCGACGAAGGGCTCGGGATATCCGGCTTCGCGCAAGCCCCACTTGATGCGATTGCCGAAGCAGGCCTTCTGATAGAGATTCGGCCGCCGCTCGGCGGCGAAGGCGCTGATGCGGGTAAAGATCCGATCCAGCGTTCGCAGCGCTTTCTCGGCGGACTTGGCGGTCGTCAGGTCGACGCCCGCCTGCGGGAAGCGCTGCAGCAGCTCGGCGACGATCGCGTCGGCGAACGCGTCGATGTGCTTTCTCGAGAACCAGTCCAGCAGCATGCGTGCGGGCGGATTATACGGGACGGGTCCTCGCGAGCGCGGCGTAAAATGCGCTCGTGTCCGGAGTGACCGACGCGGCCGAGCGCCTAATTGCCGAGGGCAACCGCGCCGAGGACGCGGGCAAGCTCGAGCAAGCCTGCGCTCTCTATCGCGAGGCGGTGCAGCTCGACCCGCAGTCGGCCAGGGCGCATCTCAACCTGGGGATCGCGCTTCAGGCATTCGGCGACGAGACCGGCGCCGTCGCCGGCTACGAGAAGGCGCTCGCCCTGGAGCCCGCCAATCCGTACGCCTCGTACAACTTCGGCAAGCTGCGTTACGAGCGCGGCGCGCTGGCGGAAGCCGAGCGCCTGCTGCGCCAGGCGCTGCGCGCCAAGGCGGACTTCAAGGAGGCGCGCGTCATGCTCGCCTGCGCGCTGGACGCGCAGGGCAAGCCCGAGGCTGCGGCCGTCGAGCTCGATGGCCTGCCCGCGGAACAGCGCGATTTCGGCACGCACTTCATCCACGCCGGGATCCTGCGCAAGCTCGGCCGCCTCGACGCCGCGGCCGGCGCGCTGCGGCGCGCGCTCGCGCTGGAGCCGCAGAACCTCGATGCGCGCTCGATCCTGTTTCACGTGCTCGAAGCGCAGGGCGACCCGGCGGGCGCCGCGCGCGAGCTCGAGGCGGTGCTGCAGCTGCGCCCGGACTGGGCCGAGGCGCTCTACAACTACGGCGTGATGCTGAAGAAGCTGATGCGTCCGGCCGAAGCGGAAAATGCCTTGCGCCGCGCGCTCGCTGCGCAACCCGGGTTCGCGCGTGCTACCCGCATGCTCGGCGGCGTGCTGCTCGCGCAATGCCGCATCGACGAGGCGCTCGAGCTCTATCGGCGCGCGCCGCGTGATACCGACCTCGTTTCCGCCGAGCTGTTTGCGCTCAACGCCTCGGACAAGGTCGCCGAGGACGAGCTGTTCGCGCGCCACGTCGCGTTCGGACGCGAGCTCGAGCAGGCGATGCCGGCGCGCTTCGCTTTCTCCAACCGCAAGGATCCCGCGCGCCGGCTGCGGATCGGCTACGTGTCGGGAGATTTCTCCTACCACGTCGTCGCGCTCTTCATGCTGCCGGTGCTCGAGCGCCGTGGTCGCCGGGCGGTCGAGGTGTTCTGCTACTCGAGCGCCGAGCGCGTCGACCAGTACACGCGGCAGCTCGCGCAAGCGAGCGACGCCTGGCGCCCCTGCGCCGGGATGTCGGACGCACAGCTCGCCGACGCGATCCACGCCGATGGCATCGACATCCTGGTCGACCTGGCCGGGCATTCCGGCGAGCCGCAGCTGCGCGTATTCGCGCAGAAGCCGGCGCCAATTCAAGCCACCTGGCTCGGCTATCTCAACACCACCGGTCTTACGCGCATCGACTACCGGATCACCGATGCGCATGCCGACCCCAGCGATGTCAGGCACACGGAAAAGCTCGCGCGCCTGCCGCACAGTCAGTGGTGTTATCGACCGTTCGTGCAGTGCACCGCGGCCACTTCGCCGCCAGTGCAGAAAAACGCGCACCTGACCTTCGGCTCGTTCAACCAGGTCCTCAAGCTGTCGCAGACCAGCCGCCGCTTGTGGGCGCAGATCCTTTCGCGCGTGCCGGGCTCGAAGCTGGTGATCCTGGGTGTGCCGGCGGGCCCGGCGCATGACCGCCTCGTTGCGGACTTCGCCAAAGCCGGCATCGGCGCGGACCGCGTTCGGGTCGTCCCCTACGTATCGCTGAAGGACTACTTCGCCTGGTACAACGAGGTCGATATCGCGCTCGATACCACGCCTTATAGCGGCGGTACGACGACCTGCGATGCGCTGTGGATGGGAGTGCCGCTGCTCACCGTCCCCGGCGAGCGTCCCGGCTCGCGCAGCGCGGCGAGCGTCCTTACCACTGCCGGCATGAGCGACTGGATCGCTGCCAGCGCTGAAGACTACGTGCACCGAGCCGTGGAGTTCGCCAGCGACCTACAGCTGCTCGCCAATCTGAGAGCCACGCTGCGCGCGCGGCTGCAAGCGGGCCCGCTGATGGACGAAGCCGGGTTTACGAAGGATCTGGAAACGCTCTACCGCCAGATGTGGCGGCAATACTGCGCTCAGGGCTGATAGCCCGGAATGCGCGTCTCGTCCACGTCGTCGATCTGCTCCTTGTCGAGGAACATCTCGGCGTAGCGGCGGTACACCTTGCGCCGCACGAAGATGTCGAACAGGTCGGGGTCGACGTGGTTGTTGAGCTTCATGCGGCCGAGGATCTCGAGCGACTCGGACAGCGTCTTGCCCTTCTTGTAGGGCCGGTCCTTGGCGGTGAGCGCCTCGAAGATGTCGGCGATGCCCATGCAGCGCGCCTGCACCGACATCTGCTCGCGCTTCAGGCCCTTGGGGTAGCCCTTGCCGTCCATGCGCTCGTGGTGGCCGCCCGCGTACTCGGGCACCTTGGTCAGGTGGCGCGGCCAGGGCAGCGCCTCCAGCATCTTGATGGTGGCGATGATGTGGTGGTTGATGATCTTGCGCTCGTCGTCGGTGAGCGTGCCGGCGCGGATCGTCAGGTTCTTCACCTCGTCGTCGGACAGGAACGGCGCATCGCGGCCGTCCACGTCGCGCCAGCGGTAGGCGGCGATGCGCTTCACGCGCGCGATGTCCTCGTCCTTCATGCGCTCGCCGCCGACGTTGCAGCACTGCAGGAACCTGCGGTCCTCCTCGAGCATCGCCAGGCGCGCGCGCGCCTCGTCGGCGGAAACTTCCTTTTTCAGGGCGAGGATTTCGAGATCCCGCTTCAGCACCTCGAAGCGAGTGTCGATCAGGTGGATCCGGTCGTAGATGGTCTCGAGCTTGGTGGCCTTGTCCACCACGTGCACCGGCGTGGTGACCTTGCCGCAGTCGTGCAACAGGCCCGCGATCTTCAGCTCGTAGCG
>Ga0157380_10002090_pt1 | contig 13390 bp, 14 predicted proteins | sample S35metaG_FD_119757 | JGI IMG/M metagenome (GOLD analysis project Ga0157380, IMG submission 119757) | Switchgrass rhizosphere microbial communities from Kellogg Biological Station, Michigan, USA - S3-5 metaG | ecosystem: Host-associated > Plants > Roots > Rhizosphere > Soil | place: USA...
CGGCAGGCCTGGATCAATTCGGCAGCATAGGCTTTCCGTTCGTCGTCCGTCGTCGCCCTTGATCCGTTCCAGTTGGCGTCGCGCGGGGTGTGAACCTGAAAGTCACAGGCGTGGAAGTGGGCGCCTTTATCCATGACCGACAAGGATAAACCGGCTGCGCTACAACGCGAATCTTGTCGCGCTCACTCCCTAAATCTGCTCACGAAACGTGCGTCGCGCGGTCATGGTCCTGCCTAGGATACTGCCGCTCCATTTTCGGCATGGCGAGCGACTTCGAGCACGACGTTGAAGACCTGCGTGCCGCAGACGCCCAGTCTGCGGGCGTAGGTCCGCCGCATCTTTCGTCGCCTGACACTCACCACTACCGACGCCTCACGGCCTCCAGCGCTTCGGACGCGCCAGCCTGAAGTGCGTCTGGCACGCCCTCGCAGGGCCACCGGCCTACGTCGGTGCGGGTTCGCTCCTGTCGCGATGAACGGGCTCCTGTGGTCACGAAGGAGCCGCGATTCACGCGGAACAAGAAGATGGCCAACGACAGCATGAAGATCCGTTTCACCCCAAACGAGCAATCAAACCCGCCCGGCAAGCTTGCCGACGCCGAGCTGCACTTCACAGTCGGTCCGCTCAAGGGCATGAAGCTAATAGGGTTTTCCATCTGGGAGCGCCGGGCCGGCGGCGGTCGCAACGTGACCTTTCCCGCCAGGCAGTATTCGGTGAACGGCGAGCGTCGCAGCTTTGCGCTTCTGCGGCCCATGGATGGCGTCGCTGCTCAGGACGGCCTTCGGGATCTGATCCTCGACGCTTACAGGTCGTACGAGCAGGAGCTCCCGCAGGGGTCCTAGGGAGTCAGCCGGGACGCCATCAGCGTCCCGGCAAAACTCCGTCAGCGTTCACGTATCGCACCGTCGCTGAAACAGCCATTCGAGCCTCAGCTGTTGAGGCGACACACTTTTCTGGGCTAGCTTGCGATGTTCGCGTGGTTTCGGCGAGCTGCGTTTGAGGCGGCCATCGTTCCGCAACGGTGTCGGAATCGCACTGCGAAGGTCTCACCTTCCAGTTCGCGACGTAGTAATCTGACGCCTGAGGTTTCTATGCGCGCATTCCGGACCCCTTCGACAGAGCGCCTTGTTCGCACGGCGGCCTGGGCGTACCTCGTTCCGAGGTTCCTGAAAACTGTGCTTGTTCTGAGCATCGTCGCATTCGCCGCTTTCCTGCTTCTGACGCAGTTCGCAGTTCGCGCTCTTCAATAGAGTCGGCCTCGCCGGAGGGCGAGTCGGCAGGCTGCTCGCACCTCCACCGATGCCTTCAGTTGACGCCGGAAGAAGTCTGCTGACGTCGCCTGGCCAGCTGGTCGACCAACTAAGAGAATTGGCGAAGGGCTCTGATCCGGCGGACGCGACGGCACGCCGCCGCGATGGTCTCTTGTCCTCTGCGATCGAGAGACGTCCTCATATAGCCGCAGTCTCTCTCGTGCTGACACTGAAGACCAACAAGGGCGGCCGTGTCTCGGAAGTGGACGTTGTGATACTGCCTTGCAGAACAGTCGGTCACTCCTAAGCTGTAGTTTCGTTGATGCACGATTTCATGAAGAAGAGTGCCAAATGTTTCTTCAAGACCACCTGCCAAGGCAGAGTGGCCAATGGTTATTGCGTCCACGCTGGCCTCGCCGACCGTCCAGCCTGATGGTTGGAACGTTCCAGACGGGCAGGAGCGTCCGACGCCGCGTTCGATCGTAATGAGCGCGCCGGGGAGCTCTCCGGCAAAGATTCGCTCATTGAAAAACACGTACACCGCGTTGAGTGCAAGGACGGCATCGGTCAGAGCTAACGGAAACTTCGAGGCGCGTCTCTGCGGTTGAGTCCGAGTCCTCCGAATGCGCTGTAGGGTATCCCAAAAGCGTGTCCAAGTCCCGTCCGCGATCCATTCGCGATAGCGTCGATTCAGAGTCGCGGAGGAGACGTGGCTCGATCTGGCCACCTCGCGCCAGCCCGTACTCCTGTAGCGCGGTGCTGCGCTCTGATAGTGATGACTCAGGACGGCTTCGACGAGCAATTTCTCAGGAGGTAACGGGGGGCGGCCGATCGTTCCTCCGTCACGTCGCATGAAGATGGGTTCGCACGCGCGCCATTCAGCCGTCGACAGTCGCCACCTGTGGTGCATAAGATATAAAGTTGTATAGGCAACAAGACTGTATCATAACTGTTCCTCATCCACCCACCGATGCTGCGTCGGGATCGGGACGCCAGCGCTTTGCTGTTGCGCTGAACGCAGTTTTGACGTGAAGCCTCGGTCGGCGAGGATAGCGGCTTGACGATGTGGAGAGTGGAATCAAGAGTACTTCGTCCTGACGTAGGCTCCGGTGCGTCCAGGGCACGGATAGCCACGCGGCATTTTATGCGCGTTCAACGAGCCGTCCATCGTTTGTCGGGTGAAGGTCTTCCTGCAATACGTGCAGCGGTATACGTAACGCGGTCCGTGAGTGGGGCGACGTGCACGTGATCGAGCCTGGCGTGGCGTCGCGCTGGAGGCGCCCACCGGCAGCGGACCGGTTGACGTGAGTTCTACGGTGTAGCGCGGAGTAAAGACTTGTGATGTGACCGTGGCGCCATGAATTCTGTCAACTCGGTACGACCGATGTTCGCCAGAGTTGCTGCGGATTGCGTGGATCACATATTTGCCCTCTGCTGTCTGACGCAGCGAGTACGGTTCAATACGGCGAATCGAGCCGTCGTATGTCAGATCAATGCACAGGTGATTGGCAGCAGCAAAACGCACGATTTCCAACGCCGCGCGGGCGCCGACCGGAACGGTCATAGGCAGCACACGACTGGTGACGAGGACCTCACCTGCCGCGTGCTGAATGTGTGCGCGTTGTGGAGCGGCCACCGCACCTGACATCCAGTTGAAGATCTCCGGCAGAGCGTTCCAGAAGTCGTCCAGCGATGGCAACACTGGAAGTTGATGTGCGAGCATGTTCTCCCACATGCTGCTCAACGCGTCGCGATGGGACACGAGTGCCGCGACGGTTGGAACAGGCACCGCTTTGTAGGCGCACTTCTGTCGAAGCACGTCCAGCAGCACTGAGGCGGAAGGGCGGCTATCGGCGTGCCGGTAGAGATTTACGACATCGTAGAGATCCCGCGGCCGGGTCCGCTCGCCTAGGGCGCGCACTTTTTCCGCAAACGCTTCTTCATAGGCGTAGCAGTGGATCCAGATACCCTCCTCCGGGCGGTCCGAGTAAGCATGAAAGACCTCGCGTTCCACATGCGGCAACACGAGCTTCTCGTCGGCCGTCAGATCGAGCTTGATCTTGGGCCAGCCTCCTCCCGTCGGAGAAACGGGCCCGCGGTAACCGATCTTTCCTTGGCAGGCCAGGCGCCCGCGCGGATTCTCGAAAATGTCCAGTCCGATTTGATCGGGCGGCATCGTCAACCCGGATTCTTCACTCACCCAGGCCGCGACCTCGCCCAGTGTTCGTTCTAAAAATGATTCATCGATGTGCCGCTGATCGCGCAGCGTGAAATCTAGATCTTCGGAGAATCGATAGGTCTCGAAGTAGCACTTCTTGAGGCAGGTCCCGCCTTTGAATACCCAGCTGTCCGTGAGTTCCGGATGGGCGTTGATGCCCGCCAGGATCCATCCTAAGACGTAATCCTTTTCGACAACGCTGGGGAGTAGTCCAAGTGATGATGCAAGTTCGAGAATGTCTCGCTTATCGATCACCGGACGGTCCCTTTCCAGTGAATCGGCACCCACAGTTTCCAGCGGGTCACGAGCCGTGCGGACGGCAGCGACGAGTCCAACCGCGCATAGCCTTGTGTCAAACGGGTGCGGCAGGCGTCGATGAGAGGCTGATCACGTAGAAGGGTTTCTGCGAGAAATCCCAGTCGCTTGAACACAGCGCCGTTGGCGAGCCGCTCTCCGTATCGAATGAGGAGCTCGCGGTTCGCGTCCTTCGACTTGAGGTATGCGGTGAGACATTCCGCCACATGGTCGATCCCCCCGCCCAACTCAGGTGCGGCGAGTATGTCGATGACGGTTCGCGCGGGATCTGATATCGCAACCTTCGTAGTACCCCGCCAAACAGTCTTCAGTCCGAACAACAGGTGTTTCGCAGGCGCATGCTTTAAGACGAACGTGACGCCCTGAGCTGTGACCCTGGTTTTGACGATGCGGCGCCTGGTGAAGACTAGGGTGTCCTTGAATAGTTGTTCAGTGAGCTCCCAATGATGAGCTGCCGTCCACCCTCCGAGATACGACTCCCCAAACAGCGCCGGGACCAGCACCCATGGGTCCGCGACGACCTGCTCACTGTCTGCCAAGTCGAGCGGAACTGGGGCGTACAACCCTGGTCCGACGCGGCGGAGCCACCCTTGTCGCTGCCAGCGGGACAGGGTCTGGGATGCCCGTGGACGATCGGTGTGAAGCGCCTTCGAAGCGAGCTCGATGGAGATGACTTCCTTGCCGGCGCGGAGGACCGTCGCAAGGCGAGCACGTGAAACGGGAAGCTTTCGAGGTCGCTGTGGCACTATATAATGATACATAAAAGTGTCTGTAATAGACACTTTTATGTGTCGCAATATAGCTCCTTGTAGAACTCCCGGCGGCTACACGGCCGGGTCGCGTCACGTCAGGCCTGCGTACCCGGGACCTAGAGGATCTCACGGACTTCATTCTGCTCGGCTGCCGACTTATCAAAAGCTCATCATGAAGCTGAACCGGCCTGGTGAACCTGCACAGCTGGCCCATCAATTGCGCACTGCGGCATACCAAATCCTCCTTCCGAAGGAAGACCATGCTCCCATCGTTCGTGGTTCGATGCCGATCGCCGCGCCGAAGTTTTCGCCAGGTTCCGGTTGCCTGGACTTTTGTATTGGCCCTCAGCCTGATTCTGACAACAGCCTCCGTCGCGAGAGCTGACCAACTCATCGGTACGTACCAGGTCAACTATCGCTTTAACGCGGTCGGCTGCGTTAATCCGCATGTCTGCGGCCCAGGGGCGATCCACGTGACGGGTTTGGCCCCTGGACGCTACCGGGTGGTACGCACGAGTGTCATGAATCCAGGAGACGACGCGGGCGGCGCCGTCATGTGGGTGGGCACCGCCAGCGCCGGAACCAGCTACGCCTTGAGTCAAGGACCATTCGTGATCGACCTGCAGCCAGGGCAAACTATCTCTTTCTTTTACATCGATCCTTTCCCTGACGATAACAGTCCTGGGATCGGCTCGGTAATTGAACTCTATGCTCTCTCGGACATTCCTCCGCCCACGCACATCCAGGCAACACAAATCGGAACCTCTGGCACCCAGGTGCGGCTGTCCTGGGAGTACAACGATCCGTCAATTGACGGATTCGTCATCGAGGCTAAACTTCCGTCCGGTACATGGTCAATGCTGTCAACCCCGGCGGCAGACCAGCGCAATTTCACCGATCGAACCCTTCCTCCGTTTACGACTGTCTCCTACCGCCTGCGCGCCTACCGGAATGAAGACTACTCCGACTATTCCGAAGTTGCGACTTCGTTCCAGCTTTACGTTGCGACTCAGAACTGTGGAATCGGTGCTGGCAGCGAACCCTGCACCCCCCTGAGAGCATGGAGCGGCGGCCTGACGGCTGACAACTCTATCGTATCCGTCTTTGGGCCCGATCCTACGAGTCAGCTGACGCTGGACGATGTCGCGGGCCAATTCGGATTCGATCACTTCAATTGGGTCTCGGCCGTCATGCACCTGCCTTCTTCAGTAGTCGATATTCTAGATTGGCAAGGCAATCGTCCCATCGCACCGTTTATCGATCCGCCGCTAGGTGGATATCTATATCGTTTGTCTGACTTCCTTCCGTTCTACTGGAACGAACAACCAGGCTATGAGCCGGACTACTTTCTGACCGCTAATGTATCTGGTGACAATCGGCAGTTGCAGTTCGCAGATCGACCCTGGACGCCGATTCCACTCCAGTCTGATTACATCCAGTTCGTTACCGTGCTGGTTGGAGTGAACGGACCCATTGGCAGCGTGTCTACCTCGGAAGCGTTGGCAGCTCTTGTTTGGAATACGAATGGTCACATCAATGGCCCATCTCGTCTCGGGAACCTGGAATTACCTAGTAGCCCAACCGATGGCGGCATAATCAGCGCGAGAATCGCCGTAATCGCTCAGTTGCCAGACGAGGTGCGTCAACTCCTGATTAAGGCCGGACTTAGTGGGGTTCCCAATATCGGTCAGGCTGACACAAATGCCCCAGTAACCGCTGCGGCCCTCAAGGGCCTTGAGGGTCAACCTGGGTGGTTCAAGGGACCAGTCGAAGTGACTCTCATTGCGACGGACATCAACGGCCCTTCAGACATCGCCAACACGACATACCAGATCGATGGCGGAGCACCGATAGGATACCGAGATCCATTCTTGATAATCGGCGACGGCATCCATTACGTCACATACGCCAGCGCTGACGCCTCGGGGAATGCAGACGAACCCATTACAAGAAATATCGCAATCGACTCGCTCAAGCCATCCATCTCCTGCGCCGCTGCTAACGACACGTTGTGGCCGCCAAACGGAAAACCGGTACCAGTAACAATTCGGTGCCGAGCGATAGATAGTCTCTCTGGGATTGCTTCAGGCTCATTCAGATACGCCGTGATAGACGAATACGGTGAAAGCCAGCCAAGCAGCGCAATCCAAGTTGATCCATCAGGCAGCTTCGCCATTAAGCTGCTTCTTAATGCGGCGCGTAATGGTGAGGATCGAGACGGGCGTGCATACACCGTCGTCGTCCAAGGGAATGACCAGGCTGGAAATCAAGCAACCTATGCCACGACACTGACCGTGGCACACGATCGACGATACCAATAGCGTTTTAGTCTTGTCGGAAGGTTGAGCCAGGTAAAGGCGCGGGCGGGACGAAGTCGTAGAAGGTGACGACCGCCCCAGGCGAGTCATCGTTGAGTCGTTCAGGCCCAGGACTATTTGAGGGTAAGAACTCTAGAGTCCGAACCCTATCCAAGCCCGTTTCGTCAAAAGCCAGGCTACCAGAAGAGGCGAGCGACCGAATGCTGCTTAGAGCGCCCGAGCTCGACACTAACACCCAGAATCGGCTCGACCTCTTCCGATATTGCTTGGGGACACACTGCGTCGGGATGACTTGTCGGAGTCGTTTAATGAGCGACGCGTGACCAGCTATCTCGACTTGGCTTCTTGTTTCCTTGCTCAAGTTGGCCGCGTCGATGCAAACAGAAGTTGATAGCAAAGAGCGAGAAGCTGCTACAGTTGATGTCGGCCGGGAATTGATGATCGTTACCTTGTTCGAACGCGTCTCATTCGTTGTGCGCGCGCCTACGCTAGATATGGAGATCGAGTCGACTGGTAGGAGGTCATCGACAGCCTTTACAATTGACGGAACAACACACATCGTCGCGATGATGATTGCAGCCACGAAATCCGTAGAGTGACCGCAAACATTCATGAAGCGGCGGAAGCGAGTAGTAAGATGTTGTTGTCTTCGTGCAAGAGATGCAAGGGCGAGGTCAAGAGTGTGGCGGTTTCTCGCGAAGCTCTTTGAAGCTCACGGATGGGTGCGTTGTGGCCATGTTGCTGCTGTATAGCTGCTGTATGCGTTTCAAAACGGATTGATTTTTTAGAGCAGTTGGATGTGACCGACGAGCTACCAGGCTGCTCCACCCCGCGGTAAATTCTCGACCGTCTAAACCTCAAGAACTTGCCGCGAACTAGATCTGTTTTGCATTCTCGCCTTGGTGCTCGATGGGAAGCTCTGACTCCCGATTTGCCGCCTGTTTCTCCGCTTCCTGCTGTATACCTGCTGTATAAACTTGCAGTCGCGCCACGCGTCCCCCGTACTCGAACGACTGCCATTTTTCAAAGACCCGTTTCTCGTTGACGTGCGCGTAGTGGGCGATGGTGCGCATTGAGTTCCCGCTTATCCTACAAACTTCCGGGATGGAGTAGCCAGCCTCGAGCAGCGCGGAGATGCCGGTGTGCTTGGTCTCGTGAAAGCGCACGCCGTGTAGCTTCTCGCGCTTCACCTTTTTGTAGACCGCCTGACGGAACTGCTCAAGCGTTGGCCAGTGATCGAAAACCTGACCGGCACCTTTGGGCTTACCCATCGCCTCCAGCGCCTTCGGGTGGAGTCGGATCCAGCGCCCCTCTTGCCCCTTGATCCCGGGAACCCAAAGTTGGTCAGGTGCCCGGAAGTTCTCCCAATTGACGCTGAAGACCTGACTGATTCGCAGGAGGGAGTACAGCCCAAACGTCAGGGCGCGTTGCAGTTGTTGATCGACCTGATACCGGGGATTGACGTGAAGGAGTCGCTGACGCTCGTCGTCAGTGAGATAGCGACCGGTGAACGTTGACTTCGGAATCTTGAAGTCTTCGAAAGGGTAGCATGACGTCCAGCGGCGCTTGCGGCAGAATCGGCAGAAGGTGCGCAGCACTCGCAACGCGAGGCTCTGTCCACCAGGGTTGTAGCCGCGAGCCTTGAGCGCTGCAAGCCAGCTATGAACGAGCGCTTCACTCAATTGCTCAACCGTACGGATCTTCGCGTGTGCCAGGAAATCGTCAAGATGGCGGCGATTGAGCTGGTGAGTGCAGACCTTGACGTCTTGTCGTTGAGAGAATTCTTCCAGCGCGGATCGAATGTCTTTACCGGAGACAGTGCGGCCGGCCGCAACCTCGCAGGCCTCGATCGCGTGCTTGCGCGCGAACTCGCGCGCGAAGTCCTTGCTCGCTCCGATGGGGTGCGCGCGAGAGTGACACCCGCGGCGCTCATCGCGCCAGCCGCTATACCACTTTTTGCCACGTCGAAATACCCAGTGCGAAGGTGAGGCCATTGAGGCCGGGATTATAGATCTCCCATCTGGTGCTGTACAAGCCAGTACATGATCGTTTCCCGCCGAAAGAGACGCTTTCGACGACTGAGCGCCAGTGACGGAATTTCACCGCGGGCGGCCTTCTTGTAGATTGTCTTGACGCTGTAGTCAAGGAGCGCGGCGACTTCTTGGATTGTCATCAGAGTCGCGTCGCTACGATTGTTGACCGCGTTGTTGTGTCGAGCGCTACCACTCACAGTTCGCGAATGTTACAGGTCGTTTATCCGGATAGCGCCCAAATGATCCCAAATGATGCACAATACCTAGGCTCATAAGGTCTCCCACCCACCTCGCGTGGCTGGAACCACGCGACCGCGTCCCCGCGCCACAGTCCATCGTCCCGGCTGACGCATTGCGACTGTTGATATACCGTCGCTCGCTTTTGTCACACTCCACTGATCACACGTTATATAACTGCCAGCCGGAACGGAAGTCAGATCACGTCATCTGGGGTCAGCTGTCTCCCCAACGCTGATGATCACGGCACTCGTTCATGTTGAATTATCGACGAGGCGCCGTGTCCTGACGTCATCTGACTCCCACGGATCAGTCCCGCTATTGCTCAATTTGGTTCACCGGAGGCCACATGACGTTCACTCATTCCAGTCCTCAGATTGTCGCATCGAGCGCAGACACCTTGTCGCTTCCATACGCGTTGAGTGACAGAACAGCAATACTGATGCGGCACAAGACCTTGTACCACCAAACACCCCAGACGTTTTGTTTTAGACCCACATCCTGGAAACAACGACACACCGACGTCAGAGTCAATACCGCACGCGTGTGGCCGCGCGCCTCGCGCCCGTCAGCTGCGCTTTCGGACGTCCTAGCGCCGGAAATGTTATGAACGCCTTCCTGAAGCTTGATCGATGCCAACTCTGCCATCGCGAGCTGCCATGGGAATGGGTGCCCGTGATCGTCGCGGCTGGAAGAGCCCTACCAGGTACTGGAGTGTGGCGGAGTCCCCTGGTTCAAGGGCAATGCGCCACCTGCACGACCAAGGTAGAAGCGCAAGAGCAGCGCCAGCTCCAAGCAATTTCGCGCCGCCGCGAGCTCGTTCGCATTCTCGGGGGACCGAGGCCCTACAGAGAGTTCACCTTCTCTCGGTTTGCTGTGACGGACTCAAATCGCAGAGCATTCGAGGCGGCCGCGCGCTTTGACCCACGCCGTCACAATCTTTGCCTGTGCGGTCCGGCGGGCGTGGGCAAGACTCATTTGGCCATGGCTGCCCTCCGGAAGACGTACGACCATGTAAAGGGCGCGATGGTCACCACAGTAGCCTCGTTATGGCGGCAGATAAGGTCGCAGCACCCTAGTCAAGAGCAGCGAATCGTCGACTCCTTAGCCAAGGTTGGCATACTGCTACTGGACGATTTGGGGGGCGCGTCGCCTTGTTTGCCGGTGACCCAGCTTTTGCAAGAACTAATTGACACTCGGGTATACGGCGATCGCTTTGGACTTTTGGTGACTAGTCGGCACCCGCTGGCGAGACTCGCGGCCGTCGACGGACAGGCGCCCCTCGCTTGGCGACTAACCAGAACGTGTACCGTGGTTGAGATGACCCCCAGCGGCGACTCACCCAGGTCATCACCGTGCTGATTGAACACAGTCTCGAGGCGCTCACTCCAAATGAACGCCGGCGGTTGTCGTGGCTTTCATCACGCGACACGATAACTAGGGACGTTCTCGTCGAACTAGACCGCGTCCTCGCCAGCGCTACCTTTTCCCGCGTACACTCTGCCGCAAGGCAACTACTTTCATTCGTGGTCGGGATGAAGTTGATCGGAAAAGACGACTACGTCAAAGAGACCACGATTGCCATGCGTGTCTTCCACGAAGCACCCGACTACGACTCCTCCCAAAGTAGCCGCGTACGGATGGCCGCGGGCGACCTGCGACGCCGGCTAGAACGATACTACAGGGTAGAGGGCCAGGTGGATCCACTCATGATCGCCTTTAAGCCGGCGAGCTACGTTCCGACGTTCGGGGTGGCGCCTGTCACGATCAGCGTATCGTCCTTCGTGAGTTGGGAAGCTACTCCTCAGACCACACATCTAGGCAGAACGCTCGCCGCCGAAGTGGCACTCGGGATCCATCGCGTCTACGGATCGCGAGTCCAGATAGCGAGCGGCGCGGCGTCCGGTTGCCGATTTCAATTGCGTGGCGCTTTTGGGCGTTCGTCCGACGCTGTAACAATCGTAGTTGCGCTTGCAGACCACGTCGCGAGGCGCGTTGTACGCTGGATAATAGTCAAACGCCGGAGGGATAATGTACTAGGCGCATGCAACGCGATCGGCCGTGCTGTAGGGCGCTGCGCCGTTCGTGCCGGAAGGCGGCGCCAGTGATCACATGTCTGGGATACTCGACGCTATGCAGCCATTCTGAGCTGTCGCTCGTCGGCTCGACGACGGGAGCGCCAGACCGACGCAGTCCAACTACGGATTGTCCTCTCAAACCAATTGGCGACTCGAACAGCAGCCTGCGGCGACGAATCTGTGGGTGAACGGTATTCACCGCCAGGCGGACCTAACCGATATTGGCCCGACCTCAGGTTCCGAAACGACACCATGTACTGGCGGATGTCCGGATCGGATGATTCAACAGAGCTTAGGGGGCGCACAACCGTTCTACCTGTCGATACATCGGTTAGACAGACCGGCGTCCCTTCCAACGACGGTTCATCGCCGAGTTCTCTGTCCGTGACCAACACCGTCAGACCGTGTCGCCACGGTATATGCCAGTTGCCCGCTGCTCGTCCGGTTGCCACCGTGACACTGACAGCCACACGTCCATCGTCCGATGCGACGTCGACGATCTCTTCTTCTTCGTCTTCTGGTCCGATTGTAAGCACGATCCCTTCGAATACCTGGAGTAGCCGTGGCGCGCTTGAATTGCGAGGGCCCGCGTTCGACACGTAGGACTCGCTAGAATCAAGGGCCACAATCAGTGCGACCACGTCGTCGCCCAAACCATCGAAAGTCAATTCGTCGTCGCTTGTGCGGGCGCGAGACCGCTGAATCTGACACAGGCCCGCTGCAAGCTGGGCCAGTCGACGCGCGAGAGCTGGATCGTGATCCCAGCGGGCGACGGCTTGAGCCTCCCTCACCAGGTCACGTATCTGTTCCGCCTTGATATTTACGACATCGATCGCGAAGCGCAGCTGTGGGGCCGTTTTCGGTCCGACAAAATCAGTAAGAGCAGGATCATTGGCCTTCGCTTGACCGACCCGCTCCACGAACTCTGCTACATCCTCGACTAATTCGTTCACAAGGATCGACTCGATTAGGTCGAGCTCGGTGGTATCCACTAACCAAACGTTGGTCACGTTCCAGAGCTGCTGACGCAATATCCTCAGCTCCTCCTCTTTCGATAGCCGGATGGTTTTCGGCAAGGCGGCCAGCGTCAAACGTGCTAGAGGTGGGAGGACCGTGCGCCAATCGAATGCGACCACGACGTTCGGGTTGCTGCGGACTGTATGCAGCGCCTCCGACATAGTGAGCGCCTGGTCCCCTCCGTTTCGCACGATCCGAACCAACGGGTGATGCATGACCTCAAACGCGATAAACAAGTCGAGTGCCTCTAGAGCCTCGAGGGCGACAGCATTGGACGCCAGCGACACCATCTGGCCGGAAACCGCGTCAGCGTTTGGCATCCCTTCACGGCGATCAGCGACGGCCGGCGCCTCATTGATGGCCGCAGACATACGACGTGGCACACTCGAGCCGGTTGTCAGATCACCGCGCCGCCCTGGCGTCGTGCCGCTGTCCTGAGATCGCAACGAGTTCACCCAATGAACCAACTTAGCGCTACACGACTGGCGATGGTAGAGCGATCGAACGGCAAGCGCGTCGGTACTAATCGGGCAAACAGACGCAGGGGTATAGGAGAGGCCGCGAGCAGAATTCGCACTGCCCCAGCCCACGATAAGGACGGAGGCGAGAGCAGTAGCGGCGATGTCAATAAGGGTTGCCACGCAGCGTTCGCGCGACGCCCGGCCGACGGCCGAAAGTCCGCGAACGCATCATTGTAGAAAATCGCCCAAAATCAAAGAACAAGTCTTTCTATTCAAACGGCAGGCAAGCAGCCAAGAGGTAACTGGCAGCTTTCGCGCCGCTCGGATTAGCCGGATATTGCGCCCAATCACCGTCCAACTGGCGGAGTCGGCGGCACGCCACTGGAGGTCCGTTTGGCCATCGTCACAATGCGGTTCGAGGGCATGTTTCGGTCGAAGACCTCAAGAGTTCGTCGTTTGTCACGACTCCCGCGCGCTGCAGCAAGCGCTCGCGAATTAGCTCAAAAACGGTAATCTGTTCTCCAGCGGCGTCCGCAATGAGCTTAATCTCCAGGCCGAACGCGAAAGCCCCTGCACCCTGAAGGCTCTGAGCCGTGGGCTTGATCCGGTTTGGTGGACATCTTTCCTATGGGGGATACGATGTCCAGACCGATGGCAGACATACCCAAGCGGCGACCACGCCGGCGATTTGATGACGACTTCAAGGCCCAG
>Ga0157380_10002091_pt1 | contig 13390 bp, 6 predicted proteins | sample S35metaG_FD_119757 | JGI IMG/M metagenome (GOLD analysis project Ga0157380, IMG submission 119757) | Switchgrass rhizosphere microbial communities from Kellogg Biological Station, Michigan, USA - S3-5 metaG | ecosystem: Host-associated > Plants > Roots > Rhizosphere > Soil | place: USA: Michigan...
CGATTGCCAATTGAAAGCGGCCACAGATAAACACAGATTTCACAGATTACGAAATCAAAAAGTTAGGAGAATCAAGACCGCAGATCCTTCGGTCTTTCTGATCTGTGTTTTTCCGTGGCCATCTGTGGCTTTCTTTCGAATTGGACTTTCCAATTGGCAATTGGCAATTGCCAATCGGCAATCTCTAAAAGGCCAACCTTAATCCCAGTTGAATCTGTCGAGACGAAGTCACTGTCGACCGGATGCGGCCGAAAGTGCTAAGCGGCGCTTCTCCGCTCGCGGCTCCCGCAAAAGCCGTGAGTGCAGGCGGCGCAAAATTAGCACGATTGAAAATATTGAACGCTTCAACGCGAATCTGCAATTTCGCTGAGTCACCCAAGCGCGCCAACCTGGTGTTCTTTACAGCAGCCAGATCAAACGTGCGCAGGTTAGGACCTATGAAAGCGCCGCGACCCGTATTACCCAACGATCCAGCGGGTGGAACCGCGAACGCTGCGGGATTGAAGTACTGATCCGGCCCGCCCAGGACCGCCGTCTCATAAGTAAACCCTGGCGCCATCGACGCGCGGTCGCGGCCAATGCCAGGACCAAGCGATGGCTGCCAGAGTGAACGTGAGCGGTTTGCCGCAACGAATACCGTCAACGGATTCCCACTACGCGCATTACTGATGCCGGCAAGTTGCCAGCCGTCTAACAATGTCTTCGTCACGCCCTTCGTGTTACGCGCGAAAGGAAGGTCCCAGGTGAAATTCACGACCCAGTTGTGCTTGGCGTGGTAGTCAGCGAGACCTTTGTTGTAATTCAGACCGGGAACTTCAGGAAACGCAGTGGTGGTTCCGTTCGTCGCATCGGAGAAAAACGTTGATGCCTGCGTAGTGTCGATGTTGCGCGAAAATGTGTACGACGACTGGATGTTGAAGTTGCGGTTCCAGCGCTTGCGCACTTCGAAGATCATAGCGTTGTACCACGAATCGCCATCGCTGCTCTTGAGTTCGATAGTCGAGAACGCGGTATTGGCACGCGGAGCGCCCGCCGGATAGAAAGGAGTTCCGTCTGCATTAATGATCGGAACTGCTGTATTCACATCGTTGCTGCGCAGCAGGTGAATGCCGCGCGAACCCGCATAGCCCAGCGTAACAACTGTGTCCCAAGGCAGCTCGCGCTGAATGTTCAGGTTGTAGACATTTAGATACGGATTGTCTAAGTCGAACTGAACCGGACGAATTGAGTTCGCAAAAGGACAATTCAAAGGAGCAACGGGAAATGCCGCGGTGCAATTCGGATTACCTGCAAACCCTACTGCGATACGTGGAGTGGCCGGAGGATTCGTCACAGTCACAATCAGGTTCTGTTGATTGTTCGTGTTGAAATAAATCCCATAGCCTCCGCGCACGCTCGTCTTCCCATCACCAAAAACGTCCCACGCAAAACCGAAACGCGGACTGATGTTCTTATGCGTGGGGTTCTCGTAAAGCGGACCAACCGTGGGCGCTCGATCGGTTAACGAAGGCAACGCCGAATCGCGACCGTAAATATCAACCGGCATCGTAGTGGTCTCGTAACGCAGACCAGCGTTAAGCGTCAGGCGTGGATGTACTCGAAAAGTGTCGTGGACGTAGCCGGCAAATAAAGTGAAGCGCCAGTAACGATCCAGTGCTCCGTTTGGCGTCAGGCCAAGGAAGCTCGACGGGCTTCGTGTCAGGAAGGCCCGTAAATTTGGGAAGGTCCAGATGCCCAGAGAGAACGTGGGATTCACCATGTTGTCCTGATAGCGCTCGATCAGACCGCCCGCCTTAATGAGATGACGTCCTCGCGTATGCACCATTCCCTGTTCGAAACCAAAAAGGTTCTGAGTGAGTTTTACGCTGACTGAAGTCTGAGGCCCAAACCTGGGAACGCCGCCGATATCGATATTGCCGAGCGACTCCCGACCCGGGATGAATGGCAATAACGGCTGGCTTGTGTTGCTCTCAACTTCCTGGCCAATACGAGTGCGGGCAAAACTGAAACGCGACGTGTGAATCGTGCTTTCGCTTTGAATGAAATGATGTTCCGCCGTGAAAAAATGGTTACGCGATTTAAATGATCGTGGAAACTGCGGGAAGTCGGTCGGCAATTGCTGATCAGCGTTATCGAAAGTGTAACGCGCGAAGGACTGATGCTTGTCGTTCCAGTTGCGATCGACACGGCCCTGCGTAAAGTGTTCGGTTACCTTTCTATTAAACCCAAAATTGTATTCAGCTAATCCACCGCCGAGACTTCCTCCGTTCGGCAAGGGATATTCATCGAGATAGGGACGAACAAACGGACTAACCGTTACCGCGCCGCCGGGTATGTTCCCGCTTCGCGCGGCAAGGTCAGGCACCACAGTGCTGATGGTCTGGCCAAGGTTCTCCCGGAGCGACTCATAGCCGACAAAGAAGAACGTCCTGTCCCTTTTTATCCGGCCGCCCACACTGCCGCCGTATTGATTACGCTTGAACTCGGGTTTCTTCAGGCGGTCGAAAAAATTTCGCGCGTCAAGATTGTCGTTACGATGGAAGAGATAAAGACTCCCATGATAATCGTTCGAGCCAGACTTACTAACGACATTCACTTGCCCACCCGCGTTCCTTCCAAACTCAGCACCATAAGCATTAGCTTCAACGCGAAACTCTTTTATGGTCTCCACGCCGAGGACTGTGCTGGCAGCGCTGCCAGCCGGGCCGTTGGTAAAATCGTTTTGTGGTGTGCCGTCGAGCAGGTAAACATTCGATCGGGGATCCTGTCCGTTAATACTCATCGCGAGACCGTGAGCTACTACCGAACCGCCGTCACGGTGTGCGAAAGCGATCACTCCAGGCTGGAGCAGCGCCAGGTCTGTATAGTTGCGACCATTCAACGGAAGGTCGCGAATCGCCTGCTCGGTCACGAGATAACTGAGTTCAGCGGTCTGCGTATTCACCAGGGCCTCACCGCTATTGATCGTGAGGTCGGCGGTCAAAGAACTGACTTTCATCACGAGCTCCACGGCGGTGGTGTCGTTTACGGTAAGGTTCACATTAGGAAAGTCGAGGGGTTCGAAACCGGCAAACTCGGCATGGAGCTGATACATGCCGACGGGCATCCCGGGAAAAACGAACCTTCCTTCGTCTTCGCTCGTAGTAGTCCGCGTAAGTCCAGTATCGCTCTGGGTCGCTGTGACCTTAACGCCAACCACCACCGCGCCGTTTGTGTCCCTGATAGTCCCAGTGATGTTGCCGTTAGTTTGGGCGTAAGCGTTAAGAGCAAGAACAAATATGAGGCCCACGAGCCAAAAAACTCTTTGGAAGTGAACTGGAAACGAAAGTTGCGAAAGATCCATCATAAACATTGCTCCGGTTTGATCATGCGGGCCATTAGGCCTCAATACGGCGCTCTCTAGCAATCGGTTTCACGAATTGACTTAAAAACTAGCATGTTGGAAACGCAAACGTCGGTTTGCGTCCAGGCTCCACAGCTTGCGCTATTTCGAACTCACTCGGTAATAATACTCGGGCTCTTAAGAAATCCCGTCCGATTTTTCGTAGTTCCCTACTGGAACTGGTAAGGAGATCACTTTGAGGTCAATGGCAGTCAAAACTCTGATGCTGGCTTTGCTGATCCTGTTGCCGTCAGCAGCAAGCGCGCAAACGCACCGGGCATCGGTGCGCGGGACCATTACCGATCAGAACGGAGCGGTGATACCCGGCGCTACCATAAATATCCATAACGATGAGACTCTCGAAGCACGCTCGGTCAGCGGGGATTCTCAGGGCGAGTTTGCTGTCACCGCACTGCCCGCAGGGTCTTACACCTTGAGCGTGCAAGCGACTGGCTTCGATCGTTTCCCGCAGAAGCTGGTTCTCCAGGTGAACCAGGAAATGCGTCTGAACGTCGTGATGGAAGTCGCGCGTGTTAGCAATGTGACCATCGATGCCGTCATTCAGCCGCCGGCCGATCTCAAACAAGATTCCGCTTCCATTGGCACCGTGATCGAAAACCGTCAGGTTAGCGGACTTCCGCTCGACGGACGAAACTTCTACGAACTCACTCTACTCGTGCCTGGAGCAGCTCCTGCCGCTCCCGGTTCCGCAGGTTCCGTTCGGGGTGATTTCTCTTTCAGCGTCAACGGCGCACGCGAAGACAGCAATAACTTCCTACTCGACGGCGTCTACAACCTCGATCCAAAGCTAAATACCTTCGGAGTGAGACCTCCGGTTGATGCCATTCGCGAGTTTGAAATGCTGACCAGTAGCTACGACGCCTCGTTCGGGCGCAATCCAGGTGCCCAGGTAAACGTTGTTCTAAAGTCAGGCACGAACGAGTTGCACGGTTCCCTCTTCGAGTTTCATCGCAACGGCGCCCTGGATGCACGCAACTTCTTCGCTCCGGCAGGGACGAAACCGAAATACATCCGCAATCAGTTTGGCGGCTCGATTGGCGGTCCCATCATACGCAATCGGACCTTCATCTTTGGCGACTACGAAGGAACGCGTTCTCGCGAAGGCATTACACGCATCACAAACGTTCCGACGCTGCGTGAGCGCAACGGCGATTTTTCGCAAAGCTTCTTTGGCCTTCCGATTGATCCGTTCACCGGCATGCCGTTTCCCAGTGGTGTAATCGATCCGCTCCGGATTCATGCGGTCGGACGCGCAATCGCTGCTCTTTATCCGTTGCCCAATCGCAATGAGCCGTTTCGAAACTTCGTCTCTTCGCCCACGCAACAGGACGACAACGACAGTTTCGACGTTCGCGTCGATCATCGTCTGACTGATCGCGCTGATCTTACGTTTCGTTACAGCTTCGGCGACCGGAACCTCTTCGAACCATTCACAGGTCCAACGCTTTCGCTAGTGCCGGGCTTTGGCGACACGGTAAAGCGCCGTAGTCAAAATGCGATGGCTGCATTGACACTCGTTCTTACACCAACCCTGGTCAATGAAACTCGCTTTGCTTTCAGCCGTGTCGCGGGTTCCGTTACACAGGAAGCGAGTACACTCAATAGCGATATTGGCTTGCCCACGATTTCACCAAACCCGCGCGACGCCGGCCTGACCTTTATCAGCGTCACCGGACTGTCGCCGCTCGGCGACGAGGGCAACAATCCGCAAAACAGCGTCACAAATGTCTTCCAACTCATCAACAACTCCAACTATGTTCATGGGCGGCAACTGATCAAGTTTGGAGGCGACATTCGCATTTCGCAGCAGAACGCTTTCCGCGACGTCGAATCCCGCGGACGTATCACCTTCTCCCCGTTTGCTCAAATCTCTGGGAACGCCATCGCTGATTTGTTGCTTGGGTTTCCATTGCTGACCAGCGTTGCGCGGGTTGATAACCCGCAACATATCCGCACTCACAGTTACAATTTCTTCTTCAACGACAGCGTGCGCGTGAATTCAAGCCTGACACTCAATGCCGGCTTGCGTTACGAGTTCAACGTACCGCCGGTGGATGCTGCCGACCGTGCTAACGTTTATGACCTGGCTACGCGGAGCCTCGTGCAGGTTGGAACTAACGGCGTCCCTCGCAGCGGCGTCAACGCTGACAAGAATAACTTTGCGCCGCGAGTCGGCCTGGCCTGGACGATTGGGCGAGACGCTAAGACTGTCCTTCGGGCGGGCTACGGAATCTACTACGATCAGTCGGCGCTCGCTCCCGCTGAGGCCCTCTATTTCAACTCGCCGTATTTCGACAACAACATCTTCTTTTCACTACCGGGCCTGCCGCTGACATTGAGCAATCCGTTTCCGGCGTTCTTTCCGTTTCCCTTGCCTGATTCCGCCCTCGCAATCCAGCGCGATTTGAAAACTGCTTACATGCAGCACTGGAATTTGAATGTGCAGCGTGAACTTGGGCGCGCCAGTGTGCTGGAACTCGCTTACGTCGGCTCGAAGGGAACGAAACTGCTGACGGCACGCGACATCAACCAACCGCAACCAAGCGTTCTGCCTCCAGGTTTGCCGTTTGTGCCTCGACCCGACCCGCGTTTCGACGACATCAATTTGCTCGAGTCGCGAGCGAATTCGAATTACCACAGTCTGCAGGCCCGTTGGCAGCAGCGTCTTTCGCGCGGTCTCGCGGCACTTGTGTCCTACACCTGGTCCAAGTCAATCGATAACGCTTCAAACTTTTTCACCAGCGCCGGTGATCCGAATTTTCCGCAGAACAGCTACGACGTGAACGCGGAACGCGGGCGGTCGAATTTCGATGTGCGCCATCGGTTGTCTGTCAGTTATTCGTATGACCTGCCCTTTGGCAAAGGAAGGCGTTACCTGGCTAGCGACGGATGGGTTTCCACCTTGTTAACCGGATGGCAGACCTTCGGAATTGTAACCCTGCAATCCGGTCGTCCCTTTACGGTGGCCTTGCTTTCGGACATTGATAACAGCGGCACTGGAAGATCGATCCTCGGGTTCGGCGCCAACGACCGTCCAAATGTCGTCGGTGATCCGAATCTAGGATCGCGTTCGCCTGATCGGTGGTTCAACACAGCGGCTTTCGCCTTCCCGGCGCGAGGGACGTTCGGCAACGCCGGCAGGAACATTCTCGACGGGCCGGCCTTCCAGAACGTAAACGCTTCGCTAGTGAAGAACACAAACCTGACGGAGCGCGTGAACCTTCAGTTTCGAGCCGAGGTCTTCAATCTCTTCAATCATCCAAACTTCAACTTGCCAGACAACTTCCTCGGTTCACCGACCTTCGGCCAGATCAGTTCGGCGCGTGATCCGAGACATCTGCAGTTTGGTGTGAAGTTGTTGTTCTGACGGTTTCAGCCACAGATACACACGGATATGCACGGATTAGAACCTAAGAGTTCTAAACGGTGCGAATCCGTGTAGATCGGTGGCATGTTTTCTGTGAGTGTTCGCGGCTCACGCGGCAGACTTGTTCTGAGGTTTCCTCTGCAGATACGCACGGATATGCACGGATTAGAACCTAAGAGTTCTGATCTGTGTAATCCGTGTGAATCTGTGGCTTATTCTGGCGTGGGTTACTGCGCAGCGATGTCGTAAGCCGCCATCTGCGTTGAATTGCGCACCAGCAACTTACCATTCGCAATTGCCGGGTAGTTCCAGGTCTGTCCTTCCAAAGCTGGAAAGCGCGCAACTTCTGTAAATTGATCGGGAGATGCCTTAACGAGGACTAGCTCGCCTTTGTCGCTGGTAATGATCAAATGCCCACTGGCGAGGATCACCTGACCGTAACCGTATCGCCCGCCTTTCCACTTTCTCGCCCCACTGTTCACGTCGAGACAGGTCAGGATTCCTTCGTCCAAGCCGTACACATGGCCTTCATGAAGTACCGAGCTGTTGAACTTGTTCTTCATGTTGACGTTTTCCCAAATGGTCTTCGCGGTGAGACTGTTGCCGCTTCCCGTCACCTCCACGAGCGCTGCGCCCTTCCCGTATCCGGCGGAGATGAAAAAGCGATTCTTATCGACGGCGATCGGTTGCGAGACGTTGATGCCCATGTCCGTGTCCCAGGAATAACTCCATAGCAACGAGCCATCTTCTGGAACAAGCCCCAGAATGCGTGAAGAGCTAACGACTACAATCTGCCGGCGTCCGGCAAGTGTCATCAGCATCGGCGACACGTATGCCTGCGGATCACTCTGCGACTTCCAAATCGGCGCTCCTGACACTTTGTTGTACGCAACGATAGATTTTCCGTTGGATCCACCGGGAAGCACGATCACTTTGTCGTCAACTATCAAAGGTGATGCCGCCATCGCCCACTGCAGATTTGAAGCGCCATTCTCAGTCAGAATGTTACGACCCCACGCCACGGTCCCGGTTTTCGCATCAAGACAGCGAAGTTCACCAGTCGCGCCCAGTGCATAGATTCGTCCGTCGTCCCATGTTGGTGTAGAGCGCGGTCCGTCGCCGGTCGAGTCTGAGAAGGAGGCGTTCCAGCCCTGGGTCCAGAGCTCGCGTCCCGTTCCGACATCATAAGCGGCAACGACTTCTTTGCTCCGTCGTTGCTCAATCGTGTAGGCGCGGCCGTCGGCAACGACAAAAGATGAGTAACCAATCCCGATGGGCTGTTTCCAAAGCTGACGCAGGCCAGTCGCTGGCCACTGCGTCAGAACTGCCATTTCGTCGTAGCGTCCATCTCTGTTTGGCCCGCGAAAGTTAGTCCAATAGTTTTTTGTCGCATGTGCGGCTGCCGTTGCGTCGGCAGGAACAGCTGGTGCACCCGGCTGACCGGGAACAGCGCCAGGGGCGGCTGCCTGTTGTTGAGCCACAGCCTGTGTAGATTGAGCGGCGGGATCGACAGGGGCTTCGGCTTTTTTGGCACGGTCCTGCTCAAGCGCGTCGAAGTGTGCTTCGTTCGTTCCCGACTTCCGCCAGGAGTTATAGGCATAAAAGTACGCCGCACCGAGGACTACGATGGCCATCGTCGCGAGGACCTTAGTCACTAAAGGAATGTTCTTCCGCATCCAGACCAGTACAAGGCCAACGGGAGGCAAAATCACTGAAGCAGCAATTAGACCGACCATGGAGCGATACCAGGGAGTAGATTCTTGTGATTCGAACATCGGAAGATCTCCTTAAAGAGGCGAGGCGCAAAGCTTACGCAGCAATCCGTTAACTAGAAAACGCCGGGGGTGAATACGATTATTATCAATTAGACGCAGCAACCGGGGCAGAAGTTCCGCCCGGTTTTGACGAAGAAAACTCTACTACGTTACTCCCAGATCGTGAACCCGGCGAAGAGATGGTTCCTGGTTGGCGGAAACTGTTGGGGCGTTCCTCCGTGGACGTCCGAACATATAAGAATAAGGGGCGCCCCACGGAGGGACGCCCCTACAGAAGTCCATGCCTAACGGCTGACTCTTCCTAGTTCCCGATAGCGAAGAGGTTATTCACGCCACGAATGAAGATCTTTCCGTCAGCAATTGCGGGGGAAGCAAAGACTGGCTCTCCCACAGAATTGGTTCCCAGGATCTCATGCTTGGGCCCGGCCTTCACCATGTAGGTCTCCCCTTCTTCGCTCGTGATCAAAACCTTGCCCTCGTAGGCCACGGGCGAGGCGCTAAACGGAATCGACTTCGGAACTCGTCCACCTTCATAAATCAGCTTACCTGTCTTGGCCTCCAGACACGTGAGGGTCCCGTTGCCGGTCATCAGGTAAAGATATTCGCCATAGAGAATCGGTGACGGCACATAGGCAGTTCCCTTGTTATAAGACCAGACGAGCTGCGACGTGCCTGTTACGTCACCACTGCCGCCGGCCCTGAGCGCGAGCGCAATTTTGTTAGGCGAGCCGGACGTCAAAACAACCAGATCATTCGAGACCACCGGCGTCGGTACCGCGTTGCTCTCGAGCCCTTTGTGCCGCCAGAGCTCTTTGCCGGTCATTGGGTCATAAGCAATGATCGCTTCAGCAGCGCTCGCCACCAACTCCGTTCGCTTACCTGCCTGGACGAGAACGGGAGTGCTCCACGTGACGTCAACCTTCCGCTGCGCGCGCCAAACTTCCTTTCCACTCTTCTTGTCGAAAGCTGCGATAAAAGAATTGAACCCACTCTCGTCGCACTGCATGATTACAAGATTCCCGTAAAGGATCGGGGAGACGCCGTAACCCACACTCGCTGTGCCGAGTTTCCCGAGGTCCTGTTTCCACATCAGCTTGCCGTTGAAGTCGTACGCGTAGAGACCTTCGGTGCCAAAGAACGCGAAAACGTACTTGCCGTCAGTCGCCGGAGTAGAAGAAGCAAAGCTGGCTTTTTTGTGACGGCTATCGTGCACGGGACCTTCGTAAGCGACACGCTCCCATAGGATCTTTCCTGACTCACGATCGAGACAGATAACCTTGAATGTGTGCCGGAGGTCGGCGCCGACTGCGTCTGGATGGACGAAATCACTGCCGTCAGACATTTTGTGCGTCACTCCCGGTGTTCGTCCGGGAACCACCGCGCCATCGAGTGCGGTCGTTAGGAAAATCTTTTTTCCCCAGACAATGGGTGACGAGTGGCCGCGTCCTTCGATCGGCGTCTTCCACTTGATGTTCTTTGTCGTACTCCATTCGGTCGGGAGATTTTTCTCGACGGAGATTCCCTGACCGCCAGGCCCGCGCCACTGCGGCCATTCGGCGGCAGAACCCGCCTGGTTGTTGAGAAGCAGCACGAGAGTCAGGCCGATAACGAAAGCAAAGATGATGCGTGAGCATGATTTCATTTGGGATTTTCCTCTTCTTGAGTCTAAGTCGCAGGGAGGTCTGTAAAGGACCGCGGGCGTCTCGCCCGCAATGAGCGCGTAGCGCGAAAAAAGTGTTCGGGGAGAACAACTCAAAAAACTGCTTGCCTGCGGCACGTTGCGGGCGGGACGCCCGCGCTCCAATTAATTTCCAGACTTCGCAACCTTTGATTTCGCGGTGGCCGGTTCCGCAAAAGCGTAGACGTTGCTGTGACCGCGTACGATCACCAAGCCATCGGAGATTGCAGGTGTTGCCATCATCACTTCACCAACCGGATTAGTGGACAGCAGCTCATATTTTGGTCCGGCCTTCACCACAAACACGTCGCCATCCTCGCTCGACAGGTAGATCTTGCCGTCGGATGCAACCGGCGAAGCTGTGAACGCCCCGCCTTTGCCACCCAAACGCTCCTGGTAGACCCTCTCGCCGGTAATCGCGTTGTAAGCCGTCAGCACACCCTGATTGGAACACGTGTAAAGCAGGTCACCATATACAACCGGTGTCGGCATGTATGGTCCGCCGCGCGGTTTACTCCAGGCAATCGCTTCACTCGAAGTCTTGCCTTCCTTCAAAGTGATGTCGCCGCTTGAGCCAACTCTGATTGCGTAGATTGGTTGGATTGGACGATAGCCGCTTGTGACGTAGATCAGATCATGCGCCACGATGGGAGTTGGCGTAGTGACTTCAGAATTAGGGGTCAGACGCCACAACTCTTTGCCGGTAGCGGGATCGTAACCACGGATCGCTTTGGACCCATTCGTTATCAACTCAGCGCGTGTCTTGCCCAGATAGACGGTGGGAGTTCCCCATGAAGAGATTTCGTCGCGCGAAGTTTTCCAGGCGAGTTTGCCGTTCTTGAGATAGTAGGCAGCGATGTATGAATCGTTCTGCACATCCGCCTGAACGATTACCAGGTCGCGATAGATAACCGGGGAACTCCCATGCTCCCACTGATAATCGGGATCGTAGAACCAGCCTGAATCCAGCAGGCCGAGGTCCTGTTTCCACAAAAGCTTTCCGTCCAGGTTGTAGGCATAAAGCCCGTGTGAGCCGAAAAGCGCCACGAGATACTTGCCATCAGTCGCCGGTGTGGAGTCAGCATGGGTCGACTTGGGATGGCGTTTCACTTTCGGTAAGCCTTCGTAAGCGAGACGCTCCCAAAGGATCTTTCCGGTCTGCTTGTCGAGCGCGTAAACCTTCCAGGCGTGTTTTGGGTCGTCCTTGACGGGAGCAACATCGCCGTAGAGTCCGTACCGAGTCTCATCCTTGGCAGCGCTCGTGACGGCGGTTGTGATGAAGACCTTGTTGCCCCAGACAACGGGACTCGAGTGAGCCAGTCCGGGAATCTGCGTCTTCCAACGCATGTTCACGGCCTTCGGGGCGTCCCACTTCACCGCCGCAGGCGAACCCTCAGCAACTCCAGCAGCCTGCGGCCCGCGAAACTGCGGCCAGTTTTGAGCCTGCGCGATCGTGCCGAGAACGGTAACGAAAACTAGAGAGAGGATAACTTTTTTCATAGTTGACCTTTGTTCTTTGTTCTTGGGTCTTTGGCCTTTGTTCTTTGTCAGCTCCCACTGCCTACTGCTTTCTGCCTACTGCCTACTGCTTTCTGCCTACTGCCTAGTGCCCACTGCCCACTGCTATTCCACCCGCGTGTACATCGACTTCGTCGGGCCTTGCTGCAGTTCGAAACTGGTCACTTTGTCTCCCTGTTGCTTGAAGGTAATGACTATGCCGTCGAATGCCACTGGCTTGAAAGTGACTTTGTCGGTCGCGATCAAGACTAATGGAGGTTGACCCGTAACTTGGATAATGAGTTTTCCGTCCTTCTGACTGACGGCGATCTCGGTTCCCTGCTCGCTCTTGTACTTGCCAACGTATGTCTGTAGCGTCGCGACCTCGACAGCGAGCGGTGGAACAGCTCCCGCCTTTTTCAGTAGTCCCACAACCTCATCATTGACCTTTTCCGCTGTTGTGGCGGCCGCAAGCGCCATGGTTAATGTCTCCGGTTTGGCGCCTCCGACGTCAACTCCAATGCGCACCAGAGCTATTTCGTTAGAACGTGCACCGGTCAAAAGCACTTCATCAACGCTTTCACGATCCTTCTCAACAATCGCACGGACCGCTTCGAAGTGGTTGTTCTGGAGCGCCCAGGTCATCGCGGTCGCGCCGTAAAAGGTATCCTTCACTTTTACGTCTGCGCCGCGCGCGAGCAGAACTTTCACAACCTCGACGTTTCCGCGCTCTGCCGCTTTGAATAGAGCGGTCGAACCATAACGAAACTTCGCGTTTACATCCGCGCCCTTATCGAGCAGCGCGGTTACGGCCGCCGCGTCGCCCTTTCGGGCCGCCTCCCACATCTGGTCGTTAAGAGATGGAGCAGGACTCTGAGCGAGGGCCGGTAGTTGTGCAATTAGCAGCGCGAGTAAGATCAGGATGAGTGGTCTTAGCTTCATGGAACCCCTCCACGATTTTGGGAGTACGTCAGTAGATGGTAAATTCAGCAGGTAGAGACGAACGCAAAGAAAAAGTGAATCACTGCAACGCGAATGTACGTATTCTACATCTTTAAGGTTGCACGCGGGAGTTCTTTCGCCATTTCTTCCAGACTTGTTTTCCGGTCATCTGATAACCACCTCCGGGCAAGATTATGATCCTATCCAAAATGACTAGCCACGCCTCCATTTGTTCGTATCTCCTGTTACTTCTGCTTCTTTCGACGCCCGTTTTGGCTAACGATTGGGCGGAGTGGCGCGGGCCTGCGCGCGACGGCATCTCTCTCGAGAAGGGTTTGCCAGTCAAATGGTCGCCCGCTGGAGACAACCTAGCGTGGAAGGTTCCTTACGGCGGCCGGTCCGCACCAATTGTGATGGGCAATCGCGTCTTTCTTCAAAACACCGCCGGCAAGGGCGAACTGGAACAAGAGCGGGTGATGTGCTTCAACGCCGACACAGGCAAGCTGCTTTGGGAGCACCGGTTCAATATCTATCTTAGCGATGTGCCGCCGCATCGAGTTGGATGGGCGTCGCCTGTTGGCGATCCGGCGACTGGCAACGTTTACGTCTTTGGTGTGGGCGGAAATCTGATCGGACTGTCGAACGACGGAAAAGTTTTGTGGGAACGTTCACTCGGCGAAGACTTTGGGTTGTTGACAACACACGGCGGACGAACAGTCTCGCCAATC
>Ga0157380_10002093_pt1 | contig 13381 bp, 9 predicted proteins | sample S35metaG_FD_119757 | JGI IMG/M metagenome (GOLD analysis project Ga0157380, IMG submission 119757) | Switchgrass rhizosphere microbial communities from Kellogg Biological Station, Michigan, USA - S3-5 metaG | ecosystem: Host-associated > Plants > Roots > Rhizosphere > Soil | place: USA: Michigan...
CGCTCTGCTCGCAGCGGCCCTTATCGAACTCATGGTTTTCCGCATCTGCGGTCAGCCTCTGCCCCAACTTGTGCAATCCTGAACGACTGCGCGTCTTGATCGTGCTGAGCGGCTGGTTCAACCGGGCCGCGGATTCGGCATATGTAAGCCCGGCGAAAAACGTCATGTCGATTGCCTGGCGCTCGTCTGGTGTCAGCGCGGGCAATGCCGTGCGCAGCGACTCGCCCTGCTCGCGCTCCTCAATCTCGTGGCGGTTGCGCTTCGTTTGGCTCTCGGAGCGCAAGCGGTCGATTGCTCGCGAACGTGCCTGGTTCATGATCCATCCAAGCACCGTGCCGTTCGCGGGGTCATAACGTGACGCGCGCCGCCAGATGTCGTGAAAGACAACGATGGTGAGCTCTTCAGCGGTTTCCCGGTTGGCCATCATTCGCATGATTAACGTGAAGACGAGGCGATGAGCCCTCTCGTAGAGCGCATGCAGCGCGAGCTGGTCGCCCGGGGCAATCGATTGGACGAGCGTCGCCCAGTCCTGCTCCGGCACCGGAGCCTTGGACCTGGCATAGAGCACGTCGCCGAGTGTTGCCGGTCGCTTATGTGTTTGTTCCAGAGACACGAGCATCCGCTCCCTAGAAAGCCGGTTTAACGAATAAAGAATATGGGGAGTGTACCGATTCTCGCGCCTCCCCAGAATGGGTATATCAGAATTCAAATCAGTTAGAGAGTAGTAAATCCCCTAGTTCACGTCCCGACTGTCGTGTCGAATTGTACCTCGCCAGCAAGTATTTTCAGGATTGACTCCACAAAGACAGAACTGTAAACGTAATCATAACAATAATATATAACCCCCCACCATTGCCGACGGTCACTTTAGGAAGGCCTCCCGCCGACTTTGATGAAAGACGGCGGCACCATGCCTAAGTTGCCACTTCGCAAAGAACTCTACGACTTCTCGCGTGCCTGCGAACACCTCATTTCTGCAGCGGCCTTTCCGGGCGCAGTAGCGTTCACATCTGAAGAAATTCAGTGGGTTGAATACTACGCGAAGGAGATGACAAGTCTTGTCGATCGACTATCGCGAGACCACAAGCCTCAGGAGACGCACGAACGCCAAACCGTGCGGGATTATGCCCGGACTAGTGAGGCTTTACTGGTTATGAAGAATCTTTCCGAGGACGAGCGAGGATGTATCAGGGACTCCGTCGCGGATGTAACAAAGCAGATTCTTGATTGTGATCAACGGCAATAGACGTTAGACGTTCCGCTAAACCTCTCGATGCCTCATTTTGTGCTCAACTCCACCTCGCTCCAGCTCATTCCAGCCTACTCCAGTCAAAGTCGCTTTTTCCCTCACTCTTGGCTAGACTTGGCCTGAATGAGCCTGAATAGGCTGGAATAGGGTGGTGACAACGCTTTCCTAAACCGCTGGTCGTACCTTCAATTCGTATTGGGACACCAATATGCACGGCACTACCCCTCGCCATGTCGCTGTGCTCAAGATCGTGTTCACGTAGACGCCTATGGCTACCTATAAGACGTTCTCTAAGCGGCAGAGGAAACTCTCAAAACAGGGAGAAACAGGTCCTTACGGAACTCCTTCCCTCGTGAAAACCGAGTCGTGATCGCCCCTCCATTCGTCGAACCGGCACTATGACAGATACCGCTTCCAGCCGTCCTCATGCTCTGCTTCGCACGTTGAGTATTTTCCTATTCGGGATAATTCTCTTCCTCGCCGCGTGCGTGTGGTATCTCCAAACCCAGCACGCATTCCGGCACATCATTATTCCGCTTGTAGCGGCAGGTGTGCCAGGCGAACTTCGAGTGAATAACGGGTCTCTCACCTTCCCCGCCACACTCGAATTGACAGGACTTTCCTACCAGCAACCGGAGGTGAAGCTGTCGTTGCAGATCGACCGGCTTTTCTGTCGGGTTTCCCTGTTGGCATGGCTACGCGAACGTCTCCTCTTTGTAGAAGAACTCGATCTTGAGAACGGCAATCTGCACATGGCTTTGGGAATGACACCACCTCCGCAAGAAGGCAAAACGGCAGTGGCGACGGCCGGCAAGACGGCGGCGATGATTCCCTTTGTGGTTCAACGCGCGCGTCTGGATCACATCACGCTTTCGATTCAAGCAGGCGATGATGAGTTCACGGTGCGAGACTTGAAGCTTGCCGTCGATGATGTCGTGGCTGGTCGAACCGGAACCATCGATCTGCATGGCGAAGTGGCCTTGAACCGTTCTGCAATCCAGAGCCGCTGGGCCGGTGCGCTCCTCTTGACCGGCACTCTTGAGGAAAGCCCCGGCGGCCAGCAGTTGAAGTGGAATGTGTCAAATAGCCTGACGGTTCGGGAGTGGCCCGGGCAAGGAGCCATAGCCGATTCCAGCCAGATCACGCTCGATCAGACGATGTCAGGTCGCTTTGACTTCACGCAAGCGACTATGCACGCCGACTCATCGTTGACTCTTCGACAAGGCAAGACATCCCTCGGCGACGTGTCTCTTACGTTCACACGGACTGAATCACCCGACGGTACGGTCATGGACCTTGGGATGAAGCTTCAAGAGATGACTGATCCAGCGCTGAATCTTATGCTCGGCAACGATGGAGCGTTTCGTTTTCGTTCAGCCCGCATGAGCGGGGACGTGATTATTCATGCGATAGGGGAACGGTACGATATTCGCTCCGCATTCACCGGGCAGCAACTGCAGTCTGTTTCCGAGCAAAGCGCAACTCCACCAGTGGATGTCGATGTGGCACAGGCGGGGATATTTAATATCGGCTCCCGCAATGTAACTTTGGACATATTCGAACTGCGCGTTGCGAAGGGCGATCACGTTCTGCTGGCGGGAGAACTGAAACATCCTTTGACGATCAACCTCGGGACTGATGATAGGGAACACAAGGGCGTCTCCGCTCAGAATGCCCCTCAGGCCGATTGGATGCTCACGATCAACGATATCGGCGTTGCGGACCTACGCCAATGGTGTGACGCTTTCGGCTGGAAGGGATTGCGAGGCGTCCGCACAGGACAATTAGGGGGCATCGTCATTGCTTCCAGCCGGGACAACGGCAACGCAATAGATCTGAACACTCGTCTCATGATTTCGAATGTCAGGATGGTCCGTGCGGAGAAAAAGACCGACAGCACACCGTTGAAGTTTGCTCATGAGATCCACGGAACAGTCACCAATCTGACCGTGCTTCGACTGCATTCTTGGATCATGACGGCCTCAGTAGACGACCGATCTGTGGGGGCACTACGGTTGTCTGGAGCCCTAGACCTGAGGACGCCCACGAGAGATCCGAGGCTGGAGGGATCGCTTACGCTCACAGGCTTGCCCGGGGGAGTGTGCAATCCATTGCTCGCACTCTGGAGCGATGCACGTATCGACCGAGCCCTCTTCAACGGGACGGTCGGGCTCAAGATGACCGGAGACCTTCTCAGTTGGGAGATCAATCTCCGTGGCGATCAGATTAGTCTACAGCTTCCCGAGATGCATCAACCGACTGCTCCCCTTGATCTGGTCGTGGCACAATCCGGTAGCTTCGACCGTACGACCAGGGTCCTTCGTCTGGACAAAGGGATTCTGCGAGAACTCGAGCGGTCTCGACCTGTCATCACTGCCGCATTGGACAAACCGATTCGCTTCACCATTTCGGGCAAGGGAGCAGATGGGAAGACGCTTCAATTGCCGGATGGCCAAGTCGCTACCGTCACCATACAAGCCCATCATATTGGAATTAACCAGCTAAGACCGCGACTGGCGGTCTTGGGGGTCTCAGCTTTGAACGGAGTGAAGACCGGTATCATTGATGGACGTTGGATTATTCAGGGGCGGGAGGGCACAGACGCCCTGTCTGTTGCCGGTACGCTCGACGTCACGGATCTGCGTCTCGATGTGGGAGCCATACACATCAGCACCCCCGTAGGTCTTCGCAGCAGGATCATTGCCACGATCACGGAGTTCTCTCATGTTCGTGTGGATGAACTGAACATAGAAGCTCTGGCGGGAGCCGGCCTGATCGCGAAGGCAGGACTCAGTGGTGAAGCCAATGTCGCCGACGGTTCCACGGATCTCGTACTCTCTTTCAATACCGACAGCATGTCGAAACTCCTTGACCAGATCGGATTGCTCGACGAACGGCAACGCACCGTGTTCACAGGAGGCCGCGTGTCTGCTGAAGGACGCCTGAGAAGTCGTGGGCAGGATCACCCCACTTTGGCACAGGCGACGATTCACGCGCGTGAACTTCAGTTCCAGCCGTTGCAGGGTCAATTCCTCACGTATTCGCTTCTCGCGGAAGGAACCACGGAACTGAACGCGGCCAGGACGAGCCTCAAGATCAACAAGATCGACATGGCCCTGAAGTCTAAAGGGAAGGCAGCTGGAACGCTAACCCTTGCGGGAACATGGCCGATCGTGGTGTCGGAACAGAGCGGTGCCATCACCGTCGTGACCAAAGACTTGGATGCCGCACCACTCGTGGATGTATTCGGAGTGTTTCCAGGTCGAGAGCACGGCCCCTTACCGGTTAGTGCCGATGTTTCGATTGCTCGGGATTCCGCCAGTGGGAAACTTGTCGTTCGCGGCAGGGAAAGACTCGGACAGATTCGCGTCGCACGTAAAGGTGAAGGCGGAAAGCAGAATGAGGCCACCTTTCATATTGAGCATGACCTGAGCCGACAGAGTGACGAGATCCGCGTCACAACTTTGACGGTGTCTGCCGACCGTCCTGGCGGACGGCCTGATCGCATGACTGCCGGCGGCACCGTGAGGATCGCCGGGCAGCCAGGCGCACAACTCATGGTGGAGATTGCCTCGCTTGATGCCGCCTGGCATGAGGCGTTGTTCTCGAGACCTGAGCCCGTGCTTCAAACCAGTGCGAATCAGGCTGTGGAAAAGGATCGAGAAGGCAGAGCGGAACCGTCCAGCCTGGCGTTTCTCATGAATCTCGACGCGGGAATGTCGATAGGGTCCATCACCTACCACACACTGATGATCGGACCGGGTCGTGTGACCGCGAAAGGAACCGGTGAGCGACTGGAGGCCAAACTGGAACCAACGGTCATCGCTGATGGCCGAGTGGATGCAATAGCGACCCTCGTGCGACAGGGGAGCCAGACTCAACTCACCTGGTCCGGCAAAGGCCAGGGGTTGAACGTCGAAACTATTATGCAAGCCGTGGAACCAAGCCAGGAAGCCGTCATGAAAGGAACGGGATCATTCATGACCTCAGGAGCAGGTCTTCTGAACGAAGAGCCCTTCAGAAGGAACCTTTCTGGAATCTTTCATTTCAATATCGCGGACGGACAATTTATCCGCGCCCCTATGCTTCAGTTCCTGTCAAAGTACACGCATATTAAGGAACTGGAGCAGATGGGATTTGACGGGTTTCAGGGCAACGTGCGGTTGGAAGCTGGATGGATCCATGCCGATTCCCTGACTGTCACTGGACCTCTCGCCTCAATGGAAGGCAACGCTTCGGCCTCGCCTGATGAAGCAGTGGATGGACGGATTTTTGTAAAAATCGGTCCATCGCTAGCAAACAGGATCAAGATTCCCTGCATGTCGGCGCTGCTCAAAACGTCCGACGGATTTACGGCTCTCCCGTTTGCCGTTCGGGTCAGCGGCTCCATGAACAACCCCACATTTAGCCCTGACACCGCGGCGTGGCACAATGCCAAAGGCGGAATTACATCCCTGGCAGACACGATGAAGAACTTGCTTCGCGGCTGTCGCGAGGCTCGCTCAGAGGAAAGTACAAAGTGAGCTGCAAAGGGGCATGTACTTCACAACTCCACCCCTGTACCCATTGCTGTTCAACTGAAGGTATTGACGCGCAGTGTCTCCAGGCGGAAGATGATCCACACTTTCGCCCACCACAACGACAGGAGGGATCGCATGAGAAGTTCGATGCAGCTGTCTAACAGTTCCCTGCTGATGCTAGGACTCTGTGTCTTGGTCGGGAGTTTGCTCGCTACTGGGGTGGGGTGCGCAGTGCCTCTGCGGCTCCCCCATCGAATCCCAATCCCGCTACGGATGTCTCCGAACTCACCCAGCATTGGGACAAGAAGCTGCCGAGCGCCTCGCGGTTTACTATCTTGAGTGCCTTCGGGGATGCGGCAGTGCGAGACGGTGAAACCGGGCTCGTGTGGGAAAAAACTCTGGAAACGACCGAGGTGTCCTGGACCGATGCTCGTGCTGCCTGCGCCAATAAGGATGTGGGTGGCCGGAAAGGCTGGAGGCTGCCGTCGATTTCTGAACTGGCGAGTCTGGTGGATCCTTCCATGAGAACAGGGAACACCCTGCCCCTGGGCCATCCCTTTACCAACGTTCAGATGGACGTGTATTGGTCGGCGACGACGGTCGCAGGCACTCCGAACAGCGCGTGGCTCGTGTTCTTCGACACCGGCAGGGTGCTCAACGGCTTTAAGACCATTACCTTCCATGCCTGGTGTGTGCGCGGTGGCATGAATGCGGATCAGTATTGAAGAGAGAGAGTTCAATCCTGGCGCCAAAGCACCATGATGCACCAGGATCCATGATGATCTGAGCCATCACGAATCCGCCCTTTGGCTGATGTTTATTCTTGCTGGTTGTCCAGAGATTAGGTCTTCGTCGGGACTCTTAATCAGCGAGATGAGTTTCATACTATTCGAGTATCCTCACTTAACGTCTTGATTATCCACCGAGGCTCCTCACCACGCGAACAAACAAACCTCAGGTCAACACGACGACTTGGGGCACCCGTGGCAACGAAGTTGGGCTGAGGCTGTGAAAACGCAATCTTCTGTTACCTTACCAGCGGTTCTGAATGCGTGGGGAGGCCAAAGGGCTTATTGTATTTGGCCTACAGCAGGTTAAATGCCAGCCTGTGATTAGAACAGCTTCATAAACAAGACATTAAGTCAATTTTCATGTTGCAATATTCGGGAGAAGGGTGAAATACTTAGGCCATGGCTGTCGAATCTATCAAGATACGTTCAACAGCGCATCGTGCACTAGTACATGATCGGCCGAAGTATTCCTCAATCGATTCTCATGGGCAAGTGTGTGCAACATTTACCTCGAGTCGGCGTGTCAAGGTCGGCTCTTTTCCAAAAGGGAGGGATTTATGATGCGAAGATTCATTGAGTGTGTACAGGGGATGACTTTGGCAACAGCGGTGGTCGGGACACTGATCATGGGTAGTCTGTGGCTATCCAACTCGGCGTTGGCCGCCTCGGCGAAAGAAATTGACACTGGCGCTGACGAAGCCATCGTGCTGTTCGAAAAAGAAGTGAAAGACGGCAAGAGTTTCCTCGCCAGCAGCAAAGGCATGCTGGTGTTCCCGAGAGTAATAAAGGGAGGGGCTGGCTTCGGAGGAGAGTACGGAGAAGGTGCCCTCCGGGTCGCAGGCAAGACGGCCGATTACTACAGCATGTTACAGGGTTCATTCGGATTACAACTCGGAGGGGAAGTCAAAACCGTCGTCATCGTGTTTCTGAATGAGGGAGCCCTAAAACAGTTCCAGGCAAGCGAAGGCTGGAAGGCAGGGGTGGACGGCTCCGTCTCCCTGGCCACATTGGGAACCGGAGGGACCATCGATACGCAGACCCTGAAAGAGCCAATCGTCGGATTCGTCTTGGGGCAGAAAGGGTTGATGTATAACCTGTCGTTCGAAGGAACCAAATTTACTAAGCAGAAGAAATAATTTTTACTCCGCGAATTGGTACCTCAGTTCTGGGGTGTAGGGGGTTCAAACGCTCTCCCTACACCCTAACCATCGACATCTGTGGCTAAACTCATGGCAGAACTATCCTGTCTGATCAGGTTGGATCTGTTCTTCAACTGCCTCTGACTCTTCTGTAATTGATTGAGAACGCAACAATGAGGAGGTATCAGGACCTATAGTCTCTGGGGCTGCAGAGGCTTCAGATCTCGGGCCCCTCTGCCTGCCTTGCTGCTACCAGAATAGGACAAACCAGCCCCAGCAGCGGATTCACAGTCTGGCATACAGCCACGAGCCTCAGCAGCGGCAGCACTGGCTCAGCGAGCAGGCGCTCGCATTATCCGGTCTGCGGGTTGTCATGACCCTACCGATGGTCTTCCTGGAGGGTTTCTTCTTCCCCCTCACCGGTCCGTCCGTTCGCGACCGAGGCCGCATCGAACTGCCGTTTTGGCAGGGCAAGACCTCTCCGGTTGCCACTGCTGATGTCGCTCGCGTATTCGCTCCGTCCCGTCCTCACCGATCCCCGGCCACACCATGAACAGAAACTACCACCCCTCGAACCCCAACCAGGAATTTTCTGGTCTTGGACACGCTCAAACCGATGTTGTTTATAACACGGACGAGATCCACCCATGAGCCGGAATAGCCAGCAAGGGACAGGCGCATTGTCGAAGCACTTGTTCACTGTGACTGCCTCGCAAGGCGTCGAGAAAGCCGTTGTGGCCTTCGGTGGACATGACGATGAGATCGGCTTCCGTCGCGCGAGCGGTCTGCAGAATGACCTCAATGATGTCACCTTCCTGTGACAACTTCGTCCATTCCCATCCCGGCAACTCCGGACAGTTGACCTCTGGCATCGCGGTGCCGTCGCCCACATGGAGGATGGTGAATCGGCCGGTGGGACAGTTGAGTTGCTGCGCAATCCGGACGGCGGCCTGAATCGCAGGCTGCGCATTCGGAACCGCTGCGACAGGGATGACGATGTTCTTCAGCGACACGGCGCCGTCCTGGAACGACACGAACCCCGTTACGCCCGCGGGAACGAAGAGCGTCATCTGACGCGATTTCCTGGCCACCGGTTGGGCGACGGATTTCTCTTTCCACAGGCCTCGTCCTTTGTCCTGATGCGTAGCGAGGACAATCAGGTCGGTGGAATGCTGGTCAAGAAACCCCAGCACCGATTTCACCGGATCCGTGTCCTTGGTGATAATCTTCTGGACGTTGATGCCCAACTCAGGCACCGCAGACCGAGGGCTGTTCTTCGGCAACATTCCCCACCGCTCCAGTGTCTGCCGTACTCCAGGGAACTCCGTCCAATTTTGTTCCCCGCCGGGCGACACGTGGAGCACGGTGAGAGTGGCCTTGGCAATCAGCGCGGCCTTGAGCGCGTGGACGAAGGCGACTTCGCTGGCTGGGCTGAAGTCGGAAGGATGAAACACATGTTGCAGAATCGGTACGTTCAGAGACGTCTTGCTCATGGGGCTCCTCCTTTTTGGCCGAGCAACTTGTAGCACAAGAACGATCGGGAAGTCATAGATCCAGATAGAGCCGCCAACGGGTTTTCTGGATTGATCGCAAGTCTGGCAGCAGGTTGCCGACCTCAGAATCGATAGCTGGCCCCCACAGACACGTTCGTGTTGTGGACGCGCGGAAATACAGTCAACGGACGGAGAACTGCAACGATCCGTTCGCAACCGCCTGAATCCCGATCCCGCCCGGCATGGGATAGATGGCGCGTGGCTGAAGGTTGGTCACAGATCCTTCCAGCCACGTGTCGGGAGTCACTTGACGAGTCAAGGCGCGGGAAAGCAGAGACACGACCCAGATGAGGACTGCGGCCAGCAGAATCACCGGCAGAATCCAGCGCCATTTTCGACTTTTGACCGGAAGGGCGACGGCCAGTAAGTTCAGGTCTAGGAACAACTACAAGAGATCGCCGGACATTCCGATCGTGTTCAGGATCGGTTGTCCGGCTAGGGTCAGGAGAAGTAAATATAACAGAGCAGCATAGCGATGCCGAAAACAGGCTCGCTATGATCCTGACAATCCTTCTTGGTGTATCGAGCCAATGAAGGCGTGCAGCCTCATTTCTCGTTGTGACCGGGGCTAGTTGCTCTTTTTCTCCTCGGGCTTCACCGCCGCCTTGAACTCATCCTTGGAAATCTCCTTAATCTCCGACGATTGCAGCGTCACCTTGCTGCCGCTCTTCTCATCTTTGAAGGTAATGGCCCCTGCCCTGGTTTGATCGATGTCCGTGGTGTAGTATTCCTTGTTGCCCGCTGGATCATTCACCCGGTAGTAATTGCTGCAACCGGCAACGAGGGTGATCATTCCGCAAAGTATCCAAAGAGCCGTAGTTTTCGTCTTCATCTCAGTTCTCCTTTGTTTAAAATAAAGCACAGTCGTCAGCGAATAAGCTGTGGAAAAATTATGTCACCATGCGGGTACCATGGTGGTTCGCTCAAGAGGCTTTATATCATATGTACTGAGGAACCACACTAGCCGGTTGCCCTTACGATCTCTTCCGGCGGCTATACAGATTCCTTACTGGGCGTTTTCTCTGTCCGGGTGATTCCCCCACCTTCGTCGATCCATGCCGTGAACAGCGTGTAGGATACCGCGAGCACCACCGGACCCACAAATAGTCCAATGATGCCGAAGGCGAGCAACCCCCCGAGCACACCGGCAATGATCAGCAGCAGCGGGAGGTCCGCCCCTTGCTTAATCAGAATGGGTCTTAGAATATTATCCACAGGGGAAATGATCAGGGTCCACACGAGCAGCACGGTCCCCCACGTGGTGTCGCCGGTCCAGTAGAGCCAGGCCACTGCACACAACATGATTGGGATCACACCGACTTGTACGGTCGCTGAGATGAACATCACCACCGTCAACATCACGGGAAACGGCACACCGGCGACTGCCAGTCCGATCCCACCGAGCACGGCATGCACAAATGCGGTCAACACCACCCCCAGCGCCACTCCGTAGATTGCCTGTCCGGCCAGGCGGATGGCCTGCTCCCCCTGCTCTCCTGCCAGTCGAGAGCCGAACCGCAGGGCCATCGAAGCGGCAGACTCTCCCGTGGAGTAGAGGACGGCCGAGACGAGCACGGTCAAGACGATTTGGCCAAGTAACAGTCCGAGACCCCCGATCTGTTCGGCAACCCATCGCACGACGCCGCCCAGGTATGGGGACAGGCGCGTCGCCAGTTCCTCACGACTCAGCTCGGCGATTTGCTGCCACTGCGACGCCGCCCGTGCGCCGACCAGAGGGATCTTTCCCAACCAGTCGGGAGGGGGAGGCAGTTTGAACGTAGAGAGCGAGGTCGTCCAAGCGGTAATCTCCTTGAAATTCTCTATGAAGGCGCCGATGGCGAACGAAAAGGGCAGAAGGAAGATCGCTAGTAAAAGGAGCGTCATGACCGTCACGGCGAGCCACCGTCGGCCCAGCAGCCAGCGTTGGAGCATCAAGAGCATGGGCCAGGTGGCGACCACGATCATGGTCGCCCACACGACCGCGCCGAGGAACGGCAGGAGTATCCAGACAGAGGCCGCGATCAACGCGAATAGGAACACGACCGCGAGCGTGTCACGGGTAAGCTCAAACTGTCGTTCTGCCAAAGCAGCCTCCAACTCTAAGTCGCACGGCTCTGCTGTCGACGCAAGTAACGAGATTGAGTGTTCATGCAGCGGGCCGCACCCGCCGGTTCAGCGGATACGGTTCGGTCGTTGCTTCAGCGCTGACACGAGCGTGGCATCAATTGCCGCTGCCGGGCTTCTGACGCGGTGGAAATTCGCGGAAGTGCTGATGCCATCGACCGACATACACTGACCAATATGGCAACCGCTTCCGTCATCGACATTCTCCTTGCTGAAGCGGGGTGATTCGCCCTCGATGCTTACGACAAAATAATCGTCCCTCGAATTGCGAGCCCGGAGTATATCAGCAAACTCCTGCGCCAGATGAACCAAGTTGGTCAAAATCTCCGCTTCTTCGCAGCAATGAATACCGGGGATAGGCGTGCCGACACAAGCGGAATCTGCTGGTAACGCCGGTGCGAATGTGTGAACAGGTATGGCTGAGGCGAATTGGGACACTCTCCTTACAGCTTCTGTCTCGATCTTCTACACAGGGCCGTCTTCCATCTGAACCTATTCTTTTCTTCCTGAATTGAATTTTGAGATTCGGAGCAAAACAGTGCTCGCTCCCAGCTACGTATAAATGGCATGGCTCTTGCTGAGGATCTTGACAGCAACTATGTAGTACGAATGTAATACTACGATGAAATTGGCTTGGTTTGAGAGGACAGGGTCATCATGAGTTGGGAAGGAACTCACCCGGGGTATTTGATTCGCCATAACGCTCGTATTCGGATTTTAGGGGCAGCCTTTTCTCCCTGACCAGCATGCGCAGGGAAACGACAGACAACTTTTTCATTTCAAGGAGGGACTGATAATGGAGACACTATCAAGACACCCATCTGTCACAACACGCCTGCGGTTGATGGCCGCGATCCTGCTTGGATCGATGGTCGCAGTCAACGCCATTCCTGCGTTGGCCGCCGACTCTATGGAACAGCAGCAGCTTGTGGACAAAGCGAAGATGACGATTGAGGCCTTCGCCGCTGATCCCGGCGTGGGGCCTGCGACTCGGGAGTTGAAGAGCGAGACTAAGGCGTTGTTCATCGTGCCGCAATTCATACGAGGCGCCTTTGTGTTTGGCGGGGCTGGCGGCAGCGGTGTCCTGATCGTCCGGGACGAGAAAACGAAGAAGTGGTCGGAGCCCTCGTTCTACACCATCGGCTCCGCGAGTTTCGGTCTGCAAATCGGTGGCGATGTGTCGGAAATGATCTTTGTGGTGCGGAACCAGAAGGGGATGGAAGAGTTTTATCGCACTGATTTCAAACTCGGGGCCGACGTCAGTATGGCGGTGGGGCCGGCGGGCGAAGGGGCGTCTGTGAAAGGGATCACGGCGGACGTCGTTGCCTATGCCAAAAAGAAAGGGGCCTTCGTCGGGATGGCAGTCGATGGCTCCATCATCGCTGTGTCGGATGATTCCAATGCTGCCTACTATGGCAAGCCCGTGAGACCGACGGACATCATCGTCAAGCAGAGCGTCAGCAATCTGAAATCCGCCGACTTGCGCAACGCGGCCGCGAAGTTCATACAGTGACAGCAGGCCGGTTCTCCCTTTCTATAAATGGGATGCCTGCTCGGCGATCGTGTGAACTATCAACGGAGAGAATCGCTCAAAAGGAGATTACTGCCTTCGCGGTCGCGGGTTTGACCTAGATCTGAACAGTTCTACCGTGGGAGGAAGAGGGCGTTGACAGTTTGAACTAAGACCGTTGTAACAACTCTGATTATCACGTATATTTCCTTCCCCCCCTTCCCTTGAGAGAGGAGACACCCATAATGGGCCGACAAGAACTGGAGCAGACGGCAAGGGCTCTGGTTGCTGAAGGGAAGGGCATCCTGGCTGCCGACGAGACGGTGCCGACCCTGACCAAGCGATTCGAAGCCCTAAAGATTGCCTCCACCGAGAGCAGCCGCCGCACCTATCGCGAGATGTTTTTTACCACGCCGGATGTCTCTGCATTCATCAGCGGCGTGATTCTCCAAGACGAAACCATCCGACAGAAGAACGCTGCGGGTATACCATTGA
>Ga0157380_10002094_pt1 | contig 13377 bp, 11 predicted proteins | sample S35metaG_FD_119757 | JGI IMG/M metagenome (GOLD analysis project Ga0157380, IMG submission 119757) | Switchgrass rhizosphere microbial communities from Kellogg Biological Station, Michigan, USA - S3-5 metaG | ecosystem: Host-associated > Plants > Roots > Rhizosphere > Soil | place: USA...
TCCCAGGTCGACGCGAAGGCGCTCGGCGAGCACGGGGTCTTTGAACTCGGCGAGGATCTGCGCGTACGGTTTCTCGAGAATGTGCGCGAGCACATTCAACCGGCCGCGATGCGCCATGCCGATCACCGTGTGGCGCGCGCCGGTGTCTGCCGCGCCCGAGATGATCTCGTCGAGCAACGGCACGAGCATGTCGAGGCCTTCGACCGAGAAACGCGTCTTGCCCGGGAAGGTGCGCTGAAGGAATCGCTCGAACACTTCGACCTGCGTGATGCGATCGAGCAGCGCGTCGGTGCTTGCCGGATCGAGCGGCGGCAGGAACCGTCCGGACTCGGCCGCGTGACGCAGCCAGTCACGCTCTTCCGGCACGAAGATGTGCGCGTAGTCGAATCCAGTGGACGAGCAATAGACGCGACGGAGCTTCTCGATCGCCTCATACGCCGTGGCCGATGTCTCGGCAACAGGACCGCCGACGAGCGACCCCGGCAGCCGCTTGAGATCGTCGTCTGTGACACCGTAGGTCGCCGGAGAGAGTGACGGATCTCCTGGAGGCGTTGACCCGAGGGGATCGAGTTGCGCCGCGAGGTGCCCGTAACGGCGGATCGAATCCGCCAGGATGGTTGCCGCAACGACGGCGTGAACATCCGCGGAGCTCGGTGCGTTCGCGACCGCGGCTGCGCTCGGCTCGAGCTCCGCAGGATTCCATCCCTCGAACGCGGCTCGCGTCGCGGCATCGACCGACTCGGGGTTGTGCCGGAATCGCTCGTATAGCTCCAAGACGTACCCTGCATTGACGCCCTCGAACCGCCCGACTGTCATAACCTATCTATCCTATCAAGCTTCCTCAATGATCCGGTTGATCGGCATAGACATAGACGGCACGCTCCTCGACACACAGGGGCGCATGCCTGAGGCCAACCGCACAGCGATTCACGATGCCGTTGCCGCGGGTGTCCACGTTGCGCTCGTCACTGGACGCAGCTACCCGTTCGCACGGCCGGTTGCCGACAATCTGCCCTCGTCCATCTCGCTCATCGTGAGCAACGGCGCTGTCGAACGCGCGACGGATGGCGCCACATTTGTCAGACGCCTGCTCGACAAGGACACAGCGAGGCAGGTCCTCGACGCGACGCGACGTCATCGTCATGCCGCGGCGCTCATCTTCGATCGCGACTTCGATCGACAGGTTGTCTACGAGACGATGGACTGGGACCATCCGGGACGGCAGCGCTACTGGTCGCGCAATCATTCGCACATCGCGCAGTCGATCCCGCTCGAGGACGCGCTGGTCGAGGATCCGATCCAGGTCATGTACAACGGCGGCGTCGACGACATGCGCACGCTGTTCGACTGGCTGCGGGCGGAGGTCGGCGGCTGCGCAGTCCAGATGACCGAGTACGTGCACCGCGACTTCTCACTCGTCGACGTCACATCGTCGGAGGCGACAAAGGGACGTGCGCTGGCGTGGCGGGCGGAGCGGCTGGGACTGAATCGTGACGAGGTGATGGCGATCGGCGACAACTTCAACGATGTCGAGATGCTGGAGTTTGCCGGTCAACCAGTGTTGATGGACAACGCTGTCGACAGCCTCAAGTCACGCGGGTGGCACGTCACGGGCCATCAGGATGAGGCCGGCGTTGCGCAGGCGATCGATCGGTTCGTCCTACGACGCTGATCGGAAGCCGCGAGACTCGAGCAGATCGAAGAAGAGGCCGATCTGTTCGTCCCAGAGCGCCCACGTGTGTCCCAGGCCAGGCGCTTCCTTGTAGTCGTGGGGCAGATCGCGTTCCATCAGCCAGCCCACGAACTCGCGATTGATCGGCAGCAGCGAATCGAGCGTGCCGCAGGAGACGTAGAAGAAGGGGGCCGCGGCCGGGACGTTGCGCACAGCATGTTCTGCGTCCGGCCGGATCGCGGGGCTGAACGCGCCGACCGCGCTGAAACGATCCGCATGCGTCAGGCCGGTCATCGAGGCGATGCGGCCGCCCATCGATAGCCCGGCGATCGCCCGCGCCTCCTTTGTGGCAATCGTGCGGTAGTGCGAGTCGACGTAGTCGACGAGCTCGCCGGCAACATAGTCGTTCTACCTGCCTTGTGCCTCCGGCCCGAGCACGCTGTAGTTCCGATCCGCCGCCGGCATGACGACGATGAACTCGTGCCTGCGCGCCATGGGCGGGAACGCCGTCCGCGCCATGAACGCGGTGTGATCCTGGCCGCCGCCGTGGAAGAGATACACGACCGGATAGCGCGCCTTCGAGGTCTCGTACGACTGTGGCAGCAGGATCGCAAAAATCCGTTCGCTGCCTGACGAGGTGGGCATGCGAATCGTGCGTGCCTGTGCGTGAGCGTCGGCGGCGATGGCCACAAGAACAAAGGCGACGAATACAGGCGTGGCTCGCGTCATTCGGGCTCCTTCGATAAGCCTACACTTCTCCGCTCGATCACGACACACCGAGGCACAGAGGCACAGAGGTAAATCAAAACTAGATCACCAAGCGCCGGATTCCAGTGCGCAACACCTCGCTATTGAAATTGAGCAGCAGCCCGACCGGCTTCTTCAGCAGCCGCATGTAAGCCAATAGCTGGGCCTGGTGTACTCCGATGAGTCGCTCCACGCTCTTCACTTCTACGACGACTCTGTCCTGGACGACCAGGTCCGGGCGATGCTCTCCGATCAGATGGCCCTTGTAGAACACCGGAACGCCTGCCTGTCGAACGAAAGAGATGCCTTGATCTCTCAATTCGATGCACATCGCTTCCTCGTATGTCGCCTCCATGAGCCCGGGACCAAGTTGTCGATGGACCTCCATCGCGCAGCCAATGATGCGATGCGTGAGTGGATCGTACTGAACAGCCTCCGTGCCTCTGTGCCTCTGTGTGTCGTCTTCAAGCGGAGAATCCGGAATCGTCATCTCTGTGTCTCTGTGCCTCTGTGTGTCGTGATCAACGTGATCAAGAGGAGAAGTGAAAGTTGTTGAATCTCTGGAATGCTCGCTCTCGTACCTCCCTCGGCACCAAGGGAAATGTCCCCAGCACGTGCTCGAACTGCGTCGCGCTCAACGAGTAGAGATGCGCCGCGAGCGCTTGGATCTCGGCGTACTCCTCCATGTCCTCCGCAGGTGCCCCTCCGAGCGTGAGTGCCTCCGCGCACTCTGCGAGCCGGGCGAAGAGCGGACTCCCGGGCGGCAAAACTGGGACGGGCAGACGCGAGACCAGTGACACGGTGACGTGCGTGTTCACCCGGAGCCGGACGAGGTAGTTCGCCACGTAGCTGTTGAGCAGGGCACAGAGCACGCGTTGCGACGAAAGAGGCAGTGGCGTTCGCAGGCAGAAGAGCGTGTGTGTCGTGACCGCGCGGGCGGGAACAATCGCGGCGATGAGCGTCAGGCGATTCGTGGCGCTCGCGACGTCGCGATACGCGAGGCGGGCTCGACGCGGGACTCGAAGGTCGGTGGCGGCCGATGGCGGGACCTCCAGTCGGCTCCTGCCTGCATCGACGCGAAACGGATCGAGTTGCTTTCCCTCGATCACCGGCCGGCCAGTCGATTCGACGGTAATCGGAACGAACAGTTCGCGATCGTCGCTGGCGTTCAGTTCGCGGCCGAATGCGACATGCCAGCCGTCCTTCGAACCGAGGCGGGGTGTCGAGTGGCTCACCGCCTCGACGATCGCCAGATCCATCTCCGTCGCCAGCTCCGGCACGCCCAGGTCATCGTCCCCTGACATCCTTGCGAGCAGACGGCGAGACAGCATGAGCGGCGCTGCTTCTCTCGCGTGGAGGTCGTCGGCGCTCGTGAGCCCGAACCTGCACCGGACAACCGAGGTCTCCCGCCCCGCCGTGCACGTGAGGAGGATGAACCTCACGCTGCGATGCACGGGAAAGATTGCGAGGCGGTTGTCGAAACCAATGACCTCGTCCACGTCCGCGCGTTCGAAGAGATATCGCCGCAGCGGCGCCGCGCCAGCATCGCTCACGAGGCCTGATGGCACGACGAAGCCGATGCGACCGCCAGGCCTCACGAGTTGAAGAGCGCGCTCGACGAAGAGCTGATACAGGTTCACGTGTGCGCGGCTCTCGACGCGGTAGATCCCTGACTGCCGAACGAAGTCGGTCACCTGTCGCGCGGCGAGGCGTCTGCCCTCCCTGGTTCCGCCGGCGCCGCTGTCGCCGCGAACCATGTCCCATGGTGGGTTGCCAACGATGGCGTCGAAGCCGGATGGCTGACCGGTCGTGGTGGAGAAGGCATCCGGAAACGTCAACGGCCAGTGGAGAAAACGATGGCGCGCGGCGATGGCCGCGGACTGCTCCAGGAGCGTTGAGGCCACCCGCTGCGGCAAGGTCGATGGCCGATCGAGAAGTCGCGCGACGAGGTCTTGGAATACGCCGCGCTCGGGCCGGCGTTCCTGATCCTGGAACCAGGCGCCACACCACAAGTCGAGCGCCGCGGTCCATCTCGCCAGCGAGGAATCACTCGCGTGCAACGCGTGAAGGCGTCGCTCTTTCGCGCGGACGATGTCCGCAGAGTCGTCGGGCTCGGTCGCCACCTTTGAGATCACTTGCGCCGCACGCGCGAGTGTCGACGCAAGCTCCGTCTCTTCGAATAGCGACAGACGCTCCTGTCGCTTTCGGTTGGTGCCGCCACCGGGTTGGCGGCTCATGTCGTCCGGAGTGCCGCCCACCAGGCTGTGGCCGGCGACGAGGTGGTGATCGAGAAAGGAGAGCGGCTTGTCCGAGGCGAGCGTCGCCAGCCACAGTGAAAGGCGCGCGAGCTGCACCGCCATCGGGTTCAGGTCCACGCCGAAGAGACAGCGCGAAGCAATCTCACGACGCAGCGCCACGCGATCCGCAGGCGTGACGTCATGCGAGTGCCAGCGCCCTTCCTGAACGAGCGCGTCCTCGACCGCGGACGCCAGGTAGCGGCACGCTGCCACGAGAAACGCTCCGCTTCCCATGGCGGGGTCAAGCACGCGCAGCGTGAGGATCTGATCGGACGTGCGGCCGCGAATCAGTGGCTCGATTGTCTGGTGCACCAGATGCGTCGTCACCGCGCGTGGTGTGTAGAACGAGCCGCTGGCCTTGCGAAGATCACGGGTTCGCTCGAGAGGTTCCGGACCTTGGAGTGCTGGCTCGTACTCGAGCACGCGCTCGTAGACGGCTCCGAGCTGCTCGACGTCGAGATCGCGGTAGAGAATCTTGCTACGCACGCCCTGGCGGCCAACCGGCGTGCTGCTGAGGGCGACCACGGTTCGACTCATGACGAGGTCGCTGAGTCGGGTGCCGTCGAACGCGGCCGCGTGCGACGGATTGAACAGCCGCCCGTTGAATGCGGTGACGCGAAGGTCGCCGGCCGAGCAGCCCGCGTGCGCGAGCCGCGAGATCGCGTGAACCGCGCGCCATAGCCCCCTGTATGGACGTCCCGCGAGTAGCACTGTGACGATCGCCTCGAGGCTGTAGCGATCGCGGTACACGGGATGCCACAGCGGCACGAGACCGCGCGCCTCGGCAAACAGCAGAAACAGGACGCGATACAAGACGGTCAGCGACTGCTCCCACAGCGTCGTAACCGGCTGACGTCGTCCGCGCGTGAGGGCCTTGAGCAGTGTTTCGAGCGCTTCAAGAACGCCGGCACCCAGAGCCCGGCAAACCTCGATGCCGTGATGGCGCGAGAGCGCGACGGCGCTGTCGAGCGGGGGAGGGTTCCCGCAGAAGGCGCGGGCCGAGGCGACCGACCACAACACCGCCTGCGCCTCGGGTTGGAGTCCAAGCAGCGCAAGATCGAACTCGATGTAGTCACGCGACCACGTTCTCCGTGCATCGACAAGGCGAAGGACCCTGCCGTTACAGCAGAGACACCAGCGAGCGTCAGCGGCAACCGCGCCGGCGATCGACGATCTCCACACACGCTCGAGCGGTTCTCCCCACGTGGTCGTGAGCCCCATCACGCTGGATCGATCGCCAGTTCTCAGTTCGAGGCACGACACATCCTCGTCGTCAACACGTCGCACGACTGTGAGTCCCAGCAGAGCGACAAGGGGAATCAGCGCGACGTCAGTGATCACTCGAACGCCCGAGGCAGAGCCGAGTGTCGAGTCGACGTGCTTCGACCAGCCGGCGAGTTGCCGGCTCCACGACGGCGGTGGAGCCCCGGCGCCAGGCAATGTCGGAAACACATCCCGGATGAACGAGGCGGTCAACATCCGGCCGCGTACGCCGGCAATCATCGTTGGAGGAGCGCGAAGGCGAGGCGTGCCGGCTCGGCGACGATCTGTCTGGTCGATTCGATCTCGTCGAGTCGAGCGCGGCAGCGGGCAAGGGCTTCGTCGACGACCGCGGTCTGGGCGCTGAGCGCACGCTCTGCCCGCCGGTCGAACAGACCACGCTGCAGGAGCGACGCCGACAATCGCGCGCGTTCGCTTTCGATCGAGCGAACGAGAGCCCGCTCGCGATGAGCCGCCCGATCGAGAAACGCCTCGCGCGAGGATTCGAGTGAGGCCTGCAGGCGCTCCCGCTCGCTCTTGAATATCGAGTCGCTCGGCACGGGCGAATCAGTGGACCGGCTGGTGGCGCCGAGCAGCGTGTGCCATACAGGCTGCGTCGTGGAGTCGGCAAATGAAAGAAAGAAGCCCCACAGGATCGCGCGCGCGCCGTGGCGTCTGCGCGTGACTGTCATCGGTGGCCGTCCGTCAGTAACGGTGGTGGAGCGCGACTCCGGGATGCGCCGCAATCCCTCGATCCGGTGAGTTTCGGCTTCTGCCGTCGAGCGAATCCTGTCGAGTACCGGCGGGCGATTGCGAAGCCTCTCCGTCGCTTCAGTTGCGCGATCGGTTCGGGTCAGGAGCCTGGTCACGTACGATTCTTCAGCGGTGCCGGCGGCAAGGAGATGCACCGCGTGGACACGTTGTGTTTGCCCGATGCGCTCGACACGGCCGATTCGCTGCTCCAGGCGAAGCGGTGTCCACGGCAGTTCGAGGTTGATCACAAGCCGACAACGCTGGTGAAGGTTGAGTCCCTCGCTTGCGGCATCGGTGGCGAGGAGCACCGGCGATGCGCCGCTCGTGAAACGACGCAGGCTCTCTCGACGTTCGGGTGGCGTCTGGCCGCCGTGGAGCGTGACGGGCTGCAGGCCTGCAAGAAGCCACGCCAGTGTCGCCAGCGTGTCGCGATACTCGGTAAAGACGATCGCCGGTTCGTGCGCGCGACGCAGCAGACGGATCAACGCACGCATCTTTGACTCCGATGCTGCGGCGCTGACGGCAAGCGCGCGGATGACGGCCAGCCGATGACATTCATCGTTGCGATCCTCGAGACCGGGTGCCGCCAGTTCGGCGCCAGGCTCTTCGTCGCCTGATGATTCGAACAGCGGCAGCACCATCTGCGACACCGTCGCCGGATCGCCGTCGATAAGCGCAAGCCGTCGTTCGATCGAGCGGACCAGTGAGGACGCGCTGCTGCCGGCGCGCCGTTCGAGCACCGTCATTGCGAGATGGGCGGCGTCACCACCAGATCCGCGCTCGGCTCGCACTTTACGCACGTAGGCCTGAAGCGCGCGATGCATCTCCCGTTCGGCAAGTGTCGTGTGTACACGCAGCGTCAGCGTCTTCCTCGAGACGGCGAGGCCGACGTCGCGATGCGCGCGGCGGAACGTCAGGAGGGGAAAGCCCTTCTCGAGATCACCGATGACACAGAGTGCCTCGAACCCTTGCTCGTCGCCTGAGTGAGGCGTCGCCGTGAGCAGGACGACGGTTCGTGCGCGACGAGCGATGGCGCCTGCCGCGAGGGCACGGTCCGAGCGGCCCGTCAGTCCGTGTGCTTCGTCGAACACGACCGCGTCCCAGACGAGCGCCTCGAGCGCGCGCATGACTTCGAGTCGCTTGACGAAGTCGATCGACGTAATGGCCACGGAGTGAGACGTCCAGGGATTTCCGGCACCCCACTCCGCGCCGAGGCGAGCCAGCGAAACGGAATCGGCGACCCACGCCTCGATGCGAAACCGGTCGTCGAGCTCCGCCTGCCATTGCTCCTTCAGCGCTGCCGGCGCGACGATGAGCACGCGAGCGTGCCGCGTCCTCTCGAGGATCTCTGCGACGATAAGAGCAGCCTGAATCGTCTTGCCGAGTCCGACCTCGTCAGCGATCAGGATTCGTGACGCGATCCCGTGTGTGACCGCCAGGGCTGGCTCGAGTTGAAACGGCAGCAGCGAGATGCGGGCACGCAGGCCCGTCCGGAGCGAGGTCCACGTGGGAGTAGCCTCGGTGACGATGGCGCGCGTGAGGTGGCGCCACCTGCGAGGCGACACGCGGCGCAGTGAGCGATCGGCGGCGAGCGGTTCGACGATCTCGAACGGCAGGAGGAACGAGGCGCGGGCGTTGAGGTTGGAGCGATCCTGTCCTCGCACGTCGAGGATGCACGCGTCGCGCCCTGGCGTCTGGCCGATGACGACCCAGCGCTCGTCGCGGATGCGGACGGTCTCGCCGGGCGCAAGAGATGATACGTGCACACTTGCGGCTGTGCAGATACCGTTCCCCTGGGAAACAGGCCGAAAACGCAGGTTCACCGTCCGCGCGTGGCGAAAAATGCAGGGCGAAATGAGCCGCGATTTTCGAGTTTTGACCGTGGACCGTGGACTGAAGACCGAGGACCGACGACGTGAAAATTCCGATTGAGGACTCGCTCGATCTTCACGCGTTCGCGCCGCGCGACGTGCAGTCGGTCGTCGAGGAGTACGTGACGGCCGCGCACGGAGCGGGCTTACGCGAGGTGCGTGTGATCCACGGGCGAGGTAAGGGAATCCAGCGAGGTCTCGTGCAGCAGGTGCTCGAGCGGCATCCGCTCGTCGTCGAATTCTGGGACGCTCCCGAGGCTCACCTGGGTGCTACCGTAGCGAGACTCTTGGAGTAGACGATATGCAGCATGCGGTAGGCGCCTACCGCCTACTGCTTACTGCCTACTTCGTATGTCGCAGTAACTGTCGTCTTGATGCCGCCGCGGACCGTGAAATCACCGACGACCGTCATGCGTCGCGGACGGCACGCACCGACGAGATCATCGAGAATCTGATTGGTGACTGCCTCGTAGAAGATCCCTCGGTCGCGGAACCCGATCATGTAGTACTTCAGCGACTTCAGCTCGATGCAGCGATCGGCGGGCACGTACGTGATGCGAATTTCACCGAAGTCTGGGAGACCTGTTTTAGGGCAGACGGACGTGAACTCAGGACAGTTGATCGCGATCTCGAACTCCCGTTCCGGACGCGGACTCGGGAATGTCTCGATCGGTGTGGCGCTTGACATCGTCGAAAAATAGTAGCACTTTGGGCCGAAATCGCTCGATTACGTCGGGAGCTTCGTTGACAGCGGATCGGTCGCGAGCTAGCATTACGCGATTTCACTAAGACTTTCCGCTGCAGTGTGACGCGCGCGCTACTGCGTTCGCGGTCTAGAGTCGGCGCGCACAAGACTGGGGGACGTGATGGCAGAGGCCCGCAGAATGGGCAAATCGGAATTGTTCTCGCACTTCGCTGAGAGGTTCGAGGTCAAGCGAACTCAGGCGAGAGAATTTTTCGACGAACTGACAACCCTTTCAGAAAAGGAACTCAAGCGGTCGGGTGAGTTCGTACTGCCGGGCATGGTCAAGCTGGTCGTCCAGAAGCGGAAGGCGCGCATGGGCCGCAATCCCGCCACCGGCGAGGCGATCAAGATTCCGGCAAAGACGGTCGTCAAGGCGCGTATCGCCAAGCAGCTCAAGGACGCAGTCCTGCCCAAGAAATAGGCGACAAGTGAGTGAAATGCGAAAGCGGCACGGGCCGCTTCCGTTCCCCCCTGACCCGGCGCCGCTCGAACGCGCCGGGTTGATTTTTTCGGCTGAGTCCGCTTGCGCTAGTTGCCTCTAATCCGGCGCGCCAATTGGCGGATCTCCAGCTTGTCCATCTTGAATTTGAGCGTGCTCAGGGGAATGCCGAGCGCTCGTGACGTGGCGGTCACATTCCACGACGACTTCTCGAGCGCGCGCACGATGAAGTTGCGCTCGAAGGTCGAGAGCGCTCGCTCCAGCAGGTTTTCCGTCGCCGCCTGATCCTGCGTGTCGAGCTTCGCGACGTGAAGCTCGTACGGCAGATCTTCGTCCGTAATCCAGTCCTTGTCGGAGACGGCGACCAGGCGCTCGATCAGGTTCTCCAGCTCTCGAATGTTCCCTGGCCACCAGTACGACGACAGGATGTCGATTGTCGAGTCAGCGATGCCCTGCACGTTCTTGCGAAATTTGATGCTGTACTTGCGGAGGAAGAATCGGGCGAGCTCTGGCAGATCTTCGAGGCGATCGCGCAGCGCCGGCATCCGGATCGGGATCACGTTCAGCCGGTAGAACAGGTCCTCACGGAAGCGGCCATCCTTGACCGCCTTCTCGAGATCGACGTTGGTCGCCGCCACGAGGCGCAGATCCGTTTTGATCGGGTGCGTGCCGCCAACGCGCTCGATCTCCTCTTCCTGGATCGCGCGCAGCAGCTTCGCCTGCAGCTCGTACTTCAAATCGCCGATCTCGTCGAGGAAGAGCGTGCCGCCGGCCGCGAGCTCGAACTTACCAAGCTGCTGGCGAATGGCGCCGGTGAAGGCGCCCTTCTCGTGACCGAAGAGCGCGCTCTCCACCAGCTCCTTGGGAATCGCGGCAAGGTTCACCGCCACGAACGGCGCGTTCGGTCTGCCCGACTCGCGATGGATCAATCGCGCGAGCAATTCCTTTCCCGTGCCACTCTCGCCGAGGACGAGGACCGTCGCCGAGATCTTCGCGACCTTCTGCACCAGCTCCACGACCGCCCGCGTGCTGCGGCTCGGCCCGACGACGAACTCACGCTCGTTCTGCTCGGCGACTTCTTCCTTGAGTCGCGTGACGTCTCTGCTGAGATCCTGCCGCTCGGCAGCATTCGCGAAGAGTGTGCGGATGCTCTCGATGTCGAAGTCTTTCGAGATGTAGTGATACGCGCCGTGGCGCATCGCCTCGATCGCCGTGTCGAGTTCCTTCGTCTTCGAGATCACGATGATCTCGACTCTCGGGTAGTTCTCCCGGACGATCTTCAGGACTTCGAATCCGCTAATGCCGCGCAGATGGACCTCGAGGAGCATCAGGTCCACGTCTTCCTTCTGCATCATCTGAAACGCGGCTTCGCCCGTCGCGGCCCGGAGCACGCGATAGTCGCGTCGTAGAGTCGCAGTCATGGATTCGCGCATCTCGTCGTCGCTATCGACGATGAGCAGTGTCTTCCGGCGGTCTGCCATGGGAACGGATATTATGGGGTCGACCCCCTTTTATGAAATCTTTCGATGTCGTCGTGATCGGCGCGGGCACCGGCGGATACGTCGCCGCCATTCGCGCGTCGCAGCTTGGCAAGACCGTCGCGGTCGTCGAGAAGCAGAGCGCCCTCGGTGGCACGTGTCTCATCTGGGGATGCATTCCGACGAAAGCACTCCTCGAACACGCACACGCGCTGAAGGTGATCCAGCAGGCGTCCGAGTGGGGCGTGACGATTCCGTCAGGGACACCCACCATCAACATGACGCAGGTTCACACCCGTAAGGACAAGATCGTCGACGGGCTCACGAAGGGCATCGCGTTCCTGTTCAAGAAGAACAAGATCACCTGGATCAAGGGTACGGCACGGCTCGCCGGACCGGGCACGGTTGACGTCTTCGAGGGCGACACGCAGACGCTCGAAGCCAGGGAGATCATCATCGCGACCGGCTCGTCGCCGCGCAGTGTGCCCGCGGTCACGATCGATCACACGCGGATCGTCACGAGCGACGAAGCGATTCACCTCAAGGAAGTGCCGAAGTCGCTCGTCATCATGGGCAGCGGCGCGGTTGGCGTCGAGTTCGCGTCGATCTATCGCCGCTTCGGGAGCGAGGTGACGATCGTCGAGCTCGTGAACCGCCTGGTCCCGGTTGAAGACGAAGCGGTGTCCGCTGAACTCGAGAAGTCGTTCAAGAAGCAAGGCATCACGGTGCTGACCGGGACGAAGGTGACGAAGGCGACCGCCACCTCGAGCGGCGTGACCATCGAAGCAGCAACGCCCGATGGCAAGACGCAGAGGATTTCCGCCGACCTGTTGCTCGTCGCGACCGGCCGCGGACCGGTCACAACGGGCCTTGGTGTCGAGGACGCTGGCATCAGCACGGAGCGCGGCTACATCAAGGTCGACGAGCTCTATCGCACGTCGGTCCCGGGGGTGTCGGCCATCGGTGATGTCATCACGCTCGGCGCCGGCGTTCATCCGCAGCTTGCGCACGTCTCGTCGATGGAAGGCATCATCACCGCGGAGCGCATCGCCGGAAAGGACGTGCAGCCGCTCAACTACGACCACGTGCCGGGCTGCACGTATTGCGATCCGGAGATCGGCAGCGTCGGCCTCACGGAGGCGAAGGCGAAGGAGCGCGGCTTCGACGTCAGGATTGGCACGTTCCCCTTCGGCGTGCTCGGGCGCGCGCGGATGGCCGGTGAGGTCGAGGGGTTCGTGAAGATCGTGGCCGATAAGAAGTACGATGAAGTGTTGGGCGTGCACATGATCGGCCCCCGGTCAACGGAGCTGGTGGCCGAGGCCGTGCTGGCGCTTCGACTCGAGTGCACCGTGGAAGAGCTGATCAAGACGATTCATGCGCATCCAACCTTTTCCGAGGCCGTCGGCGAAGCGGCGCATGCAGCCCACGGGGCGGCGATACATATGTAAGGCTCTCGACTCTGGGCTTTAGGCTTTGGACTTTAGGTTTTTGCCAGAGCCCAGAGCCCAGAGCCCAGAGCCGGACAGGTTCACAATGCCCACTCCCGTCCTGATGCCCCAGATGGGCGAGTCGATCGCCGAAGGCACGATCGTCAGATGGATCAAGAAAGTCGGCGACGCGGTCGAACGGGACGAGCCGCTGTTCGAGATTTCGACGGACAAGGTTGACGCGGAAATTCCTGCCCCGGCCGCTGGTGTCCTCACCGAGATCAAGGTCAAGGAAGGCGAGACGGTCGCCGTGAACAGCGTGGTCGCCACGATCGGTACGTCGTCAGACGTCTCGAAGCAGGAGTCCGCAGGGCCGCCACAACCTCCAGCCGCCGCGCCATCGCGCGATTCTGTGGTTCCGGCGGACGTCGTCGACCAGCCGCACGGCAAACCGGCAGCAGCGCCGCGTAAGACGAACGGTCGCTCGGCGCCGGCCAGCAAGTCCGTCGAGGACGATTCGCCCAAACAGCGATCGTCCCCGCTCGTGCGCCGGATCGCGCGCGACAACGACGTCGACATCACGCAGATTCACGGCTCAGGTCTTGGTGGACGGGTCACTAAGAACGACATTCTGGAATACCTCGATACCGGGATCCGGGACCCAGAAGCCGGGATTCGGGATTCGGGA
>Ga0157380_10002095_pt1 | contig 13370 bp, 9 predicted proteins | sample S35metaG_FD_119757 | JGI IMG/M metagenome (GOLD analysis project Ga0157380, IMG submission 119757) | Switchgrass rhizosphere microbial communities from Kellogg Biological Station, Michigan, USA - S3-5 metaG | ecosystem: Host-associated > Plants > Roots > Rhizosphere > Soil | place: USA: Michigan...
AGTAATTTGGCGCCGCTGATCGCAAAGTTTTTCCATCTTCGCTTTGTGTATTCCGAGGGTCGGCCATCTGGAGTTCCATCCCAACCTTCCATGGGTAAAATGCAAAAGCGATTACCAATAACTCTTCCTGACTTTAGTGTTAAAATGTTTTGATACGGCGATTGACCAGAAGGAAGCAAAGTCTCATCAAAAGGTAAATCCACGTTAATGCTCTTGAGGTATTCACGAAAGTCTGCGGCCGTTTTTAGCTGAGCAATGCGTTTGTATTTGGGTTTGTGTTTAGCCATTACGTTTAGTTCGAGGTTCGAGGTTTGAAGTTTGAAGTTGGGTGGAGTGCATCCGCACTAGTTGTTAGTCCGATAAAAGACATAATAAGGTTCCTTTTTAATTTGTTTGGTCAGATAGAGCATCAATTCACGTGCATGATAGTCTCCCCACATGCTGGATTCCTCACAAGTCACGTTTCGTCCTTTTGGAACATTATCCCAACCGTTGGGACGATGATAAACCGAATGAAGAATAAGACCTTCGTGCGCCGTAGCCCGCGAAAGGTATGGATCAGATAGTAGGGTGTTCGCGATAGTGAGGCCTGCTTGTGTATATCGCACAGCATTCTCTTTGTCCCGGCTTTGAAGATAATTCCCCAGTCGCAAAAGACCTTGCGCAGCAATGGCTGCAGCGGAACTATCGATTGGCTCGTGATCATTGTAAGGATCCGAAGACTTGTTTAAATAATCTCCCAGGTGAACTAAACCGGGTGCCCCGGTATCCCAGTATGGTATCCCATCCGTTGCCGTTTGTTCGATAAAATAATCTGACGTGGCAATGGCTGCTTTTAATAGTTTCTCCTGCAAATCTTCTTTGTTAATAAAGGCTTCGAATGCATCAGCCCCTATATTTTCGAAATACTCCAGGGCCTCTGCAAAACCGCAGACCGCCCAGGCAAGTCCACGGGTCCAGGTCGTAAATCCACTATATCCCTGCTGAGAATTGGGGCATCTGTAGTTGCCATCATTGACATTGAAAATGCATTCATGAGCCGTTCGGCCACGCACATCATAGCTATCCCTTCCTTCGCCATAGAAAACCGAATATTTAGCCGTCGCAAGAAGATGGCCCACAGCGCGTTCAAGCAAACTGATTTTTTTGTCGTTTTCACCTTGCAGCACATGTCCCAAAGCGTCACTCACGAGAACGATGCGACAAGAGCGCACCGTATCTACGAACAACGATTGGGGTCCGTTAAAAGAATAAATAAACCCACCATCTTTAATTGATGTCCAACGCATTGCCTGAACTGCGCCGCTTACTTTTAAAGCAAGTTCATAAAAATTTTTCTCACTGTCATCCTTGTCGATCTTTCCCTCCTTCATCAGTCTGAGCAGATTTCCATAGGTACTGATGTTGTTAAAGCCGTGATCGTGAACGCCGTTGTGCGTGAGGTGTGGAGCCATTCTTTCAATTGTATTCCGTCGTCCTATGTCCAGAAATTGCTTATCACCAACCGCATCATACTGAAGCAAAGAGGAGCCGTATTGAAATCCTTGTGTCCATTCAGTCCAGCCGCGGGCTGTATATTTTCCGTTTACCGTAAACACCGGAGCGCCTCGTTTTACATCGAAGTTGTTTTCTATCGCCAGTATTTTTTCTCCGGACAGTTTCCAGAAATAGTTGATTGATGATGTAAGGGTAGAAAGTGTTAATTGCTGATCAATTCTCATGATGAACCGGCTGTTTGGGCATAAATGAATCTGGTGTCTGTAGGTAAGCAGTTCAGGCAACTGCAATTCCAATGGCGGGATTCAGACCTTGGAGTCTTGTCGAAACCTAAAACAGGCACTATTTTTACTAGACGGCAAGATAGTATAATGTAAAAAAGCTGCAAACCCGTAGTGTCTGCAAAATCGCCCATCGACGCATTAAATTTTTTTGGAGGGAGAAAATGAGTTTAAAGGGGTTGCCTGTTTCTCCCTTAAAACAAAAAGCAAAATCCTTAGCTCCAGGCTTTCTGACCTGGTTTCAAAGGAACGCAGGCCTCGTAACGACCGGGTACAGCGACGTGACTAAGTGCCTTGGTGGCCCCGACTTCGGAAGTAAAATATCCCAAAAGGGTCAGCTGCTTCATCATAGAATAATAATGGGTCTCCGGATCCTCAGGCTTTCGGGTGTCTTTGTACTTCGAAGCCTCGCCGTCGATACTCAATAATAAGGCATGTCTTTCTTCAGCCTTTAATTTTACAAAACCGTTATCATATTTCGCTTTGCTGGCATTGTCCAATGTGGTAACACCCTCCAGGAAAATCTTTTGATCCGCTGGGGAGTAACAGTCTTTCAGCATGATGTCCATGAACTCGCCTACCTTAGCTTCCTTTGCGCCCGGAGAGGACGCGGTTGTTGGAAGAATCGTTTCTCCCACTTCATCGAGGAAAGCGATTTGATCGCTTGTCAGCACGCCATTAACGGAAGGTGAAGAAGGTTTGCTGCTGCACCCGGAAAGAAATGCTTCAGCTCCGATAACAGAGCCTCCAACTAAAAAACCAACGGCAGATATAGCTTCTCTTCTGTTCATATCGATGTTAAATATTTCTTTTATTTAATTCATTGATGCAGCTGTCGACGGCACGGGCAGTCAATGCCATATAAGTTATGGATGGATTCTGACATGCTGTCGAGGTCATACAGGCGCCATCGGAAATAAAGACGTTCTTCACGGCATGCATTTGATTGATGCCATTCAACATTGAAGTCTTGGGATCTTTTCCCATGCGTGCAGTGCCCATCTCGTGAATGCCAAGGCCCGGAGGTTGTTTGGAATCACTCTCCCGGATATTCTTAAAGCCCGCCGCCTCCAGCATTTCGGCACCGGTCTGAAGAATATCTTTTGTCATATTCTCTTCATTCTGCTTGAACTCACAATCGATCTCTAACAGTGGCATTCCCCACTGATCTTTTTTATCCTTGCTTAGTTTGACGTGATTTTCGAAATATGGCAGATGTTCACCCATGCCAGTGACACCCATTGACCACGGTCCAACTTCTGTCAGTTTTTCCTTAAAGTCAGCCCCCAGCGGTTCATCATTTTCGCCAACATTTCCGCGCCGCCGCGATGCGCCACCAGAAAATGCAAAGCCACGAACGAAAGTATCCTGTTTGTCTTTTCCCAGATTTCTGAATCTTGGCAAATACCATCCGCCTGGTTTCCTTCCATAATAGTACATGTCCTGAAAACCATCGTGCTCACCATATACCCTAGCCCGGTAGTTATGATCCATAAGATAATGGCCCAAAACGCCGCTATCATTTCCCAATCCATTTGGAAAACGGGATGAAGTGGAATTCAGCAGGATTAAAGTCGTGTTGAGCGTTCCTGCATTTACAAAAATAACTTTTGCATAGAACTCCATGGTTTCTTTCGTCTCTGAATCCATGACACGAACGCCCGTAGCACGTCCTTTCTGTTCATCATAGATGATGGAATGTACCACAGAGAATGGTCGCAAGGTCATATTGCCCGTCACCTTGGCTGCGGGAAGCGTAGCAGAATTCGAACTAAAGTATCCACCGAATGGGCAACCTCTGTGGCACAGGTTTCTATACTGACAAGGCCCTCTGCCATTGTGTGCCTGCGTCAGATTTGTGGTGCGCGATATAACAACATTACGAGCGGGAAAATTTTTATTTACACTTTCCTGAAAATGCTTTTCAAGGCAATTCAATTCCATCGGTGGCAAGAACTCGCCGTCAGGTATCTGATGGAGTCCATCTCTGTTTCCGCTGACGCCAACAAATTTTTCAACATAAGAATACCAAGGGGCAATATCTTTATAGCGTATAGGCCAATCCGTTCCATGCCCATCTTTAGCGTTGGATTCAAAGTCAAACTCACTCCAACGTTGCGTCATCCGGGCCCATAACAAAGACTTCCCCCCTACTTGATATGCCTTGATCCAATCAAAAGGTTTTACCTGTACATAAGGATGGTCGTTATCCTTGACAAAAAATTGTTCCGTTGCTTCTTCGAAAGCATAGCACTTGCTTAATATTGGATTTTCCTGAAGTACGTTCAAGGGCAATCTTCCGCGGTGAGGTAATTCCCATGACTGCTTGTTTGCTGTGGGGTAGTCTTTAATATGTTCGACATTGCGACCGCGTTCGAGCACAAGCGTCTTTAGTCCTTTTTCACAAAATTCCTTTGCCGCCCAACCTCCACTCATACCAGAACCAATGACAATGGCATCGTACGTATTTGCTTTGGCAGCATCACCTTGAATGTTAGGAGCACTAACAGTATCAACCGAATCTTTCATCTTGTTCGCATTTCCCTCAAATGTACTTTTAATAGTTTGAAGTTCGAAGTTTGAGGTTCGAAGTTGTGCAAAATGGCCAGGCTTGGAAAGCTATCCTCGACAGTAACTTCGAACCTCAAACTTCAAACTTCGAACTAAGCGAAGAACGGAACCCCAGGTGTAGCGTACTTTTTCATCCCTTCTTCATTTATCTCTACGCCGATCCCTGGCTTTTCCGAGAGCGTGATAAAACTGTTTTCAACCATAGGTCCATCAAATTTTACAATTTCTTTAAACATCGGGTCGGTGTGAAAATAGATTTGCCACTCCAATATCATGAAGTTCGGAACTGAGGCACAAACGTGACACGCAGCCATTGCACCTAAAAATGATGCGACCATATGTGGCGCAAAGGGAACATAATATAAATTAGCCAGGTTGGCGATTCGTTGGCCTTCGCCAATGCCTCCGGCTTTTTGTAAGTCAGGCATGATGATATCCACGGCTCCAATTTCCAACATCCGTCTGAAACCATAAGCGAGGTAATGGTTCTCGCCTGCACAGATAGGAGTGCTTGTAGATTCCGTGATCAGCTTGTAAGCTTCTACATTTTCCGCAGGGATAGGCTCCTCCAGCCACATGAGATTTAAGTGCTCTAAACGTTTGGCTACTTGTTGTCCCGTGGGGAAATCATAACGCCCATGCATATCACAGCAAACATCGATGTTGGGCCCAACCGCTTCCCGCGCTGCCGTTACCTGATCCACCATACGTTGCAGCTCTCCTGGACTAGCCGTCCAGTTGTATAAGTCATATTTTGCCGGATCGTTCCGTTGGTCAAGGTCAAATTTTATTGCATTGAATCCCATCTTCTTTGCCTGCAACGCGCTGTTTGCAAAATCCTGCGGCGTCGGAAGGTTATTTTGATAGAGTGCTGTGTCACAATAAACCCGGATTTTATCTCTGAATTTTCCACCCAGTAATTGATACACTGGAAGGTTAAGTGCTTTTCCTGCCAAATCCCAAAGGGCTGTTTCCACGGCCGTCAAAACTGAAACGAACATGCCAGATTGAGCGCCTTCAAAAAATCCTGAACGCCGAATGTCTTCAAAAAGCCTGTGGATGTTTAGTGGGCTTTTGCCTTTGATCCTGGCTTCGAACATTTTAACAAGGTGATAAGTCCCAGGAACCGCATCCACACCCTCGCCGCATCCCCAGATATCCTGATTGGTATGAATTTTTACAAAAAGGCTATGGCCATTTCTGATGTAGCCACATTTTATTTCTGTGATCTTCAAATCCGAAGGCTTGGATAAAGTCTTTGTAGAATTATCGAGCGCAGTTTCAAGGCCTGTTGCATAAGTTGCTATTGGTGCCATGAATCCGGCAGCAAGGGCACCTTTCTTTATGAAGGAACGTCTGGAGTTTGAGTTGGTCATGATCGTGGGTGATTAGAATTTTTCTTAAATAGTGATTACAGTTTTAGGTCAACGTATTTTTTATTGCACATGGAAAAAGGATAGACTACCACGTGCGGGATTTCAACATCTCCTGAATTTGTTCTTTCGGAACAGGCAGTTCATTGATATGGGAATTTAACCACGCAGAAAAATCCTTTTCAATTTCGGGAGACCATTTTGAATCAATCTGCCCCGGAGTGTATTTTTGTTCCCTCAGTCTTTGATGTCCAAACATGTCGCGAAGTCTCACTATCTCCGAAGTTTTAACAACTTTTTCAGCGAGGTGTGGCGGAATAAAAATCACACCTCCGTCCCGGCCCAATACAACATCTCCGGGCATTACCGTCGCTTTGCCTATTCTCGTCGGTCTGTTGATTCCAATTAATGTAGTGTTTAATTCGCCGTCGGGGTTGTTCAAGTGATGTGAAGGATGGTAGGATCTGAAAAAAGATGTGAACGAACCAATCTCCTTTAGGCCATTAACATCGCGAAGCGCGCCGTCGTAAACTACGCCATTGCCGGTCTTTGCGTAGATTGAATTTCCAAGGTTGTCCCCGACGGTTGGCCCATCCTCGTGTGCGCCGAATTGGTCAACGACATAAACATCACGTTTAGTGAGCATGTCAATAGTCCACGAATTTTGTGATTTGACCCGCCCGTCTTTAGCATGGCCTTTCTCATCGATGACGCGATGGATGTCGGGCCTTCCAGGGACAAAGATAGCGGTTACAGCTCTCCCCACGAGTACACTGTCGGGATTGATCGTGACCCAGCCTTCATCGTATTGATGCTTATAGTTGTCATTCTTAAGGACAGCCCAAGCTTCTTCAAGTGTTACCAGTTTCATACGGTCGAGAATAGCATCCGGAACCTTGGGTCGGCCGTCCGGAAAGCGCTCACCTTTCCACTCCGGTGTGAGGAACAGGAGCTCTTCTTTTGAAATCTGCTGTGCATGTACTCCGAGGCAACATGCGAATAACATTACAACTACAAGGAGGGGGTTTAGTTTTAACATAGCTTGATTGTAAAGAATGTATTTAGACCTATTGATACTTAAGATAAATAAAATGCCCTTCTCAGGATGTCCACTGCAAAAACCTTTTTTGAGTGGTGTGTATCTTACTTTTCTGGTTGTTGTATTATCAAGGAGACAGACAAGGCTTATTTCTCATCATTTTTTAGATTATTTTTTTGAGATTTTGCTCGTAAGAAGCATAGGGCCTCGAACAGAGCAATTCGAGCCTATTTAGGTGTTGTTTTTTTTACCAGACCACGGAGCGAAGGGCATGCTTGAACTCTAGTTTCTACGCGGGTATTTCCTCAGGGTCCGCGCTTTAATCCTCTTGTGGCGTGAGCACGAAATGTTTAACGGGAATGTCGAACGTGTAAGTAATGTTAGCCACCGCGTTGCATGGCTATTGCACAGGCAAGGCATTAATAATATTTCGAAGGGATGCCTCCAGGTCTTCGAAGGTTGACTTGGAAAGAAAATAGTAAACGCCTAACCGGTTAAATTGATCTACCTCTTTTTTATTGATGGCATTTGAAATAATAATAATTGGAATTCTTTTAAAGTCCTTATTCCTTTTAATGGCAATCACACATTCTATTCCATCAAGCCGGGGCATATACAAATCAATAAAGATGGCGTCGGGTTTATTCGTTTGACTAAATAATTTATCCAGGGCTTCTACTCCATCGCTTGCAGTAATGCACGTTATTGTCGAATCTATTCTTTTTAATGCACGCGTAAAGAACACCAGGTCAACCGGATCGTCATCTGCATAAAAAATCTCCATAGGTTTAGATTTCGTGTCAATAAAATTGGGTTCCATCACAAAAATAGCGGGAATTGATCAATAAATCTCACTTTCTTATTAAGTGTTTCGCCCGACAATAAGGGTCTCCATAGGAATAACGTCAGAGACTTTCTTCGGTTCATTAGCTGTGAGAACTCAACGCCAATCGAGACGCAAAAAAAAACGATCCCACCTTGAGCCTTTTACCTTTTTGAGTTGTTATACTTCTTGGCATATTCCGTAGCGTCTTGAAAGGGAACAGTCCAAATTTCTTTCTCGTATTTCTTGAGATAATGTAACAGTTCCCGATGTGCTGCCAAAGAAACGTTAAGACCATGCTCCCCTCCTACACCATGAAAGAGAAAGACGAGCAGGGCGTTTTCCTCCATTGCCTTTTTTACCAAAGCAATAAGCTGTTCGCCAGATTCGCCATTAATACCATAAGCAGGCACGTTGAAGAAATCGACGTTATTTATCTTGGCCATTTCATTTTTGACACCCCGCGCTGAAACAAAATCATTTTTGATTTTATCGATGTAAGAGTCGTTCCCAATATTGGTATCGCCGCAAGGGTAGGCAAAAGTTCGAGTCTTCTTTCCATCAAGAGATTCGAGCAATACATTTGTCATCCTTACTTCGTCCAACAACCGCTGCATCGTATAAGTACCGAGATCATAGTCAGGCTTTACCCAATCTCTGCCTGGAATCTTCCCCGTGCACGGATGAAACAACGTGTGATTTGCCAATTCGTGACCGCCCTTGGCAGCCTTGCTCCAATCCGCCAGGCGGTTTCGGCAACCAGGAAAATATCCGGATAGGTAGAAAGTCCCTTTGAGATTTAATGAATCGAGGGCTGGGATGACATTGTCCAAATGAACGTTCAACGCGTCGTCGTACGTGAGCACGACTGCGCATCTTTTGCCCTTCCAGGGGTTTTTGTCCTGAGCGAAAGTGTGGAACGAAATAAGAAGAAGGAGAACTGCAAGTCGCATAGTACTGTCGATAATTAAAATTCGACATGAAATAAACTATTTCACCGCAGCTCACAAAATGTTTCTAGTTTCTAGTTTGAAGTTTCGAGTTTCTGGTTTCTGGGTTTCTAGTGGCGCAACTTCAACATGCTCACTTGAAGACCGAAAACTAGAAACTTCAAACTAGAAACTCGAAACTATCAATACCCATCGTTTTGCGTGATATTTGGATTCGCGTTTGTCTCATTGTTTGGAATGGGGAAGTTGAGATTTTTTTCTTCAAAGCCCATAGCCCCAGGGATATCCGAACTAAAGAAATCATTATCCAGGGTGATCCAACCTGCCAAAGCCCACCTTCTCAAATCAAACCAGCGTTGGCCTTCTCCTGCTAACTCCATCATACGCTCATCCATGATCCATTGTCTTATGGTGGCTCGATCTGTTACGGACGTCGAACGGTTAGCCGGGACGGCTCCATTTCCCCTCGCCCTTGCCCTGACCAAGTTGATGTGCCCGATTGCTTCGGCGGACGACCCGCCAGATTCATTCAATGCTTCCGCTTTCAACAACAGGACATCTGCGTAACGCAAAATTCTGGGATTATTGGTAGAACTCGATCCGCCCTGATTCAACTCATCACGAGTCACATACTTTTTAAATGTTCTTTCAACTGGATCAAGTGACAATTCCCTCCTTGGGTCGCCAACTTCAAAAATGTCTACCAGCTTCTGCGTGGCCACGAAAGGGGCTTTACCAAATAAGTTAAACTGATTGCTGTAATATCCCCAGAACACCGACAACGCACCAACAGCATTATCAAAATCATTTGCTAACCAGATGTTGTCGTCAGCAAACGCGCGTGTTGCCTGATACTCAAACAATGATTCTTCGTTGTTCTCCGTGTCGGCAGCGAAGTTATCATCAAAAACAGGAACGAGTGAAACGCCTGTGATCTTGTCGAAGGCCGTTACCGCAGCCTGATAGTCTGTCGCCGAGTTGTTCACATTACCCCGAAAAACCAGGCACTTTCCCAATAAGCCATAGGCAGAATTATTCGTTACCCTTCCTCGTTGATCTTCAGGCCAGGAATCCGGAAGCAAGGTAGCTGCTTCTGTAAGGTCAGTAATTGCCTGATCCAGTAATTGTGTACCGGTTGAACTTGGAGGACGCGTATCAGCTAAATCATCTACTCGTTCCGTCACCAATGGGGCCGTACCAAACACATTCCACAAAACGTAGTATGCATAAGCTCGTAAGAACAAGGCTTCGCCACGATGATAATCCTTCAGGCCCGGCTTAACATAAACACCGTCTTCTACCGCCGCATTCTTCTCCATCACAACGATCGCCCTGCTGATCACTTGGTACGCCGTGGAAAAGTAGTATCCCAGCCGTCCACTTCCAGGTTGAATGTTTGAAAAAATTTCAAACTCATCCTGACCATTGGTGGTAATGTCATCCCCGGGAAGCAATGTCACGGGCTGGACGCAATTATTTGCACCTGTATTATACCAGTAGAAGTCCGTAAGCTTTGCATAAATTCCGGTCACCATTCTTTCGAATTCTACTTCCTCGGAAAAGTATGAATCCTCCGTAGGAGATTGAGGCTTAAGATCAAGCCTGGATTCATCACATGAGTTATATCCGACAAAAACCGCCAGCATCGTCAGGGGAAATATTGATTTATTAATTGATCTCATAAAATTTCTCATTTATGTCTTTTCTAGAATGATGCATTTAAACCAAGCATAACCTGCCGTGTCGGAGGATTGAAATCGTTCTCAGGATCAATTCCCTGCCAATCCGTAATGGTAAAAAGATTAGTAGCGCTCAAGTAAATGCGGACCCTGTCTATAGCACCCGATTTTGGTAAAATTGTTGAAGGGAACGTGTACCCCACTTGCACATTTTTCAACCGCAAAAAACTTGCATCTTCCACAAAACGGTCTGAAGACCTGTTATTTGAATTGGGATCATTTCGAACCGCTCGTGGCATTGTGGTGGAGGGATTTTCGATGGTCCATCTTCCGTTAGTGGTGACCCATTGATTCGCACCATTGCTCGACATACCTTCACCCATTGCGCGCGCCGAATTATACTTTTGAACATCGCCAACACCCTGGAAGAACAACGATAGGTCTATGCCTTTGTACGCAACGCCGAGATTAAAGCCATAGTAAAAGCCAGGAATAGTTTTACCCAGATAGGTTCGGTCGCTATTGTTAACGACGCTATCACGCCCGGGACTTTCAAATTGTCCTGGTAGCGGATCCCGGTTCACATCCTGAAACCACATGTCACCGGGTTGCGGATCGTCTGTACCAATGTTATCGGAATTTCCGTTATCTCTCCAGTCTTCGATTTCCTGAGCGCTTTGGAAAATTCCCCCAGTTTTGTAACCCCACAGATATCCGATGGGATAACCTTCCTGAATTCTTCCGACAGTAGTTGCATCAATTTCATTAGCCTCGGCACCGAAAGGAACGTCCTGGTATAGTTGTACCACGCGGTTTTTAACCGTGGTTAAATTTCCTGATATGTTAAAGGTAAACTCACCAACATTATTGTTGTAACCCAACTGCACTTCAACACCGCTATTCCTCACGTTGCCGATATTCAAATCCGCCGGATCTCTAATGCCAGCATTCGGCGCCAGGTTCACCTGTTGGATGATTCCCTTCGTAAAACGGTTGTAGTATTCTGCCGTAAAGGAAACACGGCTTCCAAAAAGTATGGCATCAAAACCTACGTTGGAGGTTCTAACGCGTTCCCACGTTAGGTCGTAATTTGGAAAATTGGGGAGTACTGCGCCTATCGTTTGAGTCCCAAATGGATCGCCATTTCCAGACCCGTATGCGTAATCGGGAGTTGTGCTGACAGTGGACAAATAAGCAAATCCTTGTGTTGTTTCTTTGTTCCCAAGTTCACCCCAGCCACCTCTGATCTTTAAATCGTCGATGAAGGTGGCTCCCATATTCTGAAAAAATGTTTCCGAGCTAATTCGCCAGCCGGCCGCTATGGACGGAAAAATCCCGACACGGTTTCCAGCCGCAAACACAGAAGACGCATCACGCCGTACTGTGCCATCTAGATAATATTTATCCTTGAATTTATAGCTTGCACGAGCAAGGTACCCTTGAAGTACCTGCTTCCGATTTCCAGTAAAGGTACCGTTATACGGCGGACGGTTCGAAACATTTCTTAGCGCCGGGTCGACTGAATTTACCTGTGCACTAGACGCATCCGTATACGACCAGGTTTGCTCCTGGTCCATTGCATCCAACAAAATGTCAATGTTGTGATCACCAAAGCTTCGATTATAATTGATGCTGAACTCTTTTATCAAATTAAAATTCCGGCTTTGACGCTCTCCATAACTACCCTTCGATGTTCCGTCATGTCCGCTGTACCGGTTGGAGGGTGTTTGATAGAACACGTAGGAGTCATAGTTGACCCAAGTTTTTCGCAGATTAAAATAGTAGTCGCCGCTAACGGATCCCTTAAGCTTTAGTCCTTTAAGCGGTTCTATTTGCAAATATGCATTTCCTAAAGTTCTGAATAGGTCATACTTTGTATTGTTCAGCTTTTGAACGGCAAACACATTGCCCCGTGTCGCGTCTCCATACAAGTAGATAGGATCCCCATCAAGGTTGTATAGCGGCCCGGAATTTACACTCGAAGGATCGAAATCCGGATTGGGTTCTGTTTCATAATTAATGATCACGGACGGCGCATAGCCTGTTGGGTCAGATGGATCATCAATGGGTTGCCACGGTGGGGCTGTAGCTACATATGACAAGTCAGTGCCCGTATTATCCAGGGCCTTGTTGTAAGATAATTTAAGGTTAACCCCTGCTTCAAGAATTTTAGATATTTTACTGGTAACATTCGTGGCAATAGAATAGCGTTCCAGCTTACTCTGGAGCAGCGATCCCTCCGTTCTCCCGTAGCCGCCCGAGACGTAATAGGTTGTTGCTTCATTACCTCCGCCGACGCGGATACTGTAGTCTTCCACTACCGCGTTGTCGTTCACCAGCCTGTTCTGCCAGTTATACGTAGGACTGTTTCCTAAATAATCCGGATCGCCTTCCTTAAATACTGAGGGCAGATTTCCCACTTCCTCAGGATTATTGGCATACGCTTCCTGGTAGAGCCTGGTGTAGTCCGGAGTGTTGAGCATTTCAAATTTTTTAATCACATTTTGTACACCCCGTTGCGCGCTGACCTCAACCTTAGGCCTACCCTCTTTTCCTTTTTTTGTGGTGATCAGAATTACCCCATTCGATGCTCGCACACCATAAATCGCTGCGGACGATGCGTCCTTCAACACGGAAATTGACTCGATATCATTCGGGTTAATGGATGTCATAATGTTGATAGGCGACCGGATATCCTGATCGCCAGGAAACGGACTACTTGCCCCGCCTTCCAGTACGGGGATACCGTCGATTACATAAAGCGGATCAGAAAATCCAAATGTAGCGACACCTCTGATCTGTACATTCGGACGTGCGAAAGGATCACCACTGGGTGTGCCCACGAATACGCCAGCCATCCTTCCCTGCATTGCAAGCTGAGGCGTCATGGCCGCGCTCTTCGTGATTTCTTCGGAATCCATATTCGAGATGGCTCCTGTTACATCCTTCTTTTCTCTTTCTCCATATCCGATAACAACTACCTCCGATAGCTGCTGGGTAGAGGGTGACATCTGAATATCAATCGTCGATTGTGTACCTACGATAATTTCTTGTGATTCAAATCCGATAAACGAAAAAGTCAAGACATCCTCATCACTGGCATTGATAGAAAAGGAGCCATTCGAATCGGTAGCAGTACCAATCGTCGTTCCCTTCA
>Ga0157380_10002097_pt1 | contig 13367 bp, 14 predicted proteins | sample S35metaG_FD_119757 | JGI IMG/M metagenome (GOLD analysis project Ga0157380, IMG submission 119757) | Switchgrass rhizosphere microbial communities from Kellogg Biological Station, Michigan, USA - S3-5 metaG | ecosystem: Host-associated > Plants > Roots > Rhizosphere > Soil | place: USA...
GACCATGGCGTTCAAAAAGCGCACACGGTCCTTGCCGCGCAGGCGCAACACGCCGGCGACGGCGTGATCAATGATCCCCACGAAGTGGGTCAGCGCCTCGTACTCGGTGGCAGGATCGGTGTAGGCGTCGGGGAGCATCGTCACGAGCATGACCTAAACATCCGCAAGCGTCACGGTCTCGAAGAACTCGTGGAATTTCTGTTCCAGGCTGGTGAGCCCGTTTTTCACCGTGCAGCGATCTTCGATGGAGCAGCAGCCATCGTTGCTCGTGCACATCACCATGTGCACCGGGCCCTCGATGGATTCGAACACCTGCGCCAGCGTGATGTGCGACGGATTGTGAATCATGCGGTAGCCGCCGCCGCTGCCTTTGTGCGCCTCGATGATTCCGCTCTGCGCGAGGCTCTGCAGAATCTTGGCCAGCAAGTTGGGCGGCAGGTTGAAACGCGTCGCAATCTCCTTCGCGTTGGCCAGATTGCCTTCGGGAAGGGAAGCGATGTGCTTCAGGGCGATCAGCCCGTAATCGGTTTTCATCGAGATTCGAATCATGGAGTTTCAGCCGCCGGGGGGGGTACCGCGTGGCCAGCCCTATAATAAGGAGATAAGGGGGCGGTTTCAATCGCCGCCCGAATGCTCAGAAAGCGGCCCGGAAATCCTGAGCCAGCAGGCGGTGGAAGTGGAGCTCGCCCTGCTCCTTCTTGACCGAGTAGCGGCCGCGGTCGTATGACGACGAGCCCAGGCCTTTTTGCACCGACTCGCAGATGTCGACGTCCTCCTGCTGTACGACGTCGCTGGACGCGAGACTCTTTTCCACGAAATCCTGGTCACCCGCCGTTTCGGGGGTGAAATAGTAATCGAAGATCACTTCGGTCTCATCGTGGCCGTGCGGGATCACCCAGTTGGTGTCCATCATCGGACCGTAGCGGTTGATCATGAGATTGGGATAGAGCCACGCGTACAGGACCTTGTCACCGATACGCTCGGAAAAGTCGCTGCCTTTCTCACCGTCACCACCCGCGCCCGCGCCGGACTGAATGGAATAGCGCTCGAATACTTCGGTCCGGTACGAATCCATGTCGAGCTGCGCGGCCAATCCCTTGTGCAGATAGTCGACGTGGTAGCCGCCGTCGAGATAATTGTCGACGTACACCTTCCAGTTGCAGTTGAGGCGATACTTGCGCCGCGCCACGAACTGCAGGTTGTCGATCTGCATGGCGCGCAGTCGTCGTTCGAGCTCGGTGAGCTGTGGCGTGAGGGCGGTGGGTGACTTCGACATCGAAATGAACAACAGATCGCACCACGATTCGACGGACATGGGCACGAGCCCGAACGCGCCGCGGTCGAAATCCTTCACGGCTCCGAGCTCGGGTGCCTTGAGAAGTCGTCCGTCCAGGCCGTACGTCCAGCCGTGATACGGGCACACGAGGGACTCGGTGCAACCCGCGCCGCTCATCACCTGCGCCGCGTGATGACGGCACACGTTGAAGAATGCATTCAGATGTCCGTCCTGATTACGTACGATGACATGCGGCTCGCCGGTGATGGAGCCGGCTACATAGTCTCCTGTAGACCGGATCTGGTCAGCACGCGCCGCGATGAGCCAGTTGTTGCGAAAAACCGTGTCACGCTCGAGCTCGTAGAAGCGCGCGTCGTTGTACCACGATGACGGCGGGAGCCACGCAGACTCCAACGGAACCGCGGAATCGAAGCGCGCGACTTCATCGCGCAGCCATGGCGTGTGATGACTGGAATAGGTAGGCATAAGGCTGAGTGCCGGTCAGGTTCATTTTGCGCCAATCGGCGCGCCAGTAGAAGCGCTTTTTAGGTAATCCCATCCCCCACTATTAGTGTTTTGCCGACCAACGCCGCTTACTAGACTTCCTAGGACGAAAAGAACAGATGGGTGTCCGAGTGCTGACGCTGCCGCTTCAGGAGCGGCGACTTTATGGCAACACGAGTCTTAATCGCAATCAGTCAGCGCTTGTACCGGGAGGCGCTTCGCGACGCGCTCACTCAGCGCCTCGGCGTCGAAGTGGTCGCCGAGGCGGCGGATGGCCGCGAGACGCTCACGCAGGTCAAGGACGCGTCGCCGGATCTGGTGATCCTGCAGCCGGGCTTGAAAGAGCTCAACGGCGCGGAAACCATCCGCCAGATTCACATCGACAGGCCGGACCTGCCTGTCATCGCGGTGTCATCACATTCCGACTATCCGCTGGTGATGCGTGTGCTCAAAGCCGGCGCGCGCGCGTTCATTCTTACCGACGGCGGGCTGGAAGAATTGCAGCGCGCCGTTCAGGCCAGCATGGAAGGCCGCATCTACTTGAGCCCCGGGCTCGAGGCGACCATCGCGCGTTCACTGGGCGAACCGTCTTCCACCGCGAGCGAGATTCTCACCCATCGTGAGATCGAAGTGCTGCAGCTTCTCGCCGAAGGCAAGTCGACCAAACGCGTGGCCGAGACGTTGTCCGTCAGCACCAAGACGGTCGAGACGCACAGGCTTCACATCATGGCCAAGCTGCGGCTGTACAGTATCGCGGAGCTCACCAAGTACGCGATCCGCCAGGGCATCACCACCATCGCCAACTGACCATTTTCGGGCCCGCCCGGGCCCGTTTGCCGCCTTTCGCCGCTTCCTGTAGACTGGCGGCGAGTATCTCCAACCATTCATGAAGTCCGAATTCGAGCTCATCGATGCTTTTGCGCGGCGCATCCGCCGCGCCGGCGCACAGCCGCGTGGAGTCGTGGTCGGCGTGGGCGACGACGCCGCCGTGCTGCGGCCCAACGCGCGCGAGGATCTCGTCGTCACCACCGATTCGCTCGTCGAGGGCGTTCACTTCGAGCGCCGCTGGCTCTACGGCGTCAATCTGGGCCGGCGCCTCGCGGCCGTGAATCTCAGCGACATTGCGGCCATGGGCGCCGAGGCGCGTTTTGCGCTGGTGTCATTCACCATCCCGCGCGGCACTCCGCAGAGCTTCGTGGAGGACATCGAGCGCGGCGCGGTCACCATGCTCGCCCGTTACGGCGCGCAGGTGGTGGGCGGCAACGTGACCTCGACGCGCGGTCCTCTGGTGTGCGACATGACAATCATCGGCGCCTGCGCCCGCGGGCGCGCGTGGAAACGCGATGCCAGAGCCGGTGATGTCATCATCGTCGCGGGAGAGATAGGCGCCGCCGCCGCCGGGGTGGAACTCCTGCGTTCCGGAAAAAAGAGCGGCGCCCTTGTGAGTGCATATACGCGCCCGGTACCACGACTGGACGTTTCTCGCGCCCTATCGGGCGCGTATCCGCGCGCGAGCATTCGGGGAGCCATCGACGTGAGCGACGGCCTCTCCAGCGACCTCATTCATCTGTGTGAGTCGGGCAAGGTGGGGTGTGAAGTCCATGCCCACGCGTTGCCGATCGGACGCGGCGTGCGCGCATTCTGTCGTGCGCAGGGAGAAGACCCCGCCAATTGGGCGCTGCACGCGGGCGAGGACTATGCGCTGGTTCTCGCGGTGGCGCCCAGGCACGCCCCCGAGGTGTGTCGTGTGCTGCGGCGCACGCGCGTGCGCTCCGCCATCATCGGCAAATTTACGCGCGAGCGCGGAGTGTATCGAATCATCGAGACCGGCTCCCGCGTACGTCTATTTCGCCCCGGCGGGTGGGACCATCTGAAGAAAGCGCGCCCATGAAAGTTCACGTTCCGCACTGGCACATCGAGCGCAAGGGATTCCAGTACACCACACTCGGTGTGCTCACGATTTCGTTCGCGCTCATGGTGGTCGCGGGCCTGGAGAACCGGCCCGCTCCGTGGGCGCCGTTCTATCTGATGTATGCGGCGCTGGCCACCCTCCTGCCGCTCAAGTGGAAGACGTTTCAATTCGGATCGGTGCGGCGCATCCGCTGGTGGATGTGGGCCGCGTGTCCGGTGATTGCCATCTTGCTGCAGGCCTTCTGCAGCGTCCTGATAAACATCGTGTACGCGCGCATCGTGGTGGCGCTGGGAGGCCCGGAGCGGCTGGGCAATCCCATCATCGGCGTGCCCGCCATGTTCGATGCGCTCTACCACGCCGCCGCGCCGCGGCTCAACTCCGACGCGCACACAGTGAAACTTGCGTACCTGGGCTTCCTCGTGGCGTGGGCGGGCCTGGGTGAGGAGCTGTATTTTCGCGGTTACGTGCAGGGTGTGCTGCGCCGCCACCATTCGGCGCGCTACTCGATCGCGGTGGCAACCGTGCTGTTCGCGGTTCGTCATTATATGCAGATGCTGCTATTGTTCCCCACTTACCCGGTATTCGCGGCCACGGCGTGGTGCGCCATGGCGATCCCGCTTGGATTCGTGGTGGGTTACCTGTACGAAAAAACCCACTCGCTGTGGATGCCGGTCACGATTCACTACCTGTTCAACATCATCCCCTTCCTGGTGGGATGACGGCTCGAAAGGGACTGCCCATGATTCGCAAGGCTGCCGCCATTGTCGCGTTGTTGCTCATCGCTGTCTCCATGTCGTCGTGCGGGAAAAAGGGAGCCGACATCGCGCCCCCGACGGTGGAAAACTATTCGTACTCGCGGCCCCACGAGGTCGCCGTGGCACACATGGACATGAATCTCAGCGTTGATTTCGAGAAGCGTGTGCTCACCGGCAGTGTGGGCTTCCTCCTCGACAACAAGACCAAAGCGAGCGTGGTGGTCTTTGACACGTGGGCGCTCAACATTCGCGACGTCGTGCTCGAAGACGATCAGGGCAACGAGAAAAAGGCGCGCTTCGTGCTGGGCGATTCGCTGGACCTGATCGGCCGTCCGCTCTCCGTGATGATCGAGCCCAACACGCGACGCGTCACCGTGCGGTACCAGACCACGGCCGCCGCGCGCGGTATCCAGTGGCTCACGCCGGAGCAGACCGCGGGCAAGAAGATGCCCTACATGTACACGCAATCAGAAGCGATCCACGCGCGCTCGTGGGTTCCGTGCCAGGACACGCCGGCCATACGCTTCACGTATACGGCCAACATTCACACGCCGGAACGATTGATGGCGCTGATGAGCGCTGAGAATCCACAAAAAATGGCGGCTGACGGCAATTACCGCTTCGAGATGAAGCAGCCGGTCCCGTCGTATCTCCTGGCACTCGCGGTGGGCAACATTCATTACCGCGCCACCGGGCCGCGCACCGGTGTGTACTCCGAGCCCGAGACTGTCGAGAAAGCCGCCTGGGAGCTGGCGGATCTCGAGAAGATGGTGCAGGCCGCGGAGAAACTGGGCGGACCGTATCGCTGGGGCCAGTACGACGTGCTCGTGCTGCCGCCGAGCTTTCCGTTGGGCGGCATGGAAAATCCGCGTCTCACCTTCTGCACGCCGATGATCATCGCCGGCGACCGTTCGCTGGTATCGCTGATCGCGCACGAGCTCGCCCATTCGTGGTCGGGGAATCTCGTCACCAATGCCAGCTGGGACGACTTCTGGCTCAACGAAGGCTTCACCACGTACTTCGAGCGACGCATCGACGAAGCCATCTACGGCCGCGAATACGCGCAGATGCAGAACCTGCTCGGTATGCGCGACTTGAACGAGGAGTGGGCCGAAATCGGCAAGGACAGCCCGGACTGCGCGCTCTACACCGAATACAAGGGACGCAATCCGGACGAAGTCCCCACCACCGCGGCATACGAAAAAGCCAATCTGTTTCTCGAGATGATGGAAGATTCGTTGGGACGCAGCAACTGGGACAAGTTCACGAAGCAGTACTTTGACACGTTTGCGTTCAAGACCATGACGACGAAACATTTCATACGCTACCTCAAGGACAACGTGTTCGCGGATGATTCGACGCGCTACGACGCGCTCAAGATCGACGAGTGGATCTACAAGCCGGGTATTCCGTCGAATGCGCCCAGGATCGAATCGAAACGATTCGATCAGGTCGATACGCAGGTGGCCGCGTTCAAACAGGGAATCGGCGCGAAGGGTCTTCACACCGCGGGCTGGACGACGATTGAATGGCAGCGCTTCCTCGACAATCTGCCGCGACCGCTTTCCGAAGCGCGTCTCCAGGACCTGGACGAGGCGTTCGACCTGAGCCACCGCAATTCGTATATTCAGCGCTCCTGGTTTCCGTCGGTTATCGCGGGCAAGTATCAGCCCGCATACCCCGCGCTGGAGAACTATCTTATGACCATCGGCCGGCGCTTCTATATTCGTCCCATTTATATGGAGCTCGCCAAGACCCCCGAAGGGCTCGAATGGGCGCGCGGGGTGTACAAGAAGGCGCGTCCCGGTTATCACCCGATGACGCAGACAGGCATCGACCTGGTTTTGTATCCAGACAAGAAATCTGCCCAGTGAAATCTCGCGTGCTGTGGTTCCTGATCGTGGCGTTTGCTGCCGTATTGTGGATCGCCTGTTCCGGCGATGACGATCCCATGGCGCCCCCGGCCGGTCCCACCACCGTGCCCGACAGCGTGTCGTTCAAGGATCACGTCCAACCCATTTTCAGCGCGCGCTGCGCCGTCTCCGGATGCCACGTCTCGCCCAACCCGCGCGCCGGCCTGATCCTCACCAAGGGCGTCGCTTACGCCAACATCGTCAATGTCCCGGCGCAGAATTTCACCGGCACTCGTGTGACACCGTTCGATCCCGACAATTCGATTCTGTGGCTGCTCCTGGAAAACAATCAGATGCCGGCCAAAGGCGGAGCGTTGACGTCGGTTCAGAAACAGACCATCAAGAAGTGGATCGTGCAGGGCGCCCTGGATAATTAGACGAGAAAGGAGGCTGCGCTCGTGAAAAGAGTACGTACTGCCGCGGCGGCAGTGAGCATTTTTTTCACAAGCGCGAGCAACATGAAGACCATTGTCTGGGCTTTCCTGACTGCCTTGATGGCCTTCCTCTCGACCCTCCCGGTTGAAACCCGTGACCCAAGCGCTCCCAGGCGCGTTGACAACCCCGCCCATGGCCCCTTGTCTCAAACCGCACATCTGAGAGAGCTCTGGAGAGTGGGTGACTCCGAAGATGACGGTGAAATCTTCGGCGAGATTGCCGATGTGGTCACGGACAAGGAAGGAAACGTGTTCCTTCTCGACCGGCAGACGGTCGATGTCCGCATGTTTTCACGCGAGGGCAAGTACCTGAGGTCTTTCGGACGTGAAGGCGAAGGGCCCGGTGAATTCCGGCGGCCGGTCGGTCTTGTGGTAACACCGGCGAATCAGATCGGCGTGTATCAGAGCAATCCGCTCAAGCTGGTGCTCTTCGATCAACAAGGTACGCCCGCCGGCGATCTCAATTTCGAGCCGGACGACGGGCACCCGATTCAGTATCTGAGCCGCGTGCAGTGCGGCACTGATTCATTCCTGGTGAGCGGTGTCGATATTGCCAGTACCCCCGGGGCCATGACCCAAAATCTGCGGGTCATGCGCTTTGGAAAGAACGGAACCTTTGAGTGTGAGCTGACCCGGACCGAACGCCACTTTGACTTTTCCCGCTACGTTGTTCGCGATGACCGGCCACCTCGCGCTGTGATCGACGCTGCCGACGCCGCGTATGTATCGAACAACTGGAACTATGAGATTGAGCGGAGACCCGCCGATTGCTCCACGGACCTCCTGATAAAGAGGGCGTACCAACACCGGAATCGATCACGGCAGGAAATCGAAGCGATCGAGTCCTACTATCGAAAGGGCGGCGGAACGAGGGGTGCGACATTCAATATCGCGAAGGTTGATCCTGATATTCGCTGGATGGCGGTGGATTCGAAGCGTCGATTATGGGTCCTGTCGAGCCGGGGCTGCGTCGGCCAGCCAGCTGACTCGCTGGGAACGTTCGATGTGTTTGACAGAGCGGGGAAAATGCTCGCCAGCGTTGACATGAGGGGCGAGGGGAACTTTGAAACGGACGGATATTATCTCGTCGGGGACCGTTTCTACGTATTGCGAAGCGGAAAGCCGGCGCCGGGAAAAACGGCTGGGAATCCCGAGCCCATGAGCGTCATCTGTTACGAGTTGCCGATCTAGCCAGTGGATGGCGACGCTTGTCGGCATCATTTCCGATACCCACGGGCTGTTGCGGCCCGAGGCGGTGGCTGCTCTCAGGGGCTCGCAATACATCGTTCACGCCGGCGACATCGGGGATGAGAATATCCTCCGGACACTCGAGGCGATCGCGCCGGTTACGGTGGTGCGCGGCAATACGGATTATGAGCCGTGGGCCCGGCATATCCCGCCCACGGCGGTGCTGGATGTGGAGGGCGTTCGCATCTACGTGGTCCACGATATCGCGCAGCTCGATATCGACCCGGGCGCGGCGGACGTCGACGTGGTAGTGTTCGGGCATTCTCACCGCCCCGGCATCGAAACCCGCGGTGATGTCTTATACTTGAACCCGGGCAGCGCGGGCCCGCGACGATTTGATCTTCCGATTTCGATCGCGCACCTTACAATAGAAGGGGGCGCGGCGAGAGCGGAGATCGTGAAGCTGACGGTCTCGTAGCGGAGGAAGGATGCAGCCGATTCTGCAGCGACTGGTGGAACACATGACCTGGGCCGATACGCAGGTGCTTGCCAAGCTGCGCGGCGCGCCCGAGGACACGGCGGCGATGAAGTGGTACTCGCACTTGCTGGCCGCCGAGCGCATCTGGTACATGCGCCTGCACGGGCAGGACTGGACCACGCAGCGTGTGTGGCCGGTGCTGTCGCTGGATGAATGCGCGGCGCTTGCGGAGCAGAATTCGTCGCAGCTCCGGCAGTTCGTGACGCGTCTCAAGGACGACGAGCTGACCCGGACCATCACGTACACCAACTCAGCGGGCGACACCTTCACCAACACGATTTCAGACATGCTGACACACGTGGCGCTCCACGGCGTGCACCATCGCGGCCAGATTGCCGCGTCGCTGCGCTCGAATGGAGTCGACCCGCCCGCGCTCGATTTTATCCGCTTCGCGCGCGGCAAATAGTTTTCTCCTGCCTTTTCGATCACGGAGTGCAAATGAAGACCTGGAAGCTCGTATCCCTTTTGCTGATCGCGGCCGTATCCGGCCGCGATGTATCCGCCTGCACCACGTTCTGCTACGCGGACGGTGGGACGCTCGTATTCGGCCGCAACTACGATTGGAACATCGGTGACGGCATGGTTTTCACAAACAAGCGCGGCGTGTACAAACAGGCGCTTGTCGACCCTACACCCGCACGGTGGACGTCGAAGTACGGCAGCATCACCTTCAATCAATATGGCCGCGAATTTCCCACCGGCGGAATGAACGAGAAGGGACTCGTCGTCGAGCTGATGTGGCTCGACGAGGCGCAGTATCCGGCGGGAGACGGGCGCGGCGCACTGCCCACCCTGCAGTGGATCCAGTATCAGCTCGACAACAGCGCGACGGTGCGCGACGTGCTTCTCACCGACCGGCTGATACGCATCGCCTTCAACGGGTCGGCCAAGATTCATTTTCTGGTGGCGGATGCGACCGGCGACGTGGCCACGATCGAATTCCTGTCCGGGTTGATGGTCGCGCACCGCGGCGAGCATCTCACCTACCCCGTGCTCACCAACGACACCTACGACCGCTCGTCGGACTACGCCAGGAAAGCGGGCAAGAAGACGGGCAAATCAACGGCGGGATCGCTGGAGCGATTTGCGCGCGCCGCGAGCTATGAGAAGAATGCAAAGACGGCGGACGAAGCCGTGAAGCACGCTTTCGCCATGCTCGATGATGTGGCGCAGGGCGATCACACGCAGTGGAGCATCGTGTACGACATCAAGGAGCATCGCGCGTATTTCCGCACACGCACCGCGCGCGAGATCCGCTGGCTGGACATCGACGGCATGCCGTTCGAATGCACCACACCGGTTCGCATGCTCGACATCAACAGTCCGCTCTCCGGCGACGTTGCGAAGAGCCTCACGCCATACAGCGCCGATGCAAACTTGAAGCTGGTGCGCGGCTCCTTTGCGAAGACGCCGTTTTTGAGCGAGACGCCGCCCGAGCTGCGCGACCAGTTGGCCAACTATCCGGCCGGCACCTCGTGCCGCACGCAAGCCAACGCGAGCGGTGGAAAATAGGATTTGAGCGTTCCCTTTGACGTGCAGACCGCGGCCCTGACCGTGGCCATCGCCCTCCTCGCGGGCATGGTGGCGCAGTCGCTCGCCTACCAACTGCGGCTGCCCGGCATCGTCATCCTCCTCTTCTTTGGCGTCATTCTCGGTCCCGATTTTTTCGGTGTGGTCGATCCCGACTCGCTGGGGAGCGGCCTGCCCGTCATTATCAGCTTCGCCATGGCGGTAATCCTGTTCGAGGCGGGAATGAACCTCGAGTGGAAACAGCTGCGCGCGGAAGCACCGCCCGTGCGCCGGCTGGTGACACTCGGCGCCATCGTCACGTTTCTGGCTGCAGCGCTGGCCTCGAAGTGGTTGATGGGATGGGATGCGCGCTTTGCCATCCTGTTCGGCTCGCTCGTGATCGTGACCGGGCCGTCCGTGGTCTCGCCGCTCCTGCGCCGCATTCGCGTGCGGCGCAATCTGCAAACCATTCTGGAAGCCGAGGGCGTTTTTATCGACGCGATCGGCGCCATCATCGCCGCCATCGCGCTCAATGCCGTGATCATGGACACCGGCACGGGTGCCCTGCAGGTCCTCGCGCGGCTCGGCATCGGTGCGCTGGCGGGTGTGGTGGGTGGCGGTGTGATGGTGCTCCTGCTCCGCTCGCGCCGCATGATTCCCGCCGGCATGGAAAAGGTATTCACGCTGACCCTGGCGTGGGGAATCTTCCAGGCCAGCAACCTGATTGCGTCCGACTCGGGGATTCTCGCCGATGTTGTCGCCGGCTTCGTGCTTGCCAACGTCGCCACAGAAACCACGCGCAGCGTGCGCGAGTCCAAAGAGCATCTCACCGCGATGCTCGTGGGCGGGTTCTTCATTCTGCTCGCGGCGCAGGTGCGCATGCTCGAGGTGATGTCGCTCGGCATTCGTGGCATCGCGCTGGTGGCGGTGCTGATGCTCATCGTGCGCCCGCTGTGCGTCGTCGCGTGCACCGCCGGCTCGGGACTCACCGGGCGTGAGAAAGCATTCCTGTCATGGCTGGCGCCGCGCGGCATCGTGGCAGCCACGCTTGCCACGCTTTTCTACGAATCCATGCAGGTGCACGGCTCCGAGGGCGGAGAAGCGATACGCAGTCTTGTGTTCCTGGTGATCGGGACCACGGTGCTCGTGCAGGGGCTGAGCGGCGAAATGGTGGCGGGGTGGCTGGGTGTACGCCGTCCGCGCGGACAGGGTTACGTGATCCTGGGCGGCAATCCACTGGCGGTCGAGCTGGCGCGCGTCTTGAAGAACGGCGGAGAAGAATCGGTGCTCATCGACGCCAATCCGTCCTTGTGCAGCGAAGTCGAAGCCAAGGGATTCCGCGTGCTGCACGGAAACGCACTGGATGAACGCATCATGGTGCGCGCCGAGATCGAAACGCGCAAGGCCGTCATCTCGCTCCTCCCCAATGACGGCGTGAACCTTCTCTTTTCGCGCCGCGCCGTCGACGACTACCGCGCCGACCGCGTTTACGTGGCGATGCACGGCGGCGCCATCAAACCCGCGCACATCTCGGAAATTCGCGGGCGTGTTCTGTTCGGGTCACCGGCGGATGTGGATCAGTGGGCGAGCCGTCTGGGCCGCGGTGAGGCGCTCGTCGAAACGTGGAATTTCGCCGGCGTTCCGGATGCGAAGGCCAACCCCACCATGCCGGTGCCGAAGGAAGCGCGCGCGCTGGTGTTGCCGCTCGCGATTGCGCGCGGCGCCACCGTGCGTCCCATCGATGATCGCTATGAGCCCAAGAAGGGCGACGTGGCCACGTGGTTGCTTTTCAGCCGCAAGGAAGACGACGCGCGCGCCTGGCTGCGCGCGCGCGGTTGGATCCGCGCCGACTCCGAAGCCTGAGCTTCGAGAGTCCTATGTCGTCACCGGAAGTTTCGAGGTGATCTCGCCCAGACGCGGGCCGATCACTCCCACCGCCAGCCCGACACCGGTTCCGTACGCCATGTGACCGACGACGTGCGCCCAGCCCACCGCCGGTCCCGCCACGCGGAATTGTTCGACAGGGTGTTTCTCCGCCATCGCCATCAGAACGAAAACCATCGCGGCACCGTGCATGGTCCCCATGGCCAGACCGATTTGCATGAGGACGAACCAGTTCGAGATTCCGGTTGCGCGCAGGACGATCAGATACCCGATCGCGAAAAGAATACCGGCAAGCATGTGGAGAAGGAGCCCGGGGACGAGCGCGTTGTCGTAACGGCGTGTCACCATGCTGCCCACGGCGCGGATCATGTCCGCGTTGGCCCATCGGCGCTCGTGGATGAACCACATCATCAGTGACATGGCAGCAGTACCGATCAGGCCGGCGACGATCGCGAGAATTACAAACATGTGCGTACCTCGCTTTCCTCCAAAAAGTTAACACCCGTTTGCGATCCGGTCCAGAACGGTTTGGTTGCCCCTTTTCGCGGCGCGACAGTTTTGCGATGATGGGAGCGATGTCGCGCGTTCCCCCATGGCTCCTCCACATTCCCATTGCTCATCGAGGCCTTCACGACGCCTCCCGCGGTGTGATCGAAAACTCACTGGCGGCGTTCCGCGCCGCCGCCCGGGCCGGATCCGGCTGAGCTCGATGTGCGCCTGCTCGCCGACGGCGAAGTCGTGGTATTTCACGATCAGAATCTCGACCGATTGACGAACGCGAGCGGGCCCATCGCGTCGCGCACCGCGCGCTAGGTGGAAACCATTCTCTTTTCCAATGACGAACGCATCCCGCTGCTCCGTGATGTGCTCGACCTGGTCAACGGCTCGACGCCGCTTCTGATCGAAATAAAGAATGAAGGCGAAGTGGGAACGCTGGAGGAGAATACCGCGGCGCTCCTCGCCGGGTATCGCGGCGCGTACGCGGTGCAGTCTTTTCATCCCGGTACGGTGAAGTACTGGCGGACACACGCGGCGGACGCGCCGCGCGGACTGCTCGCGGGCGATTTTCGCGATGAGAAAGTCGACGACAGGACGCGCCAGCGTCTTCGCAACATGGAAGACATCGAGGAGTGTGCACCCGATTTCATCGGATACGACATCCGATTGCTTCCCACTGAGCCTGTTTCGCGCGCCGTCGCGCGCGGGCTGCCTGTTATCGGTTGGACTGCACGCACGGTCTCTGATGCGCAACACGCGCTCGCTCACTGCGACAATGTGATTTTCGAGGGTTTTGACGCGAACGTGATAAGGACACAGAAATGAAGCGTGCTGTTGTGATTCTTCTTTTCGCCGCTGTCGCGGCGATGTCTGGCTGTGGGCGCGAGGCTCATCCTCCCAACATCGTGTTGATCACGGTGGACACGATGCGGCCCGATCGCCTGCACTACGGGGGC
>Ga0157380_10002098_pt1 | contig 13365 bp, 11 predicted proteins | sample S35metaG_FD_119757 | JGI IMG/M metagenome (GOLD analysis project Ga0157380, IMG submission 119757) | Switchgrass rhizosphere microbial communities from Kellogg Biological Station, Michigan, USA - S3-5 metaG | ecosystem: Host-associated > Plants > Roots > Rhizosphere > Soil | place: USA...
CGTCGCCGTGAAAGTCACCCGCGAAGAAGAGATGGAACGGGTACGGCATCGCGCCGTCGATGCAGCGGAAGAGCGAGTCCTGGATGCCCTCCTGCCGCGCCCGCGCCCGATGGGATTCACTTCCGAGCCGGAACCGAATCCCCGCGATGCCGACACGCGCCAGAAATTCAGAAAAATGTTCCGCGAAGGCCAGCTCGACGATCGTGAGATCGAGATCGAGTTGCGCGCCATGCCGGTCGGCGTGGAAATCATGGCGCCTGCCGGCATGGAAGACCTGACCCAGCAATTGCAGGGCATGTTCTCGAACCTCGGCGGCAATCGCACGCGCCAGCGCAAAGTCAAAGTCCCCGAGGCATTCAAGCTGCTGATCGACGAGGAAGCAGCCAAGATGATCAACGAGGAAGAACTGAAACAGCGCGCCCTGCGCAATGCCGAACAGAACGGCATCGTCTTCATCGATGAAATAGACAAGATCGCGCGGCGCCAGGAAACGCAAGGCGCCGACGTGTCACGCGAAGGCGTCCAACGCGACCTGCTGCCGCTCGTCGAAGGCAGCACGGTGAGTACCAAGCACGGCATGGTGAAGACGGATCACATCCTGTTCATCGCGTCCGGTGCGTTCCACATGTCGAAGCCCTCGGACCTGATTCCAGAATTGCAGGGCCGCTTTCCCATTCGCGTGGAACTCGACGCACTCAAGGTCGAGGATTTCATCCGCATCCTCACCGAGCCGAATGCGTCGCTGTGCGCTCAGTATCGAGCGCTGCTGCAGACCGAAGGTGTCGACCTGACCTTCGACACGAGCGGCGTGCGCCGCATCGCCGAGGTCGCGTTTCAAGTGAACGAACGCACCGAGAACATCGGCGCACGACGCCTGCACACCGTGCTCGAACGGCTGCTCGAAAGCATTTCCTATGAAGCCGCGGACAAGAATGGCGTCAGCGTGACGGTCGACGCGGCATATGTAGACCAGCACCTGGGCGAGCTGGTGAAGGACGAAGACCTCACGCGGTACATTCTATAAATCGTGCCGCATCCCACCGCCATCAAGCTGCGCCGCAAATCGCGCGTTCTCGAAGTCGCCTTCGACGACGGCGCGGTCTTCGAATTGCCGTTCGAGTACCTGCGTGTCTATTCGCCTTCCGCCGAAGTGAAGGGACATGGCCCGGGCCAGGAAACGCTGCAGATCGGCAAACATGAAGTGCAGATCACCACGGTCGAGCCGGTGGGAAACTACGCGGTGCGGCTGGTATTCGACGATGGGCACGGCACCGGGCTCTACACCTGGGCGTACCTGCACGAATTGGGCAGCGAGCGAACGGCGAAGTGGCAGAACTATCTCGACCGGCTGAAGGATCTGAACATTCCGTATCCCACGCCTGCACCGGTCAAGCGTCCGCCGCCCATCCTCAAGCAATAGCCTCGCTCAGTCCGCTACTGGCCCGAGCAGGTTCGCATCGCGTGCCAGCACCCACTTGCCGTCCTCTTTCTTCAGCACCGACAACGTGTGACCGGCTCGGGTCAGGGTCTTGGCTGCACCCGGCGGCGCGACGACGACTTTCAGCTTCGTCCACATGAAAGCCCAGTCGCCGAGTACTTTGATCTCCTGGATCTCGCTGGTGCCGTCGATCTTGGGACCTTCCTCGCCAGACTGCTGCTTCGCAGCCGCGGCGAACTCCGCTTTGCGCATGGGCTCGCGACCGGGCAGCAGGAACACCACGTCATCCGACATCAACGACAACACGGTGGCAACGTCACCCGACCTGGTGGCACTCATCCAGGTCGCGATCAGTTGACGGATTTCCTGCTCGTCGCTCATGGCTGCGGCTCCACAACGTAACGGATATCGAGGTCACGGACCTCGGCCTGAAACTCCTCGAGCGTCAGCATATCGACGCACTGCTGCGCACCGCTGTATCGTAGCTGGCCGCGTGCAAGTTTACGGGCCAGTACGATCGAGGCAATGCAGGGAATCATCGGACCGTCGCCGCTTCCGGCAATCAGGAACCAGCGCAATCGATGCGGCTTGCCGTGCGCGTCGAGACCGTCGATGTGCACATGCATGCCGCCGAGATCCGATCCGAAGCGCGACAGGGGATCGCTCATCCGCTTCAACATGGCTGCCGCAAACGTCCAATCGCTCACGATCCCGGCACGGCTGATCCACGACATCGCCCACACGCTGAACTGCATCGTCCGCAGCTCCAGCGCAGCCGAGAACTTCACGGACCCGGTGACTGCATAGCGATCCGGAAACAGCTGCAGGTCCGGAATATCGCAATTGGCGAACCAGCGCGTACCCAACCTCGGATAGCGGACCGGATGCAGGTCCTGCCAACCATGGACATCGCGCCACTGCCCTCCCCGCCAGCCACGAAATCGCTTGCCGCAATAAGACAGCGTCGACTCGATCGTCGACAGTCCACGCGGCGCACGGCTGCCGGGAGTGATGCCTGTATCTATGTCATCGATCCGCCCGAACTGGCTGCGATAGTGATCGATAATCGCCGCCGACACTGCCGGCACCGTACTCGCGCCGCTGACGACCAGCACACCTTTGCTGCCGGCTTCATCGCCGAGCGCACCGATGCCGAGAACGAACTCGCGATTGTCGGCGAGATCGATATAGTTCACGCCGGCTGCGATGCAGGCGCGAGCCACGCGATAAGTTCGGTCGCCGAACGGACCGGCAGTATGAATCAGCAGGTTTGCATGCAATGCGGCGATCCGGGCAGCGAAGTCCGGCGCAGCTGCATCGAGCGCCACGGCCGAAACCTCCGCCAATGTGCCCGACGTCCCTTTCCGAGCGACCAGCTCCGACACCAGCTGCTCCGCCCGTTCCAGGCGACGACCGGCAACGATGAGCTGCAATCCGGGCTCCCGCGCCAGCCAACGTACGATCCGGCCGCCGAATTGGCCATAACCGCCGAGAATCACAATCCGATAGGCCGCGTCAGTTGCCATGGCTACAATGGGCGGCGTTCCAGCTGATCGACTCACCACCGCCAATGACCGCCACCGATTCTCCCCGCGACATCACCGATTTCGGTTTTACTGAAGTGCCGACGGCGGAGAAGGCAGCGCGGGTACGCGCAGTCTTCGATTCGGTTGCCGGCAACTACGACCTGATGAACGACCTGATGTCGGGCGGCGTCCATCGGCTCTGGAAACGGTTCGTATTGTCGCAGACCTTGCTGCGGCCCGGGCAACGGGCGCTGGATGTTGCGGGCGGCACTGGTGATATCGCAGCCGGCATGGCGGCACAGGTCGGTGCCGAGGGGCTGGTAGTGCTCACCGATATCAATGCCTCGATGCTGTCCGAGGGACGCGATGCGCTGACCGATCGTGGCCTGGTAGGCAACATCCGCTATTCGCTGGCGAATGCCGAATGCCTGCCGTTCCCGGATGCGAGCTTCGATTGCGTGACCATCGGCTTCGGCCTGCGTAACGTGACCGACAAGAACGCGGCGCTGCGCTCCATGGCCCGGGTGCTGAAGCCCGGAGGCCAGCTCATCATTCTCGAGTTCTCGCATCCGGTCGCGCCGGGATTGAAACCTATCTACGATGGCTACTCGTTCACCGTCCTGCCGTGGCTGGGTAAGGTGGTCGCGAACGATGAGGCGAGCTATCGCTATCTCGCCGAGTCCATTCGCCGCTTTCCCAAGCAGGACGAACTGGTCGGGATGATGCAGGCGGCCGGACTCGACGGCTGTCGCTACCACAGCCTGACCGGCGGCATCGTCGCCGTGCATCGCGGCTGGCGTTACTGATCGTGCGCTTGCAACCCCTCGAAGCGGTCCTGAACCGCAACATAGCCGCATCCGCCACCGCAAGGCAGTTGTGTCGTCAACTCGATGGCAAGGTGTTGGCGCTGCACGTCACCGGAACGCCGGTGCAGTTGTATTTGCGTGGCAGCGGCGACCGCATGGAGCTGGATACGAAACACGACGGTGCGCCGACTGCAACGTTGTCTGGCACCCCTTTGTCGCTGCTCAGGCTGGCAGGCGCCGCACCGGATGCGACGTTACGCAGCGGCAGTGTTCATATCGAAGGCAATGCCGAAGTAGCGCAAGTCTTCAGCGAGCTGCTGAAGCATTCACGGCCCGACCTGGAAGAAGAACTGTCACGCGTGATCGGCGACGTCGCCGCGCACCAAGTAGGTAACGTAGCTCGTTCCGCACTTGCCTTCGGCCGTCGCGCTGCCGACACGTTCACACAGAACGTCGCGGAGTTCCTGCAGGAAGAGTCGCGGGACCTGCCGACGCGCACCGAAGCGGATGAATTCTTGTCGGGCGTCGATCGACTGCGCGACGACGTGGATCGGATCGAAGCGCGCATCAACCTGCTCGACAAATCGAACGCACGGCGCGGCGGCCGCTAGGAACTGCCCTGACATGCGACTAAGCGTCATCTCGAGACTGCTGCAGATCCAGCGCGTGCTCGTTCGTCACGGACTCGACGAGATCATCCTGGCGACCCACCTGTTCCGGCCGCTGCGATTCGCGTTCTATCTATCGCCCGCCACCTGGACGAGCGGCGACCGCAAAACGCCACGCGGTGCGCGGTTGCGGCAGGCGCTCGAAGAACTCGGGCCGATCTTCATGAAGTTCGGGCAGATGCTGTCAACGCGGCGTGACCTGATTCCACGCGACCTCGCCGACGAACTGGAAAAGCTGCAGGATCGCATTCCTCCTTTCTCGAGCGTGGTGGCGCAGCAGATCGTTGCCGAAGCCTATGGCCGCGCGTTGAGCGAAGCCTTCGAGCACTTCGAAGCGCAGCCGCTGGCGGCTGCGACCATTGCCCAGGTGCATGGAGCCAGGCTGCCGGGCGGGAAGGAAGTCGTCGTCAAGATCGTGCGTCCAGGGATTCGCGAACTGATCGAGCGGGACCTCGCCGTGATGTACGCCATCGCCGATCTCGCCGACCGCTACTGGGCGGATGCGGAGCGCCTGCGGCCGAGCGAACTCGTCCGTGAGTACGAGAAGACCATTCTCGATGAACTCAACCTGATGCGCGAGGCGGCGAACGCTGCGCAATTGCGCCGCAATTTCGAAGGGTCGTCACTGCTCTACGTGCCGGAAATCTATTGGGACTACTGCCGCAAGAACGTCATGGTGATGGAGCGCATCCACGGCGTGCTCATCAACAACGTTCCCGAACTGGAACGGCGCGGCGCGGACATCAAGCGGTTGGCTGCGAACGGCGTGGAGAATTTTTTCACGCAGGCGTTCAAGCACAACTTCTTTCATGCCGACATGCATCCCGGCAACATTTTCGTGATGCTGGACGATCCGCAGAATCCGCGGTACGCCGCCGTGGATTTCGGCATCGTCGGTACGCTCGATCCGCGCGACCAGCACTATCTCGCCGAGAATTTCATGGCCTTTTTCTCGCGGGACTATCGGCGCATCGCACAGTTGCACATCGATGCGGGCTGGATTCCTGCGAACGTTCGCGTCGATGAACTCGAGTCCGCGGTCCGCACGGTATGCGAGCCCATCGCCAACAAACCGCTGCGCGAGATTTCATTCGGCCAGGTGCTCATCAGCCTGTTCGAAGCGGCGCAGCGCTTCGATGCGCAAATGCAGCCGCAGCTGATGTTGATCCAGAAAACGCTGCTGCAGATCGAAGGCGTGGGCCGGCAGCTGTATCCGGACCTGGATCTGTGGGAAACGGCGCAGCCGTTGTTACGTCAATGGATGCGTGAACGCTACAGCGTGCGCGGCGCGATCAAGGAGCTGCGCACTCACTTGCCGGACTTGGTGCAGGCAGCGAGGCGGTTGCCCCCGCTCGCATCGAATGTGATTCAGCGGGCAGCGGACGGACGCTATGAACCGCTGGCGCGAGCTTCGGATCTCGATTCGCTGCGCAGGGAAATGAAAGAGAACTCACGCAGGAGAGATAGAACGCTCCTGGTAGCGGCGACCGGAATCGGCGGCGTGCTGTGGCTCGCGCTGACGAACGACCCGGTGTGGCCGGGATACACGCTGCTCGCCCTCAGCGCGATCGGCTGGTTGATGAGACGCAGGTAAGGGGGGCTCTCACACCGGTTTGGGTTGCGGCTTCAGCAGGCTCCAGGCCATCGGCAGCACCGACACGATGATGATGGCGATGGTAACGATGCCGAAGTTCTCCTTGATCAGCGGTACGTTGCCGAACAGGTAGCCGCCCCAGATGAACAGCGTGACCCAGCTCAATCCGCCGACGAAGTTGTAGGCGGCGAACGTGCTGCGCTTCATCGTGCCTACGCCGGCGACGAACGGCGCGAAAGTACGGATGATGGGAACGAAGCGCGACATGACGATCATCTTGGCGCCGTGCTTGTCGTAGAACGCCTGCGTGCGTTCCAGGTATTCGCGCTTGAGGAAACGGATGTTGCCGCTGAAGGCGCGTGGTCCGATAGCTTTGCCGATGCGGAAATTGGTTTCGTTGCCGAGAATCGCGGCGATGACCAGCAGGATCCAGATCAGCGGCGCATTCAAGGTCCTGGTCTCGTCCACTGCCGCCAGCGCACCCACCGCGAACAACAGCGAATCCCCGGGCAGGAACGGCGTCACCACCAGGCCGGTCTCGCAGAAAATGATCAGGAACAGGATCACGTACACCCAGACGTGATAGGTCGCCACCAGCTGCGTCAGGTGCTTATCCAGGTGCAGGATGAAGTCGACGAACCAGTGGATCAGTTCCATGTCAGCCCGCAACGCGCAATGAGGGTTTGAGGCGCGGCACATTGTGCTCGTCGACGAGCACCACCACCGGTTCGTAGCGTTCCAGCTCCTGTTCCGAATAGGTCGAGTAGGCGCAAATGATCAGCAGGTCGCCGACCATCGCCTTGCGCGCCGCGGCGCCGTTCAGCGAGATCGCACCCGATCCGCGCGGCGCCTTGATGATATAGGTCGAGAACCGCTCGCCATTGTTGACGTTGTAGAGTTCGATGTACTGATTCTCACGCAGGCCCGAAGCGTCGAGCAGCGCTTCGTCGATGCCGCACGAACCTTCGTAGTCGAGATCGGCCTGGGTCACCTTTACGCGGTGCAGCTTGGCCTGGAGCAGAGTACGCAGCATGGTCGGAAGAATCCTGCAGCCACCGGCTGCGTTAGCCAAAAAAACGCCGGCAAGGCTGACGGCTAGGTCCATAGCTGTCAAGCAGACAGCGCTGGATCGGGTCATCCGCGAGCCGTCAGCCTGTCCAGCAACCGGTGCATATCGGTATCGACCAACAGGGCGCTGCGCGACCGAGGCTTCAGGAATCCCTCCGCCACCGTCCGATCCAAGAACGCCAGCAGCTCATCGTAGTAGCCGCGATAGTTGAGCAGTCCCGAGGGCTTGTCCTGCAGGCCCAGCTGCGTCCAGGTCCAGGCTTCGAACAGTTCGTCCATGGTGCCGATGCCCCCGGGCAAGGTCACGAACGCATCGGACAGGTCACCCATGGCCAGTTTGCGCTCCGACATGGTCGCGACCACCTGCAGGCTCGTCAGCCCCCGATGGCCCGCTTCCTTGTCTATCAACAGCTGCGGCATGACACCGATGACATCGCCGCCGCCGGCCAGCACGCCATCGGCGAGCGCACCCATCAGTCCGATGCCCCCGCCCCCGTAAATCAATCGCAAGCCTCGCGACGCGAGCAATGAGCCGAACTCCTTCGCGAGCGCCCGATAACCAGGATCGGCGCCGGAAGCGGAGCCGCAAAAGACACAGACGGAACGGACTTGCATGGCAAGGGAGTTTACCCCAGCCCTCCATCCTGCGACCTACCGCACAATTCCTCCCTTAAGTGAAGTCGAAGCCGACCGGTGTGTCCGCCAGCACCTCAAGCCTGCGGTCCTTCAGCCCGATAGAGCTAGGACAGTACTGGAGGTACGGACGCAAGTCTTCGGTCCCATGCAGGGTATTTACGCCAACTGGCTGGTCGTGCTGTCGCTGACGGTGGCGCTGATCGTGTCCTACACGGTGCTCAGCCTCACTGCCTGTGTCAGCGAAGCGACCGGGCGCAGCGGCTGGGCCTGGCTGGGATGCACCGCCATCGTCATGGGCGTCGGCATCTGGGCGGCGCACTTCATCGGCATGCTGGCGCTGCGGTTTCCCATCCGTCTCACCTACGACCTCTCGACGACGCTGGTGTCGCTGGCCATTGCCGTAGGCATGTCGGGCGCAGCGATCGTCTGTGTCAGCCGCTCCGGCGGCAAAGCGATCCATCTGGTCGTCGCTGGCGTGCTGCTTGGACTCGGCATCTCGGGCATGCACTACACCGGCATGGCAAGCATCAACATCGTACCGAGCATTACTTACAACCTGGCGCCGCTCGCCGTCTCGGTGGCAATTGCCTGGACGATGTCATGCGCGGCGTTGTGGGTGGCATTCGGCTCCAACATGCGGGTCACTCGCCCTCTCGGCACACGATTCGTTGCGGCGGGATTGTTAGGCAGCGCCATCGGCGGCCTGCATTACGTAGGCATGTCCGCCGCCGTCTTCGACGCGAACTCGTATTGCCGGACCGGTCAACGGCTGGACAATCCATGGTTCGCGACCGCACTGGCGGTGTTCGCCCTGGGACTCATGGGCATCGCGCTGACCATCGCCATTTACGATTCCTATCTCAGGCAACAACGGCGCGATCGCGATCAGGACGATCGGCTTGCCGATGCCCGGGCGCGGCATGCCAGCCATCATGATCCTCTGACCGGCCTGCCGAATCGGCTCGAACTGGTCGATGCGGCCGAAGTCGCACTGCAGGAAGCGACAGTCAAGGATCAGCAGTTGGCAGTCATGGTGCTGAACGTCGACCGTCTCAAATCGATCAACGACTCGCTCGGACACCAGGCCGGTGACGAACTGCTGCTGGAGTTGTCGCGCCGCCTGCGTACTGTCCTGCGACGCAAGGACCTGCTGGTCCGTCTCGCAGGCGACGAGTTCACCATTCTCGCGACGGAATTAGCCAGCGCCCGCGACGCCGAATCGATCGTCGCCAAGATCCTCGAAGTGTTGCAGGCGCCGTTCTTTGCCGCATCGCTCGACCTGCATCCCTCGGTGAGCATCGGCATCAGCACGTTCCCATTCGATGGCGAAACCTTCGACCTGCTGCTTCGTCGCGCCAACGCGGCCATGCGCTACACGAAGGAATCGGCTCGCGGCGGGTTCCGTTTCTATACAAAGGAAATGAGCAGCTTCACCGACGACAAGCTCGCGATGGAGAACGACCTGCGCCGCGCGCTGGAATCGAGCCAGTTCGAACTGCATTTCCAGCCCAAGGTCGACATTGCTACCGGACGCATTCGTAGTGCCGAAGCGTTGATCCGCTGGCGCCATCCGACTCGCGGCCTGGTGCCGCCGAACGCCTTCATTCCGATCGCGGAAGAAACCGGGCTGATCGTCCCCATAGGCGATTGGGTGCTGCGCGAAGCCTGTCGACAGATGCGCATATGGCTGGATGCGGGCATGACACCGGTGCGCATTGCCGTCAACCTGTCGGCCAAGCAGTTCCGGCACGCCGATCTCGCTGCCATCGTGAGAGCAGCGCTATCCGATGCGCGGTTGGAACCGGGATTCCTGGAACTCGAACTGACGGAAAGCGCCGTCATGCACAACCCGGAAGCATCGGCGTCGACGCTGCAGGTGCTGAGCGCCATGGGCGTACACATTTCCATCGACGACTTCGGCACCGGCTATTCGAGCTTGAGCTACCTGCGACGTTTCCCGCTCGACAAGCTCAAGATCGACCGCAGCTTCATTCGCGACCTGATGACGAATCCCGACGATGTCTCCATCGTCCGCGCCATCATTTCTCTCGCTCACAGCTTGCGTTTACGCGTGGTCGCCGAAGGTGTCGAAACAGTCGAACAGCTGAACTTCCTCCGCGACCTCGGCTGCGATCAATACCAAGGCTTCCACTGCAGCCCCGCCGTCCCCGCCGACTCCTTCGTCACACTGATCAAGCGCCTGCGCGCCGAAAAGCCCGAACTCACCGAAGCCGACATGCTGCGCACGCAGAGCCGATTGTCGGCGTACACGCCGACGCCGGTGTCGCGATAAGCCAGTTCTGATTTCTCAAGGGATTTTTCTTACCGTGTGCTCCGTGTTCTCCGTGCGATATATCTTTCAAACGCCCAGGTCCGCATCAGCACTGGTGAGTCCCACCTTCTGGTAGCGCTGGCTACCGACTGCGCGGACTGAATTGGCTTGAAGATATATCGCACGCAGAACACGGGGAACACGGAGCAGACAAGAGACAGATCGAAGTAATAGGAATACGAGATCGCGTCAGAGCGGCAATTCCATCCGCAGGCCGAAAGCCACGTCCTGGTAGTCGAACAGGTCCTGGTTCTGCAGGCGCTGGTATTCGATGAAGCCGGAAATACCGAAGCGGAATTGGACCGAGAGACCGCCCGTGAGCCGCAGGTAGGAACGGTCCGGAACTGCGGTGGTCACGACGATGAGCGGCGTGTCCTTGAAGGGATCGTTGGCGAAGCGCACGCCGAAGCTCTCGGTGTCGTCGATGAATTCCTGGATGTATTCGCCGCGGACTTGCGGCATCACCACGGCGAAGCTGGTGCGCCAGACATACGACATACGCAATCCCGCATTCGCGGTGGCTGAAACGTAGTCCTGCTGTTGATAGAGCAGATCCAGCCCGAACGCGCCGTTCTCGCGAAACTCGTCTATGTTGGTCGTCATGTAGTTGTAGCCGACGCTGGGCGCGATGGTCAGGCCGCCGAAGTTGAAGTCGTAGCCCACGGTGAATGCGGCACCCAGCGTCGTTCCATTGGTCGTGCCGCGAGCAGTGACATCGATGGGCGCGCCGCCTTCGGTGAAGGCTATGCGACGGCGCGATCCGTAATTGGAATGCAGGTAACTGGCGATGGCATCGACATAGAAACCGCCCTTCGTATACATGGTGCCGTAGATCGCCGCAGTCACGGCGCGCGTATCCAGATCACCCGAGCCGTAAGGACTGAAGTTCACGCGCGACATGCCGTAGCCCACGGCGACGCCGACGATGTTGACCGGCGAGTACCGATAGTCGATGCCGGCTTGCATGCCCCACTGGTCGGCGTCGAAGCCGTGATCGGCAATGTCGGCATCCTTGCTGCCGAAGCTGTAGTTACCTCGCAGCCAGACGCCAAGACGATCGTCGAGTAACCCGCCGCGCTCCGGTTTGGCATCGGGCGACTTGCTATCGGGCGATTTGCTGTCGGCGCTGGCCCCACCGCCGAGCAGGTCGCCCAAGCTGTTCGCAACCTGTTCGAGCGGAATCATCTTGCCGCTCGAATTCAGGTTCAATCCGGTCAGGCTCAGTCCTTTGGCGCCGCTGCGCAGGGCGATCAGGCGATCGCCCACTTCGGCGAGTTGCGAGCGCGATATGTTGAACGTCTGGGTGCGCGTGGCGTTGAGATCCTGTGGAGTGATCTCGTCGAGCGCATGAATCTGTTCGCCGGTCGAACTGGATCGAATGATGCCTTCGCAGCGGGCCAGCAGATCGAGCTGATCCGTTCCCAAGGTATCGCGCACGTCTTCCAGTCGCGGACACAACGAATCCATCGCGATGGCGACTGACAACTGGTTCGGCGTCAGGCCCGGCAGCAACGCAAGTACCGGAGCGAGCGGAGCGGCGGCGACACTGATCTGCACGATAGCCGTCGCGGTGTTGCCGCTTGCATCCGTCACGAGCAACGTGATGGGGTTGTCGCCATCCGGAAGCCGCACGGTCGCGGTCGCGCCCGTCGCAATCGGCTGTCCAGCTCTTAGCCATTGATAGGTCGCGATAGCGCCATCGGTATCCGTCGACGCCGTGCCATCGAGCGTGACGTTCTCACCGGCGATGCCGTCGGTGTCTGCGATCTTGCGATCGGCGCCTGCATTGGCGACCGGCGGAACACCGGCGGCGCCGGCGACCGTGATGAGCACCGAATCCGACGACGTGTTGCCTTGATTGTCGGTGACCAGCAGCGAGACGAAGCTCTCGCCATCGGGCAGGCGCACCGTGGGGTTCGCGCCAGTGGCCACCACCGTATTGTTCACCGACCATTGATAAGCGGCGATGGTGCCATCGCTATCGGTCGAGGCCGCGCCGTCGAGCTGGACGTTCTCGCCTGCGACTTTATCCGAGTCGGCGATCGTGCGGTCCGCTCCTGCACTGGCGCGCGGAGCTGTCGTCGGGTTCGCAGCACCGACGGTGATCGTCACTGTATCGGTTGCCGTGTTGCCGCTGTTATCGGTGACTCGCAGCGTGATGACTTGCGGACCGTCGGTGAGTTGCACGGTCGGCGCGGGACCGGTGGCAATCGCAGTGTTGGCACCGACCAGCCATTGATAAGACGCGATGGTGCCATCCGGATCCGACGACAGCGTGCCATCGAGCGCCACGGATTCGCCGGCCTGGTTGTTGGTGTCGGGAACGATGCGATCGGCGCCGGCATTCGCAATCGGCGGACGGTTAGCCGCCGGCGCGGAGACATTGATTGTCACCGTGTCGGTCGCCGTCGCGCCCGAGTTGTCGGTCACGACCAGCGTCACCGTCTGGCGGCCGTTCGGCAATCTCACATTCGGCGTCGCACCGGTCGCGATGGCCTGCCCTGCATTCGACCATTGATAAGAGACGATGCTGCCATCGGGATCCTGCGAGGCGTTGCCGTTGAGCGCGACGTTCTCGCCCGGCTGCTGATCCGTATCGCCGATGTTTTGATCGGGGCCCGCGTTCGCCACCGGAGGCAGCACGGCGGCGTCGGAACAAGCGAGCGCCGATACATCATCCGATGCCGATCCCGCCCGCACAGTGATACGCCCGGATACGCCGCCTGGGGCTTCCGCATTGAAAGCGGTTACATCGACTTCGACGCCGAGAATGGACAGATCGAGTCCCAGGATGTTTACGACTTGCAGGCAGACCGTGTTGTTGCTCGAAGGCAGGAGCGAACGAACGATGGAGATCAGCGGTGAGAGCACGCCGCCGACACGCACTGCATTGACCTGTACATCGAGCGGCGCTGAACCCACGATGGCTCCCTGTGCCCGCAGGTTGACGATGGAAGTAGTGCCGCTCGCGAGAGCGACGTTGCCGGTAAAACTTGGCGGCGCGGCATGGGCAGTCGTGATGACGCCGAGCATCACGAGCAGGATGCCCAGTCCGTTGCGCAGGAGCTGCAACACGCGATCGATCATCGGCATCCCATGGCGTGTAGAGAGGCGTGTATAGGCGCGTATGGACAGGGGCGGGTAGAGGATCTTTCGCGAAGATTCTATGGTGTGCCTGGCGGCATCGATATCAGGTCGACACCGAGTCCTGGCCCATCGGTCGCTACACGTCTTCAGCGTGATCTTCGGCCCGGCGGCCACGGCCGGGTCGACGCTTCTCGGCGTTGCTCCAGGGAG
>Ga0157380_10002101_pt1 | contig 13357 bp, 12 predicted proteins | sample S35metaG_FD_119757 | JGI IMG/M metagenome (GOLD analysis project Ga0157380, IMG submission 119757) | Switchgrass rhizosphere microbial communities from Kellogg Biological Station, Michigan, USA - S3-5 metaG | ecosystem: Host-associated > Plants > Roots > Rhizosphere > Soil | place: USA...
CTTCGTCGGCCGCGGCGCCGACGTCGCCGAGGATCGCTTCGATCACCCGCGATTCCGCTTTGCCTGGCAGCAGCGAAACCAGCTCTGCGACCCTGCGTGCGTTCTCCGAACATTGCAGGACGCGGGCCAATACGGCATCGCGCACGCTTTCCGGCACGGTATCGATAGGCGCCGACAGCAGTTCACGGACGAAAAAGGGATTGCCGCCGGTCACGTCGTACACTTTTTGAGCATCGCGCCTCGTGCCGAGGGAAAGCTGTTCGACAGCATGGAATGAGAGCGGCGGATCACGAATGCGTGCCGTGTGGTGTCCAGTCAACTCACCAAGCACGCCGCGCATCAGGTGCGTCGGCGTCAGTTCATCGTCGCGATAGGTGGCGATCAGCAGGCAGCGGGTACGCTGAATGCGCCGGCCCAGAAAACGCACGAAGTCGAGCGTCGCCTCGTCCGCCCAGTGCAGATCTTCCAGTATCACCAGGCTGAGTGGCTGCGGCGGGGAAAATCGTTCCAACAGGCGCGCGAATAGTTGTTCGCGAGACACGTCGGATTCGCGAGGCGCACCGGATGGCGACACCGCGGCGAGCAGTTCATGGACGGGACCAAGCACGCGAGAAGTCTGCAAGGCGTCGGAATGACCCCAGAAAACCCGTGCCGTCCGCGCCGCCTGCCGGGCGAATTCCTCCACGAGCGTGCTCTTGCCGGCTCCGGCTTCGCCGCTGACGAACGCAGTCCTTCCCGCGACGTTTCCGGCATCGCGCAGGTGTCGTTCCAACTCGTCGAGCTGGCGTTGGCGTTCGAGCAGACCCATGGTGAAGCCTGCAGTATCCAATAACTCGCGGCGCTTGAGTACGGGTGACCCAATCTAGGGTGCGAGCCGGGTCAATATAGGGGCGGCAGCTGCCCGGGCGCAGGTCTCGTCGGGGCGAGGGAGATACTTGACCGAGTCAACTATCTCCGCGATAGTGGCGCATCCCCCAAGGGAGCAATTCATGGCCGCCACCGATCGCGCTCCGGTATCGCCGCAGCACATCCGTACCATCCGCGAGTTCAACCGCTTTTACACGCAGCGCATCGGCGTGCTCGGCGGCGGTCTGCTCGATACCGAGTATTCGTTGACGGAAGCGCGCGTGCTGTACGAAATCGCGAACCGAAAGGACTCTCTCGCCAACGACCTGGTCCGCGACCTGGAACTGGACGCCGGCTACCTCAGCCGGATCCTGGCTAGATTCCAGCAGCGTGCGCTGATCAAACGTGAGCGTTCAACGCAGGACGCGAGGAAGTCGCATCTGCGCCTGACGGCCAAAGGCCGCAAGTTGTTCGCTTCGCTCGATCGCCGCGCCTGCGATGAAGTTCGAGAACTGCTGACACCGCTCCCCGCCGAAGAACAGCAGCGGTTGCAGGCCAATCTCCAGAATATCCAAGCCCTCCTGGGGAAGGCGCCCAAGAGGTCGTCAGCTGTCACGATGCGGGAACATCGCGTCGGCGACATGGGATGGATCATCCAGCGGCACGGCGTCCTGTACGCACAGCAGTTCGGCTGGACCATCGAGTTCGAAGGCCTGGTTGCCGGCATCTGCGGCAAGTTCATCGAGAACTTCGCGGCGGAGCGCGAGCGCTGCTGGATCGCCGAGATCGACGGTTCTCCGGTCGGCTGCGTCATGCTGGTGAGGCAAGCCGACGCGGTCGCCAAGCTGCGATTGCTGCTCGTCGAGCCCAGCGCGAGAGGCAAAGGAGTCGGCGCGAAACTGATCGACGAGTGTTTGACCTTCGCCCGCGCTGCCGGCTATCGCACGGTGACGCTGTGGACTCAGAGCATCCTGACATCGGCGCGCCACTTGTATGTTGCTGCCGGATTCAGATTGGTGAAGTCCGAGCCGCACGAGAGCTTCGGCGCCAAGCTGGTAGGCGAGACCTGGGAGGTGTCGCTGGACGAGTAGCAACCCGTAACGCTGCTGCTACTTCTTCTCCGGGATCGTCAGCACTGCGTTCTCATCGGCCACGAACACTGCCAGCAACTCTGCTGGCGCGGTGTCGCTGCCGTTTTCGCTGACCAGGTGGACGCTGCCGGGCGGCTCGAAAAAGCTTTCGCCCTTCTGGTAGATCCGCACCGGCCCCGTCGCGCTGTTCTCGGAGCGGATCGAGCCGTCCAGCACGTAGGCCCAGACGCTACCCGCGTGACGATGACCTGCAGATCTCTCGCCCGGCCCATAGTGCACGACCACCGCGGTGAGGCGTTTGCCGGGCACGTTCGGTAACGCTTCGGACGCCACTTGCTTCGCACTGCTCTTGCGAACGGCTTCTTCGTGCGCTATCGCCGCATAGGAAAGACCTGCCGCGGCGATCAGTGCGGATGTCAGTACTGTTCCAGCCTTCATGTCCGCTCTCCTGCGATTGCAGCCTGGACGATTTCTGCATGACGGACGTTCGACGGCGTCAACTGACGCCGCAGCGTCCCAGCGGCTGCGGCTGTTGATTCGACGTCGACAGTTTCCTCCTCGGCAGGCGGGGAGGAAGCGGCGACGACGAACAGGTTCCTTCAGCCCGCGAACTGAGCCTTTCCTGCACGATCCAGCGAGGCGAAGTCTTCATTCGAGAGCTGGATGTTTGCCGCTGCGATATTCTCTTCGAGATGCGCAACCTTCGACGTGCCTGGAATGGGCAGCATCACCGGGCTGCGCTTCAGTACCCAGGCCAGAGCCAACTGGCTCGGCGTCGCTTTGTATTTTTTCGCGAGCGTGTCCAGCAACGATCCCGACTTGGCGAGGTCACCCGCGGCCAGCGGAAACCAGGGAATGAAGCCGATGCCCTTCCTGGTGCAGTAGTCGAGAACGTCTTCGCTGGTGCGATCGACCAGGTTGTAACGATTCTGCACGGTCGCCACCGGGAATACTTTGGCTGCCGCCTCGATCTCCGCGATGGACACTTCGCTCAATCCGGCATGCGCAATCATGCCGCTGTCCAGCAACGATTTGATAGCGCTGAACTGCTCATCGCGCGGCACTTTCGGATCGATGCGATGCAGCTGCCATAGATCGATTTTCTTCACCCGCAGGCGACGCGCGCTCGTGTGTGCCTGCTGAATCAGGTATTCGGGACGACCGACGGGGATCCATATATCGGGTCCGGTGCGCGTCAAGCCGGCCTTGGTGGCTATTACGATTTTGTTATACGGAGCGAGAGCTTCGCCGATCAGTTCTTCGGACACATCCGGGCCGTACGAATCGGCCGTGTCGATGAAGTTGACGCCGACGTCCGGCAGACGCTTCAAGGTTCGCAGCGACTCCTCGCGATCGGACGGTTCGCCCCAGATGCCGCGACCGGTGACGCGCATGGCGCCGAAGCCGAGGCGATGAATCTCCAGTTTCCCGCCGATCTTGAACGTTCCCGATGCAACTGCGCTGAGTGCGGCCATGGTTGGCTCCTCTGGGCGAATGGAAAGACGACATGGTCATGCATGGTGCGCCCGCCGATCCCGGCGTCCCTAGAACGTCCTTGCTTTTTCGGGCGGCTATCGACTCGCCGCGACTTGCCCCGATTCAGGCAGGCGACCGCGCAATCAATACGAGGCCGGCGACCATCAACGCCGCACCGGCGCACTTATGCAGGGTCAGCGGTTCTTTCAGCACGAGGAATGCCAGCAACACCGCAACCACGACGCTGCCCTTATCGATCAAGGCCACGGTCGACACTTCACCCAGCTTGATGGCCTTGTAGTAGAAGATCCATGACAAGGCCGTCAGCAATGCCGACGCGGCGAGCCCGAGAACGTTGGCTTGCGTCACTGTTGCGAATTGCGTCCGCGGTACGACCGTCGCACAGAAAGCGGAAACGAAGACGAAAACGAACGCCGTGCGCACGGCGAGTCCCAGTTCCGCGGAAATTCCCGCCAACCCCAGCCGGGCGACGACAGCAGTAGCACCCGCGAACAGGGTGGAGAGGAAGGCGTAGAGGATCCAGCGTTGCATACGATGACCTGCGGTGCAGCCGCGCCAGTGCAGCTCTAAGCGGAAGCTATGACCTCACGCAATACTGCGGGATGCCGCGCTACAATCTTGAGTAGCGTTTCGGCTGCACCGGAGGGCTGGCGACGTCCTTGCTCCCAATGCTGCAACGTTCTCGGAGAAATATTCAATGCTGCCGCGAACTGGGTCTGCGACAGGCCGCTTTTCAGTCGGGTCGCAACGATGTCGTTTGCTTCGACCTGGTACTTCGCGCCGTGCCGGCCGGCCTTCACGTCCTTGATGGCTTGCAGCAGCTCTTCTCCAACATTTCGTTTGGCGTCGCGCGCCAGCAAATCCTTCTCTCGGCGTGGCATGGCCCATCTCCTCGGCGATTTTACGCAGCACATGCGCCGGAATGTTTTTCCGAGCGCTCTTGGCATAGATAACCAGGAAGACCAGCGCATCGTGCGACAGTCGGGCGGTGTAGATCACTCGAACTCCTCCGCTCTTCCCATGCCTGCGCGCGACCAGCGTAACTTGCGACAGCCTCCCGATCCAGGAATGACACTTCCGGCCTCGGGATTCATCGCAACGAAGGCGGCGAACTGCCCGCGCTCCTCTTCGGTCCAGCAGTCAGGCCACGATTTGGTGAAGACAGGAGACTCGATGATCGTGAGCGCCATGTTATACGCCATTGGCGTATGCAGCAAGATTCGTTGCAGCTGAGATCAGCCGACCAAGGCTCTGTTTACAGGGAGCTCTGCGAAACTCTGTTGTAGCGCGTTTTTCGCTGTTGACGTCGCACGTTCTTGAACCTGTCGCCAGTTCACCGCCACCCACTTCGGTTTGACTGCGATCGTCTGCTCCCGCGCTTGCGCGCGGATCGAGGAAGCGGTGGGTTTGAAAATCGTGCTGGCCGGAGCGGGAGCTATTGGCAGGGCTGTGCACTTGCCGGCGCTCGCGGCGCTGCGTGAAGAAGGGCTGGTCGATCTCGTCGGGATCTGCGATGTCAACGTAGTCGCGGCGCGAGAAATGGCGGCGAAGTTTCAGGTGCCAGGCTTCGGTGCGGATCTTTCCGATCTGGTCCGGCGAGTCGATGCACAGGCTGTGTCGATCGCGATTCCACCGGGACCGAATGCGCAACTCGCGATCGACGCCCTCGCTCTGGGACTGCACGTGATGACGGAAAAGCCGCCCGCGCGAACAGTCGGACAGGCGCAGCGAATGGTGCAGGCGGCCAGCGCTCATCCCGAATTGGTGACGATGACGGCATTCAATCGCCGTCATGCGCCGTTCTATGTGCGGGCGATCCAGGCTTCGAACGCACTCGGTCCGCCGCGCGCTTTTCATGGCCGCTTCACCCGTGCGTCGCTGGGCCACGGCCCGAGCGATACCGCGACGGATTGGATCACCTCGGATGCAGCCCACGCGATCGACCTGGCGATTGCAACCATGGGCGTACCGGCACGAGTTTCCGTGGCGCGCAGACTCTGCGGTTCGGGGCCGGACAACGTGTGGACAATTCAACTGCACACTGCGAGTGGTTCGGCAGTGCTGGTGTTCGACTTCGCGGCCGGACGCCGTGTGGAGCGATTCGAATGGAGCGGACCTGGCTACGATGTCGCTCTCGAACTGCCGGGTCGTGGCGAATGGGCGGTCCGAGGCCGGCCTGTTGAAGTGTGGACGGTGCAGGGCGCCCAGGAGAATACGCAGGGCGACCGCGTCTTCGCCGACTACGGCTTTCTCGATCAATATCGTGCGTTCGTCGCTGCGATTCAGGAGCGGCGGCAGCCACCGAACAACTTCGCCTATGGCGTGACGTTCATGCGCCTGGTTGCAACGATCCTGGACATGCAGTCAGGCGAATCGTGCGAATTTCAGGCGGAAGTAGTCGAAGCGCCGGTGCCGGCCGCTGCAAAGGAGCAGGCAAGAGTCGGGCTGGTTCCAACTCGTTCAGCGGTCTGGATTCTGCAAGCGCCCCAGGCTCGCCAGCGCCAGTTCGAAATCTCACAACTCTCATCGGTCGCAGATAATTGCGATCTCAGATTGCGCGTCGCCGACGAATGGCGGCGAGACCTCGCGAAAACCCATGCCATCGTCACCGGTTGGGGCGGCCGCCGTTGACTCGCGAGGACCTTCAACGGGCGGAGCAACTTGCAATCGTCGTCGTAATAGGTGCTTCCGTGCGGTCGGTGGAGCCCGCCTATCTCCTGGATCGTGGCGTGATCGTCTGCAATACCGCCGATGCAATCGCTCGCAGCGTCGCCGAGCATTGCCTGATGCTGACAATTGCGGGATTGCGCCGCCTGACCAATGTAGACAAACGGATGCACGCAGGCGGCTGGCCGTCGCTGCCGAGCGGCCGGTTCAGCTATCAGACGATCAAACGCAGTGCGCTGCAGCTTCCCGGCATCGATCGACTCAAGCCCATGCTCCAGCCGCTCGGCCGGCGGATCGAAGCCCGCAGGTGGACTGCGGGCGGCACGCAGTGGCAGGACATCGAAGGCCTCGTCGTCGGTTTGATTGGCTGGGGCCATATCGCCAGCCACTTCGCCCGCATGCTGGCGCCGCTGGGCTGTGAAATCCTGGTGTATTCGGAATCTGCCGACGCCCGCGATCTCGCCGCCCATAGCGTGCGCAGAGCATCTCTGGCCGAAGTGCTAGGGTCGGCCAACGTGGTTTCCCTGCATCGTGGCCTGACACCTCGGACGCAGGGAACGCTCGGTGCGCGTGAGTTGGATCTACTTCGGCCCGGCACGGTTTTCGTGAATACTGCGCGGGCACAACTCGTCGACGAGGCAGCTCTCATCGTTCGCCTGCGTCGCGGAGACATCATCGCGGCACTCGATGTTTTCGATCGGGAGCCGCTGCCGTCGCGCCATCCGCTGCGAAATCTACCGAATGCCATTCTTACGCCCCACAATTCGAGCAGTACGCCCCAATGCCTGCGTCGCGTTGGAAGGCAGGCCTTGGATACACTCAGCGGCTGGCTCGCAGGCGATCCCGTGCATGCCATCGACGATAAGCAACTGGCGTCCATGACCTGACCTGATCGCCAGCGGGCAACTGCCGTCGTCGACATTGATTGCCGGCGGGCCAACGCAGACAATGACTCGATGATAGCAGTCGACTTCATTGTGATCGGCGCCGGCATTGCCGGAGCGTCCGTCGCCGCCGAGCTTTCGCGCCATGCACGCGTCGTCGTCATCGAGCGTGAGGCCCAGCCCGGCTATCATTCCACCGGCCGTTCCGCCACGCTGTTCTCGGAGATCTACGGCAACGGCATCATCCGCGGCCTGTCGCGAGCCAGCCGCAAATTCCTGTTCGAACCGCCGACAGGGTTCAGCGAGAGTGCGTTGGTCAGGCCCCGGGGCGCGTTGTACTACGCTGCACCGGATCACGCTGCTGAATTCGCGGCGTTTCGTAGCGAGCCGGACGTTGCTCGCGACACCGTGTCGTTGTCGGTGTCTGCCGCCCTGGATCTCGTCCCTATTCTCAAACCGGAACTACTGGTCAATGCAGCGCATGAACCGATGGCGATGGATATAGATGCGAATGCGTTGCTCGCCGGGCATATTCGTACGCTGCGTTCATGCGGAGCGCAGCTGGCGTCAAACAGCACGATCGATGCGATCGAGCGCTCGCAAGGACAGTGGCGCGTGCGAACACAAAACGAAACATTCGTCGCTGCCGTGCTGATCGATGCGGCGGGTGCCTGGGCGGATGAAGTGGCGAGCCTTGCGGGCGTTGCTCCAGTGGGCCTGCAGCCGATGCGTCGCACGGCACTGCTGATCGACCCGCCGCCGGGCCATGCGATTGCGTCCTGGCCCATCGCATTCGACATCACCGAGACCGTGTATTTCAAACCCGATGCCGGCAAGCTGTTGTTGTCGCCTGCGGATGAAACTCCCACGCCGCCGTGCGATGCGCAGCCGGATGACTACGATGTCGCTGTCGCCGTCGATCGGTTCGAGAATGCCACCGGCCTGGTCGTGCCGCGTGTCCAGCATCGATGGGCCGGCTTGCGTACCTTCGCGCGCGACCGCACGCCTGTCGTGGGATTCGATCCCGAGGCGCCGGGATTTTTCTGGCTGGCGGGGCAGGGCGGCTATGGTATTCAGACTTCGCCGGCGCTGTCGCGGCTGGCCGCCGCGCTGGCTGCAGGGAGGGCCATTCCAGAGGACATTCTCGTGGAAGGCGTCAATGTAGACTTGCTCGCACCCGGACGGTTCAAGAGCTAAAAAAGGTCCGCTGCTACTTCTTCTTGTCCTCGTCTTTTTTCTTGTCGTCTTTCTTATCCTCGTCCTTCTTTTTGTCGTCCTCTTTGTCGCGAGCGCGATTGGTGAAGTGCGCGTTGCCCAGGCCGGTGCCTATGGTCATCACGCCCCAATGCTCGACGTCCTGCATGAAGGGGACTTCGCTCAATCCTTGCACCACGGCATCGTTGTGCATGACCACGACCGTATCGTGATCGCCGATCTTCGGTATGGCCGTGCGCAGCAGGTTCGGCAGGTTGAAGCTCTTGTGTTCCCAGTCGCCGGGCAGGTTCTGTCCGCCGCGTTCGATCGAGCCATCGCTGCGAATGACGCCGGGGCAACCGATGCCGATGAAGGGAGCGAGCTGCAGGTCGTCCTTGCCGGCGCGCTTGATGAGATTATTGAGCATGTCGATGAGCCGCTCGACCGCATCTTCTCGGGTCGGGTCCTCCTCGCGATGGCGCCAGAGTTCGAATCGGCTCACTTCGGCGTCGGAGAAGTCGGGCTGCTTTTTATTGCGCAGTTCGACCAGGCCCGCGCGAATATTGCTGCCACCGATATCGACCGCCAGGATGCTGTCGTGCCCGCTGAATATCCACGAAGGCACGAGCTGGACACTGCCTATCAATCCCGCGTGATCCGGAGCATGCCGGATCGGCCGCAGTTCGATCTCATGGCCGAGCGATTTGAGAATGACCCCGGTGCGGCCGATGGCTAGTTCGCCAATGCGACTCTGGCGCAGCCCGCCACCGACGGCGATGCGTTCGGTATTCTTCCATTCCTTCAGGCGCAGGAAGCGCCGGATGACCGAGGCAAATTCCTGGGCGAATTCCTCGATGGCGCTATGAATCATGCCGGCTGCTTCGGGGTCGCCCGAAGTCAGCACCTTGTCGAGCTGCTTTTTGCTGAGGTCTTCGCTGGGAATGTCTCCCAGCGGATCGTCGCCGTTTTCGCTGAGGCGTTCGCGCCAGTCGTCGAGGATGGCCTGGAAGGCTCGTTTGCTGGCGCGGTCGCCGACGAACCCATCGGCGTTGCGCAGCTCGGCGTTATAAGCATCCACGACAATCAAGCTGAGCTGCTCCATGCCATGCGCCAGAAGCGGTGCGGGAGCAGATTCAGCTGTCTTGTCTGGCATGCGGTGGTTTGGCTATGTCCTTGATGCGGAACCACTCGTCGCCGGCGGTGAGATTACGTTTCCGTTATCTCACCGCAACGCAGACGAGTTAGCGGAGCGACAGGCCCAGCTTGTAGACATGCTGGCGCACCGAGCTTTCCGTGCGCTTCAGCTTCTGGCCCATGACCTTGGTCGAGATCTTCTGCTTGACCATCTGCTTGAGCGCCTTGTCGTCCGATGACGTCCAGCGGATCAACGTGCCGCCAGAAGCGCGCTTGGCGACCTTCTTGCTGCCCTTGCCCTTCTTCTTAGCCGATCGCTTTGCCTTCATTGCCATGTCTTGAGTCCCCAGTGAAAGACGAATGTGAACACGCGGGAACCGCTTCCGGTTCCCGCGAGGCGCGTATCTTACTTCGATCTATCTAGATTTTGCTCGTCTGATGACTATTTAACCGGCGTAGCCGGCGGGGACTGCCTGAAATTTGTCGGTTTGTCTAGGAGACGGCCCTCAGGGAATGGACATCGCTGCCAGCTTCTAGAGGCTTTTCAGCCGCCGTTCGGTCCAGCCCCGCCCAGGGCGAGGAACAGCTGCACGGTGTCTATATATCTTTGCGCCTGGGCCCGGACATAGCCGAGGCGGGCCTGCTGATAAAGGCGTTCGGCGTCCAGCACCTGCAGGATGCCGACGCTGCCTTCGTGGTAGCTCTCGCGAGTGAGATCGACGCTTTCCTGCGCCGATTGCTGGGCGCGTGCCTGGGCCTGCAATGCTTCGCCGCCGTTGTTCAAGGCTTCGAGCGAATCGGCAACCTGGCCGAAGGCTTCGAGTACGGTCTGTTCGTAGTTGGCGACGTTTGCACGCATGGCGTCGACAGCCGCGCGTTTTTCGGCTCGGAGCGTACCGCCATCGAACAGCGGCGCGACCAGTCCGCCGGTCAAGCTCCAGGCGCTGCTGCCGCTGTCGAACAGGTCGCCGACGGTGACGGCCTGCTGTCCGAACGTTCCATTCAGATCGATGTGCGGATATAGATTGCCGGTCGCGACGCCGACAGCAGCGGTTGCTGCATGTAGTTGCGCTTCGGCTGCGAGAATGTCCGGCCGGCGCCGGGCGAGTTCCGACGGCACGCTGACAGGAATGTTGTCCGGCAGCACGATCTGCGACAGATCGAATTCAGGAATGGATGTATCGGATGGTGCGTTGCCGAGAATGACCGCCAGGGCATGCCGGGCGACGCTCAATTCCTGGCGCAACTGCGGCAATGTCGTCGCGTCGATCGCCAGCTGGCTTTGAGCGCTGACGACATCCAGGCGCGACACGGAGCCGGCGTCGAATGCTTCCTGCACCAGTTTCAGGTTTTCACGATCGCGATCCAGCAGGGCTTCGACGGTGGCAATCTGAGTCCGCAACGAAGCCATGCGCAGCGCCTGGATGACGGCATTTCCCGTGACCGACAGGCTGGCGGCATCGAGCTGATGCTGTTGATATTCGGTGAGCGCACGCTGCTGCTCGATGGAACGGGCGACACCGCCGGTGTAGTCGAGCGAGTAACTCACCGTTGCACCGATGGAGAAATAGGTGAAGGGCGGTGGCTTCGGGAACGTGCCGAGGAACTGTGCGCCGAGCTTCTGTCGTCCCACACCGCCGGTCGCACTGACCTGCGGATAGAGTTTGCCGGCCCGTGCATTCACCAGTTCTTCCGCCTGGGATACCGACAGGACAGCCGCGGCAAGCGTGCGATTTCCGGTAAGGGCGCGCTCCACCGTCTGGTCCAGCGCAGCGGACTTGAATAGTTTCCACCATTCCGGTCCGGGATTCTGGCCGAGCGTGACGTGCTGGATCTGGCCGCCGATCTCCGTACCGGAGCCTGCGTGGCTATGTTCGAGAGTATAGGTAGACGCCACCGGCGGGTCCGGGCGCTTGAAATCAGGACCGACGGCGCAGCCTGCCAGCAGGCTGGCGCACGCGGCAGCCAGGTAGATCGAGTTCTTCCTTACACTCATTCGAGCACCATCGGTTCGCTAGCCTTTGCCGGTTTCACTGGCCGCACCAGCAGGATCAGCGGCAACGCGCACAGTGTCAGCACCAGCATCAAATGAAAGTCGTTGTTATAGGCGAGCATCGCCGCCTGGCGTGTGATCAAAGCATTGAGCCCTGCCATGCCTTCCGCGGAGGATAGTGCCTGCGCCGTTGCGCTATGAGAATCGACGAACGGCGTAATATTTTCAGCCAGGCGCGCATGCAGGATCTGTGTGTTGCGTGTGAGCAGGGTAGTGACTACGGAAATACCGATGCTGCTGCCGATGTTTCGCGACAGGCTGAACACGGCCGCGCCCTCATTGCGTAGCGAAGGCGCCAGCGTGGCGAACGCGATAGCCGAAAGCGGCAGGTAAACGCAACCGGTGCCGAAGCCTTGCAACACTCCCGACCAGATGACGGCGCTGCTGTCCATCTGCAGATAGAATCCGGTCATTTGCCACAGCGATAGCGCCGTCAGGGTGAATCCTGCGGCAACGATACAGCGATTGTCGATTTTTCCCACGAGTTGACCGACGACGACCATCGACGCGAGCGTCCCGAGCCCGCGAGGTGCGGTGACGAGTCCAGTCAGCACTACTGGATAGTTCATCAAGCCTTGCAGCAGCGGGGGTAGCAGAGCGAGCGTTGCGAACAGCACCACGCCGACCAGGAACATGAATAAATTGCCGGTAAGGAAGTTGCGGTCTTTGAACAGCGCCGGGCTGATGAACGGCGCCTGCCGGGTCGTCGCCAGGTGCACGATGAACAGGTACAACGACAGGCCGCCGACGGTGGCTTCGATCCAGGTTTCCGGCGAGCTGAACCAGTCGTTGGTCTGGCCTCGGTCCAGCAGCATCTGGAATCCGCCGATAGCCAGGCTCAGCGTGGCGAAACCGAAGAAATCGAAACGCGATTGCACCTTGACGGTTTCGCGCATGAAGCTCAGCAGGCCGATGAAGGACAGGATGCCGAACGGTACATTGATGAAGAACACCCAGCGCCAGCTGTAATGCTCCGTGAGCCAGCCGCCAAGCGCCGGACCGAGAATGGGCCCCATGGTGATGCCCATGACCCAGACGCCCATCGCTTTGACGTGGCGTTCGGGCGGATTGATATCCAGCAGCACCGCTTGCGACATCGGAACCAGGGCGGCTCCGCAGATTCCCTGGAACAGGCGGGCGCCGACGATTTCAGGCAATGACTGCGCGATGCCGCACCAGGTGGAGGCCAGCGTGAAGCCGAAAATGGAATATAGGAGTACGCGCCGGCGGCCGATGCGGCTGGACAACCAGCCGCTCAGCGGCGTCATGATCGCAGCGGCGACGATATAGGACGTGAGCACCCAAGACATTTGATCCTGCGTGCTCGACAGCGAGCCCTGGATGTGGGGCAGGGCGACGTTGGCGATCGTGCTGTCGAGCGCCTGCATGATGGATGTGAGCATCACGCAGAGCGTGATCAGTCCGCGATGCTGAACCTTGCCGCCATGCTCGCCCCTATCTGCAAGCGCATGCGCGGCAACAGCGGGTTGCGCAGCCTCCTGGTCGCTCATCTGCTTGCGGCAGCCGTCCGTTCGTCGAGCTGTTCGGCCGAGCCGAACAAGCGGCGTCGAAACTGCGTATCCACTGAGACGTTGGCGCTCAGCCCGGCATGCAGCGGGAAATCGGGATCCACGCGTTCGAGTTCGATACGCACCGGCAGGCGTTGCACGACCTTGATCCAGTTGCCGGTGGCGTTTTCGGGCGGCAGCACGGAGAACTGCGATCCCGTGCCGGGGCTCACGCTGACCACTTTGCCGGTGAACCTGACGCCGGAATAGCTATCGATCTTCACCGAGGCGTATTGACCGGCGCGCATGTGGGCAAGCTGGTCTTCCTTGAAATTCGCTTCGAGCCACACGTCGTGGGTGGAGACCAGTGCGAACACCGGCGTGGATGCAGCGACGTAGCTGCCCACCTGCAGCTGCTCGACGCGGGTGACTACGCCGTCACTCGGCGCCGTGATCGTGGTGTAAGAGAGATTCAGGCGGGCC
>Ga0157380_10002102_pt1 | contig 13355 bp, 11 predicted proteins | sample S35metaG_FD_119757 | JGI IMG/M metagenome (GOLD analysis project Ga0157380, IMG submission 119757) | Switchgrass rhizosphere microbial communities from Kellogg Biological Station, Michigan, USA - S3-5 metaG | ecosystem: Host-associated > Plants > Roots > Rhizosphere > Soil | place: USA...
GACTGGGCGGATGATCGATGCCAGGGAGGCGATGGCCGCCGGCCTTGCGACGATGGTCGTGCCGACGGCCATGCTGCAGCAGGAGGTCTGGCGCATGGCGGCCGAATTGTCGACGCGCGCCCGCAGCACGATGGTGGCGACCAAGGCGATCATGCTTCTGCTGCGCGATCACCGCCGCCCGCCGATGGGAGCCGACGACGACATCATCCGCGAGTGTTATGGATCGGCCGAGTTCAAGGAGGGTGTCGACGCATTTCTCAACGGCCGCCGCCCGAACTGGCAGTAGCCGGTAGCCAGGAAGGCGCCTGTTTTTTCTGGCTGCTGGCTACTGGCTACCAGCTACTAGAAGAGAATCCAGCAAATCACCGCGCCGACGACCATCATCGACAGGCCCCACCACAGCAGCTGGTTGAACAGCTTCTTCGCGCCCGCCTCATTCGGCAGGGCCGCGATGCAGAGCGCGCCGATCGTCGAGAGCGGAGACAGATCGACGAGGTGGCCGCCGACATACATCGACGCGGCGATCGACAGCGGGTCGGCGCCGAGGCGCGCCGCCAGGCCTGGCACGGTCGGCAGGAACGCGGGCAGCACCACGCCGGAGGTGCTGCTGTAGACCGAAACCGCGCCGGTGACGAGCGCGATCATGAACGTGACGGTGCCTGGCGTCGCGATCCGCGCCAGGAGATCGGTGAAGAGATCCATGCCGCGTTGCGCTGACAGCACGCCAATCAGGACCGTCACGCCGCAGACCATCAGGATCACGCTCCACGGCATCTTCTTGATCGCGTCCTTTTCGTCCGCGGCTTTCGTCAGCGACAGCAGCGCGGCGCCGGTGAGCGCGGCAAGGCCGACGTGCGCGCGGAACTCGATCACGGCCATGACCAGCGCGACGATCACCGCGACGGTCAGCCAGTGGCGGGCTTCGAAGGGTTCGATGTCGACGATCTCGGCATCACCGCGCGCGCCGGCCTGATCGGATTGCGCCAATTCCACGGGCGCGACGCGCGGCCGGGTGAACAGCTTCCATCCGCCGAAGATGAAATACGCGACGAACGTCACCACCGCGTGCGCAAGCAGGTTGTTCAGGTAGGTCGACGTTTCGTGGCCGGCGAGCCCGATCGCCTCCATGTTCTTGTTGACGATGATGCCGGTGGGCGCAAAGCGCGACAGTGCGCCGGCCTGTGCGCCGTTACCAACCATCAGCGCCATCAGGAAGGGCGGGATCGCCGCCCGCAGGGCGACCGCCATCGCCATTGGCGCCATGATCGCCGTGGTCGCGATATTGCCCGGTCCGATGCTCGCCAGCGTCACGGCGATGAAGAAAAACATGATTGGCATCACGCCGGCGTTGCCGCGGCAGGCGCGGACCGCCCGCGCCGCGATGCGGCCGAGCGTGCCGTTGTTGTTGGCCATGCCAAAGAGGAGCGTGATGCCGACGAGATTGATGAAAAGATCGATCGGGAAGGTGCCGATCACCTTCGCGGTTTCCATGCCGCCCATGTAGACGCCGACGATCCAGGCGAGTGCGAGGGACACCACGCCGACGTTGACGCTCGTCACCATGCTGAGCGTGATGGCGACAATCAGCGCGGCGAGCGAGATCCAGGCCAGGTTCATCGTGTGTCCTTTTCCGGGTCCCCGACGCGCGGACTTTGCGCGTTGGGGTGGAGGAGCGAACGCAATAGTACGGCGGGATGGACCGCGGTGACGCCGGCCAGATCGGCAACCTGGTGGCGGCAGGATGTGCCGGCGGCGACCAGCACCGAACCGGGTGCCATGGTTCGCGCCGCGGGCAGGAGCTTCCGCTCGGCGATGGCGCGCGACACATCGTAGTGATCGCGCGTATAGCCGAACGATCCCGCCATGCCGCAGCAGCCGGCATCGAGATCGACCACCTTCGCCGACGGTATCCGCGACAGCAGCGCCTTCGCGGGCGCCGCCAGTCCCATCGATCGTTGATGGCAATGCGGGTGGAGCAGCACCTCACCCGGTCCGGGCGTCAACGCGAGCGTGGCGCGGCCGTCGATGCACTCGGACTCGAGGAACTCTTCGAACAGCACCGCGTGATCCGCGATCACCCGGGCGCGCCGCTGCAGCTCACCGCGCAGCAGGTCGGGGGCATCCTCACGGACCGCTGACAGGCAGCTCGGCTCGACGAAGACGATCGCCTGACCGCGGTGGGCGGCGTCGTAGAGCGCCTGAACGTTAGCGGCGGCCAGACGGCGCGCGTCGGATAGCCGGCCCTGCGAGATCAACGGACGTCCGCAACACACATTTGGAGCAACGTGCGCGGGTATGCCGGCCGCATTCATCACGTCGAGCGCCGCGAGGCCGATTTCCGGATCGGCGTAGTTCGTGAAGGTGTCGGCGAAAAGCCACGCCCGTGCGGCTCCCCGTTCCCGGCTCCCGGTGCCCGGGTTGGTTCGCTTCCGCAGCGTCCGCCGCGTCCATTGCGGCAGCGTTCGCCGCCGATCGATGCCGGTGAGTTTCTCGGCGGCCCAGCGCGCCATCGTCGTGTTGGCCAGCGCATTCGAGAAAGGTGCGAGGCGGCTGCCCCATGCGGCGGCGCTCGGCGCGCCGCCGAAGACCTGTGCGGCCAGCGACATGCCGTGACGATCCCAATAGCCGGAAAGGAACTCGCTCTTGAATCGCGCCACGTCGACGCCGACCGGACACTCACTCTTGCAGGCACGGCATTCGAGGCACAAGTCGAGCACATCGTGCACGCCCTCGTCCGAAAGCTTCGCATCGCCAAGTTGTCCGGCCATCGCGAGCCGAAGGGTATTGGCCCTTCCGCGCGTTGAATGTGCTTCGTCGCGCGTCACCATGTACGACGGGCACATCGTCCCCTCGCGCGTCTTGCGGCACAGCCCGACGCCGCTGCACATCTCGACGGCGTGGCCGAAGCCGTCGTGATCGGAGAAGTCGAAGAACGTCGCCGGAGAAGGCGTCACGTATCCGGCTCCGTAGCGCAGGTGCGAGGTAATCGGCGGTGTGTCGACGATACGGCCCGGATTGAACAGGCCGTTGGGATCGAACGTCTTCTTGACCTCGCGAAAGGCCTGGTAGAGCTCCGAACCGAACATCTTCTGATTGAAGGCGCCGCGAACGAGCCCGTCGCCGTGCTCGCCGGAGAGCGCGCCGCCGAACTCGAGCACGAGATCGGCGACCTCGTTGGCGATCGCCTCGAACTTGGCGACACCGTCGGCCGTCTTGAGATTGACGACGGGCCTCACGTGCAGGCAGCCGACGGAGGCGTGCGCATAAACGCCCGCGATCGTGTTGTGCCGGCGCACGATTCCGATGAAGCGCTCGATGTAATGCCGCAGCTTCTCCGGGGCGACGGCCGTGTCCTCGACGAACGAGATCGCCTTGCCGTCGGTTTTCATCGCGGTCGAAAGGCCGAGTGCCGCTTCACGGAAGCTCCAGATTGCCTGCTGCTTCTGCGGATCGAGCACCTGCCGCATCTGCCGCGGCTTCTGTGACTGCAGATCGCGCTCGACCGCGGTCATGCGCGCCATCAGCTCGTCAATCGAGTCGCCGTAGAACTCGACGCAGAGCAGCGACGATCCATCGGCGCTAATCATCGCGCGACGCTGAGTATCGAGGGCCTGATGGCTCTTGGCGTGCGATAGGATGAAGTCGTCCATCACCTCGACCGCTGACGGTCCGTGCTTCAGGATCGCCGGCGTCGCGCCGAGCGCATCGAGCAGCTCGTCGAACTCGATCGTGAGCACGGATTTCTGTTTCGGCAGCGGCACCAGCTTGATCTTCGCGTCGACGATAAAGCCGAGCGTGCCTTCGGAGCCGATCATGATGCGCGTCAGGTCGACGGGCAGCGACGGATCGACAAATGCGTCCAGGTTATAGCCGCCGACGCGGCGAAGCACTTTCGGAAAGCGGCGTTCGATCTCATCGGCGTGGCGCCTGCCGAGCTCCGGAATAGCCCGATAGGCGCGTGCTTCGATGCCGTCGCCGGCGATGGCATCGGCCTGGTGGCGATCGAGCGGCCGGAAATGCGCGAGCGAGCCGTCCGACAGCACCACTCGCTGCTCGAGCACGTGATCGATGGTCTTGCCGTAGAGCACCGACCTGGCGCCGCTCGAGTTGTTGGCCATCATGCCGCCGACGGTGGCGCGGCTCGCCGACGACACATCGGGCGCGAATCGCAGGTTGTGCGGGCGTAACGCCGCATTCAGCTCGTCGAGTACGACGCCGGGCTCGACGCGTGCCCATCGCTCGTCGGGATTAATCTCGAGGACGCGATTCAGGTGCTTCGAAGTGTCGAGAACGATCCCCGACCCGATCGACTGCCCGGCCTGAGACGTGCCGCCCCCTCGCGGCGTAATCGGGACGCCGTGCTGTGCGGCGAGTGCGATCGCGCGTATCACCGCTTCCGGTGATCGCGGGATGACGACGCCGAGCGGCTCGATCTGATAGACGCTGGCATCGGTCGAATAGAGCGCGCGCGAGACCTTGTCGAAGCGCACTTCACCGTCAATTGCGCGCTCCAGCTCCCATTGCAGCGACAGGGTCATTCGTTACTGACTTTTGCCGCGGGCGGCGATCGGCCAGACTGCTTCGACACGATCGCCGCGCAGGGCGTAAATGGCATCGTACAGGTTGACCGTTGGATCGATATGCGGCGGGATGAATTCAACCCGGTCGCCGACCCTCAGATCGCGCGAGGCGTTGGTCACGTCGAGCCGGCCATGCTCGTCGCCGGCCCATCCGTACGTCGCGCCGTCGATACCGACCGGTTGGGGCGTGAACGGACGATCGGTGGAGAACGCCTTGTAGCCGCCGTCGACGATCGCCATCCCTGCCGGCCTCGACACGACCGTCGTCACCACCGTCAGCGAATTCTTGAAGTCGCGGTAGTCGGATCCCCCGGGCCCGCCGATCATGCCGTATTCCATGTCCATGAACACGAAGCTGCCCGGCTGGAGTTCGGTGAGGCCGGGATTATCGGAGTCGAATCGATACGTGCCCGTCGAGCCGCCGGTGACGAGCGGGCACGGAATGCCGGTGCGCTCGAGCATCGCCTTCGTCTCGACCGCCTTGCCCATCGTGGTCGTGGTGCGGGCTGATCGCGCGTCGAAGGGGGTGGTGTGCGCGGCCGCGCCGTCGTAGGACTGCAGTCCGACGAAGGTCACGTTCAGTGATTTGTCGATCAGTTGCGCCAATTCAACGGCCGGCTGGCCGGGTGTGATGCCCGTGCGGCCGAAGAATAGATCGACCGCCAGCTTGATTGGTTCGTTGCGCGTGCCGGCGGCATCGTTGATGTCGCGAATGTTCTGCTCGTTGTCGACGACGAAGATTGTGTCGGGCGCCTTGTTCGCCAGCGCCACCGCGCGCGCGATCTTGTCGCGGCCGATCACCGCTGTCGTGACGAGCAGCCCGGGGATCCCGAATTCGGCGAATACCTCCGCCTCGCTCAACCGCGCCGCGCAGCAGCCGATCGCCCCCGCCCGGAGCAGTGCCTTCGCGACCTCGGGACACTTGTGCGTCTTGCCGTGCGGCCGAAAGGCCTTGTTGCGGGCCTTTAGGTGCGCCGCCATCTTGTTGATGTTGTCTTCGAAGGCGTCGAGATCGAGCAGGAGGGCAGGTGTGGGAATATCGGCGCGCAGTTTCGCCTTGGTCGCTCCGCTCCAGTGCATCGGAACGCCGATGCTAACACTGATCAACCGTCGTTCGGACGATCGTTCTGACGTACGTTTGGCCGTACGTTCGGCCGTACGTTGGAACGTACGTCGGAACGTACGTTGGAACGACCGTCACTTATTTTTCCCAATCGAACTCGAGTCGATTGTTCCTCAGCAGGTCACGAGCCGTGCCCGGCAATACATTTGCGCGCCGCGCGTCCTCGATGGCGCGCTGCATCAAGGTGCGGAACCGCTTTACGCTCGAGTCCAGGTCGGCGTAGTAGCCGGGGCAACCGGCGCCGGCGTCGCTCGGCATGGCGCGGGGCACGAGCATCGCAAACCAGGGGCGATCGTAATTGCCGGGAATCGGCGACTTGTAGCACTGCTCGCGGTAGCGCTTCCATCCGGCGTCGATATCGGCGGCGCCCTGCGCGAGCTGGCCGATGCGCCCGCGCAGTTGTTCGTCGCCTTGTTGCTGCTGGCGATCGCTCTCCGATCCCCGCGACCGCGACTGGATGTCACTTAGGCCGCGTGCCGTGCCGAGATTGGTCTGCCGGCCCTCGAGGAGGTCGCGGGCATGATCGATGGCCACGCCGAAGTTCAGTCCTTCGGCGTTTTTGTAGCCCAACGTCGTGATGGCGATCACCGAACCGTTGCGATCGAGCATCGGGCCGCCGCTGTTTCCGGGGTTGGCCGCCGCGTCGGTCTGGACCAGCGTCGCGCCGCCGCTCGTGCGTAGGCCGCTGACGATGCCTCGCGACACGCTGTTTTGCAGCGTACCAAGCGCCGATCCAATGACGACGATTTCCTGGCCGGGTCTGAGCGACTGCGCGCTGCCCATCGGTATCACCGCCTGCGACGCCGACGGGATCCCGACCTTGAGGATCGCGATGTCGAACGCCGGCGCCCGTCTCTCGACGCGCGCGTTCAGGGTCGTGCCATCGCTTTTGCGGAGGGTGACATAGCCGTCGTTCTCCACGACGTGCACGTTCGTAATCACCGTGTCGTGCCGGACGAAGAAGCCGCTGCCGCGCCCCCCTGTCGTTTCGATCAGCACGACCGCCGGCATCACGCGATCGACCATTTCTTCGGTCGACGCCGAAGCTGACAATGGAACCGGCGCTGCCGCCTCGGGTGCGGCGTCGGCTTCCCGCGACGGCGGCGGCGCATCCGTCGAATTCGCGGCTGCGGCGTCCCATGCGCGCGCTTCCGGTGACGTGGCGGGCTGCCGGGGCGTGTCGCCGGCTTCGGCGCCTTCATCGTCTTGCGCGATTTGTTCGGTTGGTGGCGCGGCAGGCGCGGGCCGCAGGAAGAGCCAATAACCTGCGCCGCCGATTGCCAGCGCACCAACGAGGAGTGCGATCTTCGCCGGTGATCGGCGGTGTGTCTCGTCGGGAGCAGCCGGAGCGACCGAGGACGACTCAGCTGGAAGCCCGGATCCGCATCGGCACTCTGTGACGTTGCGGGGAACCCGCCGCCCGCACGATGGGCAGACCCTGCTGAACCCGGTGTGGTCGTGGTCAGGCTGAGTCATAATGAAGGACTGAACCACCGGTGAAGCAGCCTCACATCCGTAACTTTTCCATCATTGCGCACATCGACCACGGGAAATCGACGCTGGCCGATCGCTTCCTTGAAATCACGGGCGCCTTGCAGGCCCGCGAAATGTCCGCCCAGGTGCTCGACAGCATGGACCTCGAGCGCGAGCGCGGCATCACGATCAAGGCGCACCCCGTCCGGCTCACTTACGAAGCATCGGACGGAAAGACCTATGTCCTTAATCTGATCGACACGCCAGGCCACGTCGACTTCAGTTATGAGGTGACGAGGTCCCTTGCTGCGTGCGAAGGCGCGCTGTTGCTCATCGATGCATCACAGGGCGTCGAAGCGCAAACGCTGGCCAATGCCTATCTCGCGGTGGAGAACAACCTCGAGATCATCCCGGTCATCAACAAGATCGATCTGCCATCGGCGCAGCCGGACGAGGCGAAGCGCCAGCTCGAAGACATCATCGGTCTCGACAGCGACGGAGCGATCCTCGCCAGCGGCAAGGACGGCCGCGGCGTCAAGGAGATCCTCGAAGCCGTCGTGCACCGGCTGCCGCCGCCTGAAGGGGATCCGGACGCGCCGCTGAAGGCGTTGATCTTCGATTCCTGGTACGACTCATATCGCGGCGTCGTCATCGTCGTCCGGGTGCTCGAAGGCACGGTCCGCAACGCGATGAAGGTCACGTTGATGAATACGGCGCAGGATCACGAAGTCGAGTCGCTCGGCGTGTTTTCGCCGAAGGCGGTGCCCGTCGAGCAACTCGGCCCGGGCGAGGTCGGCTTTATCGCGTGCGGCATCAAGGTCGTGGCCGACGCGCAGATTGGCGACACCGTCACCGAAACCCATCGTCCGACCGCGCAGCCGTTCCCCGGGTTCAAGGAGCTCAAGCCGATGGTGTTCGCCGGCTTGTATCCGGTGGAGAGCCATCAGTACGCCGAGCTGCGCGAATCGCTCGAGAAGCTGCGCCTCAACGATGCGTCGTTCTTCTTCGAACCCGAAACGTCGGTCGCCCTGGGTTTCGGGTTCCGCTGTGGATTCCTCGGCCTGCTCCACATGGAGATCGTGCAGGAGCGGCTCGAGCGCGAATTCAACATGGACCTGGTCACGACGGCGCCGGGCGTGCTCTACCGCGTCACCAGGACCGACGGCGAAGTGATCGAGATCGATTCGCCCGCCAAGCTGCCTGAAACCGGCCACATCGACCGGATCGAGGAGCCGGTGATCACCGCGATGATCCTGACGCCGGCCGAATTCGTCGGCGTGATCCTGCAGCTCTGCCAGGACAAGCGCGGCGTGCAGAAGGCGCTCGAGTTCAAGGCTGCCGATCGCGTGCTGATCTCCTACGAGCTGCCGTTCAACGAGGTCGTGCTCGACTTCTATGACAAGCTGAAGACGATCTCGAGAGGCTATGCCTCGCTCGACTATCACGTCACGGGTTACTGGGACTCGCCGCTCGTCAAGCTCGACATCCTCGTCAACGGCGAGCCGGTCGATGCGTTGTCGATCATCGTCCACCGCGACCGGGCGTATGATCGCGGCCGACAGCTGGCCGCGAAGATGCGCGAGCTGATTCCGCGGCAGATGTTCGAGGTCGCGATCCAGGCGGCGATCGGCGCGCGCATCATCGCGCGCGAATCGGTCAAAGCGCTGCGCAAGAACGTGCTCGCCAAGTGTTACGGCGGCGACATCTCGCGCAAGCGCAAGCTGCTCGAAAAGCAGAAGGAAGGCAAGAAGCGCATGAAGCGCGTCGGCACGGTGGAAATCCCGCAGGAGGCCTTCCTCGCCGTGCTGAAGATTGGTGACGAATAATGGCTGACGCGACGTTCCACAAGTCCACCGCGCGCGAATATTTCGAATCGATCGTCGTTGCCGTGGTCCTCGCGTTGTTCGTGCGCACGTTCATCTTCCAGGCCTTCAAGATCCCGACCGGATCGATGAAGCCGAATCTGCTCGTCGGCGATCACCTGCTCGTCAACAAGTTCATCTTCGCGCCGGCGGCGAGCGCCATCGAGCGCGCGCTGCTGCCGATGCGCCAGATCCGCCGCGGCGACATCATCGTGTTCAAGTTTCCCGAGGAGCCTGATCGCGACTTCATCAAGCGGACGATTGGCCTGCCCGGCGACACCATCGAGTTGAAGAACCAGACCGTGTTCGTGAACGGCCAGCCGCTCGTCGAGCCGTACGCGCACTACCTGTTTCCGCCCGCCGATGAAACGCAGACCGACGGCTTCGACCTGCGCCGGAAGTACGGCCCCGTCACGGTGCCCGAAGGCCACTATTTCATGATGGGCGACAACCGGGACGACTCGCAGGACAGCCGGTTTTGGGGGTTCCTGCCCGAGTCCTATGTGAAGGGGCGTGCACTGTTCATTTACTGGTCGTTTGATGTCCCGGACGACGGATCGGGCGGCGGTTTTGCGCCCCGCTGGGGGAGGCTATTCCACCAGATTCATTGACCGAAAAGATGGAATAGCATGAAGACCATCATCAAGATTGTCGTCTCGCTGTTCGTGATCACCTGCATGTTCAATGCGGGGCGATCCGCGGTCAACAACTACTCGTTCGAGGACGCGGTCCACGAAGGCCTGCTGTTCGAGCCGAACGCCAGCGACGAGAAGATCGTCGACATGGTGATGAAGCTGGCGCGGGATTATGACGTGCCGCTCGATCCGAACGATATCCAGATTCGCAGCCGCGGCCAGGACCTGTCGGTGAACATGTCCTACACGGAGACGGTGGTGCTTGTGCCCGGCGTATTCGAGCGTGAGTGGACGTTCGAGCCGTCGACGTCGACGCGGCTGTTAGGCAAGGGTGGCCTGCGCAAGTAGGCGCGCTGTTTCCGCTTCAGTGGCGGACTTGAATCCCTCGTCCTTCAGCCCGCCCAGGTTGCTCCGCACGTTGGCGGCGGCTCCGGCCGCCGCAGCGCTGAGCAGGCCAATCGCGACGCCGACGTCGCTTTCCGCCGATCGATTGCCGTAGTTGGCGACGACGCGCGCGTGGACGAGCGCCTCGGCGCACGCCCGGAGCGTTTCGAGCGGGATCTCGGTGGCGCCGCGCAGCGCCGACTGAATGGCGCTGGTGCGCGCTATTTTTTCTTCATCGGTTGCTTTCGCCATCCGATAGGCGGCCATCACCGCGTCGAACGAGGCGGCGTCAGCGTCGGCGAGATCGGTAAGCCTCGAGGTGATTGGCTCGATCGCGGCACGGGCCTTCGCGAGCGCGGCTTTCTCATCGTCGGTGTTGCTTTTCGATTTCGCGAGTCCCGCCACCATCACGAGCAACGAGGTTCCCATCGCGCCGGCAATCGCCGCCGCGGTGCCGCCGCCCGGCGTGGGATCGGGACTGGCAAGCGCCCGCAGGAGGTCCGACACGGTCATCGACGCGAAGTTGGGGACCAGGTGCTGATTTTTAGCGTTTTCCATAGGCCGTTTGTTCGGTTTTTCTGTCACGTCGTCTAACATCTGGTTCCGACTTAGCAATTCGCTGCAAATCAGCACCTGGTCCCCTCTTAGCGTTCGATCTCGACGCCAAGAATCGGGGTCAGACCCCACCGTAAGCGACGCGGCCGCGTTTGATGACTTGCTTGATCACCGGGCCGCCGACACGGATCAGGTCGGTCAACATCCCGGAGACGATTACGGCATCGAGCTGCTTGCCGGTTTCGAGGCTGCCGATCGAATCCTGCCGATCGATTGACACCGCGGCATTCAGGGTAGCGCCAATCAGCGCTTCCTCGAGCGTCATGTTCATGGCGAAGCAGGCGAGCGACATTACGAAAGGCATCGACGTCGTAAAGCCGCCGCCGGGATTGAGATCGGTGGCGAGCGCCACCGCCGTGCCCTGCTCGATCAGCATCCTCGCCGGCGCGTAGCGTCCAAGTTTCAGAAAAAACGCCGCCGCCGGCAGCAGCGTGGCCACAACGTTCTTCTCCGCAAGCAGTTTGGCATGTGGTTCGTCGATGAAGATCAGATGATCTGCGGATCGCGCGCCGACTTCGGCGGCGACCCGCGATCCACCGCTCAGGGCAAGCTCATCGGCATGGATACGCGGCTTCATTCCGTGCCGTGTGCCGGCCTCGAGGATGTCCCGCGACTCTTCGGGCGTGAAGACGCCCTGCTCGCAGAACACGTCGCACCACTCGGCGAGCCCCTCTTCGGCGACCGCCGGGATCATCACGTCGACGATCGCGCGCACGTACGCGCCGCGGTCGTGCCGGAACTCCACGGGTATTTCGTGGGCCCCCATGAACGTTGCGGTGACATCGATCGGCTGGCCCGCCGCCACCGTGCGGATCGCACGGAGGATCTTCTGCTCGGAGGCGAGCCCAAGGCCGTACCCGCTTTTCGCTTCGGCCGTGGTGGTGCCAAACGACAGCATCTCGGCGAGCCGCGCCCGCGCGCCTTCGATCAATTCATGCTCGCTCGCAAACCGCGTCGCGCTCACCGTCTTGACGATGCCGCCGCCTGAGGCGGCGATGTCGGCATAGCTGGCGCCGGCCAGGCGGCGCCGCAATTCATCACGGCGATCGCCGGCGAACACCAGATGAGTGTGCGGATCCACGAAGCCGGGTACGACCGTGCAGCCGGCGGCGTCGATGACCTGGGCGTGCGGCGCGAGCGTGATCGCGCTCCTGGCATCGTGCGCGGAGCCGACGAAGACGATGCGACCTTCGAGTCCCGCGATCGAGGCGTTCGGCAGCGCCGAAATCTCGCGCTGTTCGGCGCCGCGCCGCGGACCCGGTCCCGCGCATGTGGCGACGAGATCGGCGTTGTCGATCAGGAGATCGGCGAACACCTGTCCAGATTAGACCAGTTTCGCGAGCGCCTGCTCGCGATCGATGCCGGCGATCCTGATCCGCTTCGAGCGAGAGCGTTCGCCGGAGACGATCGTGATGTCGCGTTTGGGAATGCGAAGGGCTTTGGCGATGAGCGCGATGAGCTCGTCGTTGGCGGCGCCGTCGACCGGCGCGGACGCGAGCCTGACGAGGAGAGCGCCGTCGCGCAGGCCGGCGAATCCGCTGCGTCCCGCGCGCGGGGCCACGCGAACTTCAAGATCCACCGATTTATCCTAAGGGCAAGAGAATCGGTGGACCGTCGTCATCGGTGGATTAGCTGCCCGTATCCGCCTTGGGCGGCGCGATCGCCTGAGGGCCGATCGGCTGCGCCGTTGGCAGCTCCTGCGGGCGCGGGCGGTGCAACAGGACTCGCTCGTCGCGGGAGCGGGCGTCCTGGTCGCGGATGAATTCCAGTGTCGAGTTGAGCGTCCGGATCAGCGACTCGATGTCGTTTTCGACTTCACGACGTTTCATGCGCAGCCCTTCGATTTCGCGCTGGATGTCTTCGAGCCGCGCTTGCGCCTTCTGCAGGATCAGATCGCGCTGTCCCTCGGCGTCGCGAATGATCAAGCTGGCCTCGTTCTGCGCGTGCTCCTTGACGTCGTCGGCATGCTTCTGCGCGGTCAGCAGCGTGTTGCGCAGGTTGCGCTCCTGGCCGCGGTGTTCGGCGAGCACGGCGTCGAGCTTGGTGACGTCCTGGCGGAGCTTGTCGTTCTCGCGCAGCGCGTTCTCGTAGTCGTCGGAGACGGAAAGCAGGAAGGACTGCACTTCGCCGCGGTCGTAGCCGCGCATCACGGTGTTGAAACGCTGCTGCCTCAGATCAAGGGGTGTGACCTTCATGCGTAATACCTCTCTCCGAATATCGCCGTCCCGACGCGCACCATTGTCGCGCCTTCCGCGATCGCCACTTCGAAGTCGTGGCTCATGCCCATCGACAGTTCACGCAACCGATCGGCGGCGGCGCCGCCCTCGACCAACCCGTCACGCAGCGCGCGCAGCCGGGCGAACCACGGCCGAGCGTCCTCCGGATTTTCGGCCAGCGGCGGCAGTAACATCAGGCCCTTGAGCCGGGCGGCCGTGCAGTCTCCGGCGGCCTCGACGATCGCCGGAACCGCGTCCACCGACGCGCCGTATTTGGTGTCTTCCAGGGCCAGATCGACCTGGATCAACACGTCAACGGTGCGTCCCGCGTCTGCGGCCCCTTGATCGACCCGCTTCAGCAGGTCGACACTGTCGATCGCGTGAATCGCGCCGGCTGCGGCCGCGGCTTTTCTCGCCTTGTTCGATTGCAGGTGGCCGATGAGGTGCCACCGCAATCTGGTATCGGC
>Ga0157380_10002103_pt1 | contig 13354 bp, 9 predicted proteins | sample S35metaG_FD_119757 | JGI IMG/M metagenome (GOLD analysis project Ga0157380, IMG submission 119757) | Switchgrass rhizosphere microbial communities from Kellogg Biological Station, Michigan, USA - S3-5 metaG | ecosystem: Host-associated > Plants > Roots > Rhizosphere > Soil | place: USA: Michigan...
TACTGCCAGAGCACACGCGGCGATAGTGACGATCGGTCGGTTGGTTATACTTAGGCTCCCCGGACCCAAGGAGGTTACTTCGAATGCGAATTCGTCTTCTCGCCCTGGCCCTGACGGTCGCCGTTGCCGGCGTACCCGGCGCCACGTCGGCATCTACGCAGGCCGCCGCGCCCACGCGCCGTCCCGACGTGATCTACGTGCCCACGCCTGAGCCGGTGGTGGAGGCGATGCTGCAGGTCGCCAACGTCACCAAGAACGACGTCGTCTACGACCTCGGCTGCGGCGACGGCCGCATTCCCGTGACCGCCGCGAAAAAGTACGGCGCTCGCGGCGTCTGCTTCGACATCGATCCGGAACGCATCAAGGAAGCGAACGCGAATGTCGCCAAGAACAACGTCGGCAATCTCGTCAAGGTGGTGCAGGCGGACCTCTTCGAACAGGATCTGAGCGGCGCCACGGTCATCACGCTTTACCTGTTGCCGTCGCTCAACGTGAAGCTGATGCCGAAGCTGATGAAGGAGCTGAAGCCCGGCACGCGCATTGTCTCGCACGCGTTCGACATGGGCGACTGGAAGCCGGAGAAGGAGCTCGACGTCGACGGTCGGAAGGTCTACTTCTGGACGATCCCGAAGAAGTAAGCTCCTAGGGTCTTAGGGTCCTAGGGTCTTAGGGGTTGATTAGAAAAGTTCTGTTATCCGGGGCCGCGGTCGTTGCGGCCGTCGCCGTCATTGTGGCCGTCAGCGGTGGTTTTCGCACCACCGTTGGCGGCCTTCGCATTTCACTGCGATCGCCGTTGCCGCTCGCGATCATCTCCATGGCCGTGTTCGCGATTTGGTATGTGTCGGCGCGACGTGAGAAATCGATCGCGAGTGATCTCGGACGTGTCTGGGTCGGCCTGAATCAGCATTCCAAATTCGTCGCGGCCACCGCGCTCGTCGCGGTCTTCATGACCGGCGTGTTCGCAACGCGGTCGGCCGCCGGCGCCGACGCATCGGGCTACATCAGCGAATCCGCGATGATGTCGACGGGCCGCTTGTTCCAGGCTGACGAGTTGGCGGATCTTCGGCGCGGCCACGATCCGTTCCTGACCTCGCCCCTCGGATGGCGCCCTGCCGGGGACGATCGCCAGGCGCCGACGTATCCGCCCGGCTTGCCGCTGTTGATGGCGCTCCCTCACGCGATCGCCGGAGTGACCGGCGCGGCCGCCGTTGTGATCGTCGCCGCCGGCATCGCGATCGTCGTAACGGGCCTGCTCGCATTCGAGCTCGGTGGAAGCATTGCTGCCGTCCTCGCGGCAGCATTCATCGCGTTCACCCCGGTGTTCATCCACCAGTCGATTCAGCCGATGAGCGACGTGCCGGTGACGGCCGCGTGGATGCTTTGCTTCCTGATGCTGAGTCGAGGCGGTAGATCCGACACGCTTGCCGGCATATCGTGTGCGATCGCGGTGCTGATTCGTCCCAACCTCGCGCCATTGGCAGCGGTGCCGCTCGTCATCGCCCGCAACCGCGTCGGCTTTGCTGTTCCTGTCGCCGCTGCCGGCGTCCTGCTCGCCGCTGCCCAGGGGCTGTGGTACGGGTCGCCGGTTCGATCCGGGTACGGCTCCGCTGAGGAATTGTTTGCGCTCTCGAATATCGTGCCGAATGCAGCACGTTATGCGAGGTGGCTGATGGGAACCGCGCCGGCGTTCGTGCTCGCGGTCTTTGGCGCCGTTCGAATGAGAGCCGATCGCCTTGCGCAAGGGTTGTTTGTCTTCGCCATCCTCGTGATTGGGTCCTACCTCGTCTACGCCGTTTTCGACGACTGGTCGTACCTGCGGTTCCTGCTACCGGCACTGGCGATCCTCGCGATCTTCGCGGCAGTGGAACTGTCGGCATGGATCGATCGCTGGCCCGTGGCCGTTCGTCCGCTGCTGCTGCTTGCGATCGTGATGGGCGTGACCGCGCACGCGTTGTGGGTCACGCGGTCGATGGACACGTTCAAGCTGGCCGATCAACTCCGCCGCATTTCCGTGGTTGCGAACTTCATCAACGAAGATGTGCCACCCTCGGCAGTGATCGTAGCCGGCGAGCAGAGCGGCTCGATGCGTTATTACACCGATCGGCCGATCGTTCGCTGGGAAGCGGCGACGGCGGACTCGCTGACGGCGGCCATGGCAACGCTCGAAACGTCGCGACGTCCGGTGTATTTCGTGCTCGACGCGTGGGAGGACGGACTGTTCCGGAGGAAGTTCTCGGCGCTGCCGGCCGGCGCACTCGACTGGCCGCCGATCCTCGACGCCGGCACGTCGCACCGCACGCGGATGTGGAAGCTGGGCGATCGCGAACGATTTCTCCGCGGCGAAGGAGTGAGCACGGTCCGCCTGCCCTGACCATCGCGTGGAGTCCGGCTCGAGCCGGACCACAGGTATCATCTTCGTGCTTGCGAAAGTTCGACGTCATTTGCCTGGCCAGCATCGTGTTGGTGGCCGCGGGGCTGCGCCTCTGGGCGCCGTGGGATGACGTCTTCGGTCCGGAGCGCGTGAACTTCCTCGAGACCGACGCGTGGTATCACGTGCGTCTCGCCGAGAGCCAGGTCAGAAACTTCCCGCATCGCGTCACCGTTGATCCCTACGCCGCCCCCAACGGCCAATATGTGGCGGTCGCCCCGCTCCTCGATACGGTGATCGCGGCGACGGCGTTTGTGACGCGGGGCCGCAACGCGCCGGAACACTACATCGAACAGATTGCGGCACTTGTCCCGGCCATCGCCGGCGTGCTGGCGGTCGTTGCCGTCTGGGCGCTGGCGACGATTGCATTCGATCGCCGCGCCGGCCTCATCGCGGCGCTACTCGCCGCGGTTCTCCCGGGCCACTTTCTCGATCGCACGCTCGTCGGCTTCGTCGATCATCATGCGCTCGAAGTGCTGTTGTCGTTCGCAACGCTGGCCTCAATCGCGTACGGCACAGTTGCCGGCGCCGGCGTCTGCCTCGGGTTGTATCTGCTCGCCTGGGCGAGCGGCTCATATTTCGTCTTCATCCTTGCCGTCTGGATCGTGCTCGCCGCAATGCTCGCGCCTGCGCAGGGGGCGGCCATCGGCCGATTCACGGCGATCATGGCTGCCATTGCGCTGGCCATCGTGCTCGTCTTTCAGGATCCGAATCTCTTTCGCTACAACACGCAGGTCGCCGCGCTGACTGGATTGCTGCTGGTGTCGCTCGCAGTGATGTTCTTCGCCAATCACCTGGTGAAAGTGATCGGGGCCGTCGCCCTCCTGTCAGTGACGTTGGTGCTCGTGACGTGGATGCTGCTGCCAGGTCTTTTCAATCAGGTCGTCACCGATCTCAATCGTTTCCGATCCGACTCGGCGCGCATGGCCGTGCTCGAGGCGCGTCCGCTGTTTCTCTACACGGGCAACTGGGTATGGTCGCAGCCGTGGACGTTCTTCCGTAGCGGTTTTTATGTTGGCATCATCGCTGTTCTCGGCCTCGCGTGGGCAACCAGGAGGTCGCGCCGCGCCGATCACCTCCTGATCCTCTGCTTCACGATTGCCAACTACCTGGCGACGCTCGGCCAGAACCGCTTCGGCTATTACCTCGTGCCGGCGACGGCCGTCGTGATGTCATGGCTTGCCGTTCGCGTGCTCGACTGGGGCGGCGTGCCGCATTCCGGCAATTCCGATCCGCGCATCAAGCGACTGCTGCCGTTTCAGCGCGAGCTCGCTGTGATTGCGGTCGTGGGAGTGCTGGTCGCACCGAACCTGGCTCCGGCGGCGATCACGACGACGCGTGCCGGTGGGATGCCGGGGTATTGGTTCGATGCGATGCAGTGGCTGCGCGTGAATACGCCCGAGCCATTCGCCACCCCTGATGCTTACTACGCGCGATACGAGAAATCGAATCCGCCGGCGGCTTTCAGCGTAATGAACTGGTGGGACCAGGGCTACTGGATCATCCAGACGGCGAGGCGGGTGCCGATGAGCAATCCGACGCAAAACGGCGCCGGCAAGGCGGCGCGCTTCCTGACCGCGACCAACGAAGCGGACGCTCTCGCCGAGCTCACGCCCGACCGAGCGAGGTACGTAATCGTCGATTGGGAGCTGCCATTTCGCGAGGGCCCTGACCAATCGCTCGCCGGCCGCTTCCAGAATCTCGCCGATTGGGCGGGCATTCCAACGTCGCGTTTCTATTCCCAGTGCTTCGCGAGGAAGACCGACGGGGATCCGTGGGAGCCGGTGTGGATCTATCGCGAGCCTTACTACCAATCGATGGTGTACCGGCTAATGGTACTGGGCGGAGCGGCGGCTGCGCCGGGCAACAACACCTACGTTGCGCAGGTCCTCGAGCGCACCGACGCCGCGCGCCGGCGTTTTTGCGAGGTCGTGAACGCTCGGCGGTTCGCCACTTCCGAAGACGCAAAGGCGGCCGCGTTGCAGGGCGGCAGCGGATTCGAAGCCTTCGGGCTGACGCCGTGGCAGCCGGCATTCTCCGTTCCGGCGATCACCGGCCTGAGGGTGACCGCCGAGTTTCGCGATTCGGCCCAGAAGGAGAACGAGACGCCGATGATCAGGATCTTTGAAGTAGCTGGTAGCCAGTAGCCAGTAGCTAGTAGCTAGTAGCTAGAGGTGCGACTTTCTTTTTGATTTCACGAGCCCACTCAAGAGTCGTCCCACTTCGTCGCTCGATGATCGCAAAGCAATTACTCGTTCCTTATCTAAGAAACGAAGACGGGCCGCCAACTCTAATTGAGTTTGCAGTTCGGCCAAAGAGCCCAAAGCGATCTGCAAGAACCGCACGAATTCGTCATCGCTTGTTCGACGCCCCTGACCCTCAGCAATATTGGAAGGCACTGAAACCGCAGCGCGTCGAATTTGTGAAGTGAGACCGTACCGCTCTTCACGTGGAAATTCTGCGGTAGCAACATAGATCCCTTCAACGAGATCCATTGCCTTCTGCCAGGCCACAAGATCGCGATAGTCCATCCATTGATTATCGCGCTGAACTTTTTGCCAGAATTGCGACCCGAATCAGCGCGATGGCTGAAGGAAGTGCGTACTCGAAACAAAAAACGCGATCATCTCGATTCCGTGAAACTCACAACTCCGAACTCTTCTAGCTACTAGCTACTAGCTACTAGCTACTACCTACTACTCAGCGCGCAGCGCGGTAGCCGGATCTGTCGCTGCGGCGCGCTTCGCCGGCGTCCACGCCGCGATCGCCAGCACGATCAGGAACAGTAGCGCCGTACCTCCGAACGACGCAGGATCGATCGGTGGCACGCCGACCAATAGTGTTTGCGCGAGCGTGCCGATGGCGCCGGCCAGCACCAGCCCGATCACGACGCCGATCGCGCCGAGCGCAGCAGCTTGTCGCAACACCATCGCGCGCATGTCGCCATGCGAGGCGCCGAGCGCCATCCGGATCGCGATCTCTTTCGTGCGTTGCGCGACTAGGAATGCCATCAACCCATACAACCCCAGCGCGGCCAGGAATACACCGATCGTGCCGACACTGCCCGCGATCCAGGCTGCGAGCTTTTGCGGCAACAAGCCGAGCGATACCGCATCGTCGAATGACTGCAGCATGACAATCGGAACGTTCGATTCCACCTGGGCCATCACCGTGCGGATCTCCTGCGCAACCTGCCGCCCGGGCGCGTGCTTCACGTAGAACTCCATGACGGGGATTGGCTGCTGCGACATCGGGACGTAGATAAAGGGCGCGTTCGCCGAGCTGATGTAGCGGTACTTGGCATCGCGCGCGACGCCGACGATCGTCACTTCGCGTTCCTTGTCGTCGCCCACTTGTTGCATGAACACGCGGCCTACGCCGGACTGTCCAGGCCACGCCTGCTTGACGAAGGTTTCGCTGACGATCGCGACCCATGGCGCGCCGACGGTGTCGGAGTCACGGAACGGGCGGCCCTCAACGATCGGCATGCCGATCGTTTCAAAGTATTCAGGTGAAACGACATCCCAGTCGGAGTCGAATCGCCCGTCATCACGATCGCCCTGCACGCCGGGCACGCGTACGCTGCCGAGGCCAAAGCCGCTGCCTTGCAGCGGTATCATGCGCGCGTTCGCAACGGACTCGACACCGGGAATCGCCTTCAACCGCGCGCGGAAGCGTGACGCCAGTTCGACGGCCTGCTGTTCGCGATAACCCGACAGCGACACGTCAACGCCGGCGATCTCGATGTTCGCCGTCTTGAATCCTGGATCCGTGTCCGCGGCGTTGGCGAGCGATCGCAGGAACAGGAATGCCGTGATCACGAGCATCAGCGACAGCGCGACCTGCGCAGTGACGAGCGAGTTGCGCAGCCGGAAGCGTTTGCGGTCGACCGTGGAATTGCCGCCGTGCAACATCGGCGCGAGATCGGCGCCAAGCGCGTGGCGGGCCGGCGCCAGCCCGAAGATCACTCCGGTGACGAGGGCAATGCCAAAGGCGAAAAGCATGACGCGCAGGTTCACGCCGAACTCGAGGGCGAGCACCACCGGAAGTGCCGGCAGCGACCCCGCAAGCAGCGATACCAGCCAATAGGTCAGCGGCACGGACACCAGGGCCGCAGCGACGAACAACACCATCGTCTCGGTGAGCAGCTGCTTGATCAGTTGACCGCGGCCGGCGCCGACGGCAAGCCGCGTCGCCATTTCACGCCGCCGCGTCGCTGCGCGCGCAAGCAACATGCCCGCGACGTTGCTGCACGCGATCGCGAGGAGCGCGCCGGTCAGCGCGAACAGAAAACCTATGAACGCGAGGAACGGCGTGCGCACGGGCCCCGGGATCCGCCCCATGGCTGCCAGGTTGATCGTGTGGTGCTGGTTGGCGCGAGGCTCCGACTTCTTGTAGGCCTCGTTCACCGCGTTGAGCTCGGCCTTCGCCTGCGGCATCGAGATGCCAGGCTTGAGCCGCCCGATCGCGACGTGCCAGACGCCGCGCGGCTCATCGAGCATCGACGAGTCGGGCCGGCCGCGAACCAGCTGGACCATCGCCATCGGCACCCACAGATCGGTGCCGATCATCGACGATCCCTGGAACCCCTCCTCTGCGATCCCAACGACAGCAAACTCTCGATTGTTGAGACGCAGCGGACGATCGAGAATCGTCGGGTCACTATTGAATCGCCGGGTCCACAGTGCATGGCTCAGGATGACCACCGGGCGCTCACCGGGCACGCGGTCCTCATCGTCGCGAAAGAAGCGGCCGAGCGCGGGGCGCGTACCGAGGACGTCGAAGTAGTTGCCCGACACCATCGTTCCGATGACGCGCTCACTCGTTCCGTCGGTACCGAGGCTCATCGGCCCGCCGCCGAAATCGACGGCCGCGACGTCGACCGTCTGGCTGTGCTCGCGCAGGTTTCTGTACATTGGATGCGACATGTTGTCGAATCCGCTGCCTTCGTTGGCCCGGCCGATGTCGACGACCCTCGACGGTTCCTTTACTCCGACCGTAGGCTCGAACAGTAGTGCGTCGGTCAGGCTGTATATGGTCGCGGCGGCGCCGATGCCGAGCGCCAGTGAAACGATCGACGTGGCGGTAAAGACCGGGCTTCGTCCAAGCAGCCGGACAGCGTGACGCACATCGGTCGTTAGGGCCATGGCTGACTAGACTCGAGTTAGATGACTTTTGTTTCAATGGCCTGTCATGAGCGCGCCGTTTTCATGAAATCGTGAAGACGGCGAGTCGAATGGCAACGATCTAGCAGATAGCCCCATAGCCCAGCATGCCAAACGTGTCTTCTCAGCCATTTCGTGATCGGGTCGAGGCGGGCGAACTGCTGGCCGCGAAATTGGCTGATTACCGCGATCGGGATGACGTGGTCGTGCTGGCCCTCCCCCGCGGCGGGGTGCCTGTTGCGCGGGAAGTCGCTCGGACGCTTGCGGTTCCGTTCGACGTCTTCGTCGTGCGTAAGCTGGGCGTGCCTGGACACGAAGAGCTCGCCATGGGTGCCATCGCCACCGGCGGTGTCCGTCAGGTCAATCGCCACGTTGTCGACGCCCTGGGAATCCCAGCCAATGTGATCGATGTTGTCGCCGAAAGAGAGTTACGCGAGCTCGAACGGCGCGAGCAGGCGTATCGCGGCAATCGCGCGCCCATGCCGCTGACCAACAAGACAGTGATCCTAGTTGACGACGGACTGGCGACCGGGTCGACGATGCGTGCCGCCGTCATGGCCGCGCGGCAACAACAACCTGCACGAGTGATTGTGGCGGTGCCGGTCGGCGCGGCTTCAACCTGCGCTGACTTGGCGACCGAAGCCGACGACGTGGTGTGCGTGCGCACACCGGACCCGTTCATTGCAGTCGGCTTGTGGTATCACGATTTCACGCCGACGACTGATCACGAAGTGCGCGCGCTTCTCGGGAAAGACACGTGACCTGGCCCTCCAGCAACCTGTATCGTTACCTGGCGTCGTCGGCCCGCTCGGCCGCGCGGCCGTTCAATGCCGTGCGCGAGGATCTTGCCGAGCTCCCCGAGCGCATCACGTCCGCCGCAGCGATCTCGATCGGTGAAGCGTCACACGGCACGCAGGACTTCTACCACCTTCGCGCGAGCATCACGAAACACCTCATTCAACACCACGGCCTGACCGCAGTCGCCGTCGAGGCGGATTGGCCCGATGCCTATCGCGTCAACCGGTTCGTGCGCGGCGAAGGCGAAGATAGCGACGCCAACTCTGCGTTGTCTGGTTTCGAGCAGTTCCCGGCGTGGATGTGGCGCAACACGGAGGTGTTGTCGTTCGTGCGCTGGCTCCGTGAATGGAACGATGAGCATCCGAAGAGCAAGGTCGGCTTCTACGGGCTCGATCTTTACAGCCTCGGCACGTCGATTCGGGCGGTCATCGAGTATCTGGACAAGGTCGATCCGGACGCCGCGACGCGTGCGCGTGCTCGTTATTCCTGCTTCGATCACTTCGCCGCCGATTCGCACGCGTATGGTTATGCCGTCTCCGCGGGCATCATCGAGCCGTGCGAAGACGGGGTCGTCACGCAGTTGCTGGATCTGCGAGCGAAGGCCGTCGCGTATGCGAACCGCGACGGTCGAGTGGCTGATGACGAATTCTTTTTTGCCGAACAGAATGCGCTGCTCGCGAAGAACGCCGAGGAGTATTACCGCGCGATGTTCCGCGGCCGTCATTCGTCGTGGAATGTCCGCGATTGTCATATGGCCGACATGTTCGACGCGCTGGTGCGCCATCTCGGCCGCCATAACGGCACCAAGCCGAAAATCGCGGTGTGGGCGCACAACTCGCATCTTGGCGATGCGCGCGCGACGGAAATGGGTGAGCGCGGCGAAATCAACGTCGGACAGCTGCTGCGCGAGCGTTATGGCGACGGCGCGCAGTCAATCGGCTTCACCACCTACGACGGAACGGTCACGGCGGCGCGGGATTGGGATGCGGCGGCAGAGCGCAAGCTCGTGCGGCCGGCGCTCGACGGATCAATCGAGGCGCTCTTGCATGCGGTCGGCATGCCTCAGTTCATTCTCGACCTGCACGATCAGCGGCTCGCCGGATTGACGACGCCGCTGCTCGAGCGGGCAATCGGCGTCATCTATCGTCCGCAAACCGAGCGTCAGAGCCACTACTTCCATGCGCGGGTGGAGGAGCAGTTCGACGCGCTGATCCACGTCGACCGGTCCACCGCACTTGTGCCGCTTGAACCGTCCCCGCATTGGTATCATGAGGAGGTTCCAGAGACTTACCCCTCAGGTCTCTAAGCTGGAGCTGAGGATGAGACCACTCGCGCAAGCGCAAACACTCCGGGTCCCAGTGCCCGGAGCGAAACTGAACGCCGATCTGGTAATACCGGTTGATGCGCGCGGCATCGTGCTGTTCGCGCATGGCAGCGGCAGCAGCCGCCACAGTCATCGCAACCAATTCGTCGCCCGCGTGCTGCAGGAGTCGAGCTTTGCGACCTTGCTGATGGACCTGCTCACCACCGAAGAAGAGCACCTCGACAATCAGACGCGCGAGCTCAGGTTCGACATCGGCCTGCTCGCGGATCGATTGACGGCGATCGTGGAGTGGGTGGCGGAGCAGCCGATGATGAAGCACCTGCCGATCGGATTGTTCGGCGCCAGCACCGGCGCGGCGGCTGCGCTCGTCACCGCGGCCAAGCGGCCGGATCTGGTTCGCTCGGTGGTGTCCCGGGGCGGCCGTCCCGATCTCGCCGGCGAGTCACTGAAGACAGTGAAGGTGCCGACGATGCTGATTGTCGGCAGTTACGACGACGCGGTGCTGGTGTTGAACGAGCAGGCGAAACAGCAGATGACGGGAGAGGTCTCGCTCAAGACGGTGCCGCGCGCGACGCACCTCTTCGAGGAGCCGGGCGCGCTCGCGCAGGTGGCGGACTACGCCTCGTCGTGGTTCTGGACGACGCTGAAGAGCGACGTCGGGGCTGAACCATAATGAGGCGTGCGCCTGAAATCGTTTCAGCGGCTCGCGCTCTGGACCACTGCGACGACGTATCTGCTGATTCTCGTCGGCGGGCTGGTCAGGGCCTCCGGCGCCGGTCTTGGGTGTCCCGACTGGCCGCGCTGTTTCGGCTCTTGGATCCCGCCGGCGTCAGCCGCTGATCTCCCGCCCGGGTTCGATCCATCACAGTTCAATCCGGCGCTGATGTGGACGGAGTACTTGAACCGTCTGCTCGGCGTCACGGTGGGTTTTCTGATTTTCGCCACCGCGATCTCGGCGTGGCGCCATCACCGGCGGCAGCCGCAGATCCTCTGGACGACGATCGCGGCGTTCCTGCTGGTTGGCTTCGAAGGCTGGCTCGGCGGCCGCGTTGTCGCCCACGAGCTCGCGGCCTGGATCGTCACCGCGCATTTGCTCGTGGCTATCGTGATCGTGCAACTGCTGCTTTACGCGACCTTCGAAGCATTCGCGTCCCAGGCACCGGCACCTCAGGCACCCCAGGCACCTCAGTCCCCGCAGGCACCTACAGTCATCGCGTCCTTGATCGCCTTGACCCTCTTGCAAGCCGGATTCGGCACCCAGGTCCGCGGTCACATCGAGACGGCGATCAATGCCGGTGTCGCTCGTGAGGGGGCGTTGTCAACGGTCGGCCGGCTGGATTATCTTCACCGCGATCTCGCCTTTATCGTCTTGATCGGCGCGGCGCTCCTGACGCTCTGGCTTCTGTCGCGGCGATCGCCGTTAGGTCGCTGGTCTTTCGTCGTCCTTTTGCTCGCCATTGGGCAGATCGTTCTCGGCGTGGTGATGGCGTATGGTTCGCTCGTACCGGCCGCGCAGGTCGGGCATCTAACCATCGCCAGCTTGTTATTAGGCGCGGAAACAGTGTTGTGGCTATTGAGTCGGAGGCAAAGCACATGACAGTCAGAGCCCCCCTAACTGCGGCCGTGTTCGCGATGGCCGCGGCAGTCAGCGTAATCGCGGCATGCAACCGTCAGCCGGCACCGGCGTCACCAGCGAATCAATCCGCGCACGATACACACGGCGCCGCCGCGCCGGCGAGCGTTGCGCCTCGGACCGCGCCGCTTGGCAATCTGGGTTCGTACCATCGAGCCATCAAGACGACGAACACCGATGCGCAGAAATTCTTTGATGAAGGCCTGACGCTCCTCTACGGCTTCAACCATGCGGAGTCGTTCACGTCGTTCGAGCTCGCAGCGAAGGATCCAGCGTCGCCGATGCCGCATTGGGGCATGTCGCTCGCGCTTGGCACGAACATCAACGACATCGCGCCGGCGGATCGATTGAAGCAGGCCTACACGCATCTCGCCGAAGCCGAGAAGCGCAAGAGCGGCGGCAGCGAAGTGGAGCAGGGTCTCGTCGACGCTTTGGCGAAGCGATACGTCGCCGATCCGACGGGCGATCAAGCCGTTCGCGAACAGGCCTACTCGCGCGCCATGGGCGAGCTATCGAAGAAGTTCCCGGAAGACAACGACGTGGCGACGCTGTATGCGGAGAGCCTGATGAACTTGCGGCCGTGGGCGTTGTACAAGAAAGACGGCACGCCCGAGCCCGGCACGGACAAGATAGTCGCGGCGCTCGAGGGCGTGATGGCGCGCGATCCGAATCATCCCGGCGCGAACCACTACTACATCCATGCCGTTGAGGCGTCGAACAAGCCCGATCGCGCGCTGGTGCAGGCCGGCCGGCTCGAGACGCTGGTGCCCGGCGCCGGTCATCTCGTCCACATGCCGGCGCACGTTTACATTCGCACCGGGCAGTACGCGAAGTCCGCGAAGAGCAACGCCGCCGCCGCCGCCGTCGATGAGAGCTACATCAAGGCCACCGGCGCCAGCGGCCTCTACCCGATGATGTATTACACCCACAACCTGCAGTTCGAATCGGCGGCGGCGATGTTTGCCGGCAACCTCGCGCAGGCTCGTGCCGCGGCACAGCGCACCGAGAAGTTCGCCGATCCGATCGCCGATCAAATGGCGATGATCGAGCCGTTCGCGGCGCAGGAGCTCACGGTGCTCGTCCGCTTCGGACAGTGGCCGGTGATCCTCGAGAGGAAGCCGCCTGCCGAGACCCGCGCGCTGCAGAGCGCGGTCTATTATTTCGCGCGCGGCGCTGCCCTCGCGGCGACGGGAAAACCCGCCGACGCGGAAGCTGCTCTCGCTCAATTGAAGGCGGCCGCGGCGAAGATACCCAAGGACGTGGTGCTGGGACCGGCGAATTCTGCCGGCGATGTCGCCGCTCTCGCGATCGCCGATCTCACCGCGCGCATCGCGGACGCAAAGGGTGATACGGCCGGCGCGATCAAGGGATTCACCACCGCCGTTGCGCTGGAAGACAAGCTCGGCTACAACGAGCCGCCTGACTGGTTGAATCCCGAGCGCGAACGGCTCGGTGCGGTGCTCCTGAAGGCCGGGCGCTACGCCGAAGCGGAAAAAGTGTTCCGCGCCGATCTCGCGAAGAACACCGGCAACCCGCGATCGCTGTACGGGCTCTACCGCGCGCTCGAAGGCCAGAAGAAGTACGCCGCCACCGAAACCAAGGCGTCGTTCGACAAGGCCTGGGCAAGCGCCGACGTGACACTCGGTGACGACCTGTACGGCACCCGACGCTGAAAAGGAACCTGCTACATTTTTACGGTTTACGTAATTTCGTTTTGCGTAAAAATGTAGCAGGTTCTGTTTTGGGGAGAAGCCGATGAAACGACTGAGTGTGTTGTTGTTCACCCTGGTGGCTAGCGTCGCGTCGGCGCAAACGTACGACGTTGCGGCGCTCAACGCGTTTCACGCCGAGCGCGAGAAGATTCTGCTCGCCGACGACGGGTGGTTCACCGTTGCGGGCCTGCATTTCCTTAACCCGGGCGAGAACAAGTTCGGCTCCGATCCGCTCAACGACATCGTGCTCGAGTACTCCGACGTGCCGAAGCAGGCGGGCGTGATCACGATGAA
>Ga0157380_10002105_pt1 | contig 13348 bp, 15 predicted proteins | sample S35metaG_FD_119757 | JGI IMG/M metagenome (GOLD analysis project Ga0157380, IMG submission 119757) | Switchgrass rhizosphere microbial communities from Kellogg Biological Station, Michigan, USA - S3-5 metaG | ecosystem: Host-associated > Plants > Roots > Rhizosphere > Soil | place: USA...
CGGCCTCTTGGGCATCCACCACGACATTTTCGCGTCGGAGGCCGAATTGCAGGCGTCCGGCAAGGTCGAGGAGGCGATGGCCAACCTTCGCGCCAAAGGCCTGGTCTATGAAGGTCAGCTTGAGCGGCCGAAAAGCCTCGACGAGCATGACGATTGGGAACCGGTCGAGCTGACTCTATTCAAGTCGACCCAGTTCGGTGACGACCAGGACCGGCCGATGAAGAAGTCGGACGGGTCATGGACCTATTTCGGCGCGGATGCCGCCTATCACCTGCAAAAAACCCAGCATGCCGACCATCTGGTCAACATCTGGGGCGCTGACCATGCCGGGACAGTCAAGCGGGTGCAGGCGGCGGTCAATGCGCTGACGGACGGCCGCGTCGACCTCGACGTCAAGATCATCCAGATGGTCAAGCTGCTGAGGGCCGGCGAACCGATCAAGATGTCGAAGCGCGCTGGTAACTTCGTGACGCTGGCCGATGTGGTGCGCGAGGTCGGCAAGGACGTGGTCCGCTTCATGATGCTGACCAAGCGAACGGACTCCATGCTGGACTTCGATTTCGCCAAGGTGGTCGAGGCGTCAAAGGACAATCCCGTCTTTTACGTCCAATATGCCCATGCGCGGATCAGCTCATTGAAGCGCAAGGCGGCCGAGGCCGGCCTTTCGCTCGAAAGCACGGCGGATTTGTCGCTGCTCGATGGTGAAGAATTGGCACTGGTCAAGCTAGCCGCCCAATATCCTCGGGCGGTCGAGGGCGCGGCGATGGCGCACGAACCGCACCGGATTGCCTTTTATCTCTACGATTTGGCGGCCGCCTTTCATGCGCTGTGGAATCGCGGCAACGACGATCCGGAGCGCCGCTTCCTCATTGAAAATAATCCACAAATTTCTCGCGCGCGGCTGGAACTGGCGCTCGGCATCGGGCAGGTTATCAGGAACGGCCTTGGCCTGATGGGCGTGGAGGCCGCCGAGGAGATGCGATGATGGCCGATGCGGGGGTGGCACGGGATTCGGGACGACTGCCCTGGCTCGAGCCATATCGGTCGCCGCCACGCAAGTCATCGAACCGCAGCGCGGGAGCTGCTGCCGCCATTGGCGCCGCCGGCCTCGCCGCCGTGCTGACCCTCCTGATGCGCGATGCGCCGATTTTCCCGGCTGAAGAGCCTGCACCCCCGCAGGCCAGCGTGGTGCTTCCCGCGCCGGTCGACCTGCAGCCTCAAGTCGTGCTGCCGCCGCTCGCGGCGCCCGTGCTTGTGGCGGTCCAATCCGCCCGGTCGTCCGCTCCTATCCATCACCCCGCCAAGAGGCGCGTGCAGCGGCGGATCAAGGCGGTGCCAACCAGCGTCGCCTATCGGGCCGTCGTCTCAGAACAATCGGGCGAGCCGATCGAGCTGGATCCCGCCACGTCGGATGCGGCCGCGGCTATTGCGGCCCTGCCGCAGCCGCCCGATCCGCCGCGGCCGGCAGTCGACCGGACGGCCCAGGTCGTTCGCGGAAAAACGGTGCAACTGGGTGTCTTCACCAGTCAACGGCAGGCGGAAGCGGCCTGGCGCAGCGCCATTCGAGATTACACCTATCTGGTCACTATGCCGAAGAGCATCGAGGCGATTTCGATTCGTTCGAAGCGTTTTTACCGCCTGCAACTGGGCACACCATCGAAGCGGCACGCCAAGCAGCTGTGCAGCAATCTGAAGTCGATCGGCCGCACCTGTTCGGTGGCCTGAACGGTTCCTCCCCATCGCTTTGCGGCGTTGAGGAATTTTTTCACGCCCCCTCCCATCTTGGGCAAGCGGCTTCTAGGATAGGCCGGGAGCGAGGGGAGACAGTGGATAGATGAGCGACGCGCAGGCCTATGACGACCAGTCGCTGCCCTGGCTGGAAGCCGTGGAGAATGAGGACGGCCCGCGCGCCATTTCTGCGCGCAAAATGCTGGCCGCGCTGCTGCTGGTGCTGCTCGCCGGGGCGATCGTTGCCGGGACAATGTTTTGGATCGGCCGGCAAAACCCGGCGGTGACCGGAGCGCCGGAACTGATCCGCGCCGAACCGGGTCCTTACAAGATCAAGCCGACCGATCCCGGCGGACTCGACGTCGCCGGGGACAGCGAGACGGCTTATTCAACGAGCGCCGGCGAGGACCCGGATTCGGCGCTCGATATGCGCAAACTGCCCGAGGAGATGGCCCCCTTGCCGGTCGAAGTGCCGCAACAGGCGGCGCCGCCCAAGCCAAAGGAGCCGCCGAAAGCGGCCGCTCCCGAACCCACTTCTCCGGCCGCTCCGTCGGGGCCGACGATTCAACTCGGCGCCTATGCCTCGACGGTAAAAGCGGAGACCGCCTGGAAGCTGCTGTCGGGCCGCTTCCCGCAGGTGGCGGCGCTGAACAAGGTTGTGGTAACCGCCACTGTCGGCGGCAAATCGGTTGTTCGGCTGCGTGCTTCGGGCTCGGCGGACCAGACCAGGGCGGCCTGCTCAGCGCTGCGCGCGGCTGGCGAAAGCTGCCTGGTCGTTAACTGATGCAAGCCGCGATCTACGGGCTGTCCGGCACCGAATTATTGGCGGACGAGCAGGATTTTTTCCGTGACGCAAAGCCGGCCGGCTATATTTTGTTCAAACGAAATATTGCATCGAAAGAACAATTGCGGAGCCTGACTGATTCGCTCCGTGACCTCGAAGGTCATGACGAAGTGCCGATCCTGATCGACCAGGAGGGTGGCCGGGTGGCGCGGATGCGGCCGCCCGAGTGGCCGGCGTTCCCGAGCGGAGAAATGTTCGACCGGCTCTACCAGCTGGCCCCGTCGAGCGCGATCGAGGCGGCGCGGGTCAATGCCCGGGCGCTGGGTCTGATGCTGGGCGAGGTTGGAGTTAACATCGACTGCCTGCCGATGCTCGACGTGCGCCAGCCAGGCGCCACCGACATCGTCGGCGATCGCGCATTGGGCTCCGAACCAATGCAGGTCGCGGCGCTCGGCAAGGCGATCCTCGACGGGCTAGCTTCTGCCGGAGCATTGGGCGTGATCAAGCATATCCCGGGTCACGGCCGGGCGCTGGTCGACAGTCATCATGAGCTGCCCATCGTCGAGGCGGGCGAGGAATCGCTGGCGATCGACCTCGAGCCGTTCGAGCGGCTCCGCGATGCGCCGATGGGGATGACGAGCCACTTGCTTTACACGACATGGGATCCCGACCGCCCGGCATCGCAATCCCCGTTCGTGATCCGGGAGATCATCCGCCAGCGGATCGGCTTCGACGGCTTTCTGATGAGCGACGACATCGGCATGGAAGCGCTTGGCGGCGATCATGGCACGCGCGCCGCGGCCTGCGTCGAGGCCGGATGCGACGTGGCGCTTCATTGCGACGGCAAGATGGAGAATATGCTGCTGGTCGCCGACGCGATTAAGGAGATTTCACCTGAGGGGTCGGCTCGGCTCGCCAGGGCAATGGCGATGAGATTCACCCCCGACGATGAAATGGACTTTGCCGAGGCGGTGGCGAAGCGCGATGCGCTGCTGGCGCTGGTTTGAATAAGCGCATAGGTTTTTAGGCATGGTGGATGAAGAGCTGTTCATTGCGCCGGTGCGCGACGAAGAGGCGCTGAACCTCAGCCTCGATGGCTGGGAAGGGCCGCTCGACCTGTTGCTGAACCTGGCCCGTCAGCAAAAGGTCGACCTTTACCAAATCTCGATCCTGGCGCTGGTCGAGCAATATCTCGCCTATCTCGAGGAGGCTAAGGCGCTCCGGCTGGAGATCGCGGCCGACTATTTGGTGATGGCGGCGTGGCTCGCCTACCTCAAGAGCTGCCTGCTGCTGCCCAAGGACCCGACCGTCGATCCGTCGCCGGAGGAGCTGGCCCTAAGGCTCCAGCTGCGCCTCCAGCGGCTCGACGCGATGCGCGACGCCGGCGCCCGGCTGATGGGCCGCGACCGGCTGGGACGCGACGTGTTCGGTCGCGGCGCGCCGGAGGGATTGAAGCTGGTGCGTAAGTCGGACTGGCAGGCGACCGCATTCGATCTCTATGCCGCCTATGGCCGGGTCAAGGCGCGCACGGCTCCGGCGATGCATGTCGTCGCCCACCGTGCGGTAATGACGCTTGAGGACGCCATTCAGCGCGTGTCGGCGCTGATCGGCCAGGCGCTCGACTGGACCACGCTGGAGGCGTTTCTGCCGGCCACGGCCGATCCGCAATATCGCAAGTCGGCGTTGGCCAGCAGTTTCGTCGCCGCGCTGGAGCTAGCGCGGCAGGGCCGCCTTGAGCTTGAGCAGGACGAGGTGTTTGGCGAGCTGCTGGTGAGGCGAGCAGCCTGATGGATGAGTTTCAGCGCGCCGTGGAGGCGGCGGTTTTCGCTTCGGACACGCCGCTCAGCGTCGAGGAAATCGCCGCCTATGTTGGGGTGGGAGATGTCGCCGCAGCGCTTGCCGCACTGGCCGAACGCTATGCCGGGCACGGCATCGAGCTGGTCGAGCGCGGCGAGAGCTGGCATTTCCAGACTGCGCCGGATCTCGCCCACATCCTCCGCCGCACCCGCGAGGACGCCCGCCGCCTATCGCGCGCGGCGACAGAGACACTCGCGATCATCGCCTATCATGAACCGGTCAGCCGGGCCGAGATCGAGGCGATTCGCGGCGTTCAAATCTCAAAGGGCACGCTCGATGTGCTGATGGAGGCGGGCTGGGTAAAAACGGCGGGACGGCGGGAAGCGCCGGGCCGTCCGCTGCTCTATGCGACCACTCCGGACTTCCTGACCCACTTCGGCCTGGGCTCGCGCCGCGACCTGCCAGGGATCGAAGATTTGAAGGCGGCCGGTCTGCTCGATCCGCTCGAGGAATCACTTTTCCAGCTTCAACTGGAAAGTGACGCCGAAGAAGACTAACTAGACGTCAAATTTCCCTCACCGGAGTTCCCTCATGGGTGGTTTCAGCATTTGGCATATCCTGATCTTGGCGGTCCTCGTGCTGCTACTGTTCGGCGGCAACCGCTTCTCGGCGATGATGGGCGACGTGGCCAAAGGGCTGAGGAGCTTCAAGCAGGGGCTCAGCGACGAGGACAAGCCGGCGGAGCAAAAGCAGATCCCGCCGCAGCAGCCGATCGACGTCACGCCGCGATCGGCCGAGCCGACCGCGACCCCGACGCCCACATCCCCCAGCGACGATCAGTCGCGCTCCTGATTTTCTGCTAGAGTCCGCCGATGTTCGGCGTCGACACCTCCGAGCTGCTGGTCGTGGCAGTGGTCGCCCTATTGTTCATCGGGCCCAAGGAATTGCCGCGGGTCATGATGAAGGTTGGCCGCTGGATCGGCCAGCTGCGCGGCTACGCTCGCCATTTCACTGCCGGCATCGAGAACGTCATCCGCGAGGCCGAGCTAGAGGAAATGGAAAAGAAGTGGCGCGAGGAAAACCAGCGCATTCTCGCCGAATTTCCGGCTGACGGGACTTATCCCGAGCCGGTGATGAACCCGCTTCCGCTCGACGGTGACCAGCCGGACCTGCCGCTCGAGGCGTCGGCCGCGCCCGATGACGACCCGACTCCGCCGGAAGAACGGCCGCTGCCATGATCAGCGATATCGATGACACCACGGCGCCCCTGCTCGATCATCTGATCGAGCTTCGCAGGCGATTGCTGTGGTGCGTCGCCACCCTGCTCGGCGGTTTCTTCATCTGCCTCTATTTCGCCAAGCCGATCTTCGCCGTGCTGGTCCAGCCGCTGCTAGCCGCGGGGCAGGGGAAGCTGATCTACACCGACATTTTCGAGGCTTTCTTCGTCGAAGTTAAGGTCGCCTTTTTCGCCGCGCTGATGATCAGCTTTCCGGTCCTGGCGACGCAGATCTGGCGGTTTGTCGCGCCGAGCCTCTACGCCAAGGAAAAGAAGGCATTCCTTCCGTTCCTGTTGATGACCCCCTTCTTCTTCGCCGCGGGGGCCTCATTCGCCTATTTCGTGGCCATGCCCTGGGCACTCAAATTCCTGCTGGGGTTTGAGGGCAATGTCGGCGGCGTAACCCAGGAAGCGCTGCCGGCGATCGGCAATTATCTGAATTTCGTCACCCGGTTCCTCTTCGGCTTCGGAGTCGCATTCCTGACGCCGGTGCTGCTGATGGTGCTGGAGCGGGCAGGGATCGTCACTCGGGAGCAGCTGGCCAAATCGCGCCGCTACGCCATCGTCGTCGCCGCGGCGGTGTCGGCGGTGCTGACCCCGCCCGACGTCGTGTCCATGCTGCTGCTGCTGGTGCCGCTATACGCGCTCTACGAGTTCGCGATCCTGGCGATCCGTTTGACGCACTGGCGAGCTGCGCGGCGCGCGTCCGCTGCGGCTGAAAATGGAGGGGACAAAAATGTGGGCCCGAATACGCCACCGGGGGGGGGGAGGGTTGGCGAATCCGGGCCCATTTCGTCGGATAGCGAGAGCGGGGGGGCAAAAGGTCACTATCCGAAGGCTTAAACGTCCTTTTTTCCGACTCGGTTCCCACTTTGGGAAAATTTATTTGGCGATTCGACCCGTCCTTTGGCCCGCTTCAGGTCAGCCGTTCGGAAACACCGGTAAAGTGACCGCATAGCGGCCCAGCTTGCGGTCGAGCGGCGAGCGGAGCTGGCGGGCTAGGCCCTCCACGATCCGCTCGAACTGGTTCTTGGCAACATCGTCGGGATCGCCATCTGGCACCAGCACGGAAGAGGCGATCGACAGCGTCGCAGTTAGCTCGTCGTCGCGGCTCAGGGAGATTTCGACCGCGTCATCGGGGTGGCGGAGCATCGCGAACTCGACGATCTCCGTAACCAGGAACGCCGCCGCCACGGCGACATCCTGGGTGGTCGATGGTGCGTCGAGCTCGAGCTCGATACGCATCCCTCGAGCCTCAACTGGTGCGCTCGAGCGCAGGTCGGCGGCGAGTTCGGTGATCAGCGGTCTGAGCGCGATCCCCCGACTTTCCTCAAGTTCAGCGTAGTGGTGCCGATGAACCACCGATAGCGCGTCGACCCGGCGGCCGATCGCCGAATAGGCCGCCTTGGCCTCCGACTTGGCCGCGCTCCGCCCGTGGATGCTGAGCAACGAGGCAACGACCTGGAGGTTGTTCTTGACCCGGTGGTGGACTTCCCGGACCAGCCGCCGTTGCCCATCCAGGGCATCGAGCGCTTCGCGCTCCGCCACTTCGATCCGCCCCACCGCCCGTTCGAAGGCGTGCGACAAATCCTGGATTTCGGATGCGACGCCATTCTTGCCCGGCAGCTCCAGACCGCCGCCATCGGGCTGGTACTCGATCACCGCGCGTTGCAGCCGGGCGAGCGGAGAGAGCAGCAGCCGGCGCACCACGACCCAGCTCAACAGGGTCGCGGCGACCCACATCACCAGGGGAAGCAGCATGACGACCAGGTCCATCACCGTGGTCCGCTCGATCGTGGTAATGGTGCGCAGCTGGAGCGAGCCGCCGCCGAGCACATAGCTCCGGTCGCGCGCCTGCGTGCGCACTTCGCCTGGAGCTGACGGGGTGATGACCGGCAATGTTAGCGCTCCGTCGCTTATCGTCAGCTGCTTCAACCCGTCGGTGGCATCGTCCGCCGCCTTGCGCAGCTCATTGAGGGTCAGCACGCCGGTTGCATTTCCGCCGATCAGGCCGACGCGATATACCAGCAAGCGCTGCGGCGAGACCCACATCTTGATGTCGCCAGGAGCGACGAGCAGCTCATCGCGTTCGGGGTTGTAATGGCCGACACTGCACACCGTCCGCCCATTGGGGTCGCGGATGCGGAACTGGCGCGCGACGGCGGGCGCAATAGCCAGAGTTTGAGCGGCCGTTGTGCAGGGATCGGCCGCTCCGGTCGCCAGCGCTCCGTTGGCTGCTATCCTGAGCGCCAGGGCGTTGCGGGCGATCAGGCTTTCGACCGACTGAAGCGCCGCATCCCCCTGCTGATCAGCGCGTTCGATCAGTGCGGTATTGGTCTCCTGGAGATTCTGCTGAGTAACCCAAGCGAGCACCAAGCCAAGCGGCAGCAGCGCCGCGGTCAGCAATAAGAGGAGGATGGCCCCAGTTGGCCAGCGATCGAAAATGGACCGGCGTTCCATCACGCGGCGGCGGTCCCGGCGCTCTCGTCAGTCCAATTTACGCAATAGGTCGAGAAAGTCCCGCGGTACTTCTTCGCGGAGCATGTCGTCATAGACAGTCCGGAGTGCCCGCCCGACCGTGCCGGTGCGGTCCTTGCGCAATTTCTTGTCGGGGGTCCCGGGTCCAGACGAACTACGGCCACCGTTGGCTTTTGTGCTCCCACTCAAACTATCGTCCCCCTCGAGCGCAAACATTTGCGCCGGATCCTTCAAAAATATCACGCGGCGCACAGCCAACCGCCACCCCGGAGGTACTGGGAGAGGCAAACGCACCTATCGGCCACTTGAGCGGTTCGTCAATTGGCGAACTTAGGACAGTGCCGAATTGGGAGAGGAAACCAAATCGCCTATCCTTTGTTCCACCTCTCGCAAACTTGGGGCGAAGGGTGTTGCGCTACTGTAACGGCGCGGTCCAACGGTCGACAGGGTTGCGCGTATCAGGCGTCCCGCCCAAAACGGACGCGAAACGATCAAGGATCAAGGGGAGTCACCATTTATGTCGCTGGGCCAGGACCTCGCTCCGCATCTTCCATTTCTCCGCCGTTATGCGCGTGCTCTGACGGGTAGTCAGGCGCATGGCGACGCGTTCGTCCGGGCGGCCTTGGAAACAATTGTCGCCAAGCCCGACGAATTCCCGCGCGACGTCGATCCCCGACTGGGGCTTTACCGCACGTTCCACGCCATCTGGTCGACCGCCAATGTCGAAGAGGGCGAAGAACCTTCGGTCGAGCTCGGCGGAGCGGAAGGGATTGCCCAGGCCCGCCTGTCGCGGATCACGCCGCTGTCTCGCCAGGCATTGCTGCTGACCAGCCTGGAGGGATTTTCCAGGGAGGACACCGCTTATCTGATCGACGCTTCCGCGGGCGATGTGGATAGCCTGGTAGCCGAGGCGATGGCCGAGATCGAACGCCAAACCCACGCCGACGTCCTGATCATCGAGGACGAGCCGATTATCGCGATGGACATCGAATCGATCGTCCGCGACCTCGGCCACAACGTCACCGGCGTCGCCGTTACCCGCGACGAAGCCATCGCACAGGCGCGAAAGGCGCCCCCGGGGCTGGTGCTCGCCGATATCCAGCTGGCCGACGACAGCAGCGGCATCGATGCGGTGAAGGATATTTTGTCGGAATTTTCGGTCCCGGTGATCTTCATCACCGCCTTCCCGGAACGCCTGCTGACCGGGACTCGGCCCGAGCCGACCTTCCTCATCACCAAGCCCTTCCAGCGCTCAACGGTCAAGGCGGCGATCAGTCAGGCCCTGTTCTTCGACGCCGCGACCGTCCCCGCCGCCTGATTTCAGGGCAAGGCTGGGTTCATCCGATTCCCGTAAGGGAACAGGCGGCGTCGCTGCGTCGTTACGGCTGAAACGACTTCCAAACAGGGGTACACATGACCAACGGTTCGCCCGAACATTTGACGACCACTGAAGCTCGGGCCGGAACAACGCCCCACGTCACGCGCGTCGTGCTCGGTGTGAGTTTGTTGCTCGTCATCGGAATATTCGCCCTGATATTGTTCATCGCGCGGTGACAACTACATCAATGTGTAGCAACGATGCGTATGATGAGGCGGGTTCGGACGATGCCGCCGAAGACCAAACGGGGCGGGTTTCAGTGAGCGACGACGACGATCATGACATGGAAGCCCAGCGCCCAGAACCGGTGCCGCTGCCTGACGACGAGTTCAAGGAACAACTCGGTCAGGTCATTCCGCACCTACGCGCGTTCGGCCGGTCGCTATCGGGCAGCCGGGACCTAGCCGACGACCTGGTTCAAGAAACGCTGCTCAAGGCCTGGGCGGCGCGCAAGCGCTTCCAGGCCGGGACCAACATGCGCGCCTGGACCTTCATCATCTTGCGCAACCTGTTCCTGAGCCAGATGCGCCGGGCGCGATTCAAGGGTGAATGGGACGATGTCACCGCGTCGAAGATCCTCGCCGCGCCGGCTAGCCAGGACCGTCACGTCGAGCTGGGTGACATGCAGCGCGCGCTGCTCCACCTGCCGCAGCCGCAGCGTGAGGCGCTGATCCTGGTTGGCGCCGGCGGCTTTGCCTATGAGGAGGCAGCGGAAATCTGCGGCTGCGCGGTTGGCACGATCAAGAGCCGAGTCGCCCGCGGCCGCGTGGCCCTGGAAGCGCTGCTCAGCGGCGGCAAGCTGCCGTCGAGAAGGCAGCATAAGACCAATCCGGACAAATCAGCGCTTCAGGAAATTATGAGCGAGGTCGACGAGCTGAGCCGCGACCGGGATTGATCGTCAGCTAAGCTGGCCTAACAGCTCCTCAAATTTGCGCTCGCTCTCATCGGCCGGCGTCTCGAAGGCGCGCCGAAGCGCTGCCGCGAGGCCGGCTTGAGTCGGAGGCAATTCGGTCCAGCTTGCAATATAGCTCATCGAACCATTCGCCCTCGTCGCTATGGGACGTTGGACATTCATCACCTTATCAAATGCTTGAGTCGCGCGGTAGTTTCGCAACTCGTCGAAATCCGCCAAGAACCGTCGCATGATTGCAGTCACTTCGGCTGATCGGACCGAAGCGCTCGAGCGCGCGGAGGCTCATGCGCCGTTCCTTTGTTCGGCGATGGCGATGTTTCCCGATCTCGTCCGCTGCTTTGCGGAGGACGGTAGCGATGCGGCGGTCGCCCGGGCATTGGATCTGGGCGGCGAGACGGTCGGTGAACGGTTGCGGCGGCAGCGGCACGCGCTGGCACTGGCGGTGGCGCTTGGGGATTTGAGTGGCGAGCAGCCGCTGGAATGGGTGACCTCGACGCTGTCCAGTTTCGCCGATGCGGCGATGGATGAAGCGCTTCGGGCGGCGATGCTCGAGAGGATGCCGGACACGGAGCCCCGGGGGCTGGCGATCCTGGCGCTGGGCAAGCTTGGCAGCAGCGAGCTCAATTATTCATCGGACGTCGACCTGATCCTGCTGTTCGATCCGGAGACCTTGCCAAAGCGGCCGCGCGAAGAGCCGGGCGAGGCGGCGGTGCGCTATGGCCGGCGGTTCATCGAATTGCTCCAGCAACGGACCCATGACGGCTATGTCGCGCGGGTCGACATGCGCCTCCGGCCCTCGCCCGAGGTGACCCCGATCGCCCTGCCGGTCGACGCCGCGATCAGCTATTATGAAAGTTCGGCGCTGCCGTGGGAACGAGCTGCGTTCATCCGCGCCAGGGCGGCTGCAGGAGACCTCCAGCTCGGCCGGAGATTTCTCAAGGAGATCAAGCCATTCATTTGGCGCCGGGCGCTCGACTTCGGCGCGATCCAGGAAATCCGCGACATCTCGCTCAGGATCCGCGACCATTATGCACAAGGGCAAGCGTTCGGACCGGGATTTGACCTGAAGCGGGGCCGCGGTGGGATTCGCGAGGCCGAGTTCTTCACCCAGGTCCAGCAGCTGATCCACGGCGGACGCGAGCATGAGCTGCGCGCGCCGGCGACGCTCGATGCGCTCGACGTGCTGGCGCGGACGGGACGGCTGGAGGCCGATGTCGCCGGCGCTGTGGCGAACGCCTACCGCGCCTTGCGAACCGTCGAGCATCGCATCCAGATGATCGACGACCGGCAGGAGCATCGGCTGCCGGCCGATCCCGCCGCTCTCGAAGCGATTGCACGGCTGGACGGGCGCGGTAGCGCCGACGAGTTGCTGGCAATGCTCTCGCCCCACGTCGAAGCGGTCGGAGTCCAGTTCGACGGGCTGGTCTCGGATCGCGAGGAGCGGCTGTCCAACGATCCCGATATCTTGCGGCAAGAGCTTGCCGCGATGGGGTTTGTCGAGATCGAGGAGGCGTTTCGCCGGGTCGGTGACTGGCGCTCGGGCCGCTCACGGTCGCTGCGCTCACCTGCCGCGCTGTCGGCGTTCGAGGCCATGCTGCCGACCCTGATGCGCGCCGTGGCAGCGGGGCCCGACCCGATCAGCGCGCTCAATCGCTTTGGCGATATCATCGACAAGCTTTCGAGCGGCGTGAACCTCTACCGGCTGCTGGGAGCGCGGCCGAGCCTCGCGGACCTGCTGGCGTTGATTCTGACCCATGCGCCGCCACTGGCCGAGCAGTTGGGCAGGCGGCCGACGCTCCTCGACGGCCTGATCGACGAGTCCAGCTTTGCGCCACCGCCCGATGCGGCCGCGCTGGCGGAACGCTTTCTCAAGGTCGCTCGCGATGAGCCCTTCGACCTCGCGCTCGACCGGATCCGCCGGATGGTTGGCGAACGGCGCTTTGCTCTCGGCGTGCAATTGCTGGCGGCGCACCGTGACCCGATCGTCATCGCCGAGGGCTATAGCGACCTCGCCGAGGCTGCGATCGTCGCATTTTCCGAAGCGGTAAGTCTGGAATTCGAGCGCGCCCATGGGCGTGTTCCAGGCGGAGAGCTGGTGGTGCTGGGCCTCGGTCGGCTTGGCGGCCGGGCGCTGACCCATGCCAGCGACCTCGATCTCATCTATCTGTTCGATGCGCCCCAGGGCGCGCAATCCGACGGAGCAAAATCGCTGCCCGCGACCGACTACTACAACCGGCTCGCCAGCCGGATCGGCGCCGCGCTCGGCACACCGACTGCAGCCGGCCCGCTGTACGATGTCGATACGCGGCTGCGGCCGCAAGGCGCGCAAGGCATGCTGGCGGTCAGTCTGACGGCGTTCGAGCAGTATCAGCGCCAAGAAGCCTGGACCTGGGAGCATATGGCGCTGTGCCGGGCGCGGCCGCTGAGCGGATCGAACACCGCCCGGGCCAAGGTTCGTGAGCTGATCTGCGACATCCTGCGGTCGCCGGCCGACCCGGCAAAGCTCCGAGCCGACGCGGCGGCGATGCGCGAGGAAATGGCCCGGCACAAGCCGCCAGCCGGACCGCTCGACATCAAGCTCGGCCCGGGCGGCCTGGTTGACCTTGAGTTCGCAGTCCATACGCTCCAGCTGACTTCCCAGGTCGGCCTCGATCCGCGCCTGGAGGTAGCGCTGGCCGCGTTGGTTGAGCAGGGACTGATCGACGAAGGTGCAGACCCAGACCTCAGGCTATTGTCGCGGATGCTGGTGGTGCTGCGGCTGGTCAGCTCCAAAGCGATGGAGCCGGCCGAGCAGTCGCAAACGCTGGTGGCAACGTTATGCGGCTATCCCGATTGGCCGTCGCTGCTTGAAGTGGTCGACGCAGCGCGGCAGAGGGTCGCGGCTCGGTGGGCTAAAGCAAAAGGGAGCGATTCATGATTAATGAGGGCGACAAGGTTCCGGCGTTGAAGACCCAGCTGAGCCACGGGACCACGCTCGTCCTGTCGTCGCCCGGC
>Ga0157380_10002106_pt1 | contig 13345 bp, 10 predicted proteins | sample S35metaG_FD_119757 | JGI IMG/M metagenome (GOLD analysis project Ga0157380, IMG submission 119757) | Switchgrass rhizosphere microbial communities from Kellogg Biological Station, Michigan, USA - S3-5 metaG | ecosystem: Host-associated > Plants > Roots > Rhizosphere > Soil | place: USA...
GCTTTCTCGAGGATTGCAGCAGAACTAAGGACACAATACTCACTTGGGTACCATCCAACTAACAAAGCTCATGATGGCCAATACCGCAATGTGAAAGTGCTCGTAAGTCGCAAGGCAGTTTTGTTACGTTCACGCCCCGGCTACCGCGCCCAAGCCAATTAACTATCCGCAGATTACGCCGATTGCACAGATGTAAGACAATGAACTTGGTTCTTAGTACTTTTCGCGTTGGTTGTTGGTGTCACTTGCCCCAGCATTAGTAAACTAACGATACACAAGCAAAGAACTAAGGACTTAGTACCAGGAACTGTTTTATCAACTGCGTAATCGGCGTAATCTGCGGATGTGTTTTGTTTTATTCCTAGCTGGCGAGAGGCCTGGCGATACTAGCGTGCATGATCGCAGGCTCGTGCGGTTTCAGTAACTCATAGCCTTCGGATCGGGCTACATACGTCGCGGCCGTAATGTCGCCGACCACATTCAAAGTCGTGCGGCACATGTCGAGAATGCGATCGATTCCCAGGATGATCGCGATCAACGCCGGGTTGACGCCAATGGTCACCAAAACGCCGATGATAAAGGGAATCGATCCTGAGGGCACTCCTGCAGTTCCGATGCCGCCGAGAATCGCGAGATAGACAACCATCAGTTGCTGGCCCAGCGAAAGGTCAACGCCTGCGAGTTGCGCCAGAAATAGCACGGTCACACCTTCATACAACGCAGTTCCATTCTGATTTGCGGTCGCTCCGACGGTCAGCACGAAGCTATTGATCTCCTGCGGTACTCCCAGGTTCTCCTCAGAGATACGCAGCGCCGTGGGGAGCGTCGCGTTCGATGAAGAGGTGGAGAACGCCGTCAGGATCACAGTCTTAATGCGGCGGAAAAATTCGATCGGCGAGATTCGGGAAAGAAAATAAATCGAAAGAGAGTAGACGCCAAACATGTGCAGCGAGAGACCGAGCAGAACTGTGACGACGAACCAGGCCAACGCTTGCAACAAGTCGAGACCAAACCGGGCGGTGTTGTTGAAAAGCAGGCACGCGACCGCGAATGGCGCGAACTTCATTATGATTTCGATAATCTTCGCCGTGATCTCATAAAGAGCCTGCAGACCGCGTAGCAAGGGCGCCGTCTCCTTGAAAGGAATCAACGTAATGGCGATCCCGATGATCAAGGCGAAGAACATCAGGTGCAGCATGTTCGGCGTGCCGGCAGATGTGGCGGTGCTTGGATTGGAAGGCACACCAGACACGCTCGCCAGCGGATTAGATGGCACGATCGTGTCAACCACCTGCATTAACGGCGTCATCACGGTGCCGCCCTTTTTTGCTGCATCCACTTGCTTGGAAGCATCAGAGCCGTAACGCTCTTCGAGAGCTGCTTTGGTGGTCGCATCAATGCGCTTGCCGGGCTTGATAGTGTTGGCGAGAGTCAATCCGATCACAACCGAAATTGCTGAAACGACGAGACAATATCCGAACGACTTCAAACCGACTCGGCCAAGCTTGCGGATGTCTCCTATACCCGCGACTCCGACAACCAATGATGAAAAGACCAAAGGCACAACGATCATCAACAAGAGGCGCAGAAACAACTGACCGATGGGCGCAGTGATGTTCTCAATGATCCAAACGACGCGAGGCTGATCGCCTCCGAAAGCGTAGTTAACCGCGACACCTGCAACGACTCCGACTGCCAGACCGATCAAAATGCGCGTATGTAACGGCATTCCATGTGGCTTGTCCGGAGTTTCTTCGTCGAGATCTGTGGTGACCTCACGCTCAAAAGCGTCGGCGTCAATTGTTGGTTTGTTCTTATCGTCTTCGCGCATGGTTTACCTTTAGTAACGCAAACTGTTAGTTTGCGCCGCGTTGGAGGCCATTCAACGGGTAACGCAAACTAACAGTTTGCGTTACATTCATCTTCCCCAGCGGAGTTTGTCGCGCAACACCTCGAAATAATTTCGGTTCATCGGCTGCACCAGCTTAAACGTGGTCTTGCTCTTCCTTATCACGACACGATCATCAGCCATCAATGACACCCCAACCTGGCCATCAAGAGTCAATGCTACTTCTTCGTTTTGAGTGATCAGCTTTAGCTCGATCACGGATTCATCAGGGACGACGATGGGCCGATTTGATAACGTGAATGGACAAATGGGAGTGATGACGACTGCATTCATGGACGGATAAATAACCGGACCGCCGGCCGAGAGGTTGTAGGCTGTCGAGCCTGTCGGTGTCGAAACGATCAATCCATCCGCTCGAAACGAATTGACGAACTGCTGATTAAGATAGGTTTCGATTTCGATGATGCGAGCGAGGGCGGACTTATTAATGACGACGTCATTCAAGACTTGATTCCGCGTAATAGTTTCTTCACCGCGCATGAGCTCGACCGCGAGCATAACGCGTTCTTGCAAGACATAGCTTCCCGCGAGAATCGACTCGAGAGCGACGTACAGCTCTTCAATACGAAACTCAGCAAGATAGCCAAGCCCGCCGTAATTCACGCCCAGAACGGGAACTGCCCGATCGCCAAGCATTCGTGCGGTGGCGATCATCGTCCCATCGCCTCCGAGCACGAGCATCAGATCGACAGTGGCCGGAAGCTCTTCAGTCTCGACAACCCGGACTGCGCAACCGGTTTCGTGTTCAATTCTTTCACGTTCAATTTCAGGTCCGCCGACCAACTCGATGCCGCGCTGGTGCAGCCATTCGACGACGCCACAAAGCGTTTTGAGAGCATCAGGTTGATGTGGTTTTACCACAATACCAACCCGCTTGATGGAAGACGGAGTCATGGTAAAGCGTGCTTGTCCGGGGCTAGCTCAGCTAAGTAGACGTGAAATTTGGTTCCTTTGAGAACGTGCCGGATGATATCCGTCGCCCGATCTGGGTGTCAACGAAGTTAGGCTAACGACAGGTTTTCATGATGTACAGGTTAGAGTTTTGCAACCAACATGATCCTCAAGCGGCAGGCCCGTGGTATCACGAAAACGATTCGACAAAGTTACCGCTGTCAAACTAGTTTCTGTCGAATCGATACAGCGCCAGGAACTCGACATTCCCATCGGCGCCTTTGATTGGAGAGTCAATGAGGCCAGATGTCTTGAGTCCTAACTCTTCGGCGGCTTGATTCACTGCCGCGATGACGCGCTGATGCTTCTCGGGCTCGCGCACAATGCCGCCTTTGCCAACTTCGTCTCGACCCACTTCGAACTGAGGTTTGATGAGGAGGATCATCGAGCCCCCTTCTTTTAACAACAGCGTTACCGCCGGCAGGATCTTAGTTGCAGAGATAAACGCGACGTCCATAACGATGAGGTCGAATTGTTCTGCGAAATCGTCGAGCGAAAGATAACGAGCGTTGACGCCTTCGCGCACTTCAACTCGAGGATCATTTCGCAATCGCCAATCGATTTGATTGTGACCGACATCGATGGCGACTACTCGAGAGGCGCCGTGCTGCAAGAGACAATCAGTAAAACCGCCAGTTGAAGCGCCGACGTCGAGACAAGAAAGTCCGCCAACGTCTACTTTGAAAGTCTTGAGCGCAGCTTCGAGTTTGACCCCGCCGCGGCCCACATAACGTTGCGCCGGATCGTCGGAGCCTTTAATTCTTAATTCAGAAGTTGGGTCTACAAGGTCGGAAGGTTTGTTGACGCGCTGTTCGTTTACGAGCACAGCGCCAGCCATGATCAAGGCTTGGGCTCGGGTGCGGGATTCGACGAGTCCCTGATCGACCAAAAGCTTATCTATCCTCTCGCGCTTCATGCCAACCAGACTTTATCGCAGAACGCTGATGTAGCGTAGACTCCCGTGCATAGCGCGAAGAGCAAAGGGCAAAGCGGCCGTACGACTAGATGCGTGCGACCCCTTTTGCCCTTAGCTCTTCGCTCGATTACGCCTGGCGGCGGGAGCCCTGCATGATTGATCGCGGAGTATCGTTGAGACGAAGTGTGGTGGCGCAGTCCTCACAAAGCCACACCAGAATATGCGGAGCGTCCACCCAAAAGAAAGAACTCACCTTTTTTGAGATCTCCAGGGCTTGATCAACCTGAAGCCGTCTGATGGCCTGCACATAGAAGGCGCCATTGTAGAATTCGCCTTCAGCCCCCTCCTCACGATGAATACACTCGCGCTCCCGAAAGACTTGCTTACTCATTCGAGTCACCATTTCCTTTTCCGCACTATAAATTCAAAGAAAATGTCGGGTTTTAATTCTGATTGGTGAGAGTTTGGGCAAGCGGCGCAAGAAGCTAATCGGGCTCTTCAGTCCACTATGCGACAGATGATGCCACTCAGTGGAAAAAGAGTCAACAGTTACATACCTGATTGTTGCTTGTTCAACAATCAGGATAGATTTCGCTGCTTGAGTGTGGGATTTCGGGCGGGGACAGGACCGAAACTAGACTTTTTGCCGCCGGGCTCGCTTATCTTGCATAACCTCAATATTCTCCTTGACCCTTGTATAAATCCCGTCAGCGTCTAAGCCGTACTTCGCTAGCAGAAGCTTCGCGTCTCCATGGGTGATCAGCCGATCGGGAATGCCCATCCGCACCAACCGGAGTTTATCCTGAAGCCCATTTTCTTCGAGCAGCTCGAGCACCGCCGATCCGAAACCGCCGGCCACATACGCCTCTTCGACGGTGACGATGAGTCGCTTGGTGCGCGCCAGCGCCAGCAACAACTCGGCATCGAGGGGTTTTACAAAGCGCGCGTTAACCACAGTAGTCTCGATTCCGTCCTTGGCCAAATGCTCTGCAGCTTCGAGCGAGGGATGCACCATAGATCCGTAAGCGACGATCGCAATCTCGCCGCCATCACGAAGAATCTCGCCCTTGCCGTTCTCGAGCACTTGAGGCTCGCGTTCGGGAACTCCAATTCCATTTCCTCGCGGGTAACGCATTGCGGCTGGCCCGACATGTTCGATCATCGTAAGCATCATGTCGCGCATCTCGCCTTCGTCCTTTGGCGCCATGACAATGATATTCGGAACTGCGCGCAGGTACGCGATGTCGAGCAAGCCATGATGGGTAGGCCCGTCACCGCCCGCGATGCCGCCACGGTCCATGCAGAACTTGACGTTCAGATCCTGGATGCAAACGTCGTGAACAACCTGATCGAAAGCACGCTGGAGAAATGTCGAGTAGATGGCGCAGACTGGAATCAAACCTTCACAAGACATGCCTGCTGCAAAAGTCACGCAATGCTGTTCAGCAATACCAACATCGAAGGCTCGCTTCGGAAACTTCTCGAGTGGTTCGCAAACGCCAGTACCGTCAGGCATCGCCGCTGTCAATGCCACTACCTTGTCGTTCTTCGCCATTAACTCGCAAAGCGTCTTGCCGAAGACGGAAGTGTAAGTCGGCGCCTTGGCGGCAGACTTGATCTGTTTACCGGTAGCGAGATCGAACGGACCGGTGGCGTGCCAACGGTAATAATCAATTTCTTCAGTCGGGAAGCCCTTTCCTTTCGTAGTCAGCGCATGCACGATCACTGGACCGTCTTTCACTTGTTGAGCTTCGCGAAACGCAGCTACCAACGCGTTGGGATTGTGGCCGTCGACATAACCGATGTACTTGAAACCCAGTTCGCTAACAAGCGCGCCGGGTAAGACTGCAGCTGCGATGGCATCCTTCACCGTCTTCGCAGCGTGGTGCAAACGTCCGCCCAGCGACGGGATGGAAAGCAGCTTCTCTTCAACCTCTTCTTTGAAGCGATGGTAGCCTTGCGATTCACGAATGCGATTCAAGTAGCCGGTCAAGGCTCCGACCGCCGGGGCGATGGACATTTCGTTGTCATTGAGAACGACTATTAAGCGGGTCTTGAGATGGCCGGCCTGGTTGATCGCTTCCATCGCCATGCCGCCTGCTAAAGAAGCGTCGCCGATCAATGCCACCACGTGATGGTTCTCACCCTTGCGATCCCGCGCGATTGCCATTCCGAGTGCCGCGGATATCGAAGTTGAGGCGTGCCCGGCTCCAAAGGTGTCGAACTCGGACTCGTCGCGCCTGAGAAAACCACTGACACCGCCATATTGTTTGATGGTGGGGAGCAAGTCTCGACGGCCGGTCAGGATCTTGTGCGCATAAGCCTGATGGCCGACGTCCCAAACCAACCGATCCACTGGTGTATCGAACGCGTAATGTAAAGCTACGGCGAGCTCGACGGCCCCCAATGAGGCGCCGGTATGTCCGCCCACGCGCGACATAGTCTCGAGGATAAATTGGCGAATATCATCTGCGACCGTTTGCAATTCTTCCGGCGGCAATTGGCGCAGATCGGCGGGCGAGTTAATGTTTTGCAGAAGATTCATGGAGACGCTATTTGATTTGAATAATTTGTGGCGAGTATTGTAACGCGACCATTGGGGTTTTACTACCACTTGAATTCTCGGAGCCTGACGATGCTTTGGTACTACCACTCTGCATCGCAAAGTACTCTGCCCGAAGTTTAGCGGATAGTCAAGAGGGAAATGTACTGCAGGCTGCCAGCCTGCAGCCGTGTTACGCCAGGTATTCTTCTTTCATAACTCAACGAGCAGGCTGGCAGCCGGTCGTACGTAGGTTAATAAGATATGGAAATTATTGAGATGCAGCCGGCGCACTGGTCCGCGGTGCGCGAAATCTACCGGTCAGGTTTGGAAACCGGACAAGCAACTTTTGAAATTGAAATTCCTTCATGGGACAAATGGGATGCTCGACATCTGGCGGACGGGCGACTCGTGGCTATTAATGATGGTGTCGTGGTTGGCTGGGCGGCGTTAAGTCCGGTTTCGACTCGCGCGGCGTACCTCGGAGTCGCGGAAGTCAGTGTTTATATGGCTCAGCGTTATCGCGGCCAAGGCATAGGGCGCGAATTGCTGGCGAGATTAATTACCGAATCCGAGAAGATTGGAATCTGGACTTTGCAGGCCAGCATCTTTCCCGAGAACGTTGGCAGCGTCGCAATTCATCGGAGTTGCGGTTTTCGAGAGGTCGGACGCCGCAAGCGGATCGGAAAGTTACGAGGCGCCTGGCGGGATACGCTGCTGTTCGAACGTCGTAGCTCTGCCGAGTAGTAGAGTAGTATCTTGTATCTCTTCTATCTTCTTTCCTGACAGACCTCTGAACAGACTGATGAAGTCTAAGCTACTAAGCGCGACGTAGCCTTAGTACGGCGATCTCGGGTCTTACTCCCAATCGCACCGGCAAACCAATCACGCCGGTGCCGCGCGAAACATAGAGTTGAGTTTGGTCGCGTCGAAAGAGTCCGTTTGCATACTTCAGATCTATCGTCGCAAAGCGAGCCGGCGCGCCAATGAAGGGAAGCTTGATTTGCCCTCCGTGAGTATGCCCGCTAATGATCAGCGCCGCCTTTTTCGATGCATCGAGATCGAGCACTGACGGCTGATGCGAAAGCAACACCAGGGGCAAACTTTCATTCAGTCCGTAGAAAGCTCTTTTCCAGTCGGTCCCATTCCATGACCAATCATCAATCCCTGCGAGCTGAATCGCATCGGACCCACGTCTGAGAACCGTATTCAGATTGTTCATTACGGCAATGCGATTGCGAAGCAACGCTCTCGTCGTTAGCTCGGGATCGGTGTAATGGTCGTGATTACCGAGCACGGCCCAAACTCCTTCCGGAGCTTTCAAGCCCGCCAACACCTCTGCGCAGGGCTCGATATACCGCCGGTATGAAGTGGTGTAGTCGCCAGTCAGCACCATCAAATCCGGTTTGGTTTCGTTCGCCAAAGTTACGACGCGTTGCACTTCCGACAGATCGACGATACGGCTGTGGTGAATGTCAGTAAGCTGTGTTATGCGAAATCCTTCGAACCGTTCCGGCAGGTTTTTGAGGAAGATGTCAGTCTCGGTGATCTCGTAATTTTGAGGAGCGATCAAAGTCGCATAGGCCGCGGTGGCAGACACGGCGAGCAAAGGCGCAGCCGTTACTCCAGAAATAAACTGTCTCCTCGTAATCTGCCACTTTGCCATCACCTAATTGTAGCAAGAACAATTTTATTCGCAGATGACGCAGATGACACAGAAGTAAGACAATGCCTTGGTTCTTAGTTCTTTGTCCTTAGTTCTTAGTCGTTGTCGTTTTGGTTGTGGTTTCGAAACCCGGCAAGGCGCTAAACAAGCAAAGAACTAAGAACAAAGTACTAAGGACTTCTTCTTTACATCTGTGTCATCGGCGTAATCTGTGGATAGTAGTTTTCTGGTAGCCTTGACAATCGGCGTCGCCCGTTTAGAATTAACGTTCGCCTTGTGGCTGCGGAGATGTGGCCGAGTGGCTGAAGGCGGCGGTTTGCTAAACCGTTAAGGGTCAAAAGCCCTTCACAGGTTCGAATCCTGTCATCTCCGCCAGATTATTTGAGGTCGGAAGTCAGGGCTCAGAGGTCAGTAAGAACGCTCCGTTTCCATCTACTGACCTGTGAACTCCGACTTCCGGCCTTTTCGTTTCTTATGACAGTTCGCGTACGTTTCGCACCATCGCCAACCGGCTACCTTCATATCGGCGCGGCCCGCTCCGCACTCTTCAACTGGCTCTTCGCGCGCAAAATGGGTGGTAAGTTTCTGCTTCGCGTGGAAGACACTGACCTGCCACGTTCGACCGAGGAATCGACCCGTTCGATTCTCGAGGGACTCAAGTGGCTCGAGTTGAATCACGATGAAGAGCACGTCTTTCAATCGGACAATGCGTCCCTCCATCGCGAGGCGGCGTATAAACTAATCGCTGCCGGTAAAGCCTATCGCGATTTCACTCCCAAAGAGCAGCGCGACGACAAGACGATCAAACAAACAATAGCCGGCCGGGCTCGAGCCCAGACTGTTGAGGGAATCGATCAACGAAGCAATCCTTATCGGGATTTGTCGAGCGAAGAATCAGATGCTCGTGCTGGCGCCGGTGAACCGTTCGCCGTCCGCTTGAAAGTTCCTAAGGAAGGCCAGGTGCGCTTCGAGGACATCGTTTACGGACCACATGAAAGACCGTTCTCGGAGATTGAGGATCTGGTGTTACTGCGCACAGAGGGAAACCCTCTCTACAACCTGTCCGTGGTGATTGACGACATCAACATGGGGATCACGCATGTGATTCGCGGCCAGGATCATCTGACGAATACTCACAAGCAGATCCTGATCTACGAAGCACTCGGCGCCAAGGTGCCGCAGTTTGCTCATCTGCCTCTGATACTCGCACCCAACAAAAGCAAACTATCGAAGCGCAATCACGGCGAGGTGGTGTCGCTAACGACTTATCGCGATAGAGGTTTTGTTCCGGGAGCCTTCCGAAATTTCCTGGCGTTGCTGGGCTGGGCTCCACCAGACGAGAAGGAAATGTTGGGTCTCGAGGAATTAGTGGAAAAGTTTTCGCTTGAAGGAATTGGGCGCGCGAATGCAGTCTTCAACTTCACCGAAAACGATCCCCGGCACTGGACCGACGATAAAGCGCTGTGGATGAATGCCGAGTACATTCGTACGATGCCGCTCGAGGAATTGTTGCCGATGGTAAAGGGAGAGTTGCGCTCAGCTAAACTCTGGCGCGAGGAGTACGAGGAAGACGAACGTGAATGGTTCGAGAAAGCAGTCGAGCTGATTCGTCATCGCTTCTTCACACTCAAAGACTTTTCCGCACAGGGCCGAGCTTATTTTTCCGATGATTTTGATTTTGACGAAGCGGCGGTCGCCAAGAATCTAAAAAAAGACCCACGCTTGCGGGAATGGCTGCCAGGTCTTGCAGCTCGTCTGGAAACTGTTGAGCCCTTTGATGCGGCGAGCGTTGAGGCTGCGCTCAGACAATTTTCCGATGAGCTCGAAGTTAAAGCTGGCATTTTTATCAATGGCTCGCGCACAATGTTAACGGGCCAGGCGGTAGGACCCTCGATGTTCGAGGTCTTCGAGATCATGGGCCGAGACGCTTCAGTTGAGCGTTTACGAAGTGGTATTCCTTGGTTCGAATAGCTAGTAATTAGAGGAAACTATGAAAAAATTTGGAATAAGTATCATATTGGTTTTGGCGCTCGCCGCTCTCGGGCTGGCGCAGAACTCAAATTCATCAACTACAACCAAGGTGCGGCCCCGAACCACAGACGCCAAAGCCACTTCCTCTCCAACGCCTAAACAGACTCCGGCTGATAAGCCGGCCGCTTCCCCTTCAGCTGTGAAAAAGCCTCCGGTGACAGCTTCTGGTTCGGGCACTGTCATCACCGCCTTCAACAAGATTCTCGATGGCATTCGTCACGCGAATGTCGATGAAGTCACGGCACCCTATTGGAATTCGAAGCAGCTAATCTTATTCAACAATAACGGCACAGTCACCCGCGGTTGGGAGCAAATGCGCGCGAATCGTCAAAGTTCCTATCCGGACATGAAAGATGTGAAGCTTGAAGTGCGTGATGTGCACGTTACGATGTTAGGCCGTGATGGAGCTGTAGTGACTTGTCTCTGGACACAATCGATGAGTTACAAGGGTGCTCCCGAAACTGCCACAGGTCGCATGACGCTGGTTTTCAAGCGGCTGGGCACTGAATGGAAGGCGATTCATTTACACACATCGAATGACCGGCCGGATCCGTCACGAGTGCCGGCTTCGGAGCAGGTCGCATCTCCAGCTTCTACTCCAAAACCGTAAGAAATTGTTGACGCGGGAGAGATCTCTGGCTTTTCTTCTCTCATTCTCACCTGGTTTCAACCAGGTGACAGCTCGATCGTACTAATTGACTTAACCGTTTCGACGGTTTTCGTCGCGCAATGTATTCAAAACCGTTGAAACGGTTAAGACGATATCGACTACTACTCTCTCACCCGGTTGAAACCGGGTGAGAATGAGAGGAAGATCGAGCGAGCGGAATTCGACGCCAGCTCGAGACTCCGATCCCGCCCAAGGCGGCGAGGAATGGAAAGAACTCGACCACGTACCGTGGTTCTGGATTCTCGAGCGATGAGAAGAACACCAGCCGAATGACGATCATCAGCGAGACCAGCAGCAACCAGCGCCGCGCCAGACCTTCACGTGTTCTCGCCAGAACAATTGCGCCCCTCACACCAAGCAGCGTGTAGACCAACACCATCAGAGCAAACAGCGGCAACCAGATGTGCTGGTGAATGTTGTAATCCAAATCAGACAGGGGAAATAACTCGCCGGTAAACGGATAATAGTCTGAATGGGGATTGACCCAGAGTGACCATCCTCGTTTGATTGGTAACCAAAGATAGTAGCGCAGCTGATGACGCGCGATTCGTTCTCGAGCAATTTGCCCAAACGCGGCATCAATCGTTGGCGTCATCTCAGGCGGTTCTGGTCCAGCGGGCTCTTCAACTTCTTCTTCGTCAGACTCATCTCCAGCTTCATCGGGTTCTTGCGCCGCGCTTTCATCCGGCGAGGGTGAAGGCTCCGGACTCTCTGCAGCAGCCTCGCTTGCCGAAGTTTCATCCGTGGAAGGCGGATGGTTGTACTGCTCGAGCAATTGCCCGACGCGCGCCTTTTCGTCTGTCGAATCGAAAGCGCTCTCCGGCATTGCATTCAGGCTGATGGTCTTGTCGCCGAGCGACCACAAAACTGGCTCGATGTAGCGACCATCATCGATCCAGGTTCGCAGCCAGGTTAGATAACCGCGCGGTACAAATTCACCTGGCATCTCTGCGTGCGCGGGAGCGAGCGGCTGAAACAAATGAAAGACGCGCCAGTTGCGCATAGTCCATGGAACCAGGACGAGCCCAAACGCGATTGATAGCACGACTCCATGAATCAGGACCGTTCTCAATCTGCTTAACCATGAATCAGCCGCGCCTTTGCGACTAAAGAGCGTGAAAACCAGAGCGAGGCCTACTGCGAACACGAACAGGCCGCTATCCGGTCGGAAGAAAACGCCAACGCCGCCAATGAATCCGGTAGCTGCCCAAAACCACAACTTCTTTCCACGCGACTGTGCTCTGAAGGCGAGCGTCGCCAACAAACAAAGCGTGACGGCAAAGAAGCTGGCCCAGGTCTCAGTCAGAATGGTGGCGACATAAATGGTTGTGAAAGGACAGATGGCTGCGAGTAGCAGCGCGGCTGCGGCTGCGAATAACTTTCGTCTTTCGTCAGGCGTCCAGATGAAGGCGAGGAGTGCTACCAGAACGCAGGTGGCCGTATCGATTAGCGCTTGCGTGATGCGAACCGCAGTGTTGTTGTTATGGCCGAATACTGAATACAGCCCCGCAAGAAACAAAGGATAGCCCGGCAGCCGGATTAGCGACGGGTTGTAGGGAGGTTCTTCTTCGTGTGAGTAGACGTGCTGCTCGAGCAGGTTGCGCGCCATTAACGCGTAGAGCTTGCCGTCTCCCGGATTATCGTTAGCGAGGTATCGAGCGACCCAGAGACGGAATGAAACTGCTCCGAGGAGAACCAACGCTACCAGGATCCATTTCTTTGACTTCCGCATCAATGATGTTCTTTGTCCTTAGTACTTTGTTCTTAGTGCTTGCCGCACCACCTTAAGCCTCTGAACACACTCAACCACAAAGTACAAAGAACAAAGCACGAAGAACATCTTGTTCACGGCTGTGCTTCGACTGTGGCCTTACGCTCGAGTTTGCCCCAGCCGACCAGCACACCACGAATAGCCACTGCAACCGATTTGATCATCACGTAATACATCACTTGTCGATAACAGAAACGCTGCAGAAATATCCACCACAGCAGACGCCACCGTTCACGTCTTTCAAGCACAAAAGCAAAACAGGCCGTCAACCAATCGATCGTCAGGAAGAGCGCGTAGTAAAACAGTACCTGGTTGAGATTCGTCATCGAGTATCCCGATGGCTGTTCCAACCAATCGAGTCCGGCTGCAACCAGGGTGTAGAACAACATCAAATCCATTACCGGTGAAATCAATGGAAAAATGATTTGGAAAATCCACACGTTCGGCATCGCGACAAAGCCCAGTGCCCCATAGCGGGGTCTCAGCAACGTGTCGACGTGCTTCCACATGCACTGCAGCGTTCCATACGCCCAGCGAAATCTTTGTTTCGCGAGGGCGCGTAATGTTGCCGGCGCTTCGGTCCATGCGATCGCGTGCTCTTCGTAACCAATCTTGTAACCAAGCCGTCGAATGCGCAGTGTCAGATCCTGATCTTCAGCGAGCGTGTCCGAAGTGAAACCACCTGCTTTTGTAAGCAAGTCGCGTCGCCAGGCTCCGACAGCACCGGGCACAACCGTTATGCAGTTCAAGCTCGCAAAGGCCCGGCGGTCCATGTTCTGGGAAGTGATGTACTCGAGCGCTTGCCAGCGGGTCACGATGTTGATGCGATTGCCGACTTTGGCATTGCCGGCCACAGCTCCGATTCTCGGATCGTAGAAGCGATGGGCGA
>Ga0157380_10002108_pt1 | contig 13337 bp, 11 predicted proteins | sample S35metaG_FD_119757 | JGI IMG/M metagenome (GOLD analysis project Ga0157380, IMG submission 119757) | Switchgrass rhizosphere microbial communities from Kellogg Biological Station, Michigan, USA - S3-5 metaG | ecosystem: Host-associated > Plants > Roots > Rhizosphere > Soil | place: USA...
CGATACTGGTTCAAAATTCCATTTACGGGTATATTAATTACATTGCTTTGCTTTATCGCTGCTATAATTATTATGATTATTGATTAAATTTTTACTTCTACTATATGCAAACAACAAAATCTTTAATGATCCTTGTCGCGGGGCCTTATCGTTCGGGGACCAACGATAATCCTGATCTGATTGCCGCCAACGTGCAACAGATGACCGATGCATCATTGCGCATTTATAAAAAAGGACATTTACCGGTAATGGGAGAATGGTTTGCTCTCCCCCTAATTGAAGCAGCGGGCTCGAAGAAAATGGGAGATGCTATTTTCAATGAAATCTTTCACCCGGTGGCGGTACAGCTGATCGATCATTGCGATGCGGTGCTGAGGATTGGGGGTGCTTCTTCGGGTGCGGATGAAATGATGAATACCGGCGTTCAAAAAGGGAAACAATTATTTTATAATGAAGATGAAATTCCGGATCTCAAGCTCTCATAATCAACCCCTTTATACATTTCACCAATAAGATTTATTAAGAACGCAGAAACGGTTGTAGTGATCTTATTAAAGATTGACTATTTTTGTCCTCTAAGAGATTACTATGTTAAAGAGGTTATTGGTTTGTGTATTGATTTGCAGTTCCTGCATGCTCTATACTTTATCATCGCAGGCACAATGCTCTATTTGCACTAAGACCGCGCAACAATTAGGAGAAAAGCCAGCTAAAGCACTCAATGGGGGTATTCTTTACCTGGCCGCCGCCCTATTGCTGATGATGGGCTTTATCGGTTACCGCTGGTGGAAAAATAATCGATAAGCGTTTTTATCTTTTGTAAAAATCCTTCTCACTAACGCAGGTACATTCATTATCTTGAGCAGACTAAACAACTGCTTATGCTGCGTATTATTCTATTATTGATTTTTATTCCTTTTTTTCTTTCGGCGCAAAAGCTCCCCACTATTGAAGAAAAAACTAAGGACTTCAAAAAACAAGAAGGCTATATAAATTTTTATTGGGATGAAAACGCCGGAAAACTATGGCTTGAAATAGATAAGCTCGATACCGAACTATTATATGTAGTATCCCTGCCCGCAGGATTAGGTTCCAATGATGTTGGGTTGGATAGAGGTTTGCTAGGCGGGAGCCGGATTGTTAAGTTCGTTAAAGTAGGGCGCAAGATATTATTGACAGAACCCAATTATAATTACCGGGCTGTTACGCAAGACGCGGCTGAGCGAAGAGCCGTAGAGCAATCTTTTGCACAATCAACTTTATGGGGCTTTGTTGCCGAAGCAGAATCCGGTAACAAAGTATTGGTAGATGCTACTGATTTTATATTACGTGATGCTATGCAGGCTGCCAATAGATTGCGTCGCGGGCAACAAGGCTCTTATACTTTGGACAAAAGCAGGTGCGCAATGTATCTTCCCCGTACCAAGAATTTTCCGTTGAATACAGAAATAGAAGCAAGCATCACACTCACCAACAGTGATGGAACAAGTGGGCCTTTTGTACAATCAGTAACTCCTTCCGCCGAGGCAATTACTTTACGAATGCATCACTCCTTTGTACAATTACCCGACTCTAATTATAAACCCCGTTTATTTGATCCGCGCAGCAGCTTTATTCCTACTTCTTTTTATGACTATAGTACCCCTGTATCGGAACCGATTGAAAAATTCTATATCGTACGACATCGATTAGAAAAGAAAAATCCGGATGCTGCGGTAAGCGAAGCGGTTAAGCCCATTATTTATTATCTCGATAACGGTACGCCTGAGCCTATACGCAGCGCCTTACTAAAGGGTGCTTCCTGGTGGAACCAGGCCTTTGAAGCAGCCGGGTATAAGAATGCGTTCCAGGTAAAACTCCTGCCCGATAGTGCCGACCCGATGGACGTACGTTACAATGTGATTAATTGGGTACACCGTTCTACCCGCGGATGGAGTTATGGCGCTTCCGTGGTGGACCCTCGTACGGGTGAAATTATCAAAGGGCATGTAACTCTTGGCTCATTACGAGTAAGGCAGGATTATTTAATTGCCCAGGGATTATTAGCTCCATTCGAAAAAGGAATGCCGGTTGATGATAAGATGCTGAAGATGGCACTTGAAAGATTAGAACAATTATCAGCGCATGAAGTTGGACATACTCTTGGTTTAATGCATAACTATGCCTCTAGTGTTAATGGCCGTGGAAGTGTTATGGATTACCCGCATCCATTGGTGCGCATTAATGCGAAAGGGGAAATCGATCTGAGTGATGCATACGATCATAAAATTGGTGAATGGGATAAATGTGCTATTACCTGGGGTTACCAGGATTTTGCAAAAGGAACGAATGAATCCGCCGCGCTTAATAAAATTCTAACGGATGCAACCAGGAAAGGACTGCAATTCATAGCCGACCGTGATGCACGTGCACCCGGTGGATTGCATCCGCAAGCACATCTATGGGATAACGGAACAAACGCGGTTGAGGAATTGAAAGAAGTAATGAAAGTGAGAGCAAAGGCATTGTCGCAATTTGGAGAAAAAAATATCCGGCCCGGTATGGCACTTGCGATGTTGGAAGATGTATTGGTCCCGGTTTATTTCTTCCATCGTTATCAATTGGAAGCCTCTACCAAATTGATAGGAGGAATGAATTATAGCTATGCATTACGTGGAGATGGACAATTGATAACGGATATAGTTCCTAAAAAAATTCAATTGGAGGTGTTGGATGCAATCATTGATTGTATCAATCCCAAAGTGCTTGAGTTGCCAGATACTATTGTAAAGATCATTCCGCCCCGACCTGCAGGCTATGATTTTTCCCGCGAACTATTTAAAAAAAGAACGGGCCTGGCATTTGATGCACTGGCCCCTGCTGAAACAGCCGCTGATCTTCCCTTCTCTTTTTTATTCAATAGCGAAAGACTTAGTCGGATGGCGCAGTATGCACTCAAAGGCGGATTGAGTGTTACCGACATGCTTGATAAGTTAATTAATGCTACCTGGAAAACAGCAAGAATGGCCGATATGCAAAAGCTGATTCAATTACAAACTGAGCAGGTATTGCTTACTTATTTGCTGGCATCATCGGTAGATGAAACCCTTTCTTTTCCTGCACGTGCGTCCGTACAAAAAGCATTGACAGATTTAAAGACATGGATAGAAGGACAAAAGAAAACAGCGAAAGACAGCAGTTATCTGGCTCATTTGACATTAGCATTGGAAAGAATGAAAGCACCCGATAAAGCCAAACCAACGGTTCATGCCGCAATACCACCAGGCGCACCAATTGGATGTGATTGGGATTAAGGAGACAAGTTTTACTAATTTTGCAATGGCTGTAAATTTTTTAAATGTCTACAATCAGCAAAGCGATAAACAGGTTAGGATTCTGGAAGGGATTATCTACTTATTTTCAACTAAAAACAAATCAAACCCAGTTCAGCCTGCCAGAATTAAAACACCCGCTCTATATCCGCAGCGGATCCAGTGATGGGAGTTTATTCAAACAGATATTTTATGATGGTGAATATGATCTTGAAATTCCTATTGAACCAAAATATATTATCGACGGAGGAGGCAATATTGGTTTTTTCGCGGTGCTGATGGCAAATCGTTATCCAAGTGCAACTATTATTTCCATTGAACCCGACAGTAATAATTTCTCATTGCTTAAAAAAAACACCGCAGAATATAAAAATATTATTCCTGTTCAATCGGGTATATGGAATAAAGAAGTTTCCTTACAGGTAATTGATCAGGGTTATGGAGAATGGGGATTAATGGTGAAAGAAGTACCACCAGGCACTGCAAATTCATTCAGCGCGGTGTCAATAGCCGGGCTGATGCGGGAATATAATTTTCCTCATCTTGATATTATTAAACTTGATGTGGAAGGAGCGGAAGAATTTATTTTCGCGGATCATTATAATGAGTGGATCTCTAAGACAAGAATGATGATTATTGAATTACACGAACGAATGAAACCCGGATCTGCGGATAGTTTCTGGAAAGCAATTGGTCAGCATTCATTCTCCAAAAACCAGGTAGGTGAAAATATTATTTTTATCAACCAGCAACCAGTATGATTACAGGAAAGGATTGATAAAGTGATAAAGGTTAAAATGTTTATTGGATAGTTCCTCCTGGATCTTTTCTTTCAATACTCTTTTATCGATTCCTGTCATTCGCTTATTCTGTATAAGCTGAAATGCTCTTTCTGCAAGCAGCCAGGCTTTTTGTTGTGGTTCATTGTGAAGTTTTAGAACTGTATCAATGGCTTCCCATAATTCTATAATTCCTTTTTTTTGTGATGCAATTGTTTTTATAACCGCTACTTCCTGCTGATGAGTATGAAAGGCCGGCGCCAGCATGAGACGAAGATTCTTTACGAAAAGATCCGATTCGGGACGATCACTTTTATTTACAACAAATACATCAGCAATTTCCATCAAACCGGCTTTCATGGTTTGCACTTCATCACCCGCCTCGGGAACCAATACAACCACTGTTGCATCCGCTAAACCGGCAATTTCAATTTCACTCTGTCCAACACCCACGGTTTCTACAATGATATAATCAAAAGGAGCTGCTTTCAGCAATTCAGAAATTTCAATGATTTTGGGATGCAATCCTCCAAGCGATCCTCTTGTGGCAAGGGAACGAATAAAAACGTTTGGATGATTGTACCATTCACTCATCCGTATGCGATCGCCGAGCAAGGCGCCTAAATTAAAAGGGGAGGAGGGATCTACGCAAAGGATTGCGACTTTCTTTTGGTGTTCAACAAGTGCTGCTATCAGCGCATCGACGAGTGTACTTTTACCGGCACCCGGTGGACCAGTGATGCCAATCAATGGAGTTTGACTGGCAGGTAAGGATTGCAATAATTGTTCATAGCCTTCAGCTTCATTCTCAATTAAAGAAATAGAACGCGCAATCGCTTTTTCTTCTCCGTTCTTAATTTGCTGAAGTAATGAAGCCCACATGGGTTTAATAAAAATTTGTAATCGAAAATAAGATTTTATAGCCGGTAAGCGACTGTTGCATCAAAAAGAAATACAGGGCTAAGAGTATAAAAGGGAAAAGGAGATAATGAGTTATTTAAGTTAGTTCTCCTTCAACCCTTTTTCTCTCTTAAACTCTCAGCTAAAAAATACAGAGCTATGTGCACAATGGAGAAAACGAGACAAAAGGGAACAGTCGAAATTCAACAACCCTTCAACTCCTTTTCCCTTTTAATCTCTTAGCTAAAAATTTCAAACAATTCGATAGTTGCGAAAGTCGAATAAGCGGATACCTGTCTTTTTCTCGAACCAATAAAGTAATTTGTTTTTGAAGGAGAATTTTTTCTGAGATACATCCAGATCGACTTTCCAGTTTTTTTCATCAACCCGTTGTTGCATTACAGCAGGATGGGTGCCCTTGAATTTTTCAAGCGAATCGAAATCGGAAAAATCAAAAACCTGTTGAGATTGAATGCTGCTGTTCCATTCCTGCTGTTCGCTCCAGAACTGAACCGTATTCTTTTGTTTTTGTAACATCTGTTGCGGACTCTTTACCCATCCATAATGATAGATGCACGCATCAATTTGTTTTACCAGTAACTTCTTTCCGTGCTTACGAAAACCCTGAGCGTCTTTGTAAGAAGAAATGTTTTTATCATTCCGGATAATACGCACTTCCTTATGATACCAGCGGCGACTATCTCCTACATAATCGTAGGTGCCGTAAAAATGCAGGTAATCGAATAATAAGCCTTCTACTTTTTTATCATTCTTATATTTTTCCGCAGCTGCGCGAATAGCGTCAAGGTATTTTTCATGTACCACTTCATCTCCCTGAATATAAAATGCCCAGTCGCTGTCGGCCGAAATATGCTCGAAGGCTTTGTTGGTTTCTACTGCCAATATGGATCCACCAGTTTTAATGGAAGGGTCCCAAACTGAATGCACGATCTTTATTTTATCTGATTGAATGGAATGAATTAATGCTTCTGTTTCATCTTCACTGTCGCCAATCGATACAATCATTTCATCCACTACAGGTAAAATCGAAAGAATAGCCTCTTTGATAGGGTAATCATTTTTTACCGCATTCTTAATAATTGTATACCCGGAAATTTTCATTCTTTCATTTTATTAATTATTAGGCCTTTTGTAAAGCGGCTTTTAGCCCCTCTCCGCGAGGAGAGGGGTTGGGGTGAGGCGACAATTGCAAATCAAACAATCTTTATCCTCCGACTACATACTGATCCGATCCTAACTCGCATCTTGTTGCACGTGTCTGTATTGTTTGCTCCAATATCGTATCGTTTTGTGTTAGTCCGCTCCGGTCAGCTTCTTTATGCCAAAGATGATAGACAACCCCTCTTAGTTTAAAATAGGTGCGTTGCAACCCGCTATGGTAAAAACGAAAAACAAGATCCGTATCTTCTCTTCCCCATCCATTATACAGTTCATTATATCCATTCACAGCCAAAAAGTCTTTTTTCCAATAACTCATATTACAACCACGGATATTGAACGCGTTTTTAGTACTGATAATCGAAGACAGAAGGCCGCCGACCAATGTGGAATGTATGCCATTGAAATGATTGCTTATTCCTTTTTGAAATAAGCTCAGGGCTATATTTTTTTCCCTGAAAATTTTTTCTGATAATTCTTTATTTAGTATAACCCTGCTACCGCCAATAAAATGACCCTGTTTATCTGCAGCGATATGATCTTTTATGAAATGGGGATGAAGGATCAGGTCACCATCCACCTGAACCAGATAATCACCCTTTGCCGCGGCATTGGCTTTATTTCGGATCTGCGCCAGTTTAAAACCTTCATCGGGATGCCAGACATGTTGAAGGGGGATTGAAAAGCGGACACGAAACTGGTCCCAGATCCCTGGTATCTTGCCTGGAACCATCATCAGCTATTACGATCTCATCGGGCAATTGTTTTTGTTTCAATACACTCAGCAAGCATAATTCCAATGCCTGGGGCCAGTTATAGGTAGCAATTACCAATGAGGTGGAAAACGGTTTGGCATTCATTTGTAGATTGCAAAGGTGCGGAATGTAGGTCGTGAGAAAAAATTTACGCTCCGCCTGAAAAGTCCACCTTACATTTGCAGCCGGACCATTTTTTGAAGCCTTCAGATGACCAATTTTATCCCCATATTTCCACTTGGAATTGTAGTGTTTCCGGGCGAAAAATTGCACCTGCATATATTTGAACCAAGGTATAAGCAATTGATTACAGAATGTAAAGAAAGCGGAAAGCCTTTCGGAATTCCTACGGTAATCAGCAATAAGATGAATGAAATGGGAACCCTCGTGGAACTGAAAGATATCGTCCAAACTTATGACAACGGTGAAATGGATATAAAAACAGAGGGGGTTAAGATATTCCGGGTGTTGGAAGTAATCAAATCAGTTCCGGATAAACTATATAGCGGGGCCATTGTTAATTATCCCGAAAATGAAGAAGATGCAGGTAGTCGCGAATTGATGCAAAAAGTGGTAAGAGGAGTGAAGGAATTGCATCGGCTGCTGAATATCAGTAAAGATTTTAAAAAACCAGAAACCGAGTTACGTGCGTATGATGTTGCACATCACGCCGGACTTTCGCTGGAAGAAGAATATGAAGTACTGGCTTTACTGAAGGAAATACAAAGACAGGAATATTTAAAGCGCCACCTGCAAAAAGTGTTGCCGATGTTGATGGAGATGGAGCATCTGAAAGAAAAAGTAAAACTCAATGGGCATTTCAGAAACCTGTCTGCCTTTGATCTCGATGTATAAAAGGATTTATGATATATGATTTGTGAATGGTGATTTCAAATTCGCAAACCATGTATCACAAATCATAAATCAAATATCACAAATCACAAATCTCACATATTTGCCCCAGGTAACACTCTGTTTTGATTTTGGAAATACACGGCTTAAGTGCGCAGTTTTCGATGATCGATCACTTCGCGAAGTAATTGTGCTTGAAAATGACAGCGCGGAAACGATCGAACAGTTGATCAAAACTTATCGGCCCACTAAAACACTGCTTTCATCAGTGATTGATCACAATCAAGAAATGGAAGAGATTTTAAAAGCAGCTACCAGGTTTCACAAACTCGATCATCATTCGAAAATCCCAATCACTACTCCGGTAGGCAAACCAGAAACTATCGGAGCTGATCGGTTAGGACTGGTAGTAGCCGCTGTGGACCTCTTTCCCAATAAGAATAATCTTGTTATTGGCCTGGGTACTGCAATCACTTATAATTTCATCAATAAATACCATGAGTTTCTGGGTGGTGGAATTTCACCTGGAATGGAAATGCGCTTTAAAAGTCTTCATACTTTCACCGCTTTATTGCCAATGGTTGAAAAAGACTGGAATTTCCCCTTAGTTGGTTATGATACAAGGACCAATATACTGAGTGGAGTGATTTTGGGTATGGCCAAAGAGATCGATGGAATGATCGATGCATATGCGGAAAAGTATGGGAACTTTAACGTGCTGTTAACCGGGGGGGATGCACCCTATTTTGTCTATCATTTGAAAAACAAGATATTTGCAGACCCTAATCTAATTTATAAAGGCTTATATGCAATCAGCGAGGTCAACAATGCTTAAGAGAATCAATGTGTTAGCGATGGTTTTGGTTGTTTTTTGTTCCCTTTCACAGGCTCAGAATATCAACTCTCCTTACTCAAGGTATGGATTGGGCGACATTGTCCCCAACCAGAATATTTTAAACCGGGGTATGGGAGGTGTCAGTACAGCTTATTACGATTATCTCTCATTGAATTTTCTTAACCCGGCTTCTTACGGTCGCTTACAAACGGTGACCCTTGATTTCGGATTTGAGATTTATGATCTTACCCTACGATCTCAGAACCCCTCACGTAAATATTCAGATGCAAGTCCACTTATTTCTTATTTCAACCTGGGATTACCCGTTATTAAATCTAAAAAAAAGAAAGAAACAATATTGGGAGTTGTAGTCGGGCTGCGACCGATGACAAGAGTGAGTTATAAAATATTACGTACAGAACGTCTTACGACAGGTACACTTAATGATAGCGTAGCAACTTTGTTTGAAGGAATTGGAGGTTCACAACAGGTTTATATTGGTACAGGTCTTCGACTCGGAAATTTATCGATCGGTATCAACGCCGGTTATCTTTTTGGTTCGAAGGATTTCAGTACCCGTCGTATATTTTTAAATGATACGGTTACTTATTATAAATCTAATCACCAAACCAAGGCTACTTATAACGGATTTCATTCTAATGTAGGAATTCAATACACGGCTAAACTTGGTAAAACAACGGTGTTACGTCTGGGCGCGCAAGGAAGATGGGAGCAAGTATTACATGGTGAACAGGATGTTATTCGGGAATCCTTTGAATACGATGCAAACCAGGCCGGTCTCCGGTTGGATAGCGTTTATCAGGTAAATGATCAGAAAGGAGATGTTAACCTTCCCGTATCATACAGCGTTGGATTTATCTTAGATAATTCGGGTGCAGTAGGTAATCCGAGCAGATGGTTGATCGGGGTGGATTATGCTGCTACCAAATGGTCGAAATATAAATTTTTTAATGAGCAGGATCCCGTACAAGATAGCTGGGAGGTGAAAGTAGGGGGACAAATGATACCTGTTTCCGGGAAGAACTATTGGAGCAACGTAGCATATCGCGTTGGTGCCAATTATGGAGTAGATTATGTGAATGTAGACAACGTATTGAACAAATGGTCGGTCTCTTTTGGGGCCGGACTACCAATGCGTAAAGTAAATTACTCTAATCAAACAACCATCATCAATACTTCCTTTGAATTTGGCAAGAGGGGAAATAGTTCCAATGCGGTACAGGAAAGTTTCTTCCGTTTTTCACTTGGTTTGTCGATGAGTGATATCTGGTTTATTAAACGTAAGTATGATTAAGAATGTTCTTGTATAAACGATATCTTTTTTTAATAGCAGCTTTTATCGGAAGCTGCTTTTTTATGAGCGCTTGTGAAAACGATCCCGAAACAGTAGATAGTTTTTTTCGTAAGAAAACAGCGGTGGAAGAAGCTTTCAAGGTAGAAAGTTATATGAGCCAGGAAGGAAAAGTAAAAGCCAAATTAACGGCGCCCTATATGAAACGTTATATGGCCGATTCTCCCTTTGTTGAATTTCCCCGGACTCTGCACGTTGATTTCTACAATGACACCTTGCAGATTGAAAGTACGCTCGACGCGATGTATGCACGCCATATGGAGTTTGAGCATAAAGTATTATTGAGAGATAGTGTAGTGGTGATTAATAAAATTAAAGGAGATACTCTTCGTACTTCAGAATTGTGGTGGGATCAGAACAAACAGGAATTTTATACGGATAAACCGGTACGAATATTTCAAAAAACCTCACATACTTTCGGAAAGAACGGTTTGCAGGCAAAGCAAGACTTCAGTGAGTGGTGGATATTAGGTTCATCGGGTAAAAGAGAAGTGCCGGCAAATGGTGTACCTCAGTAGAAGAAGCTGCGAGCTATGAGCTTCGAGCCCTGAGCTGGATCCCGAATAGATAAAACTTCAATAAATAAAAAGCCTATTCGATTAATTCTATGCTATTATTTTTCAAAAGTTTTTCTAGTAATAGTTGTACAAATATTCTGAGTAGCCTATGCTCGTAGCTCGCAGCTCATAGCTTCTCCCTAACTTTACTTCCTCATTTTTAATTCTTCATTCTTAATTCTTCATTTCCATGGACTACAGGCGTCTTGGCCGTTCAGGCTTACAGGTAAGCGTTTTATCATTCGGTAGCTGGGTAACTTTTCATAAACAAATCGACGACAGCATTGCCGATGAGTTGATGGGTATTGCCTATGAACAAGGCATTAATTTTTTTGATAACGCGGAAGCATATGCATTAGGAGAAAGCGAGAAAATGATGGGACGTGTATTGAAAAAGAAAAACTGGGATCGTACCTCTTATATCGTTTCTTCCAAAGCGTATTTTGGATGGAGAGGAAAAGATAACAAACCCAATCAAACAGGATTAAGCCGGAAGCATTTGTTTGAAGCTTGTAACGAGGCGCTGCAACGGTTGCAGGTGGATTATCTCGATCTCTATTTTTGTCATCGTCCCGATACCAGTGTCCCGATAGAAGAGGTGGTATGGACCATGCATAATTTAATTCAGCAAGGAAAAATATTATACTGGGGAACCAGTCAATGGAGCGGAGCAGAAATCATGGAAGCGCATCGGGTGTCACAACAATATGGATTAATACCGCCCACGATGGAACAACCGCAGTATAATATGTTCGAACGATTTAAAATGGAACAGGATTATTTACCAGTTTTTCAAAATGTAGGATTGGGCACAACCATCTGGAGTCCACTCGCAGCTGGTTTCCTGACAGGGAAATATATTGATGGTATTCCTGAAGGTTCACGATTAGATATTAAAGGATTCGATTGGTTGAAAGAACGCTGGTTACAGGAAGGGAAAATCGAGAAGCTTAAAAAACTAGTAGCGCTGTCAGAAAAATTGGGGGTATCAACGGCTTCTATGGCAATTGCATGGACCATCAAAAACCCAAATGTATCCACTACTATTTTAGGGGCTACTAAAAAAGAACAACTGTACGATAATCTGAAAGCCTTAGATACACTCAATAAGTTATCGCCGGAAGTGATGGATGAGATTGAGAAGATATTGCAGAATAAACCGTTTATGGATCTCGCCTAAACCTGTGAGGTTTAAAAGAACCAAGAACCAAGATGCCAAGAACCGGATAAAAGAACCAAGAAAACCAAGAACCAAGAACCAAAGAAATTTCAAAAAACAAATCTCAAGGGCGTCGGAAATACATGAGCCCTTGAGATTTTTTTTGTTTTCTTTCTTTTTTCTTCTTGGTTTTCTTTTGCCTTTATTCTTTGCCCCCGCGGGGGTTGGCCTCTTGGTTCTTTCGAACTAACGTATCTTGAAGAAGGAAATCAATTCCTTCTTTTTTATGAAACAATTATTATTTGTTTTCAGTACTGCATTCTGCTTCCTGGGAATTTCCGCGCAAAATAGTTATCCGCTTTTCAGTATCGAAATAAATAAAAAGTTATCTGTAGCCACCAACGAATCCGGAATATTGGATAATAAGATTCGCTATTCCCGCCTGAATAATCCAATCACAGAATTATTCGATGAATTGTTGCTTGAAAATATTTCTAATGATACTATTGAAATAAGAAACCTGGTTCCATTCGGAGCTGCATCGGATCATGTTTATATCACAGGTCTTGGAGAACATGGTCTTAGTCGCACTCATTTATTCATTCCTGGTAAATCGCCGGTGAATGTAATATGTCCGGACAATGCCTGGGAGCTTGGGATGTCTTGTATCGAGAATAAGGATGGAAATAATAAGATCGCGCTCGTGCGACGTAACCGGAATAGTTTACAAAAAGGGCAGCGTCGTCGTTTTGAAACAGTTCTTTATCCGGGCGGATCGGTTAAATATAAAAGATGGATTGAATCTTATACAGGTCCGTGGCAAGAAGGATTGAGAGTTGTGTTCCAAAAAAATTATTTATACGATACGGCTTATTTTGATAATAGTTTATTTGAGAGAAAGGATCTTCAATGGATAAGGCATAGTTATGTGATGCATTTGATGCAGGCCTGGGACAAATTTCTATATGACGCGAGTGATAAGAAATATCATATTGATGATTTTATAAAAAGAGGGAAGAAATTATATGGAGGTGATGAGGTAATTGGTATCTGGCCCACCTGGCCGTCGCTGGGATTGGATCAGCGCAATCAATTCGATTTGTTCCGTGATTTGCCGGGAGGAACCAAACAAATACAAAAGTTATCGGATGCAATGCGCAAGCAGGGAACCAAATTTTTTATTTGTTACAATCCCTGGGATGAGAGTACAAGGAGCGAAGGTCATTTGGCTGGCTTGGGTGATCTGATTAAGGCAACGGCTGCTGATGGAGTAGTGTTGGATACGCGGGGAGCATCCAGCAAAGAATTACAAGAAGCCGCCGATAAAGTAAGAGAAGGAGTGGTAATGTATAGCGAAGGAATGGCGGTACCGAAAGATATGCCGGGTATTGTATCGGGGCGGGTACACAATGCATTGTATTATCTGCCCATGCTTAATCTGAATAAGTTTATCAAACCTGAGTTTGCCATATTTCGCGTAGCGGAATTATTTAAGGAGCCCATACAAAGAGAATTCGCGACATCATTTTTTAATGGTTATGGAACGGAGATCAATATGTTTGCGCCTGGTCAACCGGATTGGGTAGAAGAACAATACAAATACTTAGGCAAAACATCGCGGATATTAAGAGAGAATAC
>Ga0157380_10002109_pt1 | contig 13335 bp, 12 predicted proteins | sample S35metaG_FD_119757 | JGI IMG/M metagenome (GOLD analysis project Ga0157380, IMG submission 119757) | Switchgrass rhizosphere microbial communities from Kellogg Biological Station, Michigan, USA - S3-5 metaG | ecosystem: Host-associated > Plants > Roots > Rhizosphere > Soil | place: USA...
ATGAATAGCGAGCCGCGCTCCTGCAGATCGAACAAGGTGTAGGCGACCGCCTTGCCTTGCGCCATCGACACGAGCGCGCCGTTGGTGCGCTGGCCGATCTCGCCCTTCGCGCGCGGCGCGTAGCCGTCGAAGATGTGATACAGGAGGCCCGTGCCCGCGGTCGCCGTGAGGTATTCGGTGCGGAAGCCGATCAAGCCGCGCGCCGGGATTCGATACTCGAGGCGCACGCGGCCGCGGCCGTCGGGCATCATCGAAACGAGCTCGCCCTTGCGCTCGGCAAGGCGCGTCATGACGCCGCCTTGGAATTGCTCCGCGAAGTCGACCGTGAGCTGCTCCCACGGCTCCTGCACGACGCCGTCGACGACACGCTCGATCACGGCCGGACGCGACACTGCGAGCTCGTAGCCTTCGCGCCGCATGTTCTCGATCAAAACGGAGAGGTGCAGCTCGCCGCGGCCCGACACGCGGAACTTGTCCGCATCATCCGAATCCTCGACGCGCAACGCGACGTTGTGCAACAGCTCTTGCTGCAAACGCGCGCGGATCTGCCGGCTTGTGAGGTACTTGCCCTCGGAGCCCGCGAACGGCGACTTGTTCACCTGGAACGTCATCGTGATCGTGGGTTCGTCTACTTGCAGCGGCGGCAAACCTTCGCCCTGCCCGCGCGCGCAAACGGTGTCGGAAATCTTCAAGTCTTCGATGCCGCTGAACACGACGATGTCGCCGGCGCCGGCCTCGGGAATGGAAGTGCGCGTGAGGCCCTCGAAGCCGTAGAGCTCCATGAGCTGCGCGTTGCGCTCCGTGCCGTCGCGCTGCACGAGCGTGACGGGCATGTTGCGCTTCACGACGCCGCGGCTGATGCGGCCGATGCCCATGAGCCCGACGTAGGAGTTGTAGTCGAGGCTCGACACTTGCAGCTGCAACGGCCCGTCGAGCTCGACGGGCGGCGGGGGCACATTGTTGATGATGGCTTCGAACAGCGGCTGCATGTTGCCGTCACGCGCTGTCGGATCGGTGGACGCGTAGCCCTTTAGCGCGGAAGCGTAGATCACGGGGAAGTCGAGTTGCTTGTCGCTCGCACCGAGCCGGTCGAAGAGGTCGAACGTTTGGTCGAGCACCCACGCCGCTCGCGAACCTTCGCGATCGACCTTGTTGATCACCACGAGCGGCGTGAAGCCGTGCTGAAACGCTTTGCTCGTGACGAAACGAGTCTGTGGCATTGGGCCGTCTACTGCGTCGACGAGCAATAGCACGCCGTCGACCATCGACAACACGCGCTCGACCTCGCCGCCGAAGTCGGCGTGCCCCGGCGTGTCCACGATGTTGATGCGCCACTCGCCCCAGGTGATCGCGGTGTTCTTCGCGAGAATCGTGATGCCGCGCTCTTTCTCGATGTCGTTCGAGTCCATCGCGCGCTCGGGTATGACGAGGCGCTCATCGAGCGAGCCTGCTTGACGCAGCAGCTTATCGACGAGCGTGGTCTTGCCGTGATCCACGTGCGCGATGATCGCGATGTTTCGCAGCCGTTCCTTGGGCAACATAGCGGGGCGCCGGGGGGAGGGGAAAAAGGCGCGCATTATACGGCCATTCGCCCGCGTTACCACCGGAACCGCGTCGTACCGAGGGTAAGACCCCGCCGAAGCGGGGCCCTGCTCCTATGCGGCCTTGCGGGAGGTCAGAAATCGACGGTCGTCGTGTTGCCTTGATTCGTGACCGGATTAGTGGTCCCGACGGGGTTCACGAATGTGATCTCGTCGGCGTTTTCCGGATCGTCGTTGCCGCCCTCGCAGGTGAACACGACGGTATACGTGCCCGGATCGATCAACGTGCGATAGGCGTAGTCGCCGGCCGGAGTACGCGTCGCTTCGACCGTCGCGACCGGGTCGTCGGTGCCGTCGACATCGTCGGGCGCCACGGCGGCTGCGAACACGTAGACAACGTTGCCTTCGTCGAGATTCACGTTGTCGTCTGCGGCGCAATTGTTGACCGCGGGATCGAGGCTCGTCCCGACGGTCGCTGCGGCAATCGTGCCTTGCAGCACTCCGTAGGCGGTCACGTCGAGCATCCTGAAGGCGGGCTTCAAGAAGTACTGCCGTTGCCCGGGCGGATTGACGAGGCCTTGGCGCATGTCCCAATCGAACAGCAAGCGCACGGCCTGATTCGGTGGAACCTCGAAGCCGCTGACGAGCCGCACGCGGCCGCTCGGCACACGCAGCTCGATTTCTTCCTCGCCGCCGGTCTCCGTCAGCACGTAGGAATCGCGAGGACCTCGTTCGGCCGCGATGTCCATCGCCAGCCATTCGTAAGTGCCCGGTTCGATCACGGCTTCGTTGATGAGAACGGCGGCATTCGTATCGGTGAGCGCCATCAAGTTGACGGTAAGCGGCGCTGTCGCAAGCGGCACTTCCACGGCCGGTCCGCCCGCCGACTTGATCCACATCGACGTGATCTTCACGTAGACCGCCGTGACGCCGTCCACCGGCGCGTCCATGAGCGATACGCTGAGCGTGCTTCTGCCCGAAGCGCCATCGCCACCGCCGCCCGAACAGCCGGTCATTGTTGCAAGCGCGAGCAAGCCGGCCGTCCGACCGGCTAGTTTCGTTGGTCCCATAGCTCAAATCCCTTTGCGCCAAACGACGCGAAACCGTCTCCGTAGGCGCTACACGCGCTGGCGGGCCCATGGGTTCCAATCAATTGACATAATGCCGGAGGGATGCTGGAAGCGGCCTGCGGCGTGGCGCCGGACGGAACCAAACAGGCCGCTCAGCCGTGTTAGTAACCTAGGCCTATTGGGGCGCAGGACAATCACCGCATGGGAAAGGGTACCGTCAACCATGGCGGGTGAGTCGGAGTCCGACCGGTTCGCGACGCTAATTCGGGAGCATTATCAGTCGTTGTACCGAGCTGCGTACCGGCTCACGCGCTCGACGGTGGATGCCGAGGACCTGGTGCAGGAAGTCTGCGTGCGCGCGTATCCGCGCATCGGTGAGATCGAAGGGCTCGAGCAGCCGCGGGGCTGGTTGTTGCGGGTGCTGTATCGACGGTTCGTCGATTTACGACGGCGCTACGAGCGAAGGCACGTGCGGGCGATCGAGGACGACGAGGAGTTTGCGAGCGCCGATCCGGGTCCCGCCGAGGAAGCGGATCGCGCGCTGGACCGCTGGCGCGTCGAGGACGCGTGGCAGCGCTTGAGCCAAGAGCAGCGATTGTTATTGACGCTGCACGACATAGAGGGATACACGCTGGTTGAGATCCACTCATTGACGGGATTGAAGGACGGTACGATTAAATCGCGGCTGCACCGCGCGCGAGTTCGGCTTGGCAAGTTGTTGCAGCCCGAGACGGCGGTCGCGCCCGTAGCGGACGAGCGAGGTTCGTGAGATGCAATGCGAAGACGCGATCGAGCAGATACGAAACGCGGCGTCGCAGCCGGGCGGAGACTTGCGCACGGCGATGACGCATGCGGCCGGCTGCGAGGAATGCCATGCGGCGCTGCGCGCACTCGATGCGCTGCGGTCGCTGCGCGACGAACCGACGCCGATCCCGACCGAAGGCGCCATCGAGCGTGCGATCGACACGGCTTTGACGAGCACGCCGGCGCAGCGTTACCGACGGGGGTTCTGGAGCGGCCTCGCGAGTGGGGCGGCGCTGGCCGCGACGCTCGCCGCCGTCGCGGTTGCAGTATGGCTGCGACCCATCGACGACGATGCGCCGGCTTCCGTGCCGGTGGTGAGCATCGCGTTGAACCAGCCGCGCAACGTGACCATGACACTCGAGTCGGCGGAGCCGCTCGCGGCCGCCGAGGTGCGCGTCGAGCTTCGCGGTGCCCTCGCACTCGACGGCTACGCTGGTCAGCGTGAGTTGCGCTGGTTGACGAACCTCGACAGCGGCGTGAATCAGTTGACGCTGCCGATCATTGCGCTCGAGCCGGGCGGCGGCCAGGTGCTTGTCGAAGTGATGCATGGCGATAAACGCCGGACATTTGTCCTCGACGTGCGCGCGACGGCGGCAGGGTGAGCGACGGGATGAAACGAAAACGGCGGCTCGAACGTGTCTAGCATCGGCGAGGCGGTGTGGAGAACGCATGGGTAGCGTGGACCGGCTGATAGGACGGGCAACGTGCGCCGCGCTAGTCGCGGCGCTGGCGCTTGCCGGTCAGTCGCAGGAACCAGGCGAATCGAGTCTCGAGGTCACGATCCGGCTGCTGCCCGAGAATGCGGTCGGCCCCGAGGAGATCACGCGGCGCATCGAGCTGCCGCCGGCGGCGGAAAATGCGCGACGGCCGCCGGCCGCGCAAGAGGAGAAGCCTCCCGCCGAAAACAACCGCGGCCGCGACGGCGAACCGGCGCCCGAAGCCCGCGAGCGCGGGAGTGAAGCCAGTCAAGAGGCCGCAGAGGGAGCACGCGAGAATCGCGAGAACGCCGGCCGTTCCGACGAGAAGGGCCCTCCTGACAACCGGGGCCCTCCGGATGACCGCGGTCCACCCGATGACCGGGGCCCTCCGGATGACCGCGGTCCACCCGATGACCGAGGCCCTCCGGATGACCGCGGTCCTCCCGACGACCCCGGTCCGCCCGACGACCGAGGCCCTCCGGATGATCGCGGTCCGCCCGATGACCGAGGTCCTCCGGAAGACCGCGGTCCTCCGGAAGACCGCGGTCCTCCCGATGACCCCGGTCCGCCCGACGACCGGGGCCCTCCGGATGATCGCGGCCCGCCCGACGACCGAGGCCCTCCAGACGATCGGGGCCCGCCCGATGACAGAGGTCGTCCCGACGATCCTGGCCAGCCTGGGACTCCGCCGGGCCGCCTCTAGGCGTCCCGCGCTTCGCCGCCGGTAGTGACTTGTACACTACCGTGAGTGGTCCATTTTTCTTGGCAAGCGATGCTCCAGGTTCCGCTGCTGGCGACGGCGTGCTTGCTGCTGACGTTCGCTCGTGCGGGGATGGCTGCCGACGCGAGCGCGCTGTTTGCCGATGGCGAGCGAGCTTTCGCTGCCGGCGATTATCACCAGGCCTTGCAGTCATTTACGGCGGCGCGCGAGGCCGGTTCGGCGGGCCCGAGCACCCATTACAACATCGGCGTTTGCCAGTATCGCTTGAGCGATTACGTTGCGGCTGAAGCGACCTTCGCGGCGCTCGCGGCCGAGTTCCCTGCGTTGCGTGAGCTCGCGGAGTACAACCGCGGACTGGCATTGCGCGCTCAAGGTAACGCCGCCGAGGCACGCGTCGCCTTCGAGCGGGCGCGAGCGAGCGGCGACGACAAGATACTAGCGCTGGCTAACGCGCAGCTCGGCGAGCTTGGACCGGCGCGGACAGCTGCCCGGACTCGCTGGAGCGGCTGGTTCTCCGGCGGCCTCGGTTACGACGACAACGTTGCGCTGGTCGACGAGTTAGTTCTGCCGAGCGCCTTCTCGTCGTCGAGCCCGCTCGCGGAGGCACTCGGACTGCTCAGCGGAGACTTCGGCGTCGTGCCGTTACGCCTCGACGCGACCGGCTATTTGGTTCGCTACCCTGACGCGAACGAGTTCGATCAAAGCGGGGTTCGAGTTGCTCTGACGTTCGACCAGCAGGTCGGGTCGTGGTTGCTGGGTGTCGGGCCGACACTCGGGCGCAGCACGCTCGACGGCGACGGCTTCGAGGAAACACTTGGCGCGGATTTGCGGTTGCGACGCAGCCTCGGCGCGGGCTTCGACTTCGATGCGCGCGTCGTGTACGACGACACGGACGCCGGCGACGCACGGTTCGCCTACCTAGCGGGCTCACGCCGCCAGCTTCGTCTCGCCGTGCAGCATCTCGCAAGCGCGCGTGTCCGCGTCGGCTACGACCTCGAGCACAGCGATCGGGCGGACCCCGGCGTCGCGGCGTCGCGGCAGCGCTTGTATGTCACTTACCGACGGCGACTCTCCGACGCCTGGACGGGAGACGCGGCGCTCTTCCACCGCACGAGCCGCTACGACGAGGCGAGCGTGCCGCGCACAGAGCGCTTACTCGAGCTGTCGTTCGTCGCGAGCCGCGAGCTTCGCAACGCGTGGACGCTGAGCGCCGAGTATCGCTGGTCAGAGAACGACTCGAACGTCGATACCTTCTCTTACGACAGGACCCGCGTGGCGGTGAGCCTGAGCCGTAGCTTCGACGACGATTGACGGTGCCGGCCGTCGCTCTTTACATTGACTCGGACCTCGACAACGGGACATCACATGATTCGCGTCCACGCGACGAAAGCGTCGATCAATGGCTACAAGGTGCGGTTACTGCTCGCGCTGCTGCGCCGGCCTTACGAGCTCGTCGAGCTCGACATGTACGCCGGTGAGCACAAGCGCGAGCCGTTTCTGTCCCTGAACCCCTTCGGGCAGATGCCTGCGCTTACCGACGGCGCGTTCAGCATCGCGGATTCACACGCTTGCTTGGTCTATTTGGCGCGCAAGTACGACCCGACGGGCGCATGGCTGCCCGCGGATGCCGAAGGCGAGGCCAAGGTCGCGGAGTGGCTGTCGAAGTCGGCCAATGAAGTGCACCAAGGCCCGTGGATGAAACGCGCCAAGATCCGCCGTCCTGACGCCATCAAGTTGTCGAACGAGGAAATCGATGCGCGCTGCGATCACATCCTGAAGCTGATGGACGCCGAGCTCGCGAAACGCGAGTGGCTCGCGCTCGGCCGGCCCACGATCGCGGACATCTCCTGCTTCGGCCCGATCTCGATGCTCAAAGTGTCGGGCTACGACACCGACAAGTGGCCGAGCGTGTCGCGCTGGCTCGAACGCATTCGGGCTTTGCCCGGCGCGCACGACATCGACGGCAATCCGTTCTAGCTAGAACGATCCCTTGGTCTCGACGACGAATTGCACGCTATCGATCGTCGGGTCGCCGTTTAGCGGGAAGGCAAGGTCGATGTGCACGACGTTGCGGCCGCTTGCGCGCGGAGAGCTCAAGCGCAAACCGACACCGACGTCGGACAACGTACCGAGGCTCGGAGTCGCACGCGGATCGCGGCCGCTGACTCGGCCGACATCGGCGAACACGGCGTAGCCGACGCGGAACAGCCGCCACGGATAGAAGTCAGTGAAAAAGCGTTGCTCGACGGTCGCAATGGCGCGGTTCTCGCCGGCTTGGTAGCGAATCGGATAGCCGCGCAGACCCGTGTCGCCGCCGAGGAGCACCTGCTTCTCGGGATCGAGGTCGTCGGTCGCCAGCGCGCTGAAGCTGACGGTCAGCAAGTGCTTCTCGAGATTGCGGCGATAGTAGTGCGCCTCAACGTAGACCTGCGAGTCGCGATAGCCCACGTCCTCGCGCCGCGTCGAAGCGCCCGTCTCGAGCAGCAGAAGGCGGCCGGGGCCGCCCGGTTCCCACCCCTTCTCGGCCGCGACGTTGAACAGCGTCGCGTCACGGTCTGAGCCGAAACGGCGTTCCGCGAAACCGATGCGTGCGGTCAGATTGAAGCCGAGCGAGATGTCCTCGGTGCGGCCCATGTCGTTGAGCTCGGTCATCTCGCGGTAGTCGTCCTCGATGCGTTGCCAACCGATCCATGGATAGACGAGCTTGCGGTCGGGTGGCAGCAGCAACGGTTCCGGGACGTCCGCTGTCGCGCGGAATGTGTGCTCGTCGGACGTGATGCCGAACAGCCAGCGTTGCGCGTGCCCGTCGGCAAACCCTGGCGACCATCCGCCTTGCAGAGTCGCCGCGCTGATGTCATGGCCGAACTCGTCGATCTCCTCGCCCAAGTCGTACATCGTGTCGACGCGCTGCTCGTCGTGAAGCGAGCCGCCGAGCGACCAGGGCGTTGCGACCGAGAAGAACGGCCGCTCGACGTTGAGGTGGCGACGATGGCCGTCGCTGGCGTTCGCCAGCAACGCTTGCAACCGCACGCGGCTGCCGAACACGTTGCCGTCGGCGTAGCCGAGCGTCGCCTGATCGCGATCGATCTCGCTCTCGTAGCCGACCTCGAGGGTCTTGCCGGTCCCGAACAAGTTGTTGTCGGAAAGCCCGATGCCCCATTCTGTCTGGCCGCCTTTGCGGTTGAGCTTCAAGTCGAGCGCGAGCGACCACGAGTCGCGAATGTGTACGTTGACGTCGACGCTATTGGTGGCCGCGTCGTAGGCGCCGGGCTCGACCGTCGCCTCGGCGATGAAGCCGCCCGCGCGTAACGCGCGCGCCGACTCATCGAGCAGCCGCGTGATGAACGGATCGCCCGGAGCGAATAGCAAGATGTCCTGAACCACCGTGTCGCGTGTGAGCACGTGGACGCGGTTAGCCCAGCGATAGAGCGCCTTATCCTCGTCCGGGTTGCTCGGATCGAAGACGTTGTCGACGGTGACGTAGATGGCGCGAATCGTCGCGCCCGCTGCTTGGAGCTGCGCGCGAGTCATGCCCGGCGGTGGGGTGCCGGCGGCCGGCTGCTGCGCCGTCGCGACGAAAGACGCCGAGAGCCACGCGGCCGCGGTGCCGACGCCGAGGAAAAGCGAAATCCCACGCATCGCGCGGCAGCCTAGCCGTGAGGGTGAGAATTTAGTGTGCCGCGTCACCCAGATTAGCGCCTCTTCACGGCGACCAACTGCGCCACAGCCACGTCGCGTCCATCGGGATCCACCAGCGGGCCCTCATATGAGTGGAGTACCTGCAAGTTCTGCGCCGTCTCGAGGAGCGTTCCGGGTGCGAGTCTAAAGGCGGCGCTGGTCGGGCCCGCGACCTGCGCGGTCGTCGCGAGATGTTGCTCGCAGAGCAGCGTGCCGCCGTCGTCGAGGCGTGCGATCAGATGCGGCATGAGCTCGGGATGGACGTATCGTACCCAGACGATCAAGTCGAAGCGGCCCGCGGGCAACGCCTGCTCGATATCCTCGTCGAGATCGGCGCACAACCACTCGATGGTGAGCCCGCGCTCGGCGGCCGCGTGCCGGCCGCGCTCGAGCGCGACCGCGGAAATGTCGAGCGCGCTGACGCGAAAGCCTCGCGCCGCTAGAAATAGGGCGTTGCGCCCGGCGCCGCATGCGACGTCGAGCGCGCGGCCGGGCGGCAGTCGCGGCAACCACTCGGCGAGCAGCGCAGTGGGATGCGTGCGGTTCTCATAGGCGCCGTCACGATAACGCGCGTCCCACTTATCGCGTTCGGCCGTGCTCACGCGTCAGAGTCGAATTACGACCTTGCCGAAGAAGTCGCCGCTATCCATGGCCGCGAAAGCGGCCGGCGCGTCCGCGAGCTCGAACACCTTGTCGACGATCGGCTTGATCTTGTGCTTGCTCAAGAAGGCGTTGAGCGCCTCGAAGTCGGCGCGCGAGCCGACGTAGATGCCGCTCGCGGTCGCGTTCAAACCCATCAGCGCCCCGACGGGCACGTCGCTCGCGAACCCCGACAGGCCGCCGATGATCGCGATGTGTCCGCCGTAGCCGAGCGCTTCGAGCGCGCGCGGCAACGTGTCCTGGCCGCCCACTTCTAGCACTTGATCGACGCCGGCGCCGCCCGTCAACGTGCGCACTTCGCGCTGCCATTCGGGATTGCTGCGGTAGTTGACGGTAGCGAACGCGCCGAGCTCGCGCGCGCGGGCAAGCTTCGCGTCGCTCGAGCTCGTGATGATCGGCTTGGCCCCGGCAGCCGCCGCAAGCTGCAAGCCGAATACCGATACGCCGCCCGTGCCCTCGAGCAGAACGAAGTCGCCGGCTGCCAGGCCGCCGCGCTTGAACAATCCGACCCACGCCGTGACTCCGGCACACGGCAACGTCGCGGCCTCCTCGTAGGTGAGATGCGCCGGGATCGACACGAGCCCTTCGGCGTCGGTGACGACGATCTCGGAGAGCATGCCGCCCGCGTTACCGCCGCGCGCCGTCGCGAGCGAGGCAGCGGTCGGCGCGCCGTCGAGCCAATACTCGAAAAAGATGCCGGCCACTCGATCGCCGGTTTTGAAACGCGTGACCGCAGCGCCGACTGCAACGACCTCGCCCGCGCCGTCCGACAGCGGCACGCTGTTCGGTTGCGTGCCGCCGCGGCCGTAGTTTCCGGCGACCATCATGAGATCGCGCCGATTCAACGACACGGCATGAACGCGCACCGCGACCTCGTGCGCTGCCGGCGCCCGCACCTCGACCTCGCGTAGCGCAAGCTCGAGGGCGTCGCCCTTCTGCGCGAACTGCCATTGGCGAACGGTCTCGGCGCGCGAGCTCGTTGCGAGCAACACGAGTGCCGCTCCGGTGAACGCGAAGCGGCGGACGAAACGGCGGTGCATGACTGATCCCCCTGCTATAAAAGCGGCTAACGGCGTTAAACGCTCGATTCCTTGCGTCGTCGACCGTGGCCTTCGATCTGCGACCAATGCCACGGCTCGTACTCGAAGCCGAACCGGTTGCCGCGCCCGTACGGCATACGAAAGCCGAACGCGCCGGCGTTGACTTGCAGCCAGATGAACGCCGCGGAGCTGTCGAATTCCGCGGTCAGCGGCCGTGTGCCGGGCGTTGCGATGTCGACGGCACGTCCCGTGTGGTGCTCGCTGAAGCCGGGCGCCGCATTGACGGTGAGGATGGCGTCGATCGATTGTCCGGCCGCGAGCTTCCGCCGGATGATGTCGGCTTGATGGCTGATACTGCGGAACCCCGAGACGAGCAGCAATTGCACGCCTGCGCCGGCAGCGCTCTGCTTCATCTTGTGCCACGCGGCAGCGGTGTCCGGTGCGAGCCGTTGCATCGTCCCGACGACGTTGGGCTCGACGTCCGTGAGCTGCGAGGCTTCCACGAACCTTGGGCGACGCGGATCGCGCCCGTAGTCGTTCGGAATCCCTAGATCGGCGAACAGCTCCGCGTTCGTCATGGCCCCGAGTGTACTACCTACCTCGAGTGCTGGGCGATCCAGCACCGGGCGGCTGCTTGCGGCGCAGCGCAGCGAACATCGAGAACTCCCAGGGGCGCAGCGCGAACACGGCGCTGCAACTGCGGCGCTCTGCGAGCGGCAACGTCGCATCACGGCGCACGAGCTCGTCGAACTCGCGTGCCAGACGCTCAATCGATTGCTGCAGCTGTGCGAGGCTGGCGGGCGACAGCAAGCCCGCGACGAAGCGCAGGTGCTCGGCGGGGCCCGCGAAAGACGAGTCGAGAAACTCGCGTTGGACCTCGCGCCTGAAGAACGCCTGCACGGGCCCGTTCTTGCGCCAAGTGAAATTGCGCGCGGTCAGCAGCTTCACGCGATTCAACGGCAGGAGCTCGATGATGCGGGCGCGATGCAGGCGAATCAGCACGCGCTCCGCTTCCGCATCGTCGATCGCGAACGCGTTCGTGATCTCCGCGAGCGGCCAACCATTGACGAGCAGATACGTCATCAACAACTGCTTCGGATCGGCGAGCAATGCGTCTTCTTGCTCCGGCGTCAGCTCCGTGAGGAACTCGCGCCGTTCGTTCATGAGTGTCACCAGGTCCGCGATCTCGAGCCCGAGGAGGTTCAAGATCTGCTCGAGCCGTTGCAGCGAGAACGATTGCCGCGCGAACAACCGCTTGACGCTCGATTCGCTCAAGCCAAGCTGCTTGCCCAGAACGGCGTAGGTGATGCCGTGCGACTTCAGATAGCGCTTGAGCTCCGTCACGAGCAGGCTGACTTGGGCCATATTTGCGCACCCTCCCGGCTGAAATTGGCTGAAAACGGTCCCGCGAGGCCAATAGAGTAGCGAAAAACGATACTAAATGACGTCCGGCGTGGCCTGTGATCACGAGCAAGGATGGAAAATCGCTACCTTTGCGATACTGCGCGCCATGTCGCCTCGACCCCTAGTCATCGTCAAAGCCCTCGCCGTGCTGCTCGTTGGCGCGGCCGTGGCCGCCACGGTTGCGCCGGCCGGGCGGTGGGACTGCGGCCCCGCGCCCGTGATCGCGCCGTCGCTCGTCGCGGGGCGCGTGCTGATCCTGCCCGGCGTCGGCAACACGCGCTTCCATCTCGCGGGGTTCGTCGCGGCGACGGAAGCGCAGCTGCCGCGCTTCGATGTCGAGGTGCGCACGTGGGGCACGCCGTTCATGACCATCCACAACTTGCGCGCGCACGAGCGCAACGTTGCGACCGCCGCGAGCATCGCCGAGGAGATCGCCGCTTGGCGCCGCGCGAATCCCGACGCGCCGTTCTACCTCGTCGGGTATTCCGGCGGCGGAGGTATGGCGACCCTCGTGACGGCGGCGCTGCCCGCCGACGTCGCCGTCGACCGGCTCGTGCTCGTGGCGCCGGCGATCTCGCCCGACTATCCGCTCGCCGCCGAAGTCTTGCCGCACGTCCGCGAGTTCGTCGTCAATTACGCGAGCAAGCGCGACCTGCAAGTCGGTTGGGGCACGCGCACGTTCGGCACGATCGACCGCAAGAACACCGCGAGCGCCGGCGCGATCGGCTTCGCCGCCGCGGACGCGCGCTTGTTGCAGTACCACTGGTCGGCGGCCGACGCGCCGTTCGGTCATGCAGGCAACCACTTGGCGTATCTCAACGGGCGTTGGCAGGCCGAGAAGCTGCTGCCGGCGCTCGACCCGTCCGTCGACCCCGCTGCCCTCACCGTGCGTTGGGCGCGCACTTGCAAGGAGTCGTGACATGACCGTGGTCATCTTGGCGCTGCTCGGCGGTGTCGTTGGCGGCGCGTTTCTCAGCGACTTCGGCGGCTTCGTGCTCGGCGCCGTGGTCGGCGGGCTCGCGGGTTGGGTCGCCGATTTGGCGGGCCGAGTTCGCATGCTCGAGCGGCGGCTCGAAGCCCGCAAAACCTCCGACGCGCGGGCACCGGCCACGGAAGCGCCGCCGGCGCGCGTCGCGCCAGTCGTTGCGCCGCCGGCCCCGGTCGTGCGGTCTGCGGAGCCGGCGCAGCCCGCGAGCACCGACGCAACGCTCGCGCCGCAGCCCGCGGTGGACGCGCCCCGCGTGGCCTCCGCGCCCGCCGTTCCCGCGGCCGCGCCCGCGGGTCGCGCCGCGCCGCGTCGTCCGATCCAGCCGTCGGCGTTCGACATGCTGCTCGCTAACATCTGGCGCTGGTTCACGACGGGCAACGTGCCCGTAAAAGTCGGCGTCGTGCTGTCGTTGTTCGGCGTCGGCTTCCTCGTCAAGGAGGGAATCGACCGCGAGTGGCTCGTGCTGCCGCTCGAGCTGCGGCTCATGTTCGTCGCCCTGTTCGGCATTGGCCTGCTCGTGCTCGGCTGGCGCTTGCGCACGCGGCAACGGACTTACGCGCTGAGCGTCCAAGGCGGCGGCATCGGCGTGCTGTATCTCACGATCTACGCGTCGTTCGCTCTGTATCACCTGCTGCCGCCCGCGCTAGCGTTCGCGTTGCTCGTGGCAATCACGGCGGCGGCCGGCGTGCTGGCCGTCCTACAGGATGCGCGCGCGCTCGCGGTGCTCGGCA
>Ga0157380_10002110_pt1 | contig 13334 bp, 13 predicted proteins | sample S35metaG_FD_119757 | JGI IMG/M metagenome (GOLD analysis project Ga0157380, IMG submission 119757) | Switchgrass rhizosphere microbial communities from Kellogg Biological Station, Michigan, USA - S3-5 metaG | ecosystem: Host-associated > Plants > Roots > Rhizosphere > Soil | place: USA...
CACGCCTTCATCTGCGTCCCCGCGCAGCACATCGTCGGCGAGTTCCTCGCCACGTTCAAGGAGTTCCCGCCCAGCCAGAAGGCGGGCAGCTTCAGCTTGGACCTCGTCATGGAAAAGCTGGCGGAGGGTGCAGCAGGCGGCAGCAGGTAACGCGCCGTTCGATCGCACGTTGGCACCGCCGGCCCCGTATCGGCTGTCGGTGTCAACGGCGTCCTCAACTGATGAAGAGTCCACTCCAGGCGCGAATCGACGGGCACGAAATCGAGGACCTCGTGGGCGAGGGCGGCATTGGCCTGGTCTATCGTGCCCGCGCTGACCGATCGACGATCGCCGTAAGTGATCGAATGAGATTATGAGGTGTTACACAATTTGTCTCGACGATCGATCGTCGCACCCGTGAAATCGTTGAATATGAACGATATGGCCGGACGATGCCTGAATTCGAACGGCGTGTGCGATAATTATCGACGACCGCTCGTAACTTGTTGATTCTAAACGGAGAGATGTCCGAGTGGTTGAAGGAGCACGCTTGGAAAGCGTGTGTACGGGAAACCGTACCAAGGGTTCGAATCCCTTTCTCTCCGCCAGCCTTCGCTGGTCCATTCCGGGTACATGGGTGACAGTTCATTCCGGAGACATGGGTAACACTTTCGGCCGAAACGGGTTCTCAATCGGTTCCAGCCGACACGTCTCGTCATCAAAGTACCCCAAGTCATAGTCCATGAAGGTCACGAGCCAGATGTGCTCGCTGACCTGGGCGACGCCCAGACTCGTTCGTTGAGCGGCTGCGTCGACAGCTATTTCTTGACTCTGTGGAAGAACGCCGCCAAGACAGCAATCATCGAGGCAGCACGGGCGGAATACACCCGCTTGCCCTAGAGGCGCGAAGGCTCCTTCGTGTGACCCCGCGTGATTTCTGTGTGCAGCGAGACTCCTGACCGACTCAAGAACCGAACCGAGTGTAGCAGCGAGACGACCACGGACCGCGCGAATGGAGCTATCCGACAACGGCCGTAACCTCAATTAGCGCAATGTGTACGGAGTCTCGATAGCCATAAGTGCCATCGATCCGGACGTCGTTTCCGCCTTTCGTACGATGTCCGCAGACGGGATCAAGTCCAGCTCCTGGCTGGTTGACAAAGGCATAGCCGAGGACCATGATCTGCGGCAATTTCTAAGGTCCTGACGGACGTGATTGGTTCCAGGATCACCTTAGGAGGCCCACACTGAGGCCTGCTCAGAGCCGCAGCGAGCTGCAGCGGCGGGAGACCTGCCATGACCGATCGGCTCGAGCGTATGCCAGTCGTCGTTGAGGTCCGATCGAAGCGGTTCGACGCCGAGACTGACCGCGGCAAGGCAGCTGTTCAGGAGCTCGCGGAGCTGCTACGGGCGGACTTCCGGGACCAGCTGCCGCAACTCGAGAAGGCATCTGGATCGAAGGGTGATCCAATCACGGTTGGCGCGATCCTGCTTGCTCTGATTACGTCTGGTGCCGCCGCGAAGGCATTGGAGTGCGTGAAAACCTGGCTGGAGCGCGCCCCCCAGGACCGCGAATTCCGCCTAACTGGCAAAATCGGGGATAAGCCGATTGATCTTGTGGTAACCGCGAGGAACGTAAGCGACGAGCATGTGGCCGAGATCGTTCGGAGTCTGTCAGGTAAACCGTTCGGCCCTTGAGCCAGCCGGGTGGCGACCATGACCTACAAAGCCATTCTGATCGGGAACTGGACATATGACCGGGAAAAAACAGGTCTTCAGTCCTTAAATGGACCGCAGCAGGACCTGGAGATTCTAAAGCAAGCGCTCACTGATGGAGATTGCGGGCTGTTTCAGCCTACCGACATCAAGTTGGTGCAGAACGAAGATCTCACCACAGTAAAGCAGCAACTTGCGGAATTCCTGGTCGATGCAGATAAGTTCGATGCCCTCTTCATTTACTTCAGCGGGCATGCCGTGCCGCACAGGAACGACCTCGTTCTCTGCATGAAGGAAACCGATCCAAATCGTCCCTTAGTTCAAGGGCTCGAGTTCTCTTTTATCAACAAGAACCTGCCGGACACACGTTCCGAACATACGATTGTCGTTCTCGACTGCTGTTATGCCGGACAGAGCACAAAAGGGAACGCCACAGTTGATCTGAGTTTCGCCCAAAATCTCTATTGCCTCGCTAGCTCTGGCGCGTACGACCTCACTCCAGATGCGAAAAGCACCGGAGCAGCCAGTCCGTTCACTGCGGAATTCGCGAGACTGCTAGTCGATCCCAGCATCGTTGCGGATCGCCGCGGGGCCGTGACGATGGACTCGGTATGGGCAAAGCTGGAGGGCTTCAGAACAAAGCCTGTCCGCTCCGCGGCTGGTAGGGGCAGCCTGCTGATTGCGAGACGTGGCGACCTGCGCGACCAAGACGAACAGGTGCTCAATCCCTTGGAGTGGCTGCCGAAGGAGCCGAAACTTCGACAAGTCGATCTAACCATCTTTCCCGATCTGATTGAGGCACAGTGGGAGGCTGGTACTGATAAGGGTAAACACCTCGACGCGGATCTACGTGAGTTCGTTTGCAGAGGGTTGGAGTTGCTGGACGGTGTCGGCCGACTGAAGAAAGAGGAGGGCGTCGAGCAGTGGCGGGCATCCGTGCACCACTTCTGGCGACTCCTCGGACGCACTCTGATCGCGTCCGCGTTGCCCAAGGAAGTTCGAAACTACATTGCCAGCAGAATCGATGAGCGCGCCGCTGACGACATAGTCAAGATCCGAATTCATTCGCCAACTCGGCAACAAGGTCGGTCGGAAGCGGATTACGAACACTACCCTTGGGAATTGCTGCACGGGGAGGCCGCCGACCCCGTGTCGATCCAGGACTTTTTATCATTGGCTGAGGGAGTAGTCATCGAACGCCTCTGCGAGGATTCCAAAAGCTTCCCGAAGGCCGACGAAAAACTTTCCTACGGCATATGGTCTCCTCATCTCAGTCCCCACGAGAAAGTGATTTCGGACCAGATTGTCAAGGAACTCGAGGCGCGCCGGTCGGATCTAAATCTTGATACCCCTCCAAGCAACTTTATCAGCAAGGATTGTAACTGGACTCGGTTCTTGGGCGCGGCGCCAGTTCAACTCCTGGTGCTGACTCTTCCTCTCCGACGCTTAAGCGACGGAACGATTGAGGCCTGCTTCAACTCGCAGGGTGGACCCGACTGGAAAAGAAGCGACGAGATTCTCAATCGACTTTCTCGATGGAAGGTCGAGCTGAAAGGCGTCGTCATCGAGACGGTCGCGAGCTACCCATCGTTCAATGCCTATCGTGCAGGTGTCGAGTTCGCATGCCAACTGACGAAAGCGGGAATCGGGCCCGCGGCATATCTCTGTCATGCCATCGATTTCCGCGGCTACCCTTCCGATGATCGGAAGATTCCGGTGACATTCGCGGGGCAACTCGTCTGCGCGCTTCTTAAGAAGGCTGAATTCGCGGTTGCCATCCATCATGCTCGGAACGCGCCGTTGTGGTTGGACTCGAACATCAAAGAGACCTTCGGGTTTCCCGGTTATTACTGGCCGAAGGCGTCGAGCAGTGGCAGCGGCTCAGGTCGGCTTGCTTCGAAGGAGGCCCCTTCTTCGGGAGCCGACAAAGACGACGTCAAGCGGGGACCAAAGACGTGATGCTGCTGAGTAAAGACATGGCTGACCCTCGGCTTTCCGTCAGATCGGCACGATTTAACCTGGCGCAGTGTCTCGTCGCCGAAGGCGGCAGCGATGAAGCGCTCGAGCAACTGCAGCGCGTGCTGAACGATCCGGGAACAGACCCGCGTGACTCGACGGTCTATATCTCCCTTGGTGAACTGCACGAAGCTCGCAACGATCTCGTCAACGCGCTGGAAGCCTTGGTACAGGCGGTTTCAAGGGACGGCGAAAACTCCGGCGGCGTAAGCCGCGCGCGCGCTTTGATTGAGCGACACCCGGGAGCTGCGATCAATCTTCCAGACGACTCCATACAGATGCTGGAGGCGAGCCTGCGTTCGAGGCCTGATGTGGCGTCCGCGTGGTGGTTGGCTGGGGAATTGTGGGTTCAACGTGGGGAGTATCGCAAAGCGTTGGATGCGTTCAGCGAGGCGTCCGGCGATGAATCAGATTCGACCCTGATGAAAGTCGCCGAGGTGAATCTGGCTCTTGGCAATGCCGAGGAGGCTCGTCAATCGCTACTGAAGGCAACAATCCGAAAGGGGCGGAGTACGTTCGATGAAACGCAGTTCCGCCTCTTGCTCGCCCGCGCTGAAGCTGAATCGGGTCACTATCCTGAAGCTCTGGCCACGCTGCCCGAAGGCGGAACACCTGAGCACTGCTTTGTCCGAGCGCTGGCATCAGTGGGGCAGGGTCGTTCTGAGGAGGCGCTTCTCGAGTGTGAGACTCAGACCTCGCTCGATACCTTGCTCCTGCGGACCGTAATCCACCTTCATGCGGGTGATGTCGATAATGCGAGGTCCGACGCGCTGGCAGCGGCGGCTCAACATCCAACGTCACCTGACTGCCTTTTGATCCGCGCGCAGGTGGAGCTTGAATCAGCGGGAAACCTCGAAGAAGGGCGTGGTCTGCTGGAGCAAATGTTCGCGGCGATCCGGCAGGACTTACCGAAGTCACGGTGGCCGGCGCTTCAGCAACCATTTGCAGGGGGCCGCCCTACTTATCAGTACTTCCTCGCTGAAGCGGCCGACGTGTCAAAAGCTCGGGAAACGCTGGATCTCGTTGATGCAGTCACTCGGACCACCACGACGCTCTCGCAAGATGGCCGACTTGATTACATTCGAGGCAGTTGGTTACGTGATCAGGGGAAGACCCAAGAGGCGTCGGAAGCGTTCGAAGGAGCCGCCAGTAATTTTGACTCCGACGGCTTGATCCCGTCAGCTGTAAGCAGCGCCCGGCAAGCGTTCGAGTTGGGGCGGAGCGCATCCTCCGCTGCTCAATTGGGCGAACTCCTGTGGAGAATGTCATTCCGAGAGATGCCAGATGTCGAACGCCTTCGCTACGTTGATGAGGCCGGTCAGATCCTGGCGACGCAAGACTTCGCGCGAGAGGAAATCGAGGATACCGACTCTCTCGTGTACTACGCCGGACTCGTTGACTTGCGTAAAGCCGAGTTGATTGAGCGAGATCAGCAACCCAGGGCATGGGAGGCCGTGGCCGAGCTAATGGCAGTCGTTCTCAACAGCGACCATGAGCCTTATCGGACACGGTTCTTAGCGGACGCGCTTGCAGCCGTTGGGGCTTTCGGCCCAGCGATGATCTTCGCCGATCGCGCGTTCGCGTGGAAGGCAGACGACGAGATGCGCGAGACGGCCGCAGTGGCTCGCGCGAATTACTGCCGCGGGACCTCGCCGATCGAAACGTTGCTTGAAGGATTCGTTGATCTGGAGAGGTTCGGTAACTGGCGCGAGACGATCCGGTTTGCCGTCCAGGTCGACAGCGGCGAGCACGCAAAGTTGGCTGGTGTTCGACCTCGTGTTTTGTTCGACGCTCCATGGGCTCGGTTCATCGAGGCCAAGGCGATCGCTTTGCTGGACGGCGAGAAGAAGGCGAGACCCCTCTTTGAGAAAGTCGCTGAGGAATTAAACAAGAGGGGTTCTGAACATTCAGCAGCGCAGGCGTGGCTCCATGCTGGCCAACCGCTGAAAGCGATACGAATTCTCGATGAGGGGGTTGAGAGGCAGAATGTTCCCCTGGGACCGACCGCCTGGCTGCGAGCCCTTGCCGCGGTTGCATCCGGTAAGCTTGACCAGGTTTCGGCAGTATTGCAGTGTCTTGAACGCTTGGCTCCAATCGATGTGAGCGAAGCGTTATACGCAACATTGCCGATCTTCCGCGAGGTGTACGGGGAATCGGTCGTGCGTGGCCTTGACTCGGTCGCTGAGCGCCTTCAGGACATGGTCCTGCATAGCGACAATGAGCCGAGTTGGCAAGACGGCCTGGATGAGGCCCCCGAACCGATGCGCCCTCTCCTGTTCGCGATGGCCGACCTGATTGAGCGTGCGGAGTCTGGCCGTGACGTTAAGGACGGGGTCGAGCGTCTAAAGGTGCTCAAGCCCGGCGGACGCCTCGAGCGAGTGATCGAGCACGCCTGTGACCGACTCCTCGTAGGAGAACAAGGGCGAAAGCACGAGAAACAATCGTCGTAAGGCAGCGGTTGATTGCCGCACACCTGTCCCACCGAATACTGGACAGAAGGAGCCGGTCCATGCCGAAAGCTGTTGCCGTTCTTGTGGGATTGCGGAAGGTCGACGCCACTGCGTATGGCGGGTGGGACGGCGCCAATGGTTGTTGGGGCTGCGAGCAGGACGTGGACAATATTGCGGGGGTGTTAGGTCCGCTGGGGTATCAAGTGACTGTGCTGAAGACCGAGAACGCGACTCGGTCGAGCGTCACAGATGCATTGCGAGCGGCGACCGAACTGGAGGAGGGAGACATATTCGTTTTCTACTATTCCGGCCATGGCGGGCAGCAACCCGATCAGACCGGTCCCCAGAAAGACGAGCTCGATGGCCAAGATGAGACCCTCGTTCTATACGACGGTGAGTTGCGCGACGATTCGTTGAACGAGATCTGGCTGAATGTGAAGTCAGGCGTACGTCTGCTGATGCTCAGCGACAGCTGCAACTCGGGCAGCAACTACAAGACAACAGGGACCGACATCACAACACCTACTCCACTCGCTCCGGTTGACGCCAAAGCGGCACTTCGGATGCAAGGGCAACTCATTCATCTCGGAGGTTGTCGCGACAGCACGCCCTCAGTGGGATACGCCATCGGTGGTCTATTCACGATTGCGCTCTGCACCGCGTGGGAGAGAGGCAAGTTTGAAGGTGATTACGCGTTTCTGCATGCGACTATTTGCAAGCTCGTAACCTCGGAGCGCCCTAGTCAGCAGCCTGTGTATAACGAGTACGGTCCCGTGACCTCGAGTTTCCGTGGGCAAAAGCCTTTTCAAGTATGAGGGCGAGCATTTGAAACGACGCGAAGAGGATCGTGAGCCGAGACGTGATCGTCAATGTGAAGTTGGGTTTCATCGGCTTGCGCTCCGTTTGCTGACGGGCGCCGGTTGTTCGGCGTGCTCCGGTTCAAATCGTAGAAGATCGCCCGGCTGGCACGAGAGCGCCTCGCAGATCGCTTCGAGCGTCGAGAAGCGCATCGCGCGCGCCTTGCCGGTCTTGAGGATCGAGAGGTTGGCCAGGGTCATCCCGATCCGATCCGCGAGCTCGGTCAGCGTCATCCGCCGATCGTGAAGCAGATCGTCGAGCTTGACGGCAATCGCCATCTCAGATCGTCCCTTCGAGGTCTTCGCGCATCAGCGTGCCTTCCGCGAACACGCGCGCCAGCAGGAACGTGAGGAGCACGGCGAGCCAGCCGCTGATCGAAAAGCCCGCATCAAGATTGACTGGATGCGCCGGCGTCGAAATGGACTTGGCGATCGCGCCGATGACGATGCTGAGCAGCTGCATCGTGAGCAGGACCCAGGCGATCACCTGCAGTCGATGCGCATTCGCGGCCACAAACGGATCCCCGGCGCGAACCGTCTCGACGATCGCGAGCAGTCGCTTCAGCGAGGCATTGTTCAGCGGGATCAACAGGAGCCCAATCGCTGCGATCGATTGCAGGCCGAAGATCACCCGGTCCGCCTCGAGTGAGGGAGAGAGTTTGAGTGCCTTGATGATCCACTCCTCGTTGGGAACGACGAACAGTAGCGCCAGGATCAAGACAGCGGACAGCCAGTTGACGACGATGAGGATCCGCAGAACAGCGTGCGCGATCGGCAGGGCGGCGGATGACGGAGCGGACTTTGCCATGAATCACGACCTTTGTATCGATAATCAATAAACTATTTATCGATTATCGTCAAGTCGCGTATTGGCAGTCGATAAAGGAAGCAGGCTCCTTTTTACTTTTTTTCGATCACGACCCGTCCGTTGAGCGGCTGCACCGGGCGATTGTTGTGATGCTTGATGGCGTGCTCGAACGCTTCGATCTGCGCCTTCGACGCTGACACCGGAGTCTCCAGCACCACCCAGCGCACGCCTTCCGTGCAGGGGGGCGTCGTCAACGATCCGCTGAAGCGGTAGTAGGACCGCGATTTCGGCAGGAACGCCATCGGCGTGACGACGTTCAGCAGCGGGCGCGGGGGGCCGGCATCGGACGGCATCGCGGCCCAGACCTGGTTCAGCGCGGTGAGGGCCTCGCCTTCCTTGAACATCACCGCCACGACCAGCACGTTGCCTTGGGCGTCGGCATGAACGAAGTGCGCTTCCATCGGAAACGAGTGCCCGGCGATTTGATTCTCGCTCGGCGCGTGGAAATGCATCTGTTGGAGCGTGAATGTCGCGTTATCGACGGCCAACGTGTCGCCAGGTTCGAAGTCGACCTGGATCGTGTGTCCGTTGTTGAGGATGTCCCTGCTGCCTGCCGCGTAACGGGGCTGGAGCGGCTTCGCGGATGTTTTTAGAGCGGCCTCGATATTGACTGGCGACTGGTTACGGCCGGTCTCGCACATCGCGTTGCCGGGCAATTTCCCCCAATTCAGCGGCCCGGTCGTGCCCTCATAGCTCCACTCGTGTTGTTCCTGGCCCCATGCGGCGGCGGTGAATACTGCCGCGATCAGTATGGATAACCGAAGTGCTGGCATGATCGTCTCCATGCTTACTCTACGCGCAGGCCGGCCATTTGTAGCCCAGGCGCTCGAGGAGCGTTAGAATCCCGACCATGTCGCTGGCTGAGTGGTTTCAGTGGCTCGAGCAGACCCCGGCGTCGACGGCAATCGCGGAATCGATCTGGCTGTTTCCGCTGCTTGAAGGCAGCCACATCCTGGCGCTGCCGCTGTCGGTCGGGATGATCGTGTTCTTCGACCTGCATCTGCTCGGACTGACGCTCGTCGGCAGCCGCGCGGCGACGGTGATGTCCGAGATGCTGCGCTGGTCGAAGATCGGCTTCGCGGTCATGTTCGTCACCGGCGGCTTGCTCTTGATGTGCCACGCCGGGAGGGCCTACGGCAATCCGTTCTTCCGCGCGAAGATGATCTTCTTGCTGGTGCTTGGCCTCAACGCCGCGGTGTACCAAGTGGTGTTCTTTCCGAAGATGCCGCAGTGGGCCGCCGGCAGCACGCCGGCCGGCGCCAGGTTCTGCGCGGTCCTGTCGCTGATCGTGTGGATCGGCGTCATCGTGTGCGGCCGGACGATGGCCTACCAGTTCTGATGCCGCTCATCGTCTTCATCCGCGACAGCCAATACGGGATGCCGATCGCCCAGTCGGTGCACCTGGTGGGGCTGACGATCCTGCTTGCGACGGTGCTCGTCCTGAATCTGCGTTTGGCGGACGTGGCGCTGAAGGATTCGTCGCTGCACTGGCTGGCGCAACAACTCAGGCCGTGGATGCTCGGCGGCCTCGCGGTGGTTCTGCTGTCGGGCGCGCTCATTTTCATCGGCACGCCGGAAAAGTACCTCGCCAGCAATCCGTTTCGAGTGAAGATGGCCACACTTTTCCTGGCGATGCTGTTCCAGTACGGCGCCCTCCGCCGGTTCGCGGCGCCGGACTCCGCGCCGCGCTCCCGGGCCATAAGTCTCATCGTCGCCGCCGTTTCGCTGACACTCTGGTTCACGGTTGGCTGGGCCGGCCGGGCGATTGCCTTTATCCCCTGAACGCTGTATTTTGTAGGCCTTCAACCAGGAGGGTTCCCCGATGACTCGGCGCATTCTGATTGCGTTGGCATTCGCGCTCGTGCCCCTCACGCACCAGGTTCTCGCCCATCACAACATGACCGCGATCTTCGATTTCAACGATCGCGTCACGGTGACCGGGACATTGTCGAAAGTCGACTGGCGTAATCCTCACATCTACCTCACGGTCGACGTGAAGAATGCCGGCGGCGCGATGCAGGCCTGGCAAGCCGAGGGTCCGTCGCCTACGTGGTTTCGCATCCGCGAGATCGGCAAGGAGGATTTCGCGAACAGCATCGGCAAGAGCTTCGAGGTCGAGCTCAGTCGCGCGCGCGACAAAACGCCGATGGGCCTGATCCGGACGATCACGTTGCCGGGCGGCCGCGTCGTGTCGGCCTGTCCGCAGAACTGCTGACGTTCCTTCGCGTCTGAACGAAGCCGCGGCCGCCAGGTCACGCCGCACGAGGTGTGCTTATGAGGAATATCCATCGGAAGGCGATCGCGTCGGCGATCGTCGCGCTCGGTCTTGCGTTGCCGATCCGGGCGTCGGGACAGGAGCTCTCGACCGAAGCGAAGGACAAGGCCGCGACGGAAGCGAGGGCCAAGCGCAACGCGCAGACCTTCGAGAACAACGCCAGCGTCATCGTGTTCTACGACCGCAAGGGCCAGCGGATTGGCGGCCCGCTCGGTGAACGCGCGATGTACCAGGGGGCCGTCATCTCTCCGGATGGTTCGCGCGTCGCGGTCGTGAAGGCAGACCTGCCGAACGAGAGCGCCGACGTGTTCGTCCTCGACATCAAGAGCGGGGCGATCACACGGATCACGACGAGCGCGCGAACGGAGTTCGTGCAGGCTCCGATTTGGTCGCCCGACGGCAGCAAGGTCGCCTACGTCGCGATGCGCAAAGGCCAGGAAGGCATCTACATGCGCCCGGCCAACGGTCAGGGCGCGGAAGAGCTGGTCTGGAGGAATCCCGGAGCCTTCATCTTTCTCTCGGACTGGTCCACGGACGGCAAGACGCTCACCTTTACGTTTTCCGACATGAAGGGCGGCACGCTGTACACCCTGCCGCTCGAGGGCGCACCCGATCGGAAGGCGACCGAAGTCGCCAAGACCGAATTGCAGATGTTCGGTTCGCGCTTCTCACCCGACGGCCGCTTCCTCGCCTACACGATCGTCGACAAGGCGAACAAGGGCGAGATCTTCGTGCGGTCCGCGGATCCCGCGGCGAGCGGCAGCCCGCTGCAGGTGTCCGATGGCGCCATCGGCATCCCGTTCTGGCGGCGCGACGGCAAGGAGATCTATTTCCTCGCGCGCGATCGAGCCGTGACGGTGGTCGACGTCACGACCGCGCCGTCGCTCTCGTTCACAAACCGCAGGGTCCTGTTCAAGCCCCAGGGCGCCGTCCCGGAGATCGTCAGAGCGATCAGCGCCGATGGCGAGCGGTTCCTCGTCGTGCCACCGCCGCGCGGGCCGCAGCTTCAGCAGCTCACGATCTTCGATCGCACTGGGAACGTCCTCCAGAAGATCGGCGAGCCGGGCCTCTACAGTCAGCCGTCGTTCTCTCCCGACGGCACACGGCTGCTCGTGGTGAAGAACGACATCCAGAGCGCCCAGGCCGATTACTGGACGATCGAGCTCGCCAGCGGAAAGCCCACGCGGCTCACCAACGACACGTTCGGCAAGCAGGCCGCGCTGTGGTCGCCCGACGGCAAGCACATTTACTACTCGTCATTCCGCAACGGCGACTTCCCGATCTACCGCAGGCTCTCGGACGGCACCGGCGGAGAAGAGTTCGTTTTCCAATACACGCCCGGCGCGTTCCTGGGGCCCAGCGATATTTCTCCAGACGGCAAGTGGCTGATCTGCGACGCCGGCGGCTACCTCATCACCGTGCCTCTGGCCGGCGATGCCAAGTCCCGGAAAGAGGTCGAGACTCTTCGCGACGAGTTCCTCAACACGATCGGCAGGCTCTCCCCCGACGGCACTTTCATGGCCTACCGATCGGACGAGGCGCAGCCCGAGCGGGGTGAGATATATGTCCGGCCCTTCAAGGCGTCTTCCGCGGAGACGGGCGACGGGAAATGGCGGTTGTCGAAAGATGGCGTCGTCGCCATGCTGCATTGGCGGGCGGACGGCAAGGAAGTGTTCTGGCGCGGGCTCAATCTCGAGTCGAACGATCTGAACGTGATATCGGTCGAGGTCACGACGTCGCCGACATTCAGCGTCGGCACGCCAAAGCAGCTATTCAAGCTGCCGGGGCCGATTGCCGGCAACCTCGGGAACATCAGCCGCGACGGGCAACGATTTGTGTTTGCCGTGAATGTGTCGGCGCCTGCCCCGACCACGGCACCGCGCTGACGCGCAACTTCGCGACCGGATTCGCGCGGCCGGGGACGAGCGCCTCACCGGCCGCTCCGGTCCCCTGCCTTGCGGAAACGACCGTGAATGCCCTACAATTCGACGAATACTTCGCCATAGCAAACTATCTGATCAGCAGGAGCCTTCCCCGCATGCGCCGGACCGTTTCACTCGTTACCACCCTTGTCGCCGGGTGGGTCCTTCTGGTCGCCGCCCAGCAGCCCTCCGTGCTGCCGATGGGACCGGCGCGCGAGCGCGGCGCCAGCGTCACGCCGGCCTACGAGGGTTGGTACAAGAACGATGACGGCAGCTTCAGCATGCTGATCGGCTTCTACAACCGCAATTCGAAGGAGCCGCTGACGATTCCGATCGGCCCGAACAACAAGATCGAGCCGGGCGATCCGGATCAGGGCCAGCCGACCTTCTTCGAAACGGGACGCCAGTGGGGCGTGTTCGTGATCAAGGTGCCGAAGGACTTTGGCGAAAAGGTGATCAAGTGGACGCTCACCTCGAACGGCGAAACGCAGTCGGTGCCGTTCACGCTCAACAAGGGCTATCCGATCACGCCGTACAAGGAACTCGGCATGGGCAACCAGCCGCCGACGCTGTGGTTCACCCCGGACGGCACCAAGGCGATGGGGCCGCCAACGAGCATCGCCGGCAGTTTCAACGGCGCCGTCGGCCAGCCGGTCGCGATCACGGTGTTCGCGGACGATGTGAAAGAAAAGGATTCGAAGGCGGTGAACGTGGCCACGGTCTCGATGCACAAGCATCGCGGGCCCGGCGACGTGAAGTTCGAGAGCACGCGCATCGCCGTTCGCAAGGCCGGCGAGCCGGTCGCGACCTCGGCGACGTTCAGCGCGCCGGGCGAGTACCTGCTGCGCGTGCAGGCGAATGACGAATCGGGTGAAGGCGGCGGTGGTTTTCAGTGTTGCTGGACCAATACCTACGTCAAGGTGATCATCAAGTGACTTTGCAAGTGACGAAAAGGACTCCTATGCTGCTCGCACAAATACGTCGCGTCGGTTCGTTCGTCGTCGGTGGGACCCTGATGCTGGCGGGCGCGGCAAGCGCGCAGACGCCGGCGCCGGCCAATGCGCCGACGTTTACCAAGGACGTCGCGCCGATCTTCCAGGACAAGTGCGAAGCGTGCCACCGGCCCGACTCGATTGCGCCGATGTCGCTCGTCACCTACGCCGAGACGCGGCCGTGGGCGCGCTCGATCAAGCAGCGCGTCGCCGACAAGCAGATGCCGCCGTGGCACATCGACAAGACGGTCGGCGTGCA
>Ga0157380_10002111_pt1 | contig 13334 bp, 14 predicted proteins | sample S35metaG_FD_119757 | JGI IMG/M metagenome (GOLD analysis project Ga0157380, IMG submission 119757) | Switchgrass rhizosphere microbial communities from Kellogg Biological Station, Michigan, USA - S3-5 metaG | ecosystem: Host-associated > Plants > Roots > Rhizosphere > Soil | place: USA...
ATGACGAATGAGTACGACAGGTTCTTACAAAGCGCGAGAATTCAATTTGAGTAGCCTTACCGGTATTTCCGACGAAACGCTGGAAATGCATTTCAAGCTCTACGAAGGCTACGTCAAAGAAACGAACAAGTTGACGGAAGCGATTACGAAATTCATTGCCGACGGTCAGGTGGACCAGGAGGAGATGCCCGCGTATTCCGAGCTGACGCGGCGGCTCGGTTTTGAGTACAACGGCATGGTCCTGCACGAATACTACTTCGACAATTTGAAGAGCGGCGGCGGCAGCGGCGATCCCGATCGCACCGCGCAGTTTACCAAAGCGGCTGAGGCGAGCTTTGGCAGTTATGAGATTTGGAAAGCAGACTTCGTCGGCATCGGCAAGATGCGCGGCGTGGGCTGGGCGATTTGTAATCAGAACCCGGCGAACGGCCGGCTCTCAAACCATTGGATCACGTTGCATGAGACGGGCAACGTCGCCGGCTTCGCGCCGGTGTTGGTGATGGACGTTTGGGAGCACGCGTTTCTGCTCGACTACAAACCAGCCGAGCGTCCGAAGTACATCGAAGCGTTCTTCTCAAACATCGACTGGACCACGGTCGACAAGCGGCTGCAAAAAGACGCCGCGCGCAAGGCGGGAGCGTAAAGCACGCAGTGGGCAGCAGGCAGTGAGCAGCGGGCAGTGAGTGGTCGTAAGACCAAAGTTTTCTGCACACCGCCCACTGCCCACTGTTCTTATTGGCTAACCGCGCCTCTCAGAGTACACTTACAAAAATTCAGTTCGTTCATCTCAGTCATCGTAATTGGGGGACCGCATGGGCCAATACAGAAAACTTCTTCCCTTGTCATTAGCGCTGGCAATCGGCGCTTTTTTCTTTGCCGCGTGTTCCGCGCAAAATCCTGACAACTCCAGCACCACGGCGAGCAACAACGTCACCCCGCCGCCGAAGCAGGTGCTGACGGTCGTGCCGCGCCCGGCAAAAATCGCAGATCTGATGAAGTCGCGTGGCGAGCAGGACGAAGCGAAGCCGACGGTGAAAATCGTCTCGCCGGCCAAGGACGCGGTGATCACGGGCGCAAAGGTCGAAGTCAAACTCGATCTCAGCGGCGATCTGAAGGGCTACATGCCGCACAAGGATCCGGCCACCGGCAAGGGCAATCACATTCACGTGATTTTGGACAACCAACCCTACGAGGCCTATTACGAGTTGGGCCAGCCGTTTGAGTTGCGCAACGTGACGGCAGGCAAACACACGCTGCGCGTTTTCCCGTCGCGGCCCTGGCACGAGAGTTACAAAAGCGACGGCGCGTTTCAGATGGTAAGTTTCACGGTCAAAGGCGGCGGCGATCCGACGAAGCCGACGACAACGAACAGCGGCCAGACGGTTGCGAGCCCGAGCCCGAACGCGAGTCCGGCCACGCCGCCGCGCGAGGGCAAAGACTACGCGGCCCCGAGCACCGGCGGCGACGTCGATCCGGCGAAACCTTTGTTGACCTACAGCCGTCCGAAGGGTGAATACAAAGGCGAGGACAGCGATCCGATCATGATCGACTTCTGGCTCGTCGGCGCGAAGTTGCAGGGCGACGGCGGCGAGTATCGCGTTCGCTACATCGTCGACGATGACGAACCGAAATTCATCGACAAGTGGGAGCCGATTTGGTTGTCGGGTTGGCTGAGCGGCAAACACACCGTGCTGCTGGAGTTGGTCGACAAAGACGGCCGGCCGGTTGAGAACGGTGGCTACAACAGCACCAAGCGCGAGATTACGGTCGTGAAGTAAATTAGAAACGCGTACTTATTTGGAGTGCGGTGGCAAGCGAAGCGCGACACCGCTTTGGATCTGAGGCCGATGAAACCAAAGCGCCGTCGCCGCTTCGCTCTGCCGGCGCAGTCCAAAATTCTTTGTTTGGAGTTAGCTAGTGCGACGACGCGAAATTGACGGTTGCCCGGTTTCCGGCGCGTTGCAGATGATCGGCGACAAGTGGACGTTGCTGATCGCGCGCGACCTCGCCGACGGCCCGCGTCGCACGATGGAACTGCAAAACGGACTCGAGCCCATCAGCAGCCGCACCCTCGTCGCGCGTCTCCGCGACATGGAAAAAGATCAGCTGATCAAGCGCACGGACTTTGGCGGCAATCCGCCGCACATCGAGTATGCACTCACCGAGCGAGGCCGCGTGCTGCTGCCGCTGGTTGATGCTTTAAGAGTGGTGGGCCAAACGCTGGACTGCAATCAGTGTGAGGATCGAAAAAAACTGCTCGGTTCCTATTGCGAAGCCTGTCCCGAATATCGTCAGACGACTGAACCGGAACCAATCGTCCGCCCAACTCCCGCGCCTCCGCGCCGACAGCAACGCGACGACTCAATTGTCCTGCTGTAAAGCAAATCTCTAATTCTTCTTGACCACCAACTCCGGCGAATGATTCGGGATCATGCTGCCGTCGGGTTCAATGATCGCGGTGTGATCGGCGGTGACGTGTTCGCCTTCCATCGTCACTTCATCGCCGGCGGGCATCACTACGGGCAGATGGTCCAAAAACCTTTCCGCGTCGAGCGCGGCCATGCAGCCCGTGCCGGCCGCCGTCACTGCCTGTCGATAGGTCGCATCCTGCACGTCGCCGCAGGCAAACACGCCTGGCACATTCGTCGCGGTCGAACGGTGCGAAGTTTTGATGTAGCCGACGTCATCCATGTCCAGTTGTCCTTTGAACAATTCCGTGTTCGGCTTATGGCCGATCGCGATGAAGACGCCGGCAACCGGCAGCTGGTGTTCGTGGTCCGTCTTCAGGTTCCGCAGCCGCACACCCGTGACACCCGTTTGCGGGTCGCCCAAAATCTCTTCCAGACCCGTGTTCCAGACAAACTCGATCTTCGGGTTGTGGAACGCTTTGTCCTGCATGATCTTCGACGCGCGCAGTTTATCGCGACGATGGACCAGGTGCACTTTCGCAGCATAGCGCGTCAGAAACGTCGCCTCTTCCATCGCGGTGTCGCCGCCGCCGACCACTACCAGTTCCTGATTACGAAACGCCGGCAGTGGACCGTCGCAGGTGGCGCAGGCCGAAACGCCGTTGCCGCCAAAACCGTCCGGCACTTTCGCCTCGCCGGGAATCCCGAGCCACTTTGCCGACGCGCCGGTGGCGATGATCAGCGTCTGCGCGTTGATGATGTGATTTGCCATTTCGAGCTGGAAAGGTCGTTCGCTCAAGTCAACGTCGGTGATCCACTCTTCGAGAAACTCCGTGCCGAACCGTTCCGCCTGTTTGCGGAATTCGTGCATCAGCGCCGGGCCGTCGATGCCCTCGGCAAAGCCCGGGTAGTTTTCCACGTCGGTCGTGATCATAAGTTGTCCGCCGGGCGTCGTTTGCTTTTCCGCGTCGGCGGGCGCGTCAATCAAAAGCGGCTTGAGATTCGCGCGCGCTGAGTAAATCGCAGCAGTCAATCCGGCAGGCCCGGAACCAATGATTACAACCTCTCTGTCGAGTGTTTGCTTGGCCATTTGGTGTCTGTTCCGTCTCTTTGGTGATCGAAAAAATGTGTCTAAATGCCCGGAAGTATAGCGTTTTCGCTGAGGCCATAGTATAACTAGCGATACCAGAGTAGTCGAATCCGAGTTAGCGGCCTTACTGACAGGTGCTCAGCTAAACGGGGACCAAGGCAAACGATTGAACCCAGGCATCGTTCCGCAAACCATCGAAACGATCGGCGTCATCGGCGCGGGCACCATGGGCCATGGCATTGCGCAGGTGGCTGCGGGTGCGGGCTACAAGGTGCTGCTCCGCGACGTTGATCGCGATTCGCTTGCGCGCGGCATCCAGGCGATCGAACGCAATCTTGCCAAAGGCATTCAACTCGGCAAACTTACCGAAGACGATCGAGATTCAACCCTTCAGCACATTCGCGGCACGACTAAACTGCTGGACGTCGCCACTGCCGATCTGATTATCGAGGCCGCTCCCGAGCAACTCGAGCTGAAACAGGAAATACTGCGCGAACTGGAAACACATTCCGACCAGGCTTTTATTTTCGCGAGCAACACTTCGTCGCTTTCGATTACGGAACTTGCCCGGGCTTCCGAACGTCCGCAAAATGTCGTGGGCATGCACTTTTTCAACCCGGTCCACCTGATGCGTTTAGTTGAAATTGTGGTCGGCAAAGCTACCGGGGATGATACAGTGGAGGCTGTTCGCGAAGTTAGTCGCCGGCTGCGCAAGGAACCGATCGTCGTTCGTGACGTGCCCGGTTTTGCTTCCAGCCGTTTGGGTGTGGCGCTCGGACTCGAAGCCATGCGCATGCTCGAACAGGGCGTGGCCAGCGCGAAGGACATCGATACCGCGATGGAACTCGGCTACAACCATCCGATGGGGCCGTTGAAATTGACGGATCATGTCGGGTTGGATATCCGGCTCAACATCGCCGAATATCTTTTTCGTGAGTTGGGCTCGGAAACGTTTCGGCCGCCGGAAGTTTTGCGGCGACTGGTTAGCGAAGGAAAGTTGGGCAAGAAAACCGGCGAAGGCTTTTACGACTGGAGCGATGGCAGCAAACAGCAAACAGCGAGCAGCAATTAGCCAAACCCAGGAACGCGCGTTTCCTGCTGATTACTGTTTGCGGTTTACTGACTACTTTTCTTAATGAATACGCCCTCGAACAACGAAGAAAGACGCTTTGCGCTGCGCATGGCGTTGCGTTTGCCGATCGTCATTTCCGGACGCGCGGAAGACGGCTCGGCCTGGAGCGAACCGACCGAGACTGACGACATCTCAACTTCCGGCGCGCTGTTTCACCTAAATCAAAAAGTCAGCCGCGGCGAGCGCTTGTACCTGCGCGCACATCGCCCGGACGGGACTCCCATCGAAGTGACCGCGATCGTCATTCGTATTGCTCCCGCCATTTACGGCACCGCGCGCGTCGGTGTGCAAATCGCCGAACCCGCCGAAAATTGGCTGCGACTTTTCGTGTCCTGGGTCGCCGACGAACAACCCGCAATCGATCCCGTCGACTCCGAAATTCCGCCGGAATAGCGTCTTTTGCAGTAATAACACCAAAATCGTTTGTCTGTTTAGTTAGATCTGTGTAATCCTAGTAGCGCGGAATCTCACCGAAGCGTTGCGTACCCGCCAACGTTTCCACCGCGCCCCAAGCCAACAATCAAGCATTCCCCGTGGAGGGACCCGATGAAGCTGTGCCCGCAGTGTGAATTTATCTATGAGGACGACCAGAAGTTTTGCGATATGGACGGGCAGGAGCTTGTCCACGACTCGAAGCGCGCTTTTACGGATGTCACTGCCGCTTTGCCGTCGCTACCTCAGGTGCTGAAAAGCGACCACGCCGCAACTCCAGTAACAAAAATCCACATCCCGCTTCCGGGGCCGAGTCCGATTCTCGCGCCAAGTTCGGGTGCCGTTGGTGCCGCTGCAACTGTCCTGCCGGCGAAGCAGTCTTCGGGATGGCAACCGCGCGGCCTGGCGATCGCGGCGTTGGCCGGTCTCGCTTTGGTCGCGCTGCTGTTCGTCGTTTACTACGCGCGCGCGCATCAGTCGCAGACGCGCAACGCAAATCGATCTTCGAGCCAGGCCGCCGGACAAACTGACGGTCAGTCACCCGCACAAGCGGCGACGCAGTCCGCAGCGCAATCGGCGACGTCAGTTTCAGATCCTTCGGCGCCGCTCGACACCGCTGCCGCGCCTGCACAAAGCCTCGAAGAAACTCCGAGCGATCAAGCAGCCAACCACGCAACCGAACAGACGCCGCCGGAAGCTTCGTCGTCACAAGCGAACGGATCAGATAATTCCACCGCGCGCGCGCGTCAGGTTTCCGGCGTCGTAGCGGCGCGTGCTTCCTCAGAGCCCGCTCGCGCGCCGGTGATTATTCGACTCAACAACGGCGCGTCGATCAAAGCTGACGAGGCCTGGGAAAAGAAAGAAGGCGTTTGGTACCGGCAGGCAGGGGTGGTGACTTTTCTTAAACGCAGCCAAGTGAAATCGATTCAACGGCCAGCGTCCACTCGGAGTCCGACGCCACCCAAAGCAGCAACGTCCGTCGCGCAAAATCAGCCACGCGTAGGCAAACCGGCTACGGCCACTCCGAAGAAGGATTCCAAAGTGACGTCGTTTCTGAAAACGACGGGACGAGTCCTTCGGAAGCCGTTCAGGTTTTAGTCCATTTTACACTTAGGCCACTTCATTCCTTGTTTGGTTATCGCGTTGCTTTGATTAGTTGCCGAAGTGTTCTTGTCCACCGGCGACTTCTCTTCTGAGGTCGTTGCGCGTGTTCACTCGTGATCGATGCCAGGCGCACCCACCAGGTTGAAGTGAAAAGATTTGCTGACGGCTCGGATGTTCTAGCTGACATTGACTGCCCCCTTGTTCTCTAAATCTTACGAGCAGCCTTAGCAACTTCAATACCAGGCACGAACTACCACAAACACTCCGAAACGCCCAACCACGCCTGTATATCTCCGATACGATAACGGGGCTTTGCACAGAAAGTCACTTCTGCACAAAAAGGCGTGAGGCTGCACAAAAAGGGATACAAAACCTCTTGCATCTTTTTGAGTTTTCTTTTGGGCACACCTCTCCGTTACTGCCCGAAGACAGTTGATATTATCGCTGAGCACGAGAATGGTGGTTAGCGAGCTAGACTAATGATCGTAAGAACTAAACTGACAACCACGCTTGATTGCGCTCCACTAGGCACAGGTGCGGAACCGCCCATTGTGGGCATCTCTCCGGCCAAGACAGACACAGAGAGAACGCACGTCAAAACAACCACCGCTAGGAACCTCTTCATTGATGTTTCTCCTTTGGGGCTAAAACGATGCCAACTTTTTTACATCGGAAGGAATGAGACAACAACGCAAGATTCCTTGCAAGCAAGTGATCCGCAAACTAATATCCGCCTTGCAGTTGATCGAACGCTCACTTTGCGAACGTCTCAATTTCTAATGCGGACTGCCTCGCTAAAATCAAGGTTGAACCTGTCCCACCTGTCGGCCAGTGGGCAAGCGCAGTACAGGTGTCAAAAAGCCTTAGAGCTAAAAGACAGAGGCGAATATGACGAAGCGCAGGAGGTAATGCGTCCGCTTTGGAACCGACTTGGCGAACGTCCAAAGGTGAGCGGCCTTCATCCTTCCGTAGTTGCTGAGGTTCTGTTTTGTGTTGGTCTGTTGACCGGATGGATCGGCAGTCGGAATGAGATCAAGGAGTCCGACGCCTGGGCTAAGGACTTGCTGACTGAGAGCATTCGTCTTTATGAATTGGTCGGAGATTTAAGAAACGTTGCGGAGGTGCGAACGGAGCTAGCGGTTTGCTATTGGCGATCTGGCTCATTGGATGAATCGCGGATCATGTTCTCTGAGGCGTTAGAAAACCTCCCAGCCTTAGGGAATGCGCGAGCACGTGCGTTGCTGGGAATAGCGGTTGTTGAGTGGTCTGCCTCCCGCTATAAGAAGTCTCTGAAAATACTCAGGGACAATGCGCCCGTATTCAAGTCAATTACCAATCTAGCTCTCAGAGGTTTCTACCACAATCAACTCGCGCTGGTTTTGCGAAACCTAGCAGTAGAGAGCAACAAGACCGACTACTTTCAGCGAGCGATCAAAGAATACGAAGCGGCGGATCATGAGTTCAAAGCCGCTCATAACACCGTCTCACGCGCTCATGTTAAGAACAATCTAGGGTTCCTGCTCTACAAACTCTCACGCTTTCATGAGGCGCTGGAATATCTCGATCAAGCACGACACTTGACGGCCAGCGTCCGCGACAAAGTAAGGACAGCACAGATTGACGAGACGCGCGCGCAGGTCTTTATCGCGCAGCGGAGATATGCCGAGGCTGAAAGCGCTGCTCGCGGTGCGGTTAGAAGTTTTGAAAAGGCCGGACGCCAATGTCTTTTAGCAGAGGCGCTTGTAACTCATGGCGTTGCTTTGGCTAGACTAGGCAAAATTGAGAGAGCGAGATTCACTTTCCAAAAAGCAATTGAAGTAGCTCACCAAGCAGGCGCATTAAATGCGGCGGGACTCGCGGCGCTCACGCTGACTGAGGAAATAGACGATCTGTCGCCTGTCGTTCTTTCTGTCGCGTATCAACAGGCAAAGGAATGGCTCACAGACTGTCAGAGCGAAGACATATCGCTAAGACTCGCTGAAGCGCAAAAGAAACTGCCTTCAGAGGTTGAGATTGCAAGCCAAGGCGCAGCCGAAATCCTATTCAACAAACCAAGTCGGTTGCCTGATGAGGTACTGAAGTTTGAGCGCAGATTGATAAGTCAAGCGCTTGCTAAAGTAGATGGACAAGTAACTCACGCCGCGAAGTTGCTGGGCATAGGTCGTCAGCGACTAGCCTACATTCTGGAAACCCGGCACCAAGATTTGCTGAAAGACCGGACTCCGATTCGTCGCCGTGGGAGGAAGGGCCAATGAATTGGCTTGCTGGAACGGAACATAAGTTGCCACTGGTAAAAACACTATGGGCAGTCTACTTGGAAAAATACTGCATTGGCTGGGAGTTCCCGGCTTGGTTAAGCCGTTTATGTATCGGGATGAATCGGGGAGCGTCATAACTGTACGAACATCGCCCCGATACACGATCCTGACTATCGACGGGAAAGAGTATTTCTTTATCCGTGAGACTGGCAAGTTCGATGGTATCGGGGCGACATCGCTAGACGCCGAACCTAGCACTTATTGCTCGGCGGATCGTACTCAAGAATCAGCGCGCGTTCCCGCACTGACCTGACGGCTTCAGCCTGAATCACTTCGGCCCAAACTAGCGCAGGGCCGTAGCGGTGCATGTCATGAAACACGTCAGCCTGATGTTCTGCCATGCGCCGCTTGAAATTGTCGGTCTTGCCGATATAAATCATCTGGCTTTTGGCATTCATAATCCCGTAAACACCGGGCACCTCGTTCCAATTTGTTCCAGCGAACGAGTAAGTCTGACTAACCACGAACGGCATATCTTTTCAAATCCTCGCTGAAAATTCAGAAAGTTGAAGTGAAAAATGTGGTAAGATGGCTGTACCGTGTACGGCTCTACCACACTCGGTTAATCCGCTCCGTGACCCCTGATCCGGTCGAAAAGATTTCGGGGTCACGAGAGCGGGCTGCAAGTTTCGACCTTACGCCCTGAATACTACCACAGCACTCCCTCATCCACAATCCCTAAATTCCGCTTGTGGATCAATTTTACTTCCGTTATACTGAGCCCGTTCGCCACTATGATTTCAGAACGGGGAGTTATGCCGATGAGCGACAATCCTTATCTTGATGGCCTTAAGCAAAGGTACAACAAAGCGCTATCTGACGAAAAGAAGCAGACGCGAGCCATTGAGAGTGCGCGCGAGGCACTGACAGAAGCGAAAGCCCGCAGGGCTAGGTATGCGCTCGCGCTTCGGGATGAAGGTGTGGACGTAGAAGTCGAAACTGCGAAACCTAAGACCAGAACTATCTATATCTCAACGGACGAGAGTCCTTCGCCTAACGGGCATGTTAAACCTCTGAGCGAGACGCATGCGGTGTTCTTACTCATGCGGAAGCATGGAAACGTAGGCTTTGACTCGAAAGAGCTAGCGGGGTACGCAAAGGACGAGGGATACGACGATCTAACGGAAGAGAGGATCAGGCTTGTACTCTGGAAACAGATGGGGCGCGGACTGATAGAAAAAATGGATGATGGCCGCTTCAGGCAGACAGAAACAGGCGTTGACTTTAATGGATTTAGGAAGCAAAAGGCAGTCGCCTAAAACAGTTGGGGTTGGCAGTTACAAGCTACCAACCCCGGCTACAACCTAATCAACGGGCTACGTCAACGGGGTTGAAGTGTTTCCATTATACCTCGCCAGAGGGCCACCAACAATCAAAAAGCATCACTGTGCAGTGAGCGCGGAGGGGAACGTTTGCGCGTTCCCCTCCCTCAACCCGGCGGTAGTTTAGCGGCTAGAACACCCGACTTTGGATCGGGCGAAACGGGTTCGACACCCGTCCGCCGGGCCAACCCTTACGATTTCAATGATCGTTTGGCGTTCTTACGTGGCTTTGACCAGTAAGGCGATTTGCACGAAGGGCAAACGCGCGGTTCGGTTTCGCTGTCACGCGGAATCCATTCATGACGGCAACGGGTGCAGCGATAACCCCAAACAGTGATCTTCACCTTTTCAACCATAACTAGCCCGTATATTACTCTGAAATAATATACCAGTCAAGCGATAATTTACTTGACAGCTATATACCTCTGGAGTAATATACCTACCAGTAGTTACGGGCCTTACCGGCTGTCACCGATAAAGCCCGAATTGAAAAACAGAAGCGATTGCTCGCCCCTGATTCCAAGCAAATCAATTGTGAGCCAATCGCCAACGAAAGGCAAGGCACACAATGGAAAACCCAAGAGAACAGCGCGGACTTGAAATAGCGGCGAAGGCGAGATTACAGCGAAGCGGTGATAGATGGTTTGTTCCTTCCCAAACGAGAGGCAAGGGTGGCGATTACTTCTATGTTGTTAAGCCCAACGACCAGCACTGCAACTGTCCTGATCATCAAACGCGGCAAGTTAAATGCAAGCATCTTTTTGCAGTGGAGTTCACGATCCAGCGCGAGTTTGTTGACGATGGCGAGAAGCAAACCTTGACCGAAACGGTGACTGTCCGAAAGACCTATAGCCAAGAGTGGACGGCTTACAACGCCGCTCAAACGAATGAGAAAGATCAATTTCAATCTCTCTTGCGCGAACTTTGCAAAGGCATCGGCGAACCTTCACAGAAGATTGGACGGCCCCGGTTACCGTTCGAAGATATGATCTTCGCCACAACGTTCAAGGTCTATTCAACAATGTCGCAGCGACGATTTATGAGCGACCTGCGCGACGCTCAGAGCAAGGGCTTCATCAGCAAGACCCCGCACTTCAACAGCATTTCAAACTATCTTGAAAGCGAAGTCTTGACGCCTTATCTCAAAATGTTGATCGAGGAAAGCGCGTTGCCGCTTAGAGCGATTGAGTCAGATTTCGCAGTTGATTCTTCCGGCTTTTCGACTTGTCGGTTTTACCAGTGGGTTGATGCCAAATACACCAATCCTAAGCTAATGACAAAGCGCGGCAGCTTCAAGAATGATAGTCCGTTTTTCAAATCGTTGGTTGACGCTACGGCGCAGAATTTCAACATGCAAGAAGTCTCTGCTGACAAAGCGTACCTATCGGAAGCCAACTTGCAGACCGTGATTGATCATAGAGCGATGCCTTACATTCCATTCAAGGCCAACAGCGGTTCTGCGCGTCGCAGCCCCAAATCCCTCTGGCGTCGCATGTATCACTATTTTGAGTTCAACCAAGAATCCTACTTGGCGCACTACCACAAACGGTCAAACGTTGAATCAACGTTCAGCATGATCAAAGCGAAGTTTGGCGACTCCCTGCGAAGCAAGACTAAGACAGCGCAGATTAACGAAGCCCTCTGCAAGGTTCTCTGTCATAACCTCTGCTGTTTGATTCAGTCGATGTTTGAATTGAACGTCAAGCCGGAGTTTTGGGAAGCAGTATAGGAAGCTAGGTGGAAATTCAGGACTGGGCCTCACTCAGTCCTTCTATTTCGTTCCAGCGGGCGTGGCTTGGCCTTGAAATTGGCTTGGGTGTGCCTGGGGATCGCCAACTATAGTTTCAAGTATCAACTGAGAAATCGGCATTCCTTCAAATAATGCAATATCTACTATCCCTAAGTTGATCATTTCAAGTGTCAGCGTCCCATCAAACCCAGCATGAACGGTAGGAGCCGTGAAATGAACTAATAATCCACAGCGAGCAAAAGAGCTTTTGCCCTCAATCCGTGCTGCCAATCCACCGCCAAGCGGCAGCGTCACACTCTCTTGGGTGCGCCCAAGAACAAAGGTGTGCGGCTTAAGAAGATACCCGGCTGCGGGTATCTCTTCATGCTTGCTGTTACGGGCTAAAAATTTTGCTATGCCGCCCTTTCTCAAATCGAAAGCAAACGGCCCTGCTTCGGGGATTGACAGGGAAGAGCTGAGATGTAAATCGACCGCCGTGGTGTCATAAGGGCACCCAGGCTCTTCACAATTGCGAGGTTGAGGATCGGGAGTAATAATTAGCCGACCCTCATCAATCGCTTTATGGATTTCTAGATTGCTGAGGATCATTCAAATCGAATGACAGCGTTTTGGGGAACCCTCGCAGTTCGAGATGAAGTCTCAAACGCGGGAGACGGAAGACACACAACGACTCCACCGCCGTTGTTGTCTTGAATCACATCAACGCGCACCAGCTTCTCTTTTTCGTTTACCTTTTCTTGAGGAGCAAACAGTGAGATTGTGCCAGCGTCCGAGGTTTCCATTTCAACGGCATATTCTCCTGGTAGCATTCCCGGCTCTAAAGAGCACTTTAACCATGAAGTCATTTCAAATATTCCCTTTCCTATTTGTTTGATTGCCTCGTTTTAGGTTTGGATGACCACACACGCTGCGACGGCTCCCCATTCTTAGCAGGAGCTAAACAATTAAGAATTAGAGATGTTTGATTAGAAGGCATCATCGCGCGTGGAAAAATTCTCTTAAAAACTAAGAGTAAGAAATCTCCCCACGTATAGGTGATTAACCTCTTAACTAAGGAATCTGGTATACGGAGTGCCCCAAATATAGTCTCTAGACCATAAAGAATCAAGTATTCTTGGAAAATATTTGGGAAACTCTTCCAAAAAGTAATTATTAGCAATAATTCAAAGAAATTATCTAAACCAAAACGCGCCCAAGTAAATCTGCACAAAAACAAATAAGTCTGCACAAAAAGGTACTCTGAAACCTGACTTTCTGTGCAAAGCCCGATAACGGAATCGATGCGTCCGCATTTTGCGCGGAGAGGACGGATGGAGGGATTTAGTGACGGATTGATGTCGTTGCTTGGAGATCACCGTTCTGTGATCTCCAAGATTGAGCGAGAGTCGTGCAGTCGCGCTGTTCCGCGTTACGAAACGGCGCGGTCGGTGATCTCCAGTCCTTTGTCGATGATCGCGAAGACCTCGCGCAGCTCGGCTTCGGTGATGCACAGCGGCGGGTTCGCGAAAAACGTATTCCAGCGCACCAGCGTATAAAGTCCTTCCTGGCGGAAAAACTTTCCGAGCGCTTGCATCTCGGGTGCAGTGCCGTTGAACGGAGCCATCGGTTCGCGCGTTTCGCGGTTTCGCACCACTTCGACGATTCCGAATAGCCCGATGTTTCGTGTCGCACCCACTGACGGGTGACGACTCTGCAAGTCTTCCATCATCTCGCGCATCACCGCGCCCATGCGACGCGCGTTTTCGATCAGGCCGTCTTCTTCGTAGACCGCGATCGTG
>Ga0157380_10002112_pt1 | contig 13330 bp, 16 predicted proteins | sample S35metaG_FD_119757 | JGI IMG/M metagenome (GOLD analysis project Ga0157380, IMG submission 119757) | Switchgrass rhizosphere microbial communities from Kellogg Biological Station, Michigan, USA - S3-5 metaG | ecosystem: Host-associated > Plants > Roots > Rhizosphere > Soil | place: USA...
CCGGGCGCGGCTGCTGGCGGCGTTCGAGGCGGTCGACCAGCATTTCCGGCGGCTGTTCACGACCCTGTTCGCGGGCGGCGAGGCGCATCTGGCGCTGATCGATTCAGACGATCCGCTGGAGGCGGGGCTTGAGATCATGGCGCAGCCGCCGGGCAAGAAGCTGGCCGCTCTCACCCTGCTCTCGGGCGGCGAGCAGGCGCTGACAGCGGTGGCGCTGATCTTCGCTTTGTTCCTTACCAATCCCGCGCCGATCTGCGTGCTCGATGAGGTCGACGCGCCGCTTGACGATGCCAATATCGAGCGCTTCTGCGATTTGCTCGACCGGATGACGCAGGAAACCGATACCCGTTACCTGATCGTCACCCACAATGCGGTGACGATGAGCCGCATGCACCGCCTGTTCGGCGTGACGATGGTCGAGCGCGGGGTTAGCCGGCTGGTCTCGGTTGATCTCGGCGGCGCGGAGACATTACTCGCGGCGGAATAAAGAGTGCCAAAAAGCTCTCCGTCATGCTGAACTTGTTTCAGCATGACGATAATTAAAATCAGTGCCTTGCGTGCTTTTTCGCAGCGATGCGGCGGGGCTTGTGCCTGGAGGTTGCCTTCGCCGCCTTGGCGTCGTCGTTCGAACCCTGCTCGACCACGCCGTCGCCGATGCGGAAGGCAGGATGCTGGGCAACCGGCAGAGCGTCGGTCACGGCAAGGCGGATGCCATTGCTGCGCTCCCTGAGGACGGTGAAGCCCGCTTCGAGCAGTGCGGTGACGTCGCGGTTGCGCGCGGCGATGGAGGGCTCGCCGAGCACCACCGCGATCAGGCGGCGGTTATCGCGCATCGCGGAGGCGGCGAGGGTGAAACCCGCATCGACGGTATAGCCGGTCTTGATGCCATCCATCCCGACTACCTTCCCGAGCAGATGGTTGTGATTGGTGAAGGTCTGGCTGCCATAGGCGAAGGAGCGCTGCGAGAAATAGGCGTAGCGCCCCGGATGCACTCGCATCAGCGCGGAGGACAGCAGGGCCAGATCATAGGCGGTGGTGACATTGGCCGGATTGGGCAGGCCCGACGGATTGGCGTAGACCGTGTCCCGCATGCCGAGCAGCTTCGCCTTGCGGTTCATCATCTGGACGAAGGCTTCCTCGCTGCCGCCGATCTTCTCGGCGAGCGCGACGGCGACATCGTTGGCGGACTTGACTGCGATCACGCGGATCGCCTCGTCCACGGTGATGCTCTTGCCGGGTGCGATGCCCAGCTTCGAGGGCCGCTGGGCGGCCGCGTGGGCGGTGAAAACCACCGGATCGGTGAGCTTGAGCGTGCCTGCGGCCAGCGCGTCGAACGTCAGGAACAGCGTCATCACCTTGGTGATGGAAGCGGGGTGGCGGCTTTCGCGGAACGCATTGGCGTAAAGGATCTCGCCGGTGTGCGCGTCCATCAGGGCGGCGGCGTAGCGGGGGCCGCCTGACTTCGGCGACGGCAGGAGCGGCGCGGGCTTTTCAAGCGAGGGAGAGGCTGGCGGAAGTTGCAGGCTCAGCGGCTGCGCGAGGACCGGCTGCATGCCGATCGAGATGGCGAGGCCAACCGCAATGAATTGTGCAAGACGCTTCGACAATGACCCGCCCGATACTGCCAAACTAAATGCAATTTAACGTAAAACCCTAGTTTAGCACAAGTTTATTGTTCCCTAACGACCGACTCGCTTCACCGTCTTTGCGAGTCGTTTTGTCGCGTTTTCAGGATTTCGCGGCTTCACGATCGCGCGCTCCTCGTCCAGCCACCAGCGGCATGCCGATGCCGGCAGGAGCGGTCCCGGACTGCCGCAAAGGTAACGAAAGTAAGGCAATGCCTTCGTGAAAATGCGACGAACGGAGTGCGAAGACACGCCGGTGGATTCCTGCTGCCCGACCGCAGGACGGAGCAAGCGAGACTCGGTCATCGCCGAGCTTATGGCGCACAACCAGTAAGTAGGAAAATGTTGAACGGCGACGGCTAACGGATCGCCCGCTATAGGCGGCTCAGCCAGAAGCAATGCGAAGGGGATAGGCGTGCGGCGCACGGGGCTGCTGGGGGGATCGTTCAACCCTGCCCATATGGGCCATCGCCGGATCGCGCTGGGAGCGATCAAGGCGCTGGCGCTCGATGATCTGTGGTTGATGGTCTCGCCGGGCAACCCCCTCAAGGACAATGCGAGCGACATGGCGCCGCTTGCGGCGCGCTTCGCCTCGGCGCAACGGATCGCCCGGCGCGCGCCGATCCGTGCCACCGTGATCGAGCGGCGGCTCGGCACGCGCTATACGGTCGATACGCTCGCGCGACTCGTGCGGCTGCATCCCCGGCGCCGGTTCATCTGGGTGATGGGATCGGACAATCTGGCCGATTTCCATCGTTGGCGGCAATGGCGCAGGATCGCCCGCACGGTTCCGATTGCCGTCGTCGCCCGTCCGGGTTATGATGCGTGTGCCCGGAGCGGTAAAGCCTGGGCCTGGCTTCGGCGTTACGTCCGGCCCGCGAGCCAGGCGAAGAGATGGACGAACTGGAGACCACCGGCGCTCGTGCTGCTGCGCTTCGTTCCCGATCCAGCATCCGCCACGCTCATGAGGCGTGGAAATCCCGGTTGGCATGTCTCGATCAACCCCATCGGCCAGCGCGATTCGGTGACGCGCGGCCTGATAGCCTGAGGAGGCTTTTTGCCCGCACCAAGTCCCGCGCGAGTCAGTGACCAACCCGATCCCTCGGCCGCACTGCACAAGATCGTGCTCCAATCGCTCGACGACGACCAGGCCGTCGATACCGTGTCCATCCCGCTTACCGGAAAATCGACGATCGCGGACCATATGGTCATCGCGAGCGGCCGTTCGACGCGCCAGGTCGCTTCGATGGCTGCCAAGCTCGCCGACAAGATCAAGCAGGAAACGGGAAGGACCCCCCGGATCGAAGGCTTGCCCACCGCCGATTGGGTGTTGATCGACGCAGGCGATGTGATCGTCCATTTGTTCCGGCCCGAAGTACGCAGCTTCTACAATCTGGAGCGGATGTGGGCTTTCGGAGAGGCTCCCGCGGCGGCGTCCGTCGGCGCCTGATCGCGCCGCCTTGCTGCTCCACATCGTCGCGCGCGGACGGATCGGGCAGAGCCCGGAAGGCGAACTGGTCGATCGCTATCTGAAGCGCATCAGCTGGCCCACCCGCGTGACCGAACTTCCCGATTCCGGCGGGCGAATACCTCCTGTAGCCGCCGCGACCCGCCAGATCGTGCTGGATGAACGCGGCAGGCAGATGGGTTCCAGGGCGCTGGCCGAGCTGCTCGGCCGCTGGCGGGACGACGGCACGCGCGAGACGCGCTTCCTGATCGGCGCGGCCGACGGCCATGACGAGACGGTGCGGGATCAGGCGGACATGCTGCTGGCATTTGGTGTAGCGACGTGGCCGCATATGCTGGCCCGTGCGATGCTTGCGGAGCAGCTCTGGCGGGCGACCAGCATCCTCGCCAACCATCCCTATCATCGGGAGGGATAGGGTGGAGATCTCCCTGTGCGCATCCGGCCTCCGAACGTCATCCCAGCGAAGGCTGGGATCCATGTCTGTTGCCAGCCAGGGGGCATCGCATGTGGGGAGAGACATAGGCCCCAGCCTTCGTCTCAAAGAGACGAAGTTTATCCTGAGCGGCAGCCGCAGGCGGCAGCCGAAGGGCTGGGGCGACAAGATTAGAATCGGCCGAGCTAAACTGATTGGGCTTCTTTTCTTGATTGGCGCATCGATACCCGCGCTCGCTCAGACCATCGCCGACGAGCAGAAGGCGTTGAAAGAGGCGCAAGCCGCCGCCGCTGCCGCCACCCGGCGGTCGCAGCGTTACGAAGCGGCGGCGGCTCGGGTGATGGACAGCGCCGACAAGACCAGGGCCGAGGCTGCGGCCACGGCCGCCCGTATCCAGGAAAGCGAAGCGGCGATCGCGGCCGCGCAGGCCCGCCTTGTGTTGGTGGAGCGCTTGCGGCGACGGCAGCATGCGCGGCTGGCGGTGCGTCAACGCCCCATAGTGCGTCTGGCGGCGGCGCTGCAAACGATGGCGCGGCGCCCTCCGGTGCTCTCGCTCGTGCAGCCGGGATCGCTCGACGACATGGTTCATGTCCGGCTGTTGCTGGCCGACACCTTGCCGGTGATTCGCGCGCGGAGCGCCGATCTGCGCGCCGAGGTGGATCGCGGCAACCGCCTACGGCGGGAAGCCGCGCTCGCGGTTGCCGCGGTCAGGCAGGAGCAGGCGATGCTCGAGGCGCGGCGGCAATCGCTGGCGAGGCTCGAGGCCGAGCAGCGGGCGCAATCGCGCAAGCTGGGCGACTCGGCCTTCCTCGAGCAGGAGCGGGCGCAGGCGATGGCCGAGAAGGCACGCGACATCACCGACCTCATGGCATCGATGGACCGCCAGGCCGAGATTTCGGCCGAGCTTGTCAGCCTGTCCGGGCCCGTGCTCCGGCCCGCCCAGCCCGGCCAGTCGGTAGCGCCTCCGACGGACATCGCGGCGCCCGTCGCGGCGCGGCCGGTCTACCGGCTTCCGGCGCTTGGGCGGGTCGTGACCGGCATGGGCGAGGTATCCGACAATGGCATCCGTTCGCGTGGGCTGACCTTCGTCACCCGTCCCGATGCACAGGTGATCGCGCCGGCCGGGGGGCGGATTAAGTTCGCCGAAAGCTTCCGTGGCTATGGCCGGATCGTGATTATCGATCATGGCGCCGGATGGACCACCTTGATCACCGGCCTGAAAAACCTGTCGGTAAAGGTCGGCGACGATGTCGTGCAGGGCAGCCCGATCGGGCGAACGGAGACCGTCAATCCGAAGATCACCGTCGAGTTGCGGCGGCAGGGCGAGCCGGTTGATATCGCTCCGCTTGCGGCGCGTGGCTGAAACCCTGTATCCTGGGCTCATAGCGAAGGAAGAATCTCACTGATGGCGAAGTTTCTGTTGCGTTCCGCAGGCCTCGTCGGCGCCGTGGCCCTCGTGCCGGCGGTCAGCGCCGCGCTGGCGGCGGTTGATGTCGATACCTACAAGGAACTCGATCAGTTCATGAGCGTGTTCGAGCGCGTCCGCTCCGAATATGTCGACAAGGTCGATGACCAGACGCTGATCCGCGGGGCGATAGATGGCATGCTCGCCAGCCTCGATCCACACAGTTCCTATCTCGACGTGCGCGATTTCCAGAATCTGCGCACCCAGACCGAGGGCAGCTATGGCGGCCTCGGCCTTACCGTCTCGATGGAGGACGGCGCGGTCAAGGTCATCGCGCCGACCGAGGATTCGCCCGGCGACCGCGCCGGCATCAAGGCCGGCGATTACATCACCCATCTCGACGGGCAGCTCATCTATGGCGGCACGCTCGACGAGGCGGTCGACAAGATGCGCGGGCGGCCCGGCACCAAGATCAGGCTGACGATCGTCCGCCCCGGCCGCGACAAACCGTTCGACGTGACGCTGGAGCGCGAGATCATCAAGCTCAAGGCGGTCAAGTGGGAGATCAAGGACCGCGTCGGCATCATCAACATCAACAGCTTCAGCAAGACCACCGGCGAGGGCGTGCGCGCGGCGCTGACCGCGATCGACAAGGCGACCGGCGGCAGACCGCTTGGCTATGTCATCGATCTGCGCTCGAACCCCGGCGGCCTGCTGGATCAGGCGATCGAGGTGTCGGATGCCTTCCTTGAGCGTGGCGAGATCGTTTCACAGCGCGGGCGCGATGCCGGCGATATCGAGCGCTATTATGCCAAGGCGGGCGATCTGGCGCATGGCCTGCCGGTGATCGTGCTGGTGGATTCGGGATCGGCCTCGGCGGCGGAAATCGTCGCGGGCGCGTTGCAGGATCAGCGGCGCGGTCTGGTCATGGGCGAGACGAGCTTCGGCAAGGGTTCGGTGCAGACGCTGTTGCAGCTGACCGACGACACCGCGCTGCGGCTCACCACCGCACGCTATTTCACGCCATCGGGGCGCTCGGTGCAGGAAGGCGGCATCAAGCCGGACATTCCCGTGCCGCAGCTCACCGATGCCGATCGCAAGGATCGCCCACGCCTGCGCGAAGCCGATCTCAGGCGTCACCTGATCAACGAGGCGAAGATCAACGACGATGTGCTGGAGGATGACGTCAAGAATGATCCCCGCTTCGCGGGCACGCCCGAGGCGCTCGAAAAGGCGGGTGTGAAGGATTATCAGCTTGATTATGCGGTCAGAACGATCGCGAGGCTTGCCAATGTTCCCGCAGCTCCCGCGTTGGCATCGGCCAAGGGCTCGCGTCGGTAATAGTCATGCGCTCAAAGTCCAGTTCGTCATCCCCGCGAACGCGGGGATCCATAAACTCAAACGCTTCGGTCAGCATGCTGAGGCTGGAGAATATGGATTCCCGCCTTCGCGGGAATGACGTTGTTGTAGCGTACGATTTATCATGACCCGGTTCGGACAAGCGCGTGTGCTGGCGCTGCTGTTGCCTTCGGCGCTGATGGCGGGGGCGTTGGGCTCGCAGTATATCGGTGGGCTCTATCCTTGCGAGATGTGCCACTGGCAGCGCTGGCCCCATTATGTGGCGATCGTGCTGGCGGTTCTTGCCTTTCTGATGCCAGCGCGCGCGGCCCAGCGCGGGTTCGTGCTTCTGGCGGCGATCGCGATCGCGGTCAGCGGCGCGATCGGCGTGTTCCACGCCGGGGTAGAATATGGCTGGTGGGAAGGCATTACGCAGTGCAGCGTCATCAATTCGGGCAGCGGGCAGGATATCCTCGCCGACATCATGGGAAGCCCGCTGATCCGCTGCGATGTACCGCAATGGACATTGTTCGGCATTTCGCTGGCGGGCTATAATGCGGTCTTCTCTCTTGGCGGCGCGGCGCTTATCTTGTGGCTATGGATGAAATCTCGGTAGCGAAGCCCGACACCGCCTCGATGCTGCGGGTCAATCAGGCGGGTGAGTTCGGTGCGACCCGCATCTATGATGGCCAGCGGGCGATCATGGGCAACCGCCAGCCGATATCGCGCCTGATCGCGCGGATGGCGACGCAGGAAGAAGCGCACCGCATCCATTTCGACCGGATGATGGCCGAGAGGGGCGTTCGCCCGACCTTGCTGACGCCGGTGTGGAATGTCGCCGGTTTCGCACTCGGCGCAGCGACCGCGCTGATCGGGCCGGAGGCGGCGATGGCGTGCACTGCCGCAATCGAGACCGAGATCGATCGCCATTACGGAGTGCAGCTTGATGAACTGGGCGACCATGATCCTGAGCTCGCCCGGACGATTACGGAATTCCGGGCCGAGGAAGTCGAGCATCGCGACACCGCCATCGCCGCCGGCGCCGAGGACGCGCCCGGCTTTCCTCTGCTATCCGCCGCGATCCGTTTTGGTTGCCGTGCGGCCATTGCGCTGTCGAAACGGATTTGATGGGGCGAGACGGTCTTCGATGCGTTAGAATGATGCCTGGAAAGGACGTACCATGAAAGCCGCCCTCAGTTTCATTGCCGTGGCGTCGATCGGCGCAGTGGCGGCCCTGTTGCCGTCCGTGCCCGCACAGGCTCAAAGGGGCAGCGTGGTGATGGATATCTTCGGGGATGAGAAATGCCCCGAAAGCAATGGCGAGGAAATCGTGGTCTGCCGCAGGCTGCCGGCCAACGAGCAATACCGCATTCCGAAGGATCTGCGCGACGCTGCGAAGGATGCACCGGCACCGAACTGGAGCGCGCGGGCACTCAGCCTCGAATATGTCGGAAAGAGCGGCGCCAGCACCTGCACGCCGGGGGGGGCCGGCAGCGAAAGCGGCTGCTGGACCAAGTTGATGCAGCAGGCCCGCGCCGAGCGTAAGGACGCGAAAAAGGCCGAGCCTGTCCTGCCTTGATGAATGTTCATGCGGCGCTCATTTGCGAAGGCGGAAAGGGTCTTGGATGACGTTCAGGCACCTCATGTTGACGGCGGCGCTCATTTCGGCGTCGGTGCCGTCCTTCGCCGCGGATGATTATCAGCCGAAGGAACCGCAAAAGATCACGACGCTGATCGTCTATGGCGATGATGCCTGCCCGCGCAGCAGCGACGAGGAAATCGTGGTCTGCGCGCGCGAGCCGGAAGCTGAGCGTTATCGCATTCCCAAGCGGCTGCGCCGGGTGAAGCCGAGCGCGAAGGACCAGAGCTGGGGAGCGCGCGCACAGGTGCTCGAAATGGTCGGCCGCCGTGGGACGCCGAATAGCTGTTCGCCGATCGGCAGCAACGGCCAGAGCGGTTGCATGGCGCAGTTCCTGCGGCAGGCGCGTGAGGAACGCGAACAGGTCCAGCTGGAGGGGCCGCAGGCGCCCTGACATTGAAAAGGGCCGCGGATTGCTCCGCGACCCCTTGGTACGCCTACTGAACGAAGTCTTAGAAAGCGACGCCGATCGAGCCGACGACACCCGCCTTGGAGATGTTGCGTGTACCGACAAACGCTGCCTTGTTGGTATCGACATAGCTGACGCCGAAAGTCAGATGGTTCCAGGTGTAGCTGGCACCAATGTTCCAGTCCCAGTAGTTCTTGCCGATGGTCAGGAAGCTCGGGCCGTGGCTGTAGCCGAGGTGGCTGGTCAGCGAGATCGGACCGACAGCGCCGGACAATTCGCCATAGAGATAGAGATTGTCGTCACGCGCGTTAACAGCGGCGATCGCATGCTGCTTCGGGGCATAGGCAACGCCGAGCTTGGCGGTCGCCGGGCCGAAGGTGCTTTTCACGCTCGCATAGGGCTCGATGAAGTCGGTGTTAGCGCCGCCTGAACCCGGATAATAGTAGTAAAGGACGCCGGCATCGACCGTCGCGGCACCGAAGGTCTTGGTGTAACCCGCGATAAGATCGATTTCCTGGTCGCTGCCAGCGGCGACATACTCGTCAACCGATGAACCCCAGGCGCTGGCATAAAACCCCGAGGAGTGGCTGACAGTGAGTGTGCCCTGAAGTGCGAAACGCTTGTAGGTCTGCGAAATGCCGCGGAAGCGGTAGTCGCTGACGACGGTCGCACCGCCGGTGACGGTGAAATCGCTGGCCGGAGCATCTTCAGCGAAAGCCGGAGCAGAAACTGCGGCAAGCGCAAGAGCCGACATGCCGAGAATGGTGAAGCGCATGGTGTAATTTTCCCTTTTTCTGTTTCAGATCACTCCCCTGCGCCGATAGGGCCGCGCCTCTTTTTTATGGGCCAGCTCGCTATTGGGCATTAAGGTTTTTGCACCACAGCATTCAGCGACACAAAAGATAAATGGGATAAGCCACACGAAAAGCAGGGAATGTTGCAGAAGTGTCACGCCCGATTGCCCGAAATTCGCGCAAATGCGGGTGCGGTGCAAACAGCTTGGGCAGCCTGTGCAAAAATTCTGAGCAGCGCTTCCGGGTGCTGCGTTAACCAATTTCCTGATGGAAACGGTCCAGCCCGGCCGCGAGATCTTCAATCAGGTCGGCGGGATCCTCCAGCCCGATATGCAGGCGCACCGCAGGGCCTTCGGCTTCCCATTTCGTAGCCGTCCGGATCGCCGCCGGATCGACCGGCAGGGCAAGACTCTCATAGCCGCCCCAGGAAAAGCCGATCCCGAAATGCCGGAGGCCGTCGATCAGCCGCGCCCGCCCGGCGTCGTCGCCGCCCCTGAGAATGAAGGTGAACAGGCCGGACGCCCCTGAGAAGTCGCGCGCCCAATTTTTGTGGCCCGGACAATCATCGAGCGCGGGATGAAGCACGCGGGCAATCTGCGGCTGTTGTTTCAGCCAGCGGGCTACCGCAAGAGCGTTTTCCTCATGTGCCTTCAGCCTGACGGCCAAGGTGCGCAGGCCGCGCGCGGCGAGCCATGCATCGTCGGGCCCGACGCATTGGCCATGAAGCTGCGCGGTCCGGCGAAGCGCCGGCCAATGCACATCGGTCGTCGTGACCGATCCCATCATGAGATCGGAGTGGCCGGCGATATATTTGGTGCAGGCAAGGATGCTGAAATCGACGCCCTTGCCGATGGCGGGGAAGAGCAGCGGCGTGGCCCATGTATTATCGAGCAGGGTGACGATGCCGCGCGCCTTCGCCGCCGCGACGATGGCGGGAATGTCCTGCACCTCCATCGTAAGGCTGCCCGGGCTTTCGAGGAACACCGCGCGGGTGGATTCGGTGAACAGGCCGTCGATGGCCCCGCCGGTCAGCGGATCATAATAGCGGGTGGCGATGCCCAGCGGGGCCAGCACATTGGCGCAGAAAGCGCGGGTGGGCTCGTAGACGCTGTCGACCATCAGCAGTTCGTCGCCGAGCTGGAGCACCGTCAGAAGAGCCCCGGCGATCGCGGCGACTCCGGATGGATAGAGCATGGTGCCGGCCGCCCCCGGCTCCAGTTCGGTCAGCGCTTCGGCCAGCGACCATTGCGTCGGCGTACCGCGCCGGCCGTAATAAAGCCGGCTGTTCGCATGCTTTACGCCGTCACGCAGATCGGCAACGCTGTCGAACAACACCGTCGAGGCGCGCCAGACCGGCGGATTTACAATGCCTTGCGTCCATTCTTCGCGTCGTCCCGCGCCGACCACGCGGGTTGCGGGCCGATCGCGCTCGTCGCTCATGCCGCTCCGGTAGCCTTGGGCGTCGAGGAGTCCATGCCCCATTCGCTCCACGAGCCATCATAGAGCGCGACATCGGTCTTGCCGAGCAGCGCCGCGCCGAACAAAAGCACGGATGCGGTGACGCCGGAACCGCAGGTGGTGACCAGTGGCTTCTTAAGATCGATGCCCGCACCCTCGAACGCAGCCTTGAGATCGTCGCCACGCTTCCAGGTGCCGTCGGCATAAAAGAGCTGGTCGTAAGGCAGATTCTTCGATCCGGGGATATGACCCGAGGCGACCTCGGGACGGGGATCGGCTTCCTCGCCGGTGAAGCGGGCGGCGCTGCGCGCGTCGAGCACCTGTTCGGCGCCGGATTCGACATTGGCCTTCATCTGGTCAAGCGTGCGGATCGCCTTTTTGTCGGCCCAGGCGGTGAAATGACGGTGCCGCAAGGCCGGCTTCTCGGTTTCGAGTGGGCGACCTTCGGCCTTCCATTTGGCCAGCCCGCCGTCGAGGATGGCAACGTCATGCGCGCCGAACGTCTTGAACATCCACCAGGCGCGCGCCGCCGTGCGGTGCGGCGTGTCATCATAAAGCACGATGCGGGTACCATCGCCGATGCCGAGCGCCTGCATCCGGCTCGCGAACTTTTCCGCCGAGGGGAGCATGAACGGAACCGGATTGTTGCTGTCCTTGAGTTCGGCCAGATTGAGGAAGATCGCGCCGGGAATATGGCCGGCATCATAATCGGCCTGCGGATCGCGGTCCGGATCGAGCGCGAAATAGCTCGCATCGACGATCCGGAGATCGGGCGCGCCCTGTTCCGTGGCCAGCCATTCCGTAGAAACCAGTATGTCCATTCCAATCTCCCAGCGCAGGCGCAGCGAACGCTTAGCCGCGACGACCTGCCGGTTCAATCGCCGTACTGATTGAATCGCGTGCTTTCGCGGGATAGCAGTGCACGGCATGGATCCCATTCATCTTGGCCGCGCCAGCGAACTGCCGTCGAGCCCGGAAGCCGCGAGGCTGGATTATGTTCCGAACCCGAAGCCGGGGCGGCTCTATCTGGTTCGCTTCGCCGCACCCGAGTTCACATCCCTGTGCCCGGTGACGGGGCAGCCCGACTTCGCGCATCTGGTGATCGATTATGTGCCCGGCGCGACGATCGTCGAATCCAAGTCGCTCAAGCTGTTCCTTGGCAGCTTCCGTAACCATGCCGCCTTCCATGAGGACTGCACGATCGGCATCGCCGAGCGGCTGGTGGGCGAGATGAAGCCGCAATGGCTGCGGATCGGCGGCTATTGGTATCCGCGCGGCGGGATTCCGATCGACGTGTTCTGGCAGACAGGATCTCCACCGGACGGGCTGTGGCTGCCCGATCAGGGCGTTTCCCCCTATCGTGGGCGGGGGTGACTCTGACGGCCAGCCGATAGCACCGCGAAGGCATTTTGCGAAGAGATTAACAGGGAGCAAACATGACGCGGATAACGCTTGATCAGGCTAACATCATTATAACAGCGGCGCTCGAGAAGGGGGTGCAACTTGGCCTCAAGCCGCTCACCGTGGCCGTGCTCGATCCTGGAGGACACCTGATCGCGCTTCAGCGTCAGGACGGTGCTTCGACGCTTCGGCCCCAGATCGCGACGGCCAAGGCATCAGGCGCGCTGGCACTTGGCATATCATCGCGCAAGATTGGCGACATGGCTGCTGATCGGCCCGTCTTCGTGGGATCCTTGGGTCCGATATCGGCTCATGGCGTCGTGCCGGCCGCCGGCGGTGTCATCGTAGTGGATGCTGAGGGTGCGCCGATTGCAGCGGTCGGGATAACCGGCGATACCTCTGACAATGATGAGGCATGTGCTTTGGCGGGCATCGCAGCTGCCGGGCTCGCCCCACAGCCTTAGGAGCTGGCGATCAGTTCTGCCGGAGCATCCCCAGCCTCGGGATTTCGATCCTGGGACAGCGGTCCATCACCACCTTCAATCCGGCGGCCTCGGCGCGGGCGGCCGCTTCCTGGTTGATGACGCCCAGCTGCATCCAGACCGCCCTGGCGCCGGCGGCGATGGCCTGATCGACCGCCTCGGCCGCATCGCGGGAATTACGGAAGATATCGACCAGATCGATCGGGTCGCCGATCTGGGAGAGCTCGCGCCACACAAACTCGCCATGGACATGCTCGCCCGTGATCCGGGGATTGACCGGGATTACGCGATAGCCCTGATCCTGCAGGAACTTCATCACGCCGAAACTGGCGCGGTCAGGCCGGTCGGATGCGCCCATCATGGCGATCGTCCGGGTTTCGGTCAGAAGCTGTTTAATTTCGTCGTCGGTGGTCAGCGGCATGGAGGGACCCTTATAGCGGTTCTTGAGGTAACCCTCAGACCGGCGGCTTGTTCAACCACTCCGCCAGGCGACTGGCCATCGCGCTGAAGATGGCGTCGTCCCTGTCGGCGGCTGGCGGCATGCCGGCATCGGAAGCACGACGGATCGCGATATCGAGCGGGATGCGGCCAAGGAAGGGGATATTCATTGTCCCGGCCGCGGCTTCCGCGCCGCCTTTCCCAAAAGGATCGGAAATCTCGCCGCAATGCGGGCAGGCATAGCCGGCCATGTTCTCCACCAGCCCGATGATCGGGACATTGGCGGTACGAAACAGATCGACGGCGCGGGCGGCGTCCATCAGAGCGAGGTCCTGTGGGGTCGAGACGATCAGCGCGCCGGCCGGCTTGTGCTTCTGGATCATGTTGAGCTGGATGTCGCCGGTGCCGGGCGGGAGGTCGACGATCAGGAGATCGGTATC
>Ga0157380_10002113_pt1 | contig 13327 bp, 5 predicted proteins | sample S35metaG_FD_119757 | JGI IMG/M metagenome (GOLD analysis project Ga0157380, IMG submission 119757) | Switchgrass rhizosphere microbial communities from Kellogg Biological Station, Michigan, USA - S3-5 metaG | ecosystem: Host-associated > Plants > Roots > Rhizosphere > Soil | place: USA: Michigan...
ATCCTCGGCGACCTCGCAGAGGAGTACGCCGACTACGCCGCCCACGCCGGAGTTCGCCGGGCGACGGCTTGGTACTGGCGGCAGGCGCTGACGTCGATCGGCCCCAACCTGCGCCGCCGCCTGACACGCCCACACCAACCGGCAACCTCGAAGGGAGACGCCATGGACTCGATCGGCCAGGACATCCGCTACGGCTGGCGCATGATGCGCCGCCGGCCCGTCATGACGTCGGTGGCCCTGGCATCGCTCGTCATCGGCGTCTCACTGTCGGCCGTCGTCTTCAGCCTGCTGAATGCGGTGCTCCTGCGGCCGCTTCCGGTTGCGGATCCGGACCGCCTGGCGGTCCTCCTCGAGCTGCGGAAGGACGGCGCCAACCACAACTTTTCCTATCCCGATTTCCTCGACTACCGCGCGGCGCAGCGAACGCTCACCGATCTGGTCGCGTACAGCCGCAACGACGTCACGGTCCGCCTGCCCGCGGGGTCGCAGATCGTCGCCGGCGAGCTCGTGTCCGGCGGCTACTTCCTGACGCTCGGCGTACGCCTGCGGTTCGGCCGCGCCATCGGCGACGCCGACGATCGCGCCGGCGCCACACCGGTCGTCGTCGTGAGCGACACGTTGTGGCGGCAGGTTGCCGGTGACGCGGCCGGCACGTTCGCGCCGCGGACGATCTCGATCAACACGCGCGACTTCTCCATCGTCGGCGTCGCCGCGTCTCCGTTCGGCGGCATGGAAGTGGGACGCGACGCGAGGATCTGGGCGCCGCTTCATTCGCAGCCGCTGCTCGATCCGTCAGGCGGCCAGAACTTGCTGCCGCGGCGCACCGCCAGCTGGCTCACGGTGATCGGCCGGCTGCGATCCGGCGTCCAGCGCGAACAGGCAGCGGCCGATCTGACCTCCGCCGAGCAGACGATCGCGCGGGCGTCCGGCCGGCCGCAGACGATGAGGCTGACCTTCGCACCGGGCCGGCAGGGTGATTCGATGCTGCCGGCGATGACGGGCGAGCCGCTCCGGCTCCTTCTCGGCGCCGCGCTGCTCGTACTGTTGATCGCCTGCGCGAACGTCGCCAACCTGCTGCTCGCGCGCGCGACCGAACGCTCGCGGGAAATCGCGGTGCGCTCGGCCCTCGGCGCGGGACGAGGACGGCTCGCGCGCCTCGTGTTGATCGAAACGCTGCTGCTCGGCGCGGCCGGCGCGCTCACGTCGCTCACCGTCGCCCGGTGGATGGTGGACTTTGCCGTGCCGTTCATCTCCCGCTTCGGCGATCCGGTCACGCTCGACGTCGGGATCGACTGGCGGCTCGTGCTGTTCGTCGCGGCGGCGGCCTCGTGCGCCACGGTTCTGGCCGGACTCGCGCCGATGCTCAGCGCCCTCCGAACGCCTCCGGCCGGCTCGCTGGGCGAGTCGGGCCGTTCCGCGTCTGCCGGCCCGGCGGGTCAGCGGATGCGGCGCGGCCTGATCGTGGCGCAGTTCGCGCTGTCGCTCGCGCTGATCGTGGCCGCATCGCTCCTTGCCCGCACCGTCCAGAACCTGCGCGCGATCCCGACGGGCTTCGACATGGATCACGTCGCCCTGATCGGGGTCGATCCCGAAGCGGCCGCGCTCGATGCGCCCCGGACGCGCGCGTACCTCGAGGCGGCGATCGATCGCGCCGGACGCGTACCCGGTGTGAGAGCCGCGGGATTCGGACGCGTCATTCCGCTCGGCTTCGGCGGCTCGCGCACGACCATCGGCGTTCCGGCCTACCAGCCGGCCCCCGGCGAGGACATGGAGATCAACTTCAACATCGTGTCCGGCTCGTACTTCGACGCCATGGGGATCGCGCTCGTCGACGGCCGCGGGTTCGAGACCAGCGACGTCGAAGGCGGTCAGCCCGTCGCCGTCGTCAATCAGACCATGGCGGCGCGGTACTGGCCGAACCAGCGCGCGGCCGGCCAGCGCATCAGGCTTGGCGATGCATCGGTGCTCGTCGTGGGCGTCGCGCGCGACGTGAAGTACCGGGTGCTGCGCGAGGAGGCGGGTCCGAGTTTCTATCTGCCGCTCGGTCAGGAACGTCCGACCGCGGGCGTCATTCACGTGCGCACGCAGGGGGACCCGCGCGACGTGCTCGATACGCTCCGCCGGGCGCTCGCGGACGTGAACCCGTCGGTTCCCGTCACGACCGTGCGGACGCTGCGCGATCAGGCCACGCTGAACCTCAACGACGAGCGCATGGCGATGACGATCGGCGTGATCCTCGGCGGGGCGGCGCTGCTGCTCGCCGCGGTGGGCTTGTACGGATCGATGGCGTACGCCGTCGGCCAGCGCACACGGGAGCTGGGCCTCCGCATGGCGCTCGGCGCAACCGCGCGCGACATCCGCCGTCTCGTCCTCGGCCAGGGAATCAGGCTCTCTGTCGCGGGCACGCTCGTGGGCGCCGCCCTCGCGGTCTGGCTCGCGCGCGCGCTCGAGAGCCGTCTCTACGGCATCCGCCCCGCGGACCTGCCGACGTTGTTGCTGTCGGCGGCGCTCCTCGCGGCCGTGGCGGTGTTTGCCAGCTGGGTCCCGGCACGGCGCGCGGCGCGTGTCGACCCGGTCAGCGCTTTGAAGATCGAGTAGGATGAACGGCCTCCCCATGCTCGAACCGATCGCGCGCGACCTTCGCTACGCCGGCCGGATGCTGCGCAAGACACCGGGCTTCACGGCGATCGCCTTGATCACGCTTGCCGTCGGCATCGGCGTGAACACGGCGGTGTTCACCGTCGTCAACGGCCTGCTGCTGAAGCCCCTGCCGTACCCGGAGCCCGACCGGCTCGCAACCGTCGTGACGTTTACGCGCTCGGCGCGAGGATCGGGCGAAAACAGTTCCGTCGATGGCAAGACGTTCCTGGCCATTCATGACAACGCGACCACGGTCGATTCGGCGGTGTTTTCCGGCGGACTCGGGGGCGGCGTCAACCTCGTCGCCAACGGGACCGCCGCGAACGTGGAGCAGCACCGGGTCAGCGCCGGCTACTTCGGCGTTCTGGGGATCACGCCGTTCATCGGGCGCGAGTTCAGCGCAGACCAGGACCGCCCGGGAGGGCAACCGGTCGCCGTGCTGAGCTACGGTCTCTGGACGCGGGTCTTCGGCAGCGACCCCAACATCGTCGGACAGGCGATTACCTTGCGCGGAGAGCCGTACACCGTGGTTGGCGTGATGCCGAGCGGCTTCACGTCAGGAGCTCCTACCGACATCTGGACGCCGCTGCGGCCGTCGGTGACGGGTGAAGGCGGTGGCACGAACTACGGAATGGTAGCGCGCCTCCGCCCGAGCGTCAGCTGGCTCCAGGCCAACGCCGAAATCAACCAGCTCGGGTCCGCGGCCGCGCGCATCGGTCTCAAGGACGACGTCGCGGTGACGTGCGCGCTCGTCCCGCTGCAGCAACAGGAAACCGCCGATATCCGGCAGCCGCTGCTCATGTTGTGGGGTGCGGTCGGTCTCGTGCTGCTCATCGCCTGCGTCAACATCGCGGGGCTGCTCCTCGCGCGCGCCGGCTCCCGCACGCGCGAGATCGCCACGCGCATGGCCCTCGGCAGCGGACGTCGCGCCGTCATCCGGCAGCTGCTCGTCGAGAGTGCGTTGCTGGCGATCGGGGGCGGCGTTCTCGGTCTCGGCGTGGGATGGGGCGTGCTGGCAGCGCTCGTCGAGCTGAGCGCCGACGTGTTCCCGGTCGGCTTCCCGCTCCACCTGGACGGGCGCGTACTCGCGGTGACCATGTCGGTGGCCGTCATCACGAGCGTCGTCTTCGGCCTCGTGCCGGCGCTTCATGCGAGCCGCGTGGACGTGCAGGCCGCCCTTGCGGAGTCGGGCACACGCGCCGTCGCGGGCGGTCAGGGACGCTGGGCGCGACGGCTGCTCGTCGTCGGCGAGGTCGCGATGGGCGTCGTGCTGCTGGTCAGCGCGGGCCTCCTCGTGCGCACCTTCGTACATTTGCGCGGCCTGAGTCCCGGCTTCGATCCGGCCAGCGTGACGACCGCCACCATCTCGCTTCAGGACAAGCGGTATGAAGATGCGCAGAAGGTCAATCGGCTGTTCGCTGACACGCTCTCCCGGATTCGCCGTCAGCCTGGCGTCGAGGCCGCCGGCGTGGCCCTCGGCCTGCCGTACACGCGGCTGTTGAATCTCCGCTTTGGACGGATCGAGGGCGCGACCGCCGAGAACGCCGGCGGCATGACCAACGTCAGCTACATCACGCCGGGCTATGTCGAAGCGCTTCGGCTCCCCGTCCGCAGCGGCCGCGCCTTCGCCGATTCCGATCGCGCTGACTCCGTCCCCGTCGCGATCGTCAACGAGGAATTCGTGCGCCGTTACTACAACGGCCAGGTGGTCGTCGGGCTCCATCTCCGCCTCGCCGGAGCCGATCGCGAGATCGTCGGCGTCGTGGCGAACGCGCGCGCGACCACGTCCGGCCTCGGCGGCGAGAGCGCCCCGCTCATCACCCCGTTTGTCGTCTATGTGCCGGCCACGCAGACGAGCGACGGGTTGTTGAAGCTCGTGCACACCTGGTTCTCCCCTTCCTGGGTTGTGCGTTCGGTCGGACCGATCGCCGGAGTCGCCGACGGCATCCGTCAGTCGGTGGCCGCGGTCGATCCGATGCTGCCCATCGCGAAGATGCAGCGGATGACCGACGTGCAGGCGGCCTCGCTCGCGCGGCAGCGGTTCATGATGTCGGTCGTGCTGGGCCTCGGCGGCGTCGCGCTGCTTCTGGCCGCGATCGGTATTCACGGGTTGATCGCCGGCTCCGTCAGCGAGCGGACCCGCGAGCTCGGGATACGGCTCGCGCTCGGCGCAACCTGCCGTCAGGTGGTCGCGGACGTCGTGCTGCCGGGTATCATCCTGACCGGTGTGGGTGTCGCGATCGGGTGTGCCGCGTCGCTGGCCGTCGTCCGGCTGATGCGGTCCTTCCTCTGGGGTGTGGCGCCGACGGACGGGGCGACATTCGGCGCCGTCGTGGCGACGCTCCTCGCGGTCGCGCTCCTCGCAAGCATTGTCCCCGCGCGTCGCGTGCTCCGGCTGGACCCCGCGCTGACGCTGAGGGCGGAGTAGAACGACGACCCCTAGTCCTCATCCTTCTTCGCGACGTACGACTTCCGGGCGCGCGGTGTCATGCCGGGACGACGAATCTTGACCTCGATCTTGTGCGTCTTCCCGTCGAACGACGCCGGCGTGAACGCGAGCGCGTACTGGCGGTGCAGCTCGTCCGCGATCCGGACGAACGTTGCCGACATGTTGTTGGCCGAGGTGAGCTCGAAATAGCCGCCGCCGGTTTCGCTCGCGATTTTCGGCAGGCCGGGGTCCGGCTTGGACATCTCGACAGGCTGCCCGGGCGCGGTGCGGCCGCCGACGACAGTGCCGGTTCCGAATCCCCCGGGACCGGCGCCGCGCCTCCGTCCGCCATACCCGAGCCGTCCGGCGAGGCCAACCGCGTACACCATGACGTCTTCGCGGGTGGCGTTCCTGGCGACGTCTCTGAAGCTGATGTTGTTGCTGCTGTCCGGATGGTCGACGCCGTCGGTGAACACGAGCACCACGCGGCGGCCCTCCTGGTGCATGAGCGCCGTGATGCCGACGTTGACGGCGTTCCAGAGCGGCGTCGGCCCCGCTTCCTGCAGCTCGGTCCGCAGGATGGCGATCATGTCGTGCTTGCTGCTCGTGAAGTCGCGCGGGTCCAGTTGGATGCGGTTGGCGAAGCTCCCGATCCGCGCCTTGTCATCCGGCCGCATCGCCGCCACGAACTGCTCGGCGGCCGACCGCACGAGATTGAAGTTGCCGACCATGCTGCCGCTGCGATCGAGCAGCAGGACCAGGGTGATGGGTTGGGCGCCGTTCTCGAACAGGGTGATCTTCTGCCGCTTGCCCTCGTCGTAGATCTCGAACTCGTCCTGCGTCAGATCCGGCACCAGCCGTCCCTGCGCGTCGCTCACGGTCGCGTACACGGCCACGGTCCGAATGGCGCTCCGGAACACCGTTTCCTTCTGCTTTTCCGGCTCCTGTGCCGCGGCGATCGCCAGCAGCAGCGCGGCAGCGACCATCGCGATTCCGATACGCATGGGGCCCCTCGAGCGTCAATGCAGAGTTCTGGAACCTACCCCCGTTTACTGCGTGCCTGCCGGGCGCCCCGTCAGACCCATCTGCCAGAGCATGTACGAATAGGTGAACGCGGTTTCGCGCAGCGCGTCGTACCGGCCCGAGGATCCGCCGTGGCCCGCGCCCATGTTGGCCTTGAGCAGCAGCACATTCGCGCCGGTCTTCGTGGCGCGCAGCTTTGCGACGAGCTTCGTGCCTTCCCAGTACGGCACCTGGCTGTCGTTGAGCGAGACCTGCACGAGCATCGACGGGTACTTCTGCGCCTTGACGTTGTCGTAGGGGGAGTACTGGACCATGTAGTCGAACTCCGCCTTGTTGTTCGGATTGCCCCACTCGATCCACTCGCTGGTGGTCAGCGGCAGCGACGCATCGAGCATGGTGTTCATCACGTCGACGAACGGCACCTGCGCGACGACGGCCTTGAAGAGATCGGGGCGCATGTTGACGACCGCGCCGACGAGCAGGCCTCCGGCGCTGCCGCCCTGGATCACGAGCCGATCGGAGGAAGTGTACTTGTGCTTGACGAGATGGTCGGCGCAGTCGATGAAGTCGTGGAACGTGTTCAACTTCTGCATCATCCGTCCCTGCTCGCGCCATTCCTCCCCGAGCTCCCCGCCGCCGCGGATGTACGCCAGGGCGTAGATGACGCCACGGTCGAGGAGGCTGAGCCGGCTCGACGAGAACGTCGGCGCCATCGAGGCGCCGTACGACCCGTACGCGTTGAGCAGCAACGGCGCCTTGCCGTCGAGCTTGACCCCCTTCTTCGAGACGATCGACATCGGCACCTTGGTCCCGTCGCGGGCGACCGCCCAGATCCGGCGCGCCTCGTACGCGGCCGGATCGTACCCGCCGAGGACTTCCTGCTGTTTCAAGAGCGTGCGCGCGCGCGTGTTGAGGTCGTAGTCGTAGACCGACGAGGGGGTCACCATCGACTGGTAGGTGAACCGCACGGTCGTGGTGTTGAACTCGGGATTGGCGGCGAGGGACAGGGCGTAGTCCGCCTCGCTGGTCGCAATCCGGTGCGACGCGCGCGTCTTCATGTCGATCACGCGCAGGAACGTCAGCCCCCCTTCACGCTCCGAGACCACGATGTGTCCGGCAAAGAACGAGAGGCCTTCGATCTTCACCGCCGGGTTGTGGTCGATGAAGGGCTTCCAGCCGGCCTCCGAAGGGTCCGCGATCGGCGCCGTCACGACACGGAAGTTCTTCGCCCCCTTGTTGGTGGTGATGTAGAACTCGCCGTTGTAATGATCGACGTCGTACTCGTGGCCGGCCTGGCGCGGGAGCACGATCGTGAAGGTGCCGGTGGGGTTTCCGGCATCGAGGTACCGGAACTCGCGTGACGTCTTGGCGTACGACCCGACGAAGATCATCTTCTTGTCGAGCGACCGGCCGGCGCCGACGTCGAACAGCTCGTCCTTCTCCTCGTAGAGGAGCTCGTTTCTGTCGGCGCCGACCACGTGCCGCCAGAACTTGTCCGAGCGCTTCGAGACGGCGTCTTCCGTCGTGTAGAACAGCGTCTTGTTGTCGGTCGCCCAGACCACCGATCCGGTGCGCTCGATCGCTTCGCCGGAGGTTTGGGCGGTGCGCAGGTCCTTCACGTGGAGTGTGTATTGCCGATAGCCGGTCGTATCCGTCGAGTACGCGAGCCAGTTGCCGTCGTCGCTGACCTCGAAGGCGCCCAGTCCGAGGTAGGTGTGGCCCTCGGCGAGCGCGTTCAGATCGAGGAGCACTTCCTCCGCCCCCGTCATGCTTCCCTTCCGGCGGCAGCGGTACGGGTACTGTTTGCCTTCTTCAGTGCGTGAGTAGTAGTAGTACTCGCCGATGCGCGCGGGCACGCTGAGATCGGTCTGCTTGATGCGCCCGAGCATCTCTTTGTACAGCTTTTCCTGGAGGGCCTCGGTCGGCTGCATCACCGATTCGGTGTAGGCGTTCTCGGCCTCGAGGTATGAAATGACCTCCGGATTCGACTTCTCGCGCAGCCAGAAGTAGTCATCCTTCAGCGTGTAGCCGTGGATCTTCGTTTCGTGCGGCGTCTTCCTGGCCACAGGCGGACGGACCGCGACCGCGGCGGTCTGCGCCAGAAGGGCCGATCCACAGAGAAAGACGGCGAGCGATAGCGCGGACCTCCGCGCAAGGCGATGCATGTACATAAAAGAAACTCCCTGCGTCGCGGTTTCCTGCCGATCATACCTTGGCTCTCCTCAGGGCGGCGGGTTTCCTGGCAACCGGCCGGATGGACGCGTGCGTCGCGGCGCTCGGGGTGTTCCCACAGCTCGCCCCTGGCGGCCCAGACGGCCGGCCGTTCCACACCCGAAGAGCTCGACGGCAATCGGCTGGCCTCGGGATGACTGTCGGGCCTTTCGGGCCGACAGCCCTGAGCTGCGGCGAGCGAGCGAAGCGAGTCGAGCCGCGGGCGCCCGGGGGTGGGGCCCCGGGCGCATTGAGTAAGGTAAACGCCGGCGCCTCAGGAGGCGTCTACCTATTCATGGCGTACACCGTCCACCGCCCGTCCCGTGCCGGATCGAACGCCGGACGGGACCCGCGCAGGGGGCCTCGGACGGGGTCGCGTCACTCGTCATCGAACCGCCCGCTTCGAATCCGCGATATCTTCGTCTCATGACCCACCCGGCGCTCACGGCCCTTCGACACGCAGCCGCCGCGGTGTGTCTCGCACTGTCGCTCGGCGCCGCAGGATGCGGCCGAGGTGGATCGGCCGCGCCGGCCGCACAGGCGTCCGCGCCGGTCGCCGTGACGGTCGCCCCGGTCCAGGGGTTGAACGAGCCCGTCACGATCGAAGCCACCGGCAGCTTCGAGGCCCAGGAATCGTCCGACGTCGCGCCCGAAGCCTCGGGCCGCGTGATCGCGACGCCGGTTGACGTCGGCGAGTTCGTCAACACCGGCACCGTGCTGGTCCGCATCCAGGGCGTCGACGCCGGGCTGCGGCTCGAGGAGGCGCGCGCCGCGGCCGCGCGCGCCGAAGCCAACGTCAAGCTGGCCGAATCGCAGAACACGCTGGCCCAGACAACGGCCCAGCGTTACGCGTCGTTGCTGGCAACCGGCGACGTCTCGAAAACGGTCGCGGAACAGGCCCGCACGCAGGCCGAAACATCCGTGCAGAGCGTGAACACCGCGGTCGCGTCGCTGGCCGAAGCCCGCGCGCAGCTCGCGCTCGCCGAGAAAGCGGTCGCCGACGTGGTCGTCGCGGCCCCTTTCTCGGGATACATCAGCGACCGCAAGGTGTCGCTCGGCGAGTACGTGCAGCCGTCGACCGCCGTCGTGACGCTGCTGAAAATCGACCCGCTGCGCCTGCGGCTGACGATTCCCGGCGTGCAGGCGGGACAGGTGGCGGTCGGGCAGGCCGTCACCGCGACGGTGGATGCCTTCCCCGGCCTGACGTTCAGAGGGCAGCTGACGTCGGTGAACCCGGCCATCTCGGCCGAGGCACGTTCCTTCATCGCCGAAGCGCGCGTGCCCAATCCGGGCGCCAAGCTCAAGCCCGGGATGTTCGCCGTCGCGACGATCGACCAGGGACGAACCGCCCGCGCGATGGTCGTGCCGCAGAAGGCGGTCGTCGAGGACGTCAACACCAACTCGTTCAGGATCTTCGCGATCGATGCCAAGGGCCGCGCGAGCCTTCGCGTCGTCCAGCTCGCGGCGCGGCAGCAGGGCGAGACGGTGAAGATCCTGACCGGCGTCAAGGAAGGCGAGCGGGTCGCCACGTCGAACCTCGCAGAGCTGTACGACGGCGCGCAGGTGACCGTGAGCGCCACGCGTTGACCCCGGAGCCGCACCGCAAGAGGCCTCGCCATGCAGAAGCTCGCTGAAATCTGTGTCCGGCGCCCGGTGTTCGCGACGATGCTGGTCGCGGCGCTGACGGTGATCGGCATCGTGTCGTTCTTCCAGCTCGGCGTCGATCGCTACCCGCGCATCGAGTCGCCGGTGGTGTCGGTCTCGACCTCGAACCCGGGCGCCACGCCCGAAAGCATCGAAGCGGAGGTGACCGACCGGGTCGAAGCGGCCGTCAACACCGTGGCCGGCATCGACGAGCTGCGCTCGACGTCGACCGAGGGACAGTCGCGCGTCACGATCACGTTCGAACTGTCGAAGAACCCCGACGTGGCGGCGCAGGAAGTGCGCGCCAAGGTCGATCCGGTCATCCGCAACCTGCCCGAAACGGCCGATCCCCCGGTCGTGCAGAAGCAGGATCCCGACGCGATGCCGCTCATGTTCTTTTCGGTGTCGGCCCCGATGTCGGCGGTCGAGCTGACGACGTTCCTCGAACAGAACGTGCAGAAGCGCATCGAATCGGTCAGCGGCGTCGGCGAGGTGTTCCTCTACGGCTCCCGGCGCCGGGAGGTGCAGGTCAAGATCGATCCCGATCGCCTCAACGCGTACGCGCTTTCGACCACCGACGTCGCCACCGCCCTGCGCGCCCAGAACCTCGAGCTGCCGGGCGGCCGTCTCGAGCAGGGGACGCGCGAGCTGTCCGTGCGGACCGTGGGCCGGCTGGGCCGGCCGGAGGATTTCCTCGATCTCGTCGTCGCGACCCGCGGCAACCAGTCGATTCGCGTCCGCGACATCGGGACGGTCGAGGACACGGGCGCCGTCCCGAGCTCGGTGTCGATGCTCAACGGCAAGCCGGCGGTCTCGATCGCGATCCGCAAGCAGAGCGGGGTCAACACCGTCGCGCTGGCCGATGCGATCCGCGAGCGGATGGCCGAAATCCAGGCCTCGCTGCCCCCGACGTTCGAGATTCGCATGGTGCGCGACGACTCCGAGTTCATCCGGGCGTCGCTGCACGCGATCGAAGAGCACCTCATCCTCGGCGGCATCCTGGCGGCCATCATCGTCCTCATCTTCCTGCGCAGCGTGCGCTCGACGCTCATCGCCGCCATCGCGATCCCGGCGTCGATCATCGGCGCGTTCTCGGTGATGGCGGCGCTCAACTTCACGCTGAACCAGATGACGATGCTGGCGCTGACGCTCATGGTCGGCATCGTCATCGACGACGCGATCGTCGTCCTCGAGAACATCTTCCGGTTCGTCGAGGAGAAGGGCCTGCCGCCGTTCCAGGCGGCGATCGAGGGCACGCGCGAGATCGGCCTCGCGGTCACGGCCACCACCCTGGCGCTGCTCGCCGTCTTCGTGCCGGTCGGTTTCCTCGGCGGCATCATCGGCCGTTTCATGTCGTCGTTCGGGCTGACGGCGGCGGCCGCGATCGCGATCAGCCTGATCGTGTCCTTCACGCTGACCCCGATGCTCGCGGCCCGGTGGATCACGCCGAGCGCGCACGACGGCGCCCACGACGCGTCGCGGCGCGGGTTCTACCGGCACATCGATTCCGTCTACACCTGGATGCTCCGGCGGTCGATGCGGTACCGCTGGCTGATTGCCGGCATCTGCGCGCTCGTGATTGCCTCGACGTATCCGCTGTTCCGGATGTCCGGCGTCAACTTCACGCCCGACGAGGACGAGTCCCGGTTCCAGATCACGGCGCGGCTGCCGGTCGGCTCGAGCCTCGCGGCGACGCAGTCGCTGCTGGATCGGATCGCGCGCGACATCCGGCAACAGCTGCCCGGCGTCGCCGACACGCTGACCATCGCGGGGTTCGGCGGCGGCGGCGGCGCCCAGGGACAGAGCAACAGCGGCAACATGACCATCCGGCTCAAGCCGATCCACGAGCGTGACGTGTCGCAGCAGGAGCTCGTCGCGCGCGCGCGCAAGCTCACCCAGCCGTACCGGCAGTCCGCCCGAATCGCCGTGCAGGGATCCGGCGGCCTCCAGGTCGTGAGCGGCCGCGGGTCGGTGATTCAGTACGCGCTCGTCGGTCCCGATCTGGCCAAGCTCGACGAGTACACGGCCAAAGCCATGGAGACGCTCGACAAGAGCCAGGTGCTCGTCGACGTCGACCGGACGTACCTGCCGGGACGCCCCGAGCTGCGCCTCAACATCGACCGCAAGCGCGCGGCCGACCTTGGCGTCCGCGTGCAGGACGTCTCGCAGACCGTCAACGCGCTCGTGGCCGGGCAGAAGGTGACGACGTTCAACGCCGCGTCAGATCAGTACGACGTCGTGCTCAAGGCGCAGGACTCCTTCCGCCGGACGCCGGAGTCGATCGCCTCGGCGACCGTCCGGACCGGGAGCGGCGAGCTGGTGCAGCTTCGCAACATCCTCACCTCCAACGAGGGCACCGGTCCGTCGTCGATCGATCGTCTGAACCGCCAGCGGCAGATCACGATCTCCGGAAACCCGGCGCCTGGCCACTCGCAGGCCGAGGGGCAGTCGTTCCTGGAAGACACGTTCAAGCAGCTCGACATGGCGCCTGGCTACGCGCTCGTCACGAGCGGTTCCTCGAAGGAGCTGGGGCGCGCCGCGTACTACTTCGGCATCGCGTTCGCGCTCTCGTTCATCTTCATGTATATGGTGCTGGCGGCCCAGTTCGAGTCGTTCATCCACCCGGTGACGATCCTCCTGACGCTCCCCATCGCGGTGCCGTTCGGCCTGCTCGCGTCGCTGATCTTCGGTCAGACGCTCAACATCTATTCGGCGCTCGGTGTCCTGCTGCTCTTCGGGATCGTCAAGAAGAACGCGATTCTGCAGATCGATCACACGCTTGGACTGCGGGCGAAGGGGATGGAGCGGCACGACGCGATCATCCAGGCCAACCGCGATCGGCTCAGGCCGATTCTCATGACGACGCTGGCGCTCGTCGCCGGCATGTTGCCGCTGTGCCTCGGCTCGGGCCCCGGCGCCGCCACGAACCGATCGATTGGCATCCTGGTGGCCGGCGGGCAGTCCCTCTGCCTCCTGCTCACGCTGCTCGCCGTCCCGGTTTTCTACTCGCTCTTCGACGACGCGGTCGAATCGTCCGCGTGGGGGCGGATGGCCCGGCGATGGGATCGGGCGACCGGCGGAGTCCGCCGGACCGTGCGCCGGGTCACCGGACGCTGGCAAACGGCGCGGCAGGGAGCCGATCGATGAGGCGCCTGCGGCAGCGGCGAGCGAGCGAAGCGAGTCGAGCCGCAGCGAGTGGGGGTGGGGCCCCACGAGCAGGAAGAAGTCGTGCGTGGCTGCCGGGTTCCCTCATTGTTCTTCTCGCGGTCGGCCGCCCGGCGCACGCGCAACCCGCAGCAACGGCGCCGTCCGGGCAACAGACGGCGCAGACGTCTCCGCCGGTGGTGCTCACGCCGCGCGTCGGCGTCACCTCCCCGCCCC
>Ga0157380_10002114_pt1 | contig 13324 bp, 15 predicted proteins | sample S35metaG_FD_119757 | JGI IMG/M metagenome (GOLD analysis project Ga0157380, IMG submission 119757) | Switchgrass rhizosphere microbial communities from Kellogg Biological Station, Michigan, USA - S3-5 metaG | ecosystem: Host-associated > Plants > Roots > Rhizosphere > Soil | place: USA...
CCGTACGCAGAAAGGGCGGCACGTCAGTGCCGCCCCTTAACGATCGCGGACCTTACTGTTGGATCTGACCGGGGTGGCGGCTCTTCGCCATGCTCTCGAGCACATCGAGCACTTCGCTCGGAATCGAGAATGCGAGGGCGACCGTGTTGCCTTCGCCCGAAATCACCAGCGAGTCGGCCAGTTGCTGCATACCGGGTTTGTTGCCGGCCTGCATCTTCGCCATCGCCAGGAAGCCGCCCATCAGGTCCCGCAGGTTCTTCGCCGTCGCCTCGTCCTTCGCTTCCGCCTTGAAGGTGCCGCTGACGCCGCCGTTGATGTGACCGGCCGCTGAGAACCAGGAGATGGCGGGCATCGCCGCCGCAATTTCGGTCGGCAGGCCTGCCTGGTTCGCGATCGCATCGAACTTGCCCACCGCCCACGCATTGGCGTTGTCGATCTCGTTCACGAGCTTCATCATGTCGTTGTTCGAGACGATGTTTCGGTTCGACGCGTGCGCGTCAATCGAGGCCTTGACCGAGGCAAGGCTGCCGAACGCGACGAGATCAGCTTCGACGAAGCCGAACGCCATGTCTTCGTGATTCGGGTCGCCGGTCGCGTCGTTATCGTGATGGGTAATGACGGTCTTGCCCTGGTATTCGGTCACCTGTGCGCCGTGCTCGATGGCCAACTGCTCGAGTATCGACGCCTTATAACGAGCGCGCGCAAGGATGAGGAACGAGCCGGCCGGATTGTTGGCCATGCCTTCCTTCGGCATGATCGCGGCGACGACCGAATCCACGTCCTCTTCGAGGTTGAGGCCGGTCTTCTCTTCAAACTGGTTCTTGCTGTCCTGCGACGGCTCGAGACTCTTGAACCGCTGGCGGAACTGGGAGTTCATCACCTCGCGAACATTGGCGTAGGCGACCACGGCCGCATCAGCAGGAACATATTGCAGCTCCTCCGGACCGGCGGCGCTGGAGAACACCGAAACCGGCAGGCCCATGTATGAGGCAACCAGACCGGTTCCCAGCCCAATAGCCAGAATCGCGCCGGAAATTGCCACGAAATAACGGGTCTTCTTGTTCGACATGCAGTCTCCCTAAGCCAGTTTACGGTCCCCGGAGGCCCTAAGTTCCCCAAATCCCGTGATTTCTGGGGCGAAAAAGCCTATTGCTCGAGAATGTATTCCTTTTTTTCGACCACCCGGGTGGCCAAGTACAAAAAACCGCCCAAATACGTGAAAAGCCAGAACAGGCAAACCATCGCCGGCGGGTTCTCCTTGAACAGGCCCTGGAGCATGCTGGCGACCCCGTCCGAGGGCATCGCATGCGGCACGAGCGCCTGCAGGTAGTAAGCGATGGTGAACTGCTTCAGGTAGCCCGGCAGCAGCATGACGACCTGCTCCCAGCCGAATACGAACACGAGGCCGATCACCAGGGGTCTCTTGAAGAAAGCCCCGACGAACGCGAAAACGCCGCCATAAACCGCAAGCCCCAGCGCCAGGAGGCCAAGGTCCACCAGCAGGCTCGGGAAGGTGCCTGGGAACTGCGAAAACGGCACCAACAGGAAGTAGACGATCATCACCGACGGCAAGACCACGAGGAATGTGCACGCCAGATACGCGAGGAATTTTCCGACCAGGACCGCACCGCGCTGGATCGGGCGCGTGAAGAGATAGGTGATGGTCTTGTCATCGACTTCGTCGGCCATCAGCGCCGTGCCGTAGAAGACGCCGAGCACCGGGATGATGAATCGGAGGAACAGCATCCACATGATCGCGCCGAAGATGCCGAAGCCGGCGACACGCTGGCCGTTGACGCGCAGAGCCGACACGCCGAACGTCTCGACCGCCTTCACGATCAGGGCCAGCAGGACCGGTCCACCGACGACGAGCGCCATGAAGATTGTTCGCCGCGACCAGAGCATTTCGCCGAGCGACAGATCGAAAACACGCCGCGATGCCTCGAAGAACGACATCCGGCGAAAGGCCGGCAGTGGCGTGGCGTTGCCGTTCATTGTTTCACCAGGTACTTGAAGACCGCCTGAAGGTTATCGTCGGGTGATTGCACTTCGTCAATCTGGCCGGCTTCGCCCGATGCGGCAAGCTCAGTCAGGCGCGCATAAAAATTATCCGGGCGCGCCGTTTCGACCACGACGGCATCCTTCTCGAACTTCATACTCAACACGTCGTCTTCGGTGAGGAACCTGCGCGCGAGCGCGCGCGGATCCGCGCCGCGCACGTAGACCGTGTGCGGATGGTGGTCGATGAGATCACGGATCTGGTGGACGTTGCCTTCGGCGAGGATGCGGCCATTGTTGATGAGCAGGATGTTCGACGTCATCGACTCGATCTCGTGCAGGATGTGACTCGAGACGATGATGTGCTTGCCGGCACGCGCCCAGTCTTTAATCAGACGGATCGTCTTGCGCCGCATCAGCGGGTCCATGCCGGTGAGCGGCTCGTCGAGGATCAGTAGTTCGGGATCATGGACGAGCGCCTGGGCGAGCTTGACGCGCTGCCGCATCCCCTTGCTGTAGGCGCCGATCTTCTTGCCGGCGGCGTCGAGCAGATCGACGCGATCGAGGGCGCGCGTCGCGGCCGCTTCCGCATCGGCGTCGTTGAGCCCATTGAGACGCACCAGCGCCGTGACCCATTCGAGGCCGGTCATGCGATCGTAAAAGGCGTCTTGCTCGGGACAGAACCCAATGCGTGCAAACACCGCCGGATTGCCCCAAATCGGTTCGCCCAGCACCCGAATCGTGCCTTGGCTGGGCTTCAGCTGCCCGGTCATCAGCTTCATGAACGTCGACTTGCCGGCGCCGTTTGGGCCGAGCAAACCGGTAATCCCCGGTGGGATCGAGACCGTGACGTTATTGAGGCCGCTCACCTGGCCGTACCACTTCGACACGCCCTCGGCGTGCACAAGTGGATTTCCGGTCCCCGACTCCCGGCTCCCGGTTCCCGTTGTTGTCGTCACGTGACAATCTCCACGCCGCGAACACGCCGCATCAGGATCAAGATCGACCCGATGATCAGGACCAGCACCGTGGCGACGGCGATCGGCGCCGCGAGCTGATACCGCGGCTGGAGCCTGAAAATCACGTCGCCCAGCTGCTCGAGCGAGGCGCTCGGCGAGAGCCACGCGAAGCGGCTGCTGCCGGTAATGCCGCGAAGCGCGTTGAAGAGCGCCGTGGTGAAGAAAAACAGTCCCGCATACATCACCGACACGAACCGCGCGCTCTTGGACAGCGACGACAGCGCCAGCATCGTCGTCGAGGCGAGCAACACCTGGGCCAGCGAGAACAGCGTGATCGCGGGAAGCAGGTAGACGTTGTTACGGATGAAGGTCAGACTGCCGGCGAAGATCGCCTGCGTCAGCAGCAGGGTCATCGCCGGGAGGAACGTCACGGCGACGAGGAACACGAACAGGATGGCGAGTTTGCCGGCGATGTATTCGGCGCTCGTCATCGGTTTCGACAAATACAACTGCAACGCGTTGGCACGGCGATCGTTCGCAATCAAGCCCGCGCCAATGTAGATCGTGACGAAGAAAACGAAGAGGCCCTGTTGATCCAGGAATTCGCGGAACGTCTCGCCCTTGGGGGCCAGAAATGTCGCCTGCGTAAAGGTCTGCGATACGTAGATCTGCACCGCGCGGACGACGAAGGGCGCCCACGCAAACAGCATCATGCCGAGGAAGACGCGCTTGCTCACGACCGACAGGACGCCGGCCGTGGTCATCACCTGCCACGACTTGCCGATGGCGGCCCGGCTACCCAGGTAACGGCGATACCCCTGATCATGAATCGGCATCGTTAGACCTCGCGAGGCTTCGCCTCGAACACGCGCCTAACAGCAGGAACGGCTCCGCCTCGCTCGCGCAGCATAGCCTTGCCCCGCTCCGCGGGGCGGGACGTCATGAAGGGCAAATCGCAAAACATGGGGCCCTTCATTACGTCTCACCCACGGCGCGCGCGAACACATCCTCGAGCGTCGGGATGCTCGGACGCAGGTGCCGGACCTGGACCTTTTCCTTCGACGCGAGCGCGAACAGGACCTTGGTGCTGTCGTCGGTCGCGCCCGGCACGAAGACGCGCATCACGTCCTCGTCGGTGCCTTTCACTTCATAGCCGGCGGCCTTGAGCACCTCGATGAATCGCGCCTCGTCGCCCTTGATGCGCAACTCGTAGACCCGGCCGGCCGTGCCCTTGAGCGCGGTAATCGGCCCGTAGGTGGCGATCGTCCCCTTGTCCATGACGACGACGTGATCGCAGGTGTATTCGACGTCGGGCAGCAGGTGCGATGACAGAATCAAGTTGACGTTCTTGTGGTGCGCGAGATCGTGGATGAGCTCGAGCATCTCGTCACGGCCCTTGGGGTCCATGCCGTTGGTCGGCTCGTCGAGAAACAGCAGATCGGGATCGTGCACGATCGCTTGCGCGAGCTTGATGCGCTGCTTCATTCCGGTCGAATAGGTTTCGAGGTTGCGATAACGGGCCTCGCCGAGGCCGACGTAGTACAGGACTTCGTGGGCTCGCTGCATCGCGTCGGTCGCGGGCAGCCCCGACAGCTGGCCGCAATACGCCACGAACGAAACCGCGTTCATGCCGGGGATGTGGGAATCGCTCTCCGGCATGTAACCGATGCGCTCGCGAATTTCGAGCGGCGCGCGCGCGACGTCCAGGCCGAGCACCTTCATCGAGCCCTTCTCGGGCACCAGGAATCCGAGCAGCGATTTGAGCAGCGTGCTCTTGCCTGCACCGTTGGGACCGAGCAGGCCCACGGCTCCGGCGGGGAACACCGCTGTCACGTCGTTCAGCGCGAGGTTCTTGCCGTAACGGACGCTCAACTGATCGGCCTTGACGACCGGGCCGTCGAAGCGGGCGCCGGCCGGAGCCGAATCCTGCACGTCTGGATTTGGTGAAGTATCGGGCATGGGGAGCGGCTAGGAGTGTATACGCGCCAGGACGTTACAGCGTTCCCCGTAAGCCAAGCGCATCGGCCTGCAAACGCATGAAATTAATGACGTTTGTGACGTGTTCCTCGAGCGGCAGCCCCATCAGCTCGGCGCCGCGCACCAGATGATCACGGGGCACCTGGCGCGCGAAGGCCTTGTCCTTCATGCGTTTGATCACGGACTTCGCCTCGAGGTCCAGCACGCTCTTGCTGGGCCTCACGAGCGAGGCCGCGGTCACGAATCCCGCGAGCTCATCGCACGCGACCAGCGTTTTCTCCACCGGCGACTCCGGCTCGACACCGGTGATCTCGGAGGCGTGGGAGAGAATCGCGCGCATCACCCATTCAGGATAACCAAGCGATCGCAGATGGTCGCAGCCCTTGTTCGGATGATCGCCGAGCGTTGGATAGCGCTCGTAATCGAAATCATGGAGTAGCGCCACCACGCCCCACTCTTCTTCATTGGCGTTCTGCTGGCGCGCATAGCCGCGCACGGCCGCTTCCACCGCCAGCGCGTGCTTGCGGAGACTTTCACTCTCGGTCCATTCGGTCAGCAGCTTCCACGCGGCGTCACGAGACAGGTCCATGAATAGAAATGATACTTGACCTCAAGACCCAAGACCTCAAGGCCTCAAGACCCCAAGCCCCTTGAGTATTACCGCCTTTGCGTGCGCGTTGACCTCGTAGACATCGATTTCTTCCGGCGTCACCCAGGCAACACCTTCGGCATCCGAGCCGGGCACCGCCACGCCCCTATTTGACCAGCACACGAAATCGACAATCACGAAGTGATATCGGATCCTTCCATGATCATCGCGGTGCACGCGATCGAAGGTCTCGATGACCGGGCCGACGTCGACATCGAGGCCAGTTTCCTCCTTGATCTCCCTCTGCGCCGCGTCCTGCAACGATTCGCCAAGCTCGAGAAGGCCGCCTGGCAGAGACCACTCGCCTTTCCTCGGCTCGTGTGCCCGCTTGATGATGAGCGCCTTGCCGTCCCGCACGACGACCGCGCCGACACCAACAACCGGATGCGCAGGGTATTCTCTGGCCATGAAGTCTCACACAGAATATCTGACCTTCAAGATTCCGGCCCGGATGGGTTTCGAGAACATCACGCCGAAAGTGGATGCCGCTGTGAGGAAGAGCGGTGTTCAGGAAGGCCTGGTGCTCGTCAACGCGATGCACATCACCGCGTCGGTCTTCATCAATGACGATGAGAGCGGCCTCCACAAGGATTATGCAAAGTGGCTCGAGACGCTGGCGCCGTTCGACGCGTCACCCGAGCGCTACGCCCACAACCGCACCGGCGAGGACAATGCCGACGCACACATGAAGCGTCAGATCATGGGCCGCGAAGTCGTCGTCGCGATCACGAAGGGCCAGCTCGATTTCGGGCCGTGGGAGCAAATCTTCTACGGCGAATTCGACGGGAAACGAAACAAGAGGGTACTGATAAAAGTGATCGGTGAATGACGTACGAACCACGGAGGCACGGAGACACAGAGCAATTCATTTCTAAACGCCAGTGCCGCCAAGCGGCAATGGTATTTCCAAAACAGTTCTCCGGGCCTCCGTGTCTCCGTGGCCTGTACGTGATCAGAGCGGCAGCGAAGCTGCCGCGTTCAAGTCAGCAGGCGCAAGCCGGCCTGCGGCCAGTTGGCGAATGCCAGCCGCCGCAATCATCGCGGCGTTATCGGTCGACAGCGCCAGCCGCGGGATGTAGACCGGAATCTCGCTGCGCTCGGCTTTCGCAAGTGCTTCCGCGCGAAGGCGCGAGTTGGCCGACACGCCGCCGGCGATTCCGATCGATTTCGCGCCGTGCCAGCGCGCCGCCGCGAACACGCGCTCGACGAGGGTCTCGACGACGCGGCGCTGGAAGCTGGCGGCAAGATCGACGATCTCCCGGTGCGGCAGCCCTTCGACGCCCAATTCCGATTGCCGCTGGCGCACGTGACGCAGTACCGCGGTCTTGAGCCCGCTGAAGCTGAAATCGAACCGGCCGTCGCGCTCGGGCGCGTTGCGATCGGGGTTGGTGAGGCGCGTGCCGGGCCAGCGAACCGCGGTTTCATCACCTTCCTTGGCGAGCCGGTCGAGGATGGGCCCGCCCGGATAACCGAGCGACAGCAGCTTGGCGACCTTGTCGTAGGCCTCGCCGGCAGCGTCATCGCGCGTGCGGCCGAGCAGCTGATACTCGCCCGCCGTTTTGATCAGGTACAGGCTGGTGTGCCCGCCCGATACAACCAGCACGACTGCCGGAAGAGCGATCGCTCCATGTTCGAGCCAGATCGACTCGATATGTCCGGCCAGGTGATTGACCGCGACGAGCGGCTTGTCGAGCGCCCATGCCGCCGCCTTCGCGAACGATACCCCGACCAGAAGTGAGCCGACGAGCCCCGGACCCTGCGTGACGGCGAGCGCGTCGACGTCAGGCCAACCCGCGCCGCCGTCGGCGAGCGCGCGCTCGACGACCCCGCAGATGTCGCGCAGGTGCTGGCGCGACGCCAGTTCCGGCACGACCCCGCCCCATTCGCGATGGATCTCGACCTGCGACGCGACGACGTTCGATCGAAGCCGCCAGCGGTCCTTCGCCGAGCTCAGGACCGCCCCGGGCGGAGTCGATGGGCCGCCGTCTAGATCATCGACGAGCGCCGCCGCCGTTTCGTCGCAGGACGTCTCAATTCCGAGGACCAGCATTGGCGAGGCTTTCGCTGAACGGAGCGCGATGGACACCACGTTCCGTGATGATCGCCGTGATGTATTTGTGCGGGGTCACGTCGAAGGACGGGTTTCGTACCTGCGCGCCCTCGGGCGCCAGCTGCGTGTTGCCGAAGTGAGTCACCTCGCGCGGGGTGCGCTCCTCGATCGGGATCGCATCGCCGTCTCTCGTCGCCAGATCGATCGTCGACCATGGTGCCGCGACGTAGAACGGGATACCGTGTTCCTTTGCCAGCACGGCCACCGAGTAGGTGCCGATCTTGTTGGCGGTGTCGCCGTTGGCCGCAATGCGGTCCGCGCCAACCACGACGAGATCGATGTCGCCCGCCCTCATGATCGCGCCGGCCATGTTGTCGGTAATGACCGTCGTATCGATGCCGTCCTTGACGAGCTCCCACGCGGTCAGCCTGGCGCCCTGCAGGAACGGACGCGTTTCATCGGCCAGCACGCGGACTTTCCGCCCGGCTGCGATGGCACCCCGGATCACACCGAGCGCCGTGCCATATCCCGCGGTCGCCAGCGCGCCGGCGTTGCAGTGCGTGAGGATGTTCGCTTCGGCAGGCACCAGCGCCGCGCCGTTCGCGCCAATTGCCCTGCAGCTCGCCACGTCATCATCGTGAATGCGATCGGCCTCGGCGCGAAGCCTCTTCTTCAGGTCGTCCACGGATTCGCCGGCGAGCGCGCCTTCCGAGAACGCGCGCTTCATTCGTTCGATGGCCCAGAACAAATTGACCGCCGTCGGACGGGTCTCGGCAAGCAGGTCGCAGTTTTTCTGGAAGTCCGTGGTGAACTGTTTGGTGCCGGTCGCCTTGCTTCGCGCGGCCCCGAGCGCCAGTCCCATCGCCGCGCACACACCGATCGCCGGCGCGCCGCGGATCACCATGTTGCGGATCGCTTTGGCGACGTCGTTGACGGTCCTGCAGGTAACGTAGATTTCGTCGGCCGGCAGCTTGCGCTGATCGACCATCACAATGTCGTCGTCTTGCCAGGCAATTGTCGGGAGCATGTCTTAGCGGATCATACCGGGAAGGCACGGTTTGGCGAATCCGTGGAGGGTGTCGGCAGGTACAGACGACCGAGTTAACGGTGGGCGATGCCGACTGGTGATCCCCGGGCTGCCACCAGTCGTCGCTCTGCGGGGGGCGCGGTCACACAAAAAAGACTGACGCGTCGGACGCGTTTGTGGGCGTTTTCGCGAGCGGCTGAACGCCGACCAGAGCGCGGCGCTGACACATCTCTCGCGAAGAGTCACTAACAGCCGCTCATTGTCACGGTTTCGGTGCCCTCGAAGTCTCGGCCCTGGGCGGTCTTGCCTTTAACGGTGACGGCCTTTGCGTTACAGGTCAGCGCCAGGTCTGCGACGCGGAACAAAATGATCAAGTCGACGTCGCCGTCGTGATCGACATCCTCTTTCATCGAGCGAAACATCGACCCTTCGGTGCCGGTCGCGCCGGCGCGAATGGAGGTCAAATCCACGGCGGTGGCGTCGAACTCTTTTGACGACAGCACCGCAATCGGCACCATCCCTTCGCGTTTGGGTTCGAGCGAAGTCGGGTTGTCACCGGGTTTGACGTCGATACTCACGCGCAGCACAGCACCGGGTTTTTGCGCAGCAATGTGATTTACGAACAGACCCGAGAGCAGCGCCAGCGTGATGCAGGTGGATTTCGTCATCGCATTCTCCCGACGACCATTTTATGCTGCGAGCGACACGGCGTCTGCATTGTCAAGGAATCTTGACTTGGACCCGACGGAAGCCGCAGAACGCGCCTCAATAGGGCAACCTATAATTGCCGCACTGGCACACCGGTTATGCCTTCACGTGATGGCGCAGGTTCGCCGCGACAGTTGCTCGCCCTGTTCTTGGGGACGACGCTCGTCCTGCTGACCGCGCTCGGCTGGCTTGGGTGGCAGTCGCTGCAGCAAGACCGGAGCATCGAGGCGCAGCTCGTCAACGATCGCGTCAATACCGCCGCGGATCTGATCGCGGCGCAGATTCGCCAAAACCTCATTGACATCGAAGCCGAACTCGGCCGTTTGTCGGTGCTACCGGCGGACGACCTCAAGCGCAGCGCGGCGAATTACTCGAAAGCGCTAGGCGGCGATGCTCTGGTCGTGGTGTTCGAAGGGCAGCGAGTGCTTGCGTACCCGGCCGACCGCCTTCTGTATTACCCGACGCTGCCCGACCCGGTTGAAGCGCCGCCCGACCGATTCTCGGTCGGCGAAACGCTGGAGCTGAGAGATCGCGATTACCGTGGCGCCGCCGCGTACTTCGCCAAGCTTGCCCAGTCGAGCGACCACGAGGTCAGCGCCGGCGCGCTCATTCGTTTGGCGCGCAACCAACGCAAGGCCGGCGATCACGAGGCCGCGCTTGCGACCTACGCGCGGCTGGCCACTGTCAACGACGCTTACCTGTTTGGCTGGCCGTCCGATTTGCGCGCCCGCAAGACGCGCTGTGACTTGCTCGACCAACTGGGTCGACGGCCGGAACTGTTGGCCGAAGCGCGCCAACTCAACGACGATCTGCACTCTGCGAAGTGGATGCTCACCAGAGCGACGTTCATGTACCTGACCAGCGAACTGCGGCGTTGGCTCGGAGAGAGCAATCCCGCCGGTCCTCACGGCGTCGCCCTGGCGCTGGCCGCCAACGTCGATTCACTGTGGGAGCGGTGGCAGCGCGATCCGGCGGGCATGCTCGGAACACAAGGCAGCGTGGTGTCGCGCGATCAATCGACCGCGCTGTCGCGCGGCACTGCCAATCGCGTCGTCGCCATCGTTTCAGGCCCGCTGTTTCTCGACCATCACGTGGTCGCGCCGCTTCGTGAGCTGCTCGATCGTTACGGTGTCGGCCTGACGCTCGCCGACGGCGAAGGGCGAACGCTGTTTACCCACCACACGACGACCGCGGGTGATGCGCGGCCGGTCATGCGGACGATGGACGAAACCAGGTTGCCGTGGACGCTACTAGTGGTCAGTGCGGATCCGGCGGCTGACCTGGCGCGCATGGCGGCGCGGCGCTCGCTGCTCATTGGCGGGCTGGTGCTGATGGCTCTCCTTGCGGTGGCAGGGAGTTATTTCAGCGTGCGCGCGATGACCCGCGAGATCAAGGCGGCGCGCCTGCAGTCGGAATTCGTCGCCGCCGTGTCCCACGAATTTCGAACCCCGCTAACGTCGTTGCGGCAGTTCACCGATCTGCTTGCGGACGGACGCGTGTCGGATGAGGCCGACCGTCAGAAGTACTACGCAGTGCTGCAGCGTGGCACGCGCCGGCTCACGCGCCTGGTGGAAAACCTGCTCGATTTCGGGCGGATGGAGGCCGGGTTTTATCGCTTCATGCTGGAGCCGATGCGCGCCGCGGATATTCTCTCTCGCGTCACCACCGAGTTTGTCGATGAAATGACGCCGCGCGGCTACCGAGTCGACGTGCAGTTGAGCGGGCTACACGATGCGCTCATCAATGCCGACGAAGCGACCCTTGGCCGCGCCATCTGGAATCTGATGGATAACGCGGTCAAGTACTCACCGGACTGCCGAACGATTTGGGTCCACGGCAGCGGTGGCGACGGCGCAGTCACCATCAGCATCCGTGACCAGGGTATCGGCATCGCCGCACCCGAACAGCGAACCATCTTCGGGAAGTTCGTCCGCGGCACGCTCCCGACCGGAACCACAATCAAAGGCACGGGGTTGGGGCTCGCCCTGGTCGATCAGATCGTGCGCGCTCACGGCGGGCACGTCCGCGTTGAGAGCGCCATCGGCGAGGGCAGCACGTTCTCGATCATTCTGCCGAGTCAACGCTCGCAGCCAGAAGCCAGCCCTCAGCCGACAACGGTGGAGGCCCCGTCATGACACGCGTCCTGGTGGTCGAGGACGAAGCGGACATCGCACTGGGTCTCGAGCAGGACTTGCGACACGACGGCTACCAGGTTGAAGTCATCGACAACGGTCAACGGGCCCTCGAGCGCGCCTCAACGGGATCGTTCGATCTGATTCTGCTCGACGTGATGTTGCCGGGCAGGGACGGCTTCAGCGTCTGTCGCGAACTGCGACGTCTTGGTTCACACACGCCGATCATCGTGCTCACGGCAAAGGGGCAGGACAGCGACAAAGTTCACGGCCTCGAGTTAGGCGCCGACGACTACGTCACCAAGCCGTTCAGTCCGATCGAACTGCGCGCGCGCATTCGATCGATTCTTCGTCAACGCAAGAAATGGCTCGGCGATGGCGTGACGTTCGATCGTGACCTGCGTACCGCTGCGGAGGTGCAGCAACGGCTCTTCCCGCAAGCGCGCCCCGCCGTTGCGACGCTGGATTACATCGGCTACTGCCTGCCGGCGTTACGGGTCGGCGGTGACTACTACGACTATCTCGCGCTGCCGGCCGATCGTCTCGCACTCGTGCTTGCCGACGTCGCCGGCAAGGGTGTGCCCGCGGCGCTCGTAATGGCGTCGTTGCACGGCTGCATTCGCGCCCATGCGGCACAACACGATGGACATGGCGACCAAGTCGTCCGCATGGCCAACGCACTGCTGCTCGACGCGACCGATGCGAAATACGCCACCGTTTTTCACGCGGTCTACGATAATGGCACCCGCCAGCTCGAATATGTCAACGCCGGCCATCCCGCGCCGATCATCGCGCGTCGAGGAGAAGTCATTCGCCTCGAGTCGGGTTGTGCGCCGATCGGATTGTTCGACGCCCTTGAACCGGTGACTGAAAGGGTTCGGCTCGAGCCGGGCGATCGCTTGTTGCTTTTCAGCGATGGTGTGAGCGATGCGGTCAACGAGCACGGCGTGGAATTCGGTACGACGAGGACGGCCGACGTTCTGGTCAACTGTCGCGCGACATGCGCGATCGAGATTCGCGATGCCGTGCTCGCGGAAGTCCGGGCCCACACGGCGGGCTGTCCGCAGTTTGACGATCTGACTTTGATCACAGGAGTCGTGCGGTAAAGGACATGGCGCGCATTCTGATTGTCGAAGACGAGCCGGATATTGCCTTGGGGCTACAACAGGACCTCAAACTCGAGGGCTACGACGTCGAAGTCGCCGGCGATGGGGTGACGGCGATTGAGCGAGCCACCAGTGAACCGTTCGACCTCGTCATACTGGATGTGATGCTGCCGGGCAAGGACGGCTTCCAGGTGTGTCGCGAGCTCAGACATTCCCGGCTGCCCGTGCCGATCATCTTGTTGACCGCCCGCAGCCACGAAGCTGAGAAGGTCCTCGGTCTCGAGTTGGGGGCTGACGACTACATCACCAAGCCGTTCAGCCCGCTCGAATTGCGCGCTCGCATCAAAGCCGCGCTGCGGCGATCCACCGCAGACACATCGGAATTAGCCCGGTTTGGCGACTTTGAAGTGGATTTCGAGCGGTTTGAGGTGCGTCGCCACGGCAAGCCCGTCGATCTCACGCCGATCGAGTTCAAGCTCCTCTCCGCGTTCGTCCGACACCGCCGCATCGTCCTCAGTCGTCAGCAGCTCCTCGACAAGGTCTGGGGGCACGAAGTGTTCGTGACCGACCGCGTCGTCGATACCCATATCGGAAACCTCAGGAAAAAACTCGAACTTGACCCCGACGGCCCGCCGCTGGTGGTCAGCGTCCGCGGCTTTGGCTACCGCTTCGACGGGTAGCCGGCCACCCTTCGTCAAGATTTCTTGTCAAAACCACA